>Ga0187787_10000053_pt1 | contig 12592 bp, 9 predicted proteins | sample 1015_BV01_MP06_2_FD_133007 | JGI IMG/M metagenome (GOLD analysis project Ga0187787, IMG submission 133007) | Tropical peat soil microbial communities from peatlands in Department of Meta, Colombia - 1015_BV01_MP06_20_MG | ecosystem: Environmental > Terrestrial > Soil > Wetlands > Peat | place...
GATCCCCAGATTTATATAGCCACTAAGGCAGGGACACGCTTTCTCACCAGTTCTGTGGGCACGTTGGCTGCGGCATTAATGTGGTCTAACGTCTCGAACTCGTTGCCGCAATTCCAACAGCACCAAAAGTGGTGAACCTCTCTTATTGAAAGGTATCGCGACCTTTCAGGCGCAACCGATTCTTCGTTGCACTTGGGACACTCGGTGGAGTGACGAAGAAATGCAATTGCGGTCATGTCGAGCCTCCTTGTTCTTGCTTATTTGGAGGGATGGGTCTTGGCGTTTCCTCGGTGCTATTCAGAAGCTGCGCTTTTTTATCAGATAGAGACAGATGCCTCAGGCAGTTTACATGAGGCTGCCTGAGAGCATCCGTGATTGCACATAGGAAATTCCGAAGCTCCTCAGCAAAGAATCTCACAATGCGCTACGCCAGTTGAACTTCAATCGCCAAATACAATCTTGATCTAGATCAAATTGAGGCACCTACTCTTTTTTTCTGTTGGCGCGGGCCCAAGTCCGCTTTGGGTCATTAGCAGACATATGCAGCGCAAAAAGCGGTGTCCGCTCTACTCCCAATAGCAACCGCGAAAGCGGACTTCCGCAAACCGTCATGTCTGCTTTACCCCTAATAGCGGACATGTGCAGCGCACTAGCGTGTGTCTGCTAAGGGCCAACATCGGACATCGAGCTCAGCTGGCTCAGGTCCCACCAAGCGGCAACGCTTTCGCCTCCGCTGTGGCGCAGGTCACATGGCGAAAGGGCAAACGGGTGATGGCGGATTTCAAGGCGCGGCACGTGCATGACGCCGCGCAATGTTTTATCCGAATTTGACGCAACTCAATCGTAATTCTGAGACAATCACAAAAGTACTTTTTAAAGGGGATATCGGTATCCTGTTGTTGGTAGGAACAGTCACCATGAGGCGACAGATGTCCAAAGCTATTATTGCATTTCTCAAAGACCAGTCCGGAGCTACTGCAATTGAATACGGCTTGATCGCTGCTGGTATTTCGGTGGTGATCATCGCTGCCGTAAATAACATTGGTTCCACGCTGAACGCCAAGTTTGACTACATCGCGAACCAGTTGAAATAGTTTCTCCTCCCCTGTGGATCCACTTAGCCGCCCGGCAACGGGCGGCTTCTTTTATATGTGGTGGCGCAGCCTGCTAAGCACGCCCGATTACGACGCGCGGCGTGAACGCCCGTCGCCTTTCGTCAATGCGTATGGCGCACCGGCTAGTCGCTTTTTTTCGCGTGTGTTTGAAGTAACAGCCCAAGCGCAATCATGTACGAGACAAGAGCAGAGCCCAAAAAAGCAGTGACGGCTGCCGCGAATAAACCACCCGATGGCTTAAAGAATAGGCCTGACGCATTCACGAGTAGAAGTGCTGCCGCTCCAAGTTGAAAGATGTTGTTTGCAAGGGTTGATCGCGGAAGTGGCTTGTTGGTCAACGCGCGTCGTCTTGCAGGATAAGTTAAGATAAACACCCCTTGAGCAAGGGCCGCTATCACGCTGGAAACGCGCCATATAATCGAGGATGACAAATCAAACCAAGCGAACAATGGCGGCAACAAAGCGAACAGAACAATCAAAAAGCTTCTCGTCAAAATGCTTCGGACAACGAAAATATCAAAGCCAGATATTGCTCCACCGATCAATTGGCGGAAGACAGTGACGAGCACTGCAAATCCAGAATAAGTAATCGAAATCGTCGCAAGCGTGTAAAGGTAGGCAGTGCCCGGCAATTCCATGCTTTCGTCCCCCGCATGACGTATTGAGTGTAAGATTTGATTTTCTGGGCGTCTATTGAGTTCGGATGCCTGCTTTGGGTCAAAAGCAGACGTATGCAGCGCAACATGCCATGTCCGCTAAGGGCCAATAGCGGACCTTAGGAAGCTATTTGATTGTAAAGTGAAATGTTTTTGCGGGCTTGCCGCGATTACTTGCTCATCTTGGCTGCGCCTAAGCCGCAGTGGCGTTCTGAGCAGCAACACCAAGTTCGGAAGCTTGAATTGCCGGCTGCGACAGAAACCTGTGCTCAAACTCCGCAGCCGGCATCGGCCGACCGAAATAATAGCCCTGTCCCTCATCGCAACCCTTGGCCATGAGCAGTTCGGCTGTCTCCTGGTCCTCGATACCTTCGGCAATAACCGAGAGCCCGAGCAGCTTGCCCAAGCCTATGGTCGCGCCGACAATTGCCATGTCGTCAGAATTTGCGCGCAGTTTGCTCACGAAGGATTTGTCGATCTTCAGCCGATCGAGCGGAAATTTCTTCAGCGAGGTTAAACTGGCGTAGCCGGTTCCGAAATCGTCGAAGGCGATGCGGACGCCGTGTCCTCGGATCATGCGGAAAATTTCAAGCGCGCGCTCATCGTCGGCGAGCAAGATGTCCTCCGTCACCTCGAGCTCCAGCTGGGACGGAGAGAAGCCTGTGGCCTTGAGCACGGATTTAACAGTCGCGGCAAGATCTCCCAATTGAAATTGGGACGGGGAGAGATTGATACTCAGTCGAATATCATGTCCCTGGCTCTGCCATCGGCAGCCTTGCCGACAGGCTGTTTCCATAACCCAAAGAGCAAGGCCATCAGAAATCGTAGATGCGTTCACGGTCGGCATAAACGCATTCGGCAAGACAAGGCCATTGGGATGACGCCAGCGAATGAGCGCCTCCACGCCTACTAATTTTCCGTTCCTGAGATCGACCTGTGGTTGATAGTAAAGCTCGAATTCATCTTTTTCCACGGCGCGTCCAAGATCAGCCTCCAGTGTCAGTCGGGATTCTAGGCCGTCTCTCATCTTTCGCTCAAAGAAAACGTATTCACCGCGTGCATCCTGCTTTGCCTGATAGAGAGCAAGATCAGCATTGCCCATAAGCTCGTCCAATGCGCCGCAGTCTCTTGGGTAAATCGCTATACCAATGCTGACATTGACGCGAAGCTGTCTCGGACCAACGGCAAACGATCCTTGGCCGAACGCAAGGGTGGTGCGCTTCGCAAGCACTTTGGCGCATTCGGCAATCCGCTCGCCACTAATCACGATTGCAAATTCGTCACCGCCCAGTCTTGCCACCAGTCCCTGGCCTTCCACCAAACCGCTTAATCGAGCGGCAACACCGCGCAGGAGCTGATCACCACAGGCATGACCCATGAAATCATTAATCTGCTTGAACTTATCGAGGTCGACTAGCAGCACAGCAATTTCACATGCCTTTGCCTTTCCCTCGGCGAGCGCTGCATCCAGACACTGATGAAATTTATTGCGATTGGCGAGACCGGTCAGAGTGTCATGCTCGGCTAAATATTTTATTTTTTCCGCTTCACGCTTGCGCGCAGAGATATCTCGCATAATGGCTCCATATTGGAGTCCATCCGCCCCTTGCCATTCGGAGAAACAGACTTCGAGTGGAAATACCTCGCCATTCTTTCTCTGCCCCAGTAGCTCCAATACCTTGCCGCCAGGCATCTGAAGCATCTCGCGCGAAATCTCAAGAATCGAAAATTTACCACCGTCGTTCAGGCTACAGATTGTACTGAGCGGCCGGCCAATCATGTCGACTGCCTCACAGCCGAAAATCGTCACTGCTCCTGGGTTCCAAACGGTGATGAGTCCGTTCCGATCAGCACAAACCAAGCCATCGCCGATCGACATTGCAATGCGATGAAATCGTCTTTCCGCGATCCTGCGCATCAAGCCGCGGATATTGACCTCGTCGAGCGCCAAGGCAACGAGATAGCCGGCTATAGCGACGTGCCAGAGTGAGGTGTCGAGGATAACCGGCAAGCTTGCCTGTAAGAGAGTGGCACCTAATTCGATCGTCATCGCCAAGCCGAGCAGGACGACCACGCGGACGCCGGCGGGAACGCCGCGCCATAGCGCGACCATGACAAGCCCGAGCACAAGAAGACCACCGAGCGCTATCAGCCTGGACGTGCTGTGCAGGGCACGGTTCTGCAAAATTGATTCCGCTGCAAGTGCTTGCAGCGTTGCGCCCGGAACAACGCGTCCATTGGGGACGCTGAAGCGATCGCCAAGCTCAACGGCGGTGGCGCCGACGATCACCTTTTTGTTTTCGAGCTTTTGCAAAGTGGTTGGTTCACCTCGCAAAATGTCAGCATAGGAGATTGTCAGCAAGGAGCGCGGGTCAATGCTAAAATCGATATAAAGAGGCTCTTCATTTCTTTTGAATTTTCCTGCCAAGAATGCGCCGACAGACGGCACGAAGCCTTCATCGAAGACCTCGCCGTAGGAATAGCGGCGCACCAAGCCGTCCGGCCCAACGACGACATTGGCCGTTGCCGACCACGCATATTTGCTGAACTGCCGCATCGGGCGATTTACATAGACGGTTTTTGCATTCTCGCTGTCGCTGGACCATTGTTTGAACGTAGGAAGCACAACAGATCCCTCGGCTCTTTGCAGAGCCGCAAGAAAGGCCTGATCGGATCTCGGATCTGATGGCGAACTAAAGTCAACATCGAAGACAACGTCACTGGCGCCGGCCGCGATCAGCTTGTCAAGCAAATCTGAATGAAGACGGCGCGGCCATGGCCACGCGCCAATCGACTCGATTGATGGCGAATCAATTGCAACCAAAGCAATCTTTCCGCTCATCTGGCGAGATTGCCAGTTGAACCGCATATCAGTCAGTGCGTTTTGTAACGCATCGTGAATCCCGCCCAACAATACGAGAGCAACAACGCACGAAACCAAAACATGAGGCCAGGACTGCTTCATCCAACGGTTCAAGTTAGTTTTTGCCTGTATCGAGAACATCGCGGCGCCGACGCCAATACGACAAGACATCACATTGAAGGCTGTCTTCGCCGCTTCCAACGCCGCCGAATCGCAACGGCGAGGGACACCGTAACGGCAATGCCAACGATCCAAGGAACGAGACGCAAGTTATCTTCGCCCGATTCGAATGTCTCAAAAGTATCGCCGATACCCCGCATCATAGGACTGGTGAAATTGCTTTCGTTGAGCAGCGAGGCAACGACAATCCCTTGCCTACTCGCCGCGTTCGATGTCTTCGAATTCTCGACTTCTGCCGGCTGCACCGGACTCGCCGACGTAGAGCGTTGCAGGCTTACTTTTGCAGTCCGGAGCGCTGGTGCAGGTGGGATCGATCCGCCGTCGTTCTTTGATGATGTTGCGCGCGTCGATGTATCATCGGCGGTGGAACGACGCTCGACTGCGACGGGTTCAACATCAACTGGTGAATGACGTGGCGAGCCTTGTTGAATGGTGCTTAACGTACCTGAACCGCTCAAAAACAGGCCCGCCGGCCCATGCGCCTCAACTTTGGCTGATTGCCCCGGATTTACGAGCGCGTACTGGCCGGTTTTGAAATTGGATACTTCCACTTGGCCGCGCAGCACGTCGACATACGCGTCATCTTTCGCGACGGTGACCCGGAACCGCGTACCTTTCACCAAGGCCGCAAGCAGTGGCGTGTCGACCTCGAAATGCTTGACGTTACGCTTTTCCACATCGAGAACTATTGAGCCCGCTCGCTGGATGATCTTCGTCGAAAGCCCGTGTCCATCGTCCTTCGCAATCTCGATTGACGAGTTTGGCGAGACCAGGATGAACTCTTCGCCATGGACCAAAAGCACACGACCATTTTGCCCCGTGCGAATTGAGTCGCCAGGCTTTAAACTTTTCATTTGTGCAAGGGACGCATGCTGGACGCCATCGACGACAATCCAAACGCTGCCGAATGCGTTGCTAATGCGCCAAACGTTGTTGTCTGAATTGTCCGCAAGCGCTTGCGGACCTAGCGGGAAGAGAACGAGCGACGCAAATAGCAATGAAGCCAAAATGGCTCTCATTTTCTGATCCATGGAACGCCTCATCTACTCTTGACCGTTTTTCGATTTCAAAACGCACTGGCAATATTTGATGAAAACGCTACCGACCAACTATCAACAATTTTATTAGATCATGGCGCCGAAACTCTCTCTTCAATAAACGCTTTATTGATTATGGCTCACCATTGCTTTGGGTTGCTGAGCCTGCGATGTGGCCCGCTAGTTGTGAAGTCGGCTGCCGCGTTGCATTTACATGACGTTGTGGGGCTGGTGATGTCCGCTTTGGGTCAATAGCGGACATTCAGCCTGTCTGCTTCTTGTTAATGCGAACGGCCTTCGTCTGATTAAAAAAGTGCTTTCAAAATTGTTTCAATTGCAGCAATCCAGCTTAAACCAAAGCAGATCTTTGTCTTTTAGATTGAGTCAAATTGGTCACGCCTATGGTGTCGTTCCCGATCAGCTAAAGGAGACAAGCCGTGCGCGTTCTGTTGGAAATCGCTATTGCAGCCGTTGTCGTAATCACAGTCTGGTCGGCAAATTCGAATGTTGCCAAACACACGGCTGATTCGACGGATCCGGCCAGCATGATGATGACCGTGGTCAATCTGCCCAGCGAACAATTCGACGCGTTCTAGTTCGGGCAGTCACGCTACCGAAAGCGCTGAGCTGACCGAGACGTCCAATTGTATGTCCGCTTTGGGTCACAAACGGACATGTGCAGCGCAACAGCTGCTTTCCGCTTAGGGTCAATCGCGGACATTTGTTGAGATGCGATCTGTGTGCAACTGGCAAAACTCTGACCCGCCAACCGCTGCCACCAATTGAGCCGACATCAAGATTTTATACTCAATTTACATCCTGCCCGCGCGATTGGACGTACAAGTTCATCGGCGACGATCCGCAGCGGGAAGCACGCGAAGCTCGCAAACTGAAAGCCTTTTAGCCGTACTCCATACAGAAAGAGGATTGTCATCATTTGCGGTGCCGCTTTGGCGGCCGTTTCGAGCGTAATTTATTGGCGTTTGCTGCCGCAGGATGGGCAAGTGCACCCGCTCGTTGAAAAATTCGACGGCGGTTCGACAATTACGCTTGTGATTATGAGCGCATTCTCTATCGGCGTAATCCTACTGGCTGCAGGATTCCTTGGCTGATCGGGGTGTCAAAGCTAGCGGATATCGGAACTGATCAAAATGAGGTCCACTTTGTCTGGTAAGTGGACATTCGGGGCCGTGACCGGACTGTCCGCTCCGTCACAATAGCGAACAGGTTAAGAGGGGCCCCAATTCGGATGCCGCCCCGAATTTATGCACCAGCGCAAGCGCTGGAAGTCGAAGTGCCTCGTATAGCGAAAGAAGTGGCCCAGCTGTACGAAGAAGCTGTCGGACACATGCCGCAGCCGAAGAACAGTGATGTGATTACGACCGCATTGCGGGCAGCGGGTGCGCACGGCGTAATCGGAATCGGATTTTGCCGGCTCGGGCCACGCGGGTGATGACCTCATGTTCGTCCTTGAATGAAAGACCAATCCATTCCTTAACTATGGCGAAGACAAGGCGTCACAGTGCGGCGCGGTTCCATATTTGACGGATCGATTTGTGTCCGCTTTACCCCGCGAAAGTGGGTATTCGGATGTGCCGTTGAAACGTCGGCTAAATACCAAGAGCGGACATCCGTCGTCCGGCGCGTAACGTCTTTCTGCGGAAATATCGGGGATTCATGCAGCATCTCAAAAGTTATGTATGGTCAGGTGCGCCATCTACTATGCGGTCGTAACGATGCCGCTTAAATTGCAATTCATTTCACGGCGGCAGGCCGCGAGCGCTAGACGTCTCAAAACAAAGTACGCCGATGTCAGCTGAACGAAACTTAATCCTGGTCCATCAGCCTGGCAGTCAAGATGTGCAGGATTTTTCCAAAATCTCTTCGTATGTGCGGGAATTAGCGCCAGACATCGAGATTTTCATTGCCAATAATGAAATCCGCAATTCGGTCACGCGAAAAAAAGCGGCAAGACTTCCAACTTTGATTTTTTCGCCGGGCAATCTCATTAGTTTCACGCCTCTCCGCGGCAAAGTATACGCGGGCCGGCCGATATCAAAATTGGACCAAATGAATCAATTCAAAAAATGTGGCCTACCTGTTCCGGATTTTGTCGAATTGCGGCCAGACACTGCTATTACACCCGCTGAATGGGGAGAGTTCGTTCTTGTTAAAGGCTCCGATCCGATTTTTGCCTCGCGTGCCCGCGGCATGACATTGCAAAGAACCACGCGCGTTAGCTACACGCCGCAGCATGTTTTTCCCAAAGATCACCCTGGCCGATACGGACCGATGTTCGTTCAAAAATTCATTGATACAGGACCGTTCCCCATACAATGCCGGGTTCTAACGCTATTCGGCCGTCCTTTATGGGCCGTCAAGAATATATCCCGAGTGCCACGTGGATCGTTTGACGTTCCGGACGCCGAACTAAAAGCTTTGACTATCAATCCATCGCGCAAGGCAGGGTGGTCCCGGCAATTATTGTTCGAAGAAGACGTCCTCTCTCTGGCGTCGCGCGCATACCAGGCTTTTCCGGATGTTCCCCTTCAGGCTTGCGATATTATTCGCGACGTATCGTCTCAAAATCTCTACTTGCTGGAGATCAATCCCGGGGGGAACACCTGGGTGTTCTCTCGAAAATCAACGCCGCAAACAATTCAAGAGCTGGATGGCATCGAACCTATTTCGCAATTTGATGCGTTTAAAACGGCAGCGCGTATTCTAGTCGAGAAGACCAGAGCCGAAGCGCAGTAGTGAGCAGCACCGGGAACGCCCGCGTGATGAAGCCGCAGGGATTATGGGATGATTTTGATATTCAAACCCACTCGGACCAGATTTCCCGAGACACTTCCATTCGCGTTCCATATAGCCGGCAGGTTGCCGCCGCCATTTGAACCAACAACCAAATAATTAAAGTCACCGAGATCAAAATGGAGATATTCCATCTTGGCAGTAATACGGTCGGTGAACGCATGCTCAATTCCCGCCCCAAGCACCCATCCTGTACGAATTGCAGAATATGACCCCGTGAACAGAAACGGAGAACCAATCGTGTTTGCGACCGACGCGTCGGTAGATGCATTCACTCTGCCGAAGGCGAGGCCGCCCGTCACAAATATAAAATCGCGATTCCAAAATGCGTAGCCAAAGCGGCCTCGGAATGTTCCGAGCCAGCGAAGACTTGCCCGCGCGGATATGCTTCCGGGCCCATAGGAATCTTCAGAAGAAAAACTGTATGAGCTGGCATCGAAGATCGTATTGAAGCTGTGCGAGCGATTCGCATAGTCCAGGTCACCTTCAACGCCGACGACCCAGTCACCGTAAAATTGTTGGTTGCAGCCGACTTGAGCGCCGCCGATAAATCCGAGTCCAGACGCGCTGTCACCGAATTGCTGTTCAGGTGGACCGCCGGCAACCGCAGGCAGGATTACATTGTGCCCAAGGGTTGCCGAAAGTCCTCCGGCGTTAAGGCCAATATAACATCCCGTCTATGTGAACGGAGTTGGGTCTTTCGCCAATGCTGGATTTAGTCCGACGAAAATGCCCGACGCCATCGCAGTCGATGCGAAAAGTTTAAGCTTGCCACCCATACCCTAGCGCCCCAACCAGCACCTTTAAAAATTTATCCCATAACAGTAAGTAAGTCCAACAAGATCCCCTGCATTCAACAGGCTGCAATGAAAAAGGCCGCAACTTAGGCGGCCAGGTGAATTTAAAGGGGTATCGTCTTGTGCCGACCGGTTAAGCCGGCTCTCGAAGGCGGCGCTTACATGGCATTTACTCGGTTGTCTCTTTCAATTCCTGCGCTGCTTTTCCACGGCCACTCGCTTGGACGAATATTACGACCGTTTAGGTTGGCTTCGTCCAACGACGCGTTCGGAGGGTGATTTTCGGTTCGCGTTAAGCCGATCCAACCGGCGACTTCCAACGGGTTCATAATCGCATTCGCAGTGAGCACGCGTGCATTGAGCGAGTGGCAAACGTGGCACGACGTCGCCTAAATATTCAACTCCTGCCTGCGATCGCGCCGCATCGCAGGCTCCATGGCATGGAGCGATGCGAACGCAGCTGATCAACTTAAGTTTGTGCGCATTTCGGAATGCCCGCAATGAGCGGGCAATTTCTTTCGGAGTCTTGTGCATCGGTGCCTCAGAAGGGGCACCGCATATCAGTTACTGCGCTGGCTTTGGGCCGAGGCTGATATTCACACTAACCGTTAGGCCTAATTTCCGTGCCATGTCGCCTTGCCCTCCAAGAGCGGACATGTGCAGTGCACAAGCTCGTGTCCGCTAAGGGCCAACAGCGGACAGTATGGCTTATCCGATCTCTTTGAATGATGCTCCCGATATGCGCCGTTGGACACGCAGGTGTTTGGCATGGAGGGTGATCTGATAGCTTTCTTCGATAGCTACAGAGATTCTTACTCTAAAGGACCAGCGGTGATCGCGGCGTTTTACTCCGAGCCATGCATAACCGCCCGCATGGGTAATGTGCTCGGCTGCCAATTTCTATGCATGCAGGCCAAGTTTATTCATTAAACGCTTTGCTTCCTTCAGATCCGGTACATCAGCATCCTCGTCGGAAAACTCATCGTAAATTTTAGAGATAAGCTTCTTTGCTGCACTTTTGCGGCCCTCGACGCTCCATAACCTCGCTAAGTCACATGTGGCACGCAACTCCCAGAATTTTGCTCTCTGACCGTGCGCGATTTCAAGCGCGGCTTTAAAGCAACACTCTATATCTCGTCGATCGGCCGAGCTTCCTGCTTGCAGAATTTTTCCCTTCACGCGTTGAGCTTCTGCTGCCCACCAGCGTTCTCCGCTAATTTCAACTTCGTTGATTGCCTGGTCGGCAAATTCGATCGCGCGCGCAAATCGCCCAGCACGGGCATACGCTTCCGCCAGACATGATAGGTTGAACGAACTCTGAAAATTCGCACCGGTTTTATGATGCTCAACAAGGGCTCGGTCCATTAGCTCGATCCCTTCAGTCGGGCGGCCGCTCGTGACGACATTAACGGCATGAAGAATATTGGCACGCGAAATATGGTACGGGCTTCGCTGTTCCGTCGCAATCGCAAGTCCTTCGTCGGTCATCGCGATAGCGCTTTGCAGATCATTAATGTGATGATGAAATCGCGCGGATGCGAGCAAGGCCGATACCAGGGTGAAGGGATGTAGCCGGTTTCTCGCATCGGTAATGGCCGCGACCATTGTGTCATTCGCCTGCTTCAGCTTTCCAAGATACATATAAGTGAGAGCCAACCAGACCAAAGAGAACGAATGTACATGTACGCCAGCAATGAATGCGATCGGGCGGCACGCGGATTCATCGTAACGCGACAGTGCCTTCTCAAGATGGCTTTCCGCGCTCTCAAAATTGCCAATGTGAAGATCGGCGGTGCCGACTAAAAAATGAAACACCATTTGGCTCAGGTCATTCGATGGCTTGAGCAGGAGTGGCTCAACCAGCGCCAAACTTTTCGGCGCTTCCGATCGAATCAGGTGGTACTGACACAGGCCGCCGAGAGCTCGCAACGTTTCTATGGGATAGGCTGACGGGTCAAGCAACGTTCGAGCTTTAGAAAGAGCTGTTGCGACCTCGGGGGAAGCAAATCCTTTCGTCATCACAAGTGTGTCCGCCAGCGCTACCTGGATGCGGCCCTCGAATTGCTGGCTGATCGCCTGATCGGCGACCTTTGGCAGCAGCGCCATCGCTTTTTCGACCTGCGCGCGCGACTCAACTCCGGCAGATCGATCGATCGCCATGCGTGCCGCCTTGAGCCAATAATCGACGGCCTTATCCAACATTGACGCTTCTGCGCAGTGATAAGCCAGCACGTCCGGGTTGCGTTCTGACAACTCAAAAAATTCGTGCTCCAGGACGTGCACTGTTCGTGCATGCATTTGCACGCGTTGGCTCTTGAGCATCGTCCCATAGGCCGTGTCCTGCACGAGAGCATGTTTGAACGTGTAGACCGCGTGGGGGATAGAGCCACGTTGGTATACCAGCTCGGATTCGACTAGTTGATTAAGCAGTGGTTCAAGTTTCGCATCATCCAAATTGCAGACGGCCCGCAATAAAAAATAGCTGAAATCGCGACCCAATGTCGCTGCTGCCTGCACGATTTCGCGAAGTGGTGCCAGACGATCAAGACGCGCAACCAGTGACGCTTGCAGCGTCGCAGGAACTGCTATCGATGGCAACGAATCCGCCAATACAAAACTGCCGTCTTTTTCGTGGAGCGCTTCACTTTCGATAACTGATTTGGTCATCTCCTCAATGAATAGAGGGATACCGTCCGTTCGCGTGACAATCTGTTCGAGCAGATCGGGTGGAATCTCTCTTCCTCCTGTCACTTGCTGAATCATCGCAACATTTGCACGTCGATCCAATCGATTGAGCGTCAACACGGTGACGTGCGACTGACCGACCCAGCTTGGCCGGAACTCTGGCCTGTAGGTGACAATAAGAAGCACCGGAAGTGTTCGGATTTGCTCTGCAATAATATCGAACAGTTCGCGGGTTGTTGGATCAATCCAGTGCGCGTCTTCTAGTACCATCAGCACTGGCGTTTTTTCAGCAAGTCCCCGTAACTGTGCAATGAAACGCTCCAGGATCAGTTCTTTTCGCCGCTGAGGGCTCAATGAAAGCCGGGAAAGGCTGTCATCGACGGAAACCGAAAGCAGATCTGCCAATAATGCAGCGTCGCCTTCCACGTTTTGAGACGACAGACTA
>Ga0187787_10000054_pt1 | contig 12564 bp, 12 predicted proteins | sample 1015_BV01_MP06_2_FD_133007 | JGI IMG/M metagenome (GOLD analysis project Ga0187787, IMG submission 133007) | Tropical peat soil microbial communities from peatlands in Department of Meta, Colombia - 1015_BV01_MP06_20_MG | ecosystem: Environmental > Terrestrial > Soil > Wetlands > Peat | place...
CTCGGCGCTGGTGTAGGTGCCAAGCAAGACTGCATCCCTGCGACGCGTATCACCCTCCTGTTTGCGTTTTGCGAGTTCCGCCTCTTTGGCCTTGATCTGCTCGGGGGTGAGCGCTGGTTCATTCTTTTTGAGAACCACGCCCCCTTGGTTCAGTTCTACATTGGCACGGTTGATGTATTGAGGGGGGATGCTGTCACCATAATGGGTGACGCCATTTTCATCCACCCATTTATACATCACGGCAAACGCAGGAACGACCGCCGTTGCGAGCAGCAGCAACAGGACAGAGTAATTAAATAGATGCAAGAATTTAAGCAGCATTTGCGTTGACACCATATATCTGACGGTATTTCTGTACTGCAAGCAAATTATGCACCAGTTCTTCTTTGGTTTGAAGATAGCTTAGCACATCGTCCAGGGTGATGATGCTGATAACCGGCAGCTCAAATTTCCGCTTTATCTCCTGCACCGCAGAGAGCTCCCCGTTGCCTCGTTCCATGCGATCCAACGCAATTACCAAGCCACAGGGTGCGGCATGGTTTGCGCGTATAAGATCCACCGATTCGCGCACTGAAGTGCCGGCGGAAATCACATCATCAACCATCAATACCCGTCCTTTCAGCGGGGCTCCAACCAATGCGCCGCCCTCGCCATGGTCCTTGGCCTCCTTGCGGTTGAAGCAAAACGGCACATTGTGACCAATTTGCGCAAGCGCGATAGCGGTGCCAGCAACTATTGGAATGCCTTTGTAGGCGGGGCCAAACAGCACGTCAAATTGTATCTTAGCGGAGAGTATGGCTTTAGCGTAAAATTGCGCAAGCCCAAGCAGCGATTCGCCGTCATGAAACGAACCGGCATTGAAAAAATACGGTGATAAACGTCCAGCTCTGGTTTTAAATTCGCCAAAGCGGAGCACGTTTTTGCTTACAGCGAAGCGGATGAAATCCTGTCTGAAATCGGACATATCTGCGGCGCACTTAAAAAGCCAAGTTAATCCGGCGCTATGTTACGCATAATCACCTTAAACCTCAACGGCATCCGCTCCGCGGCAACCAAGGGATTTTTTAGCTGGCTGGCAAAATCCAGCGGTGACATTGTTTGCGTACAGGAAGTGAAAGCGCAAGCAAATGACATGTCCTCGCAAATGCTAAATCCGCAAAGCTACAACGGATTCTTCCACTACGCGGAGAAAAAAGGTTACAGCGGAGTAGGGATGTATTGCAAGACCAAGCCTGATAAGGTGATAACCGGGCTGGGCGTTGCCGATATTGACGCGGAAGGGAGGTATCTGCGTTGTGATTTCGGAAATTTAAGCGTGGTTTCCGTTTATCTTCCCTCCGGCTCGAGCTCGCAAGAACGGCAAGCCGTGAAATTTAGCTTCATGCGGAGATTCTTCCCGCACTTGCAAGACATCGCCAAAAGTGGCAGGGAATTTGTTCTGTGCGGCGATTGGAACATTGCGCACAAGGAAATTGATTTGAAAAACTGGCGCGGCAACCAGAAAAATTCAGGCTTTCTTCCGGAAGAACGCGCTTGGCTTACTCGAGTATTCGATGAACTCAGCCTGGTGGATGTATTCAGGCGCCTGAATAAGCAGCCGGAACAATATACCTGGTGGTCGAACCGGGGCCGGGCATGGGCCAAGAATGTCGGGTGGCGCATTGATTACCACATTGCTACGCCGGGAATTGCGGGTAAAGCCAAGCGCGCGAGTATTTATAAAAGCAAGCGCTTCTCCGACCATGCGCCGCTTACCATTGATTATGATCACCGGCTTTGAGTTGCTCTATCCTATACCGTGCAATCATCAATCGAAAAAACCAACCCCTACCTTGAAGTTTTCCGCAGCCGGCGCATCGCTGTGGTGTTGTTATTCGGATTTTTTTCCGGCCTGCCGCTCGCGCTGACAGGAAGCACCTTGCAGGCGTGGCTCACGGTTTCCAACATTGATATCAAAACCATCGCCTGGTTTTCATGGATCGGCGTGCCTTATCTAGTCAAATTCCTGTGGTCGCCGTTCATGGACCGTTTTGTACCGCCGTGGTTGGGGCGCCGGCGCGGCTGGATGTTGGTTACCCAGCTGGGATTATTGCTTGGCATCATCGCCATGGGGCTGACTTCCCCTGACGACTCGCTGCTGCTCGTGGGATTGTTTGCATTGTGGGTGGCGTTTGCCTCCGCCTCGCAAGACATCGTGGTGGATGCCTACCGCACCGATTTGTTGAGCCAGCCCGAGCGCGGCATGGGCGCGGCGGTAAGCGTGCTTGGCTATCGCATCGCCATACTGGTATCAGGCGGTCTGGCCCTGGTTCTCGCCGACCAGATCGGCTGGAGAGCCACATATTTTCTGATGGCGCTGGTCATGAGCGTGGGCATTCTGACTTCGCTATTTGCGCCGGAGCCGCAAACACCCGCAGCGACACCGCATACTTTGCAGGCGGCGGTGGTTGAGCCGCTCAAGGATTTTTTCTCGCGCGAGGGTGCACTGCTGCTGCTCTTCCTCATCATTCTTTACAAATTCGGCGACGCATTGGCATCCACGCTCACCACCGCATTTCTAATACGCGGTGTGGGTTTTTCACCGACCGATGTAGGCGTTATCAATAAAGGACTGGGGCTCGCGGCGTTGCTGATCGGTGCTCTGATAGGCGGGGCGTTGCTTACGCGCATGAGCCTTTACCGCGCGCTGATGTGGTTCGGCTGGCTGCAGGCGATATCCATTCTCTCTTTCATGTTTCTTGCCTGGGCAGGGAAAAGCTATCCCTGGCTGGTGTTCGCTGTGGGGTTCGAGAATTTGGCAAGCGGCATGGGCACCGCGGCGTTTGTCGCGTTTGCCATGAGTCTGTGCAACCACAGTTTCAGTGCTACGCAATACGCGCTGCTCTCCGCCCTGGCATCGCTCGGTCGTGTATTGTTCGGACCGCTTACCGGGGAAGTGGTGGCCCTGCTGGGCTGGGCCAATTTCTTTTTTATCACTTTTCTTGCCGCTCTGCCTGGCCTGTGGCTGTTGTGGTTGTTGCGCAAGCAGATTCCCACCATCGAAAAAAGCGGCTAGCTGTTATTTTTCCTTCTCGAAACGGTACACGGCGAGACTACCCAGCAGATTCGGCAGCAGCTTGATGACGCTGTCTGCGGTTATCACCACCCGTTCCAGGATGCGCACCCCGTGTACTTCGCAAAATGCCTCGAAATCATCGATGGTGCACAAATGCACGTTGGGTGTGTCGTACCACTGAAAGGGAAGATTTTTGGACACCGGCATGCGGCCGCTGAACACCTGCCAGCGCGCGCGCCAGTACCCGAAGTTGGGAAAGGTAACGATACCTTGGCGTCCCACGCGCAGGATTTCCTTGACGATGCTCTCGGTGTGGCGCATCGCCTGCAAGGTCTGCGACAAGATCACATAATCAAAAGAGTTTGACTCAAAGCCGGAAAGCCCGGTTTCAAGGTCATTTTGAATAACGTTCACGCCGTTCTTAATGCACGCAAGAACTTTGGCGTCGTCAATTTCCACGCCGTAGCCCCGGACCGATAGCGATTGTTTGAGATAGCGAAGCAGCGACCCGTCACCGCAGCCGAGGTCCAGTACTTTCGACCCGGGCTTGATCCAGACGGCAATGGCGGCAAAGTCCGTCCGCTCTTTCAGCGCAGGGTCGTGCAGGATCGTTTCGTCGAATTCGACGCCGCTCATAACTTGATGTTTTCGAAGTAGGCACGCAGCAGTGCGTGGTATTGCGCGTCATCCAGCAAGAACGCATCGTGACCATGCTGCGCGTTGATCTCGGCGTAGCTCACATCGAGTTCGTTGTCGAGCAGGGCTTTAACGATTTCCCGCGAGCGCGCGGGGGGAAAGCGCCAGTCCGATGTAAACGAAGCGACAAAAAACCCCGCCTTGACGCGCTTGAGCGCCGCGGCGAGATTGCCGTTGTAATCATGTGCCGGGTCGAAATAATCCAGCGCCTTGGTCATCAACAAATAGGTATTGGCGTCGAAGCGCGAGGCAAATTTGTCGCCCTGGTAGCGCAGATAAGATTCAATCTCGAATTCGACGTCGAAGTGGAAATTGTACGTTCCGGAACGCAACGCTCGCCCAAACTTCTCCATCATCACATCATCGGACAAATAGGTAATATGGCCGATCATGCGCGCTACGCTTAAGCCGTTTTTAGGTATCACGCCATGCGCATAATAGTTCCCGCCGTGGAAATCCGGGTCGGTCATGATGGCCTGACGCGCCACTTCGCTGAAGGCGATGTTCTGCGCCGAGAGCTTGGGCGCGGCCGCAATTACCAGCGCATGGCGCATGCGGTCAGGGTAGGAGATCGTCCATTGCAGCGCCTGCATCGCGCCGAGGCTGCCGCCGATGCTTGCAGCAAAACAATCAATGCCGAGATGATCGGCAAGCCGCGCCTGCGCCGCAACCCAGTCTTCCACCGTGACTACAGGAAAATCCGCGCCGTAGGAATTGCCGGTTTTGGGATTGATGCTGGAAGGCCCGGTCGAGCCGTGACAGCCGCCAAGGTTGTTCACGCCAACCACGAAGAAGCGGTTGGTGTCGAGCGGCTTTCCGGGCCCGACCAGGTTGTCCCACCAGCCGATGTTATTCGGGTCGTCGGCATAATAGCCTGCCACGTGGTGAGTACCGGAAAGCGCATGGCACACCAGCACGGCGTTGGATTTGGCTGCGTTAAGTGTGCCGTAGGTTTCATATACGAGGTCGTAGCTATCCAGCACCGCGCCACATTGACAGGCAAGCGGCGTGTTGAAGCGCGCTTTCTGCGGCGTGACAATTCCGATGGAATTTTCGGAAGGGGGGCGATCCGCTGTGGCGGGGTCAAAAATCCGGTTGGAAATGCTCGTATTCATTTACAAATTGTTATTTAACCCCGGCAATACGCGTGAACGATGCGTACAAAATAAAAAACCCGCATTATCTGGCGAGCGGGTTTTCTCTTTTAGCTGTATTTATTGAGCGCCCGCAAGCCGAACAAATCGGCGCTTGGTTTCAGATTACTTTGGAGGTCTGCATTTGTCAAGCAAAAAGGCTGGTTCGAGCGGCGAGGCGGCTGCTTAAATTACCCTCCTATACTAATCTAGCTGTTCAGGCGGGATAGCAGCTCGCGCACTTTTTCCGGCTCATCGGCTTTGAGAATCTTTTGCGTGAGCCCGGTGATTTCCGTGATGTTGGTTCTCAGCACTTGCTGTTTAACCGAGAGCAGGTAGGCGGGATGCATCGAGAACTGGCGCAGGCCGAGGCCCAGCAGCAAACGCGTGAGCGAAACATCGCCGGCCATTTCTCCACACACCGCGATGGGAACGCCGGCTTTGTTTGCAGTCGTAATAATATGGGCAATTAAATGCAGCACTGCAGGGTGCAGCGGATCATAGAGATGGGCGACGGCATCGTCGGCGCGGTCTATCGCCAGCGTGTATTGAATCAGATCATTGGTTCCAATTGAGAGAAAGTCGAGTTTCTTAATGAATACACCGAGTGCCAAAGCTGCAGCGGGGATTTCAATCATGCCGCCTATTTCAACACGGTGGTTGTAGGGGATACGGTCTTTGTCGAGACTGGTCTTGGCCAGTTCGATTGATTGCAAAGTTTGGTTAAGCTCGGCGACGTTGGAAAGCATCGGTATCAGGATTCGGATGTTGCCGTAATTGGAGGCGCGCAGTATGGCGCGCAATTGCGTATGGAACATGTGCGGCTCGGCGAGGCAGAGCCGTATGGCGCGCAAGCCTAACGCAGGATTGGGACCGCGCCCGCTGCCATTCATGCTCTTATCGGCGCCCAGATCGAGCGTGCGGATGGTGACCGGCAAACCACGCATTTTATGCGCAACTTTGCGATAAGCTTCCACTTGCTCCTCTTCGCTGGGCAAATCGGGACGGTTCAGGTACAGAAATTCACTGCGGAACAGGCCAATGCCCATCGCGCCGTTCTCCTTCACCTGCTCGATGTCCTGTGGCAACTCAATGTTGGCTTGCAGTTCCACCGTAGTACCATCCAAAGTCGTAGAGCGGGTAAGTTTCAGGCGTTTAAGTTTCTGTCGCTCGAGTTCTCTCTGGTTTTGGCGCAGCTTGTACTCGGCGAGAATTTGCTTGTCAGGATTGACGATCACCACACCCTGGTTGCCGTCTACCACCAGCGTGTCTTCTTCGCGCACCAGCTGCCGCGCCTGGTGCAGCGCCACGATCGAGGGGACGTTCAGGCTGCGAGCGACAATCGCGGTGTGCGACATCGGTCCTCCGATGTCGGTAATGAAGGCAGCGAAGCGATGCTGCTTGAAAAGAATGAGCTCCGCCGGACTCAAGTCATGTGCAACGAGGATGTTGTTCTGCTCGAGGTCGGCAGGCGGAGGCACATGACCTGGGTGACCCAAAAGCGCTTTTAGTATACGTTCACCGACCTGAATAACGTCGGCCTTGCGCTCGCGCAGATAATTATCCTCAATCTCGTCAAACCGCTCGAGCAGTTCATCCAGTTGCTGTTTGAGAGCCCACTCGGCGTTGCAGTGCTGTTCTTTGATACGTTTCGATGCAGCTTTGGAAATGATAGGGTCGGAAAGAATCATCCGGTGCAGGTCTAGGAAGGCGGCGAGCTCAGTGGGGACGTTGGCCGCCATGTTCTCATGCAGGGTTTGCAGTTCTGCCTGCACTTCCTTGACCGCGGCGTCAAAACGCGCGATTTCTTTTGCTACTTTATGTTCTTGCACAGTGTAATGCGCAACTTCAAGCGTGGCGTGCGAAAGCAGGTGTGCCTGTCCGATAGCAATGCCTTCGGATACTCCGATGCCGTGCATGGTGAAGCTCATTCGCCTTCTCCAAAGCAATTCCCGATCAGGTCCAGCAATGCCTGCAGTGCTTCATTTTCGTCTTCGCCGCTGGCTTCGATGCCAATCGAGCTTCCTTTGCTTGCTGCGAGCATCATTACGCCCATGATGCTTTTTGCGTTGACGCGCTGGCCGTTGCGCGATAGCCAAATATCGCTCTTGAACCGTCCGGCGAGCTGGGTGAGTTTGGCCGCTGCACGCGCGTGCAGCCCAAGTTTGTTGATAATTTCAGCTTCCCGTTGCTGCATCATAACCGTCCGTGGTGATGTGCAGCACGCCTTCGCAGCCCCCTGAGAGCGCTTTTCCCACCACTATTTTCAACGGCTCGTTTCGATAGGTGAGCGCGCGTATCAACATCGGCAGGTTGACGCCTGCTACCCCTTCTACTTTCCCGGGAATCAGCAGTTTGGCTGCGATATTGCACGGCGTAGCGCCGTAGATATCGCTTAACACCAGCACGCCTTTACCCTGATCGAGTTGTTTCACAAGTTTCAGCGCCTGCGGCAAGATCGCCTGCGGGTCGTCGTGCACCGTCACCCCGATTTGCATCAGTTGTGGCGGGCGGCTGCCCATGACATGGCTTACACAGTGGATCAGGCTTTCACCCAGAGTGCCGTGCGCGACAATCAAAATGCCGACCATATTTGTTCCTCGAACTATAAATAATATATTGTTAATTTTACTCCAGCGACATCAACAAAGCAGCAATACCCGGCTCGTTGCTATTTAGGAATTTCGTGAATTACCGTATTTTTTTCCAGGAATCCGGGCGCTTATTGAATGCCCGGGCGGCTGAGATTTCAATGCGCCTCGGAGGGTAATCTATTAGAAAGAAAGCTGGGTAGGACCTGTTCAGAGGCCCTTAGTTCTCAGGTCTTGCGCTTCACTGTTTTTTCCAGCGCGTCAAGCATCATCCCCGCGACATTGAAACCCGTCTGATCGGTTATCTCACGCATGCAGGTAGGGCTGGTGACATTGATTTCAGTAAGGTAGTCGCCGATTACGTCGAGCCCGACCAGAATCAATCCTTCCTTGGCAAGTTGCGGTCCGAGGGCTTCGGCGATTTCCTGGTCGCGGGGCGAGAGCGGCTGTGCCACTCCTGTTCCACCGGCGGCGAGATTGGCACGGGTCTCTCCCGGCTTTGGAATGCGCGCCAAGGCATAAGGCGCCGGTATTCCGTCAATCAGCAGAATACGCTTGTCGCCATTGACGACTTCCGGGATGTAGCGTTGCGACATGATGGTCCGTGTTCCATGCTGGGTGAGAGTTTCGATGGTGGCGTTGAGATTCACATCCTGTTCGCGTATGCGGAACACCGAGCGGCCCGCCATTCCGTCAAGCGGTTTGAGAATCACATCATGATGCTGCGCCAGGAATTTCAGGATCAGCTCGGCCCGGCGCGTTACCAAGCTCGGTGCGGTGAATGCATTGAATTTGGCGATGGCGAGCTTTTCGTTGAAATCACGCAATGCCCTTGGTTTGTTGAATACTCTTGCTCCCTGTGTTTCGGCAAGTTCCAGCAAATAAGTGCTGTAGATGTACTCCATGTCGTACGGCGGGTCCTTGCGCATCAGCACCGCATCGAAGCGCTCAAGCGGCATTACTTCAATTTCGCCTGCCCGGTACCAGTCGTCCTCATTACCGGTCAGCGTGAGTTTACGCGCATGGCCCAGCACGCGGCCGAGCTGCAATACCACATCTTGCTGCTGCATGACGTACAGCGTATGGCTGCGGGATGCCGCCTCAACCATCATGGCAAAGCTGGAGTCCTTGTAAACCGTAAGGGTGTCAAGAGGATCGAGAACGAAAGCGAAGTTCATGGCTAAGCGGTGGTTTTCTCGAAAATTTTTTCACTTTGCTCGAGTTCGATAGCTGCGGCGAGCAGCGCGAGCCTTGCTATGACTCCATAAGCATAAAAACGATTGGGCACGCAGCCGGGCTGTGTCGGATCGGGCAGCAAGCAGGGGCTCTCGAATGCCAGCGGTACGAAATGCATCCCAGGCGCGTTGAGGTTTTCGTCTGTACCACGGCTGGTGTGCACGCGGTAAAACCCGCCAACCACAAAATGATCGATCATGTAAACTACAGGCTCGGCCACTGCATCGTTGATGCTTTCAAAAGTATGCACGCCTTCCTGTACCATTACTTCGGTGACCGCCAACCCTTCCTTCACCACCGCCATCTTTTTGCGCTGTTTGCTGCTCAAGCCCCGCACTTCGGAAGCATCTTTCACCGTCATGATGCCCATGCCGTAAGTGCCGGCATCGGCCTTGACGATGACAAAAGGCTGTTCCTTGATGCCGTATTCCCGGTATTTGGCGCGGATGTCGTTTAGGATCTGCTCCACCCAACTGGCCAAGCATTCTTCGCCGCGGTGCTCTTGGAAATTGATTTCACCGCAGGTCGCAAAATAGGGATTGATCCGCCAAGGGTCGATTCCGATGAGTTTGGCGAATTCCTCAGCGACTTGTTTATAAGCGTTGAAGTGATTCGATTTGCGTCGCGTAGCCCAACCGGCGTGCAGGGGCGGCAACACCGATTGTTTCAGGTTTTTTAATATTTCCGGAATGCCCGCTGATAAATCGTTATTCAAAACCACTACACAAGGGTCAAAATCGGCAAGCCCGAGGCGGTCACCTTTGCGCACCAGCGGTTCCAGCAGTAGGCTTTTACCGTCCGGAAGCTTCAACTCCGTGGGCGCAGTGATTTCGGGCAGCAAGCTGCCGATGCGTACATTCATTCCCGCCTGGCGCAGGATGGATTGCAGGGCCGCGACATTTTGCAAATAAAAGATATTGCGCGTGTGACTCTCCGGAATCAGCAGCGCGCCCTTGGCCTCGGGACAGACTTTTTCCACAGCCACCATCGCTGCCTGCACACACAACGGCAGGAAATCGGGATTAAGGTTGTTGAACCCCCCCGGAAACAAATTGGTATCCACCGGGGCGAGCTTGAAACCACTGTTGCGCAAATCCACTGAAGCGTAAAACGGCACGCTGTGTTCCTGCCATTGGCCACGCAGCCAGTGTTCGATGGCAGGGACCTTGCTGAGCAGTTGCTTTTCCAGTTCCGGCAATTGCCCTGCAAGCGAGCTAGCCAAATGCGGAATAGGCATAGGAGCGGAAGGAATGAAAGGGTATCGATATTGTAGCGGAAGCGAATAGAAACCGCAGGCGAAAAAAAAGGGGCGCTGGTGCGCCCCCCGGAGGAGAACTTCTTGTTATGACGTTTACAGAACTTGTTCGCCGTGCTGGGTAATATCCAACCCTTCGCGTTCCTGTTCTTCTGTTACGCGCAGGCCAATTACCATGTCGAGCACTTTAAGGATGATAAAGCTCACGATAAAACCGTAAATAAGGGTCGCCCCCACGCCCCATAACTGGGTGAGCACGCTGCCGTCGACGCCGCTGATGTCTTTCACGTTAAATGCACCGGTGAGAATGGCGCCGGTGATACCGCCCACACCGTGCACGCCGAAAGCATCCAGCGAGTCGTCATAGCCCAGCATTTTCTTGAGCGAAGTCGCGCCCCAGAAGCAGAGCGCGCCAGCAGCAACGCCTATGACGAGCGAGCCAACCGGTCCCACGAATCCCGACGCCGGGGTAATTGCTACCAACCCCGCTACTGCACCGGAGCAGATGCCAAGAACGGAGGGTTTGCCCTTGACGATCCATTCAACAAACATCCAGGAGAGCGCGGCTACGGCAGTGGCGATTTGGGTAACCGCCATCGCCATGCCGGCGCGCCCATCGGCTGCCACCGCAGAACCGGCGTTGAAGCCGAACCAACCCACCCACAGCAAAGAGGCGCCAATGACGGTGAACACCAGGTTATGCGGCGGCATGGCTTCCTTGCCATAACCCACGCGCTTGCCCATCACCAATGCGCAGGCCAAGCCCGCGATACCGGCGTTGATGTGCACCACCGTGCCACCCGCGAAGTCGAGCACACCCTTGGCAGCGAGCCAGCCCGAAGGTTCCCACACCCAGTGCGCGATCGGCGAATACACCAGCAGTGACCACAAACCCATGAACCACAGCAACGCTGAAAACTTCATGCGGTCGGCAAATGCTCCGCAAATCAGCGCCGGGGTGATGATGGCAAAAGTCATCTGGAAGCACATGTATACCGATTCGGGTATGGTGAGCCCCAGATGGGAGACCGATACCTTGGAGCCGTTTACAAATACCATGCCGTGAAGCAGGAAACGGTCGAAGCTGCCGAGATAAGCTGTGCTCCCCGGCATAAACGCGAGACTGTAACCTATGACCATCCACAGTACGGTGACCAGGCAGGTGACGGCAAAACTCTGCATCACGGTGGCCAGCACGTTTTTCTTGCGCACCATGCCCCCGTAGAAGAGAGCAAGCCCCGGTACGGTCATCATCAGCACCAGTGCAGTTGAAGCCAGCATCCATGCCGTGTCACCGGAATTGATCTTGGCGACATCAATGACTACCGGCGCAGTGGGTGCCGCAGGAGCTGCAGGTGCCGCAGCCGGAGCAGCGGCAGGCGCAGCTTCAGGCGCTTTTTGCTCATCGGCTGCCAACAACAGACCGCTGAAGTTAAGCGCTGCAAATAAAAACAGAGAGGTAAGTATGCGTTTCATGCTGTTCTCCTTATAGCGCATCAGCGCCGGTTTCACCGGTGCGGATGCGAATGACTTGTTCAAGATCGAAGACAAATACCTTGCCGTCACCGATCTTGCCGGTATTGGCGGCTTTCTCGATGGCCTCGATCACCTGCTCGAGCATTTCCGTTTTGATGGCGGCCTCGATTTTTACCTTGGGCAGAAAATCCACCACGTATTCCGCTCCACGGTAAAGTTCGGTGTGGCCTTTTTGCCGTCCAAAACCCTTGACTTCGGTGACGGTGATGCCTTGCACACCGATGGTGGACAGGGCCTCGCGCACCTCGTCAAGCTTGAACGGCTTGATGATGGCTGTGACTAATTTCATGTTGACTCCTTATGAAGTAAGTAAAAAGCGGTGCTGTCTAAAACTTGAACAGGGCTTCGAGGGCAAACGAATACTGGTTGTTGGTTGGTACCCCTGAAGGATTCTGGAACGCGCCAAACGGCGAATTTCCATTCGAACGGTCATAGCGATATTCGCCGCGCAGCTCGATGTTTTTGTTTGGCAGATAGGCCATGGTATAGGTCATTTCCTTCCATTGCTGCTTCACACCAGTGCGATAACCGTCCCTGTCGTTGAAGTACTCCAGCCGCACTGAGCCGCGCCATTGGTCGGTGAATTGATAATTGGCATAACCTGCAATGCCATTCCATGTGGCAGTGCCATTGCCATCAGCATCGAACGGAGCGACAGTGACGGTGTTTAGCGCACCAGCATTATTTTGCCAGCCGTAATCGTAGTTCAGGATGAAAGTCAGCTTTTCGGTAGCGTTATAGGTTCCGATCAAGTCGAACAGGCCTCGGTAGCCACCTGGGGACGCAGAGGCAGTAGGCTGGCCAGTGCCGCCACAGGAGCTGCCGCAAAGTTGCTCGTTGCCGAAATAACCTGCCGCGGCGAAACTCAGATTTTTGAGCGGCGCGTAGGTAGCCCCGGCTTCAATGGTCTTGCTGCCGTTGGTATCCTGCAAATCATCCCAGCCGTTGTTGAGACCCAATATCAGGCTCAGCGCATCGTTGACTGCGTAGGTGCCGCGCACGCCGGTATGGGTAAACGGAATCGCGTAGCCAAACAGAATTGAGCGCGAAAAGCTAGTGTCC
>Ga0187787_10000056_pt1 | contig 12512 bp, 10 predicted proteins | sample 1015_BV01_MP06_2_FD_133007 | JGI IMG/M metagenome (GOLD analysis project Ga0187787, IMG submission 133007) | Tropical peat soil microbial communities from peatlands in Department of Meta, Colombia - 1015_BV01_MP06_20_MG | ecosystem: Environmental > Terrestrial > Soil > Wetlands > Peat | place...
CAACCAGCAGCTCAGTTTCAGGTCTGGGTATCAGCACTGCCGGGGTTATTTTGAAATTTAAGCCGTAAAATTCGCGCTCACCCAGGATGTAAGCGATAGGCTCTCCTGCCCTTCGGCGTTGCACCCATTCCGCATAGGCAGCCGCTTGCCGTGAATTTAAGAACTGATCGTGATGGGCGGCAAGATAAGCGCGGTTTACACCCAGCGCCGCTTGCAGCAGCAGATTCGCGTCGCAGTCTTCAAGTCTGCTCTCGCGCAATGCACGCTCAACGCTGACCGGCGCGGTATCTCTAGCAAAATCATTGGTAGCCAGATGCATCAGGTTTCTTCGGCCAAAACCGACAGCTGCTCGGTTTGATGCTCCGCCATCAGCGCGCCGGTGAGATCATCCAAGTCGCCATCCATGATCTGATCAATTTTGTACAAGGTGAGATTGATGCGGTGGTCTGTCACCCGCCCTTGTGGAAAATTGTAGGTGCGGATGCGCTCGGAACGGTCGCCGCTCCCAATCAGCAATTTGCGCGTCGCAGCCTGCTTGGCCTGCAGTTCGCGCAGTTGCTTATCCTTAATGCGCGCAGCGAGAATTGCCAGTGCCTGTGCCTTGTTTTTGTGCTGCGAGCGGCCGTCCTGGCATTCCACCACGATACCGGTGGGCAGGTGCGTAACCCGCACTGCGGAATCAGTCTTGTTGACGTGCTGCCCCCCCGCACCTGAAGCACGGTAGGTATCTATGCGCAGTTCCGCGGAATTAAGCACCACATCGGAAATTTCATCGACTTCGGGAAGCACCGCCACCGTGCACGCAGAAGTATGGATGCGCCCTTGCGTTTCGGTTTCCGGGACACGCTGCACGCGGTGGCCGCCGGACTCGAACTTCAGCTTGGAATAGACTCCCCGGCCGATAATCTTGGCGATGATTTCCTTGTAGCCGCCGACCCCCGACGGGCTTTCTGAAATGACTTCCACCTGCCAGCGCTGTCGCTCGGCAAAGCGCGCGTACATGCGAAACAGGTCTTTGGCAAACAGCGCCGACTCGTCGCCGCCGGTACCGGCGCGGATTTCCAGAAAAATGTTGCGCTCGTCATTGGGGTCCTGCGGCAGCAGTTTCTTTTGCAGCTCGGATTCGATGCGTGCGAGCTTCTCGCGTCCCTCACGGATTTCAGTTTCCGCGAACTCGCGCATATTCGGGTCGGACTGCATTTCCTGCGCCGCCTGCAGGTCGCGCTCGCCCGATTGGTAAGCCTCATACAATTCCACCACCGGCGCGATATCCGCGTGCTCGCGGGAAAGCTTGCGGTAACTATCCAAGTCCGCGGTGGCGTTTTCGCTGCTTAGGATTTGGTTGAGTTGTTGGAGGCGGTTGCTGAGTTGGGAAAGCTTGGAGGCGATGCTTTGTTTCATTCTTGTCGGTGTATCTGGTAAAGGCGGTTGATCAAGGCCACCAGCTGTTCGCGGTCGTCAGCGTGCGCATGATTCAGCACGTGAGTGGGTATATGCAGGAATTTATTGGTCAGCGCGCGGCTCAAGAATTCCACCACCTGCCGGGCGTCCGCACCGCGCTCGATCAGCCGCAAAGCGCGCTGCAGCTCGCGGCGGCGGCCGCGCTCAGCGTGGTCGCGCAAAGCGCGTATGGTGGGGACAAGTTCGCGCGTTTCAAGCCAATGCACGAAACTGATGACATTGGTTTCGATGATGGCCTCGGCCTGCGCCACCGCGCCCTGGCGTACATTTATTCCGGTTTGCACCAGGTGTGCGAGATCATCTACCGTGTAGAGAAACACGTCGTCCAGTTTCCCCGCCTCGGCCTCGACATCGCGCGGCACTGCAAGGTCAACCAGCAGCATGGGGCGGTGCTTGCGCATTTTTATCGCCCGTTCCAGCATGCCTTTGCCGAGAATCGGCAAAGGACTCGCTGTGGAGGTAATCACCACATCATGCAACGCCAGCTGTTCCGGCAGTTCGTTGAGCGTGATGGCTTCGCCGCTGAAACGTTGCGCCAGAGCTGCGGCACGCTCCAGCGTGCGGTTGGCGAAGGTAATGCGCTTGGGGGCGCGTGATGCGAAATGCGTGGCACACAACTCAACCATCTCTCCCGCGCCAATCAACATCACGTGCTGTCCTGAAATAGTGGGAAAAATGCGCTCGGCGAGGCGCACTGCTGCAGCCGCCATGGAAACTGAACTTGTCCCTATATCGGTTTGGCTGCGTACTTCCTTGGCCACTGAAAAAGAGCGCTGAAACAATTTGTGCAGCAGTAATCCCAGGGTGCCGGCTTCCTCCGCGGTGCGCACCGCCTGTTTGATCTGGCCGAGGATCTGCGGCTCGCCCAACACCATTGAATCCAGCCCGCTCGCCACGCGGAAAGCGTGTTTCACCGCTTTCTCCTGCGGCAGGGTATAAAGATAGGGATGGATATGCTGCGCCTTGAGATGGTGATAATCCGCCAGCCATTCGACCGCTGTTTCGGGTTCGGGTGTGTTGCAATAAATCTCGGTGCGGTTGCATGTGGAAATGATGGCGGCCTCGCTTACCGGTTTGTGATTAACCAGGTCGCGCAAAGCCTCGCCCAAATTTTGCGCGTGAAACGCCACCCGCTCCCGCATCGGAAGCGGTGCGGTAATGTGGTTGATGCCAACGGCAAACAACTGCATGGCCGGTAACCGGGAAGGGAAGGAAAAACTGGGAATAGTATAGCACTGGCGCGGCCGGGAAAAGAATTCGCCCGCGCCCTTTCGCCCCGAAACACGGCGCTTCCCACAGCGGGAAATGAAAACGGACACCCGCCGGCTAAGGCAAAGATGTCCGTTGAGGGATTAACTGCGTATGCTTAGCTTGGCTTCTCCTTGTCTTTGATCTTGGCTTTGGCGGCCTTGCAGTCCTTTTCGGTCATCGCCGTGAAGCCTTTCCCTTTGCAGGCATTCTCGCCCTTGCAAGCATTCTTGGCGGTCTTGCAGTCACTCTTGCCTTTGCAAGCATTCACGCCTTCACAGTGAATCTTGCCGTCTTCTGCCGCGAAGGCGCTGCCGATACCGGCTGTGACAAACATTCCGGCCGCGGCGGCGGCCAAGGCAATTCCTGTGAGCTTTTTAACTGCGGTCATGATCCAGTTCTCCTGAAAGTTGAAAAATGCCCGGTTTTTATAGTCCGGCTTGCGGCCGGACCGGTTCATAATGCGACCGGACTGCGCATTGATGAATTCTGATGAATTCGAATGTGCTTTAGTCGAGAAAACTCGGCATAACTTACAAAATAACGCAGTCCGCCGGTTTCAGTTGACCGGTCTCGCAGCTTAGGCGCGCGGTCTGCACGAGTGCCGGTAATGTCAAAATACGTTAAAATTTGAATTTGGATTCACTTAAAACTGCATTATATGTCATCACCCCGTATGCAACCCATGGTTAGACGCGCCAGCGTGGGGGTAAAAATAGGGCCCATCACCATCGGCGGCGGCGCTCCCATCGTGGTGCAGTCCATGACCAACACCGATACCGCCGACGCAGCAGCAACCGCAAAGCAGGTAGCGGAACTCGCGAAAGCCGGCTCGGAACTGGTGCGCATTACCGTAAACAGCGCCGAAGCCGCCGCGCAAGTCGCGCCGATTCGCGAACGGCTGGACCAGATGGGCTGCCATGTGCCGCTGATCGGCGATTTTCATTTCAACGGCCACAAGCTGCTCACCGAATATCCCGACTGCGCCGCGGCGCTGGCCAAATACCGCATCAATCCCGGCAACGTCGGCAGAGGGTCGAAACGCGACGAGCAATTCGCCACCATGATCGAGGTCGCGTGCAAAAACAACAAGCCGGTGCGCATCGGAGTGAACTGGGGCAGCCTGGATCCCGCGCTGCTCACGCGCATGATGGATGAAAACGCGAAACTTTCAGAACCGAAAGACGCTAACGAAGTCACCCGCGAAGCATTGATTGTCTCAGCGCTGGATAACGCTAAGCGCGCTGAGGAAATCGGGCTTGGGCACGATAAAATCGTACTGTCCTGCAAAGTAAGCGGTGTGCAGGATTTGGTCGCCGTATACAGTGAAATTGCCGAGCGCTGCGATTTTCCGCTGCACCTGGGTTTGACCGAGGCAGGAATGGGTTCCAAAGGCATCGTCGCTTCCACTGCGGCGGTCGCCGTTCTGTTGCAACGTGGCATCGGCGACACCATACGCATCTCGCTTACGCCCGAGCCCGGCGGCGACCGCGCCAGGGAAGTGATCGTGGCGCAGGAAATCCTGCAAACCATGGGGCTGCGCTCATTCACACCGATGGTTGTGGCTTGCCCCGGCTGCGGCCGCACCACCAGTACTTTCTTCCAGGAACTCGCGGACAAGATTCAGACCTATTTGCGCAATCAAATGCCGGCATGGCGCGAACAATATGCCGGGGTTGAAAAAATGAGCGTGGCGGTAATGGGGTGTGTGGTGAACGGGCCGGGAGAGAGCAAGCACGCCAATATCGGAATCAGCCTTCCCGGTTCGGGCGAATCCCCCGTGGCGCCGGTATTCGTGGACGGCCAGAAAACGGTGACGCTCAAAGGGGCGCATATCGCCGAGGAATTTCAGAAGATCGTCGACGACTACGTCGAAGCCAGGTACGCGAAGCGCAGTTAGCCGCCGCAATAGCCGTTGGCGCGGAACCACTCCACTGCGTCTTTCAGCGCTTCCTCCACTGGCCGCGGGTTGTAGCCCAGTTCGCGTCGCGCCTTTTCAATCGAGAAAAACATATATTTTTTAGAAAGCTTTACGCCGTCCACCGTAGCACGCGGCTCGGGTCCATTAGTCAACCACGCCCAGGCTTCGGAAATATAGGCGATCGGCAACACCAGGTTATGCGGAAGCCTCACGCGAGGCGGTTTTTGTCCTGTAATCCTGGCGACTTCTGTCAAAATCTCCTTCAGCGTCATGTTGCGCCCTCCAAGAATATAACGCTCGCCTGTTACGCCGCGCTCAAAAGCAAGCAGGTGTCCCTGCGCCACGTCGTCCACATGCACCAGGTTGAGCCCGGTGTCCACATACGCCGGGGTACGCCCGCATGCCGCGTCCAGCACCATGCGCCCGGTGGGAGTAGGCCGGATATCGCGCGGGCCGACCGGGGTGGAGGGATTGACGATCACTGCGGGAAGTCCTTGACCGGCAATCATGCGTTTCACCTCGACTTCAGCAAGGAACTTCGAGCGCTTGTAATGACCGATCATATCGTTGATCGTGACCGGGGTATTTTCATCCGCGGGGGTGCCATCGTCATGTAATCCTAAAGTGGCGACGCTACTGGTATAAACGATGCGTTCAACGCCGGCTTTGAGCGCGGCCTGCATGATGTTCACCGTGCCCGCGACATTGCTTTGATAGATCTGCTGCGGATGACGCGCCCACAACCGGTAATCCGCAGCAACATGGAACAAGGCGTTGCAGCCTTCAAGCGCACGTTCAAGCGAGTTGTTATCGGCAAGATCGCCCAAGGCAATTTCCACCGGCAGACCCTCGATATTGCGGCGGTCGCTGGCGGGTCGCAGCAACACCCGCACCTGAAACGAGGCGGCGATGAGCTTGCGCACCAGTGCCGTGCCGACAAAACCCGACGCCCCTGTAACCAATGCGGCGGCCATTTGTTTAATGTGCGTTCAATTGAATGGACACTTACTCAACTCCCAAGCCTGGACCCGCAAGTTTTGCCACAGTCGACAATGTCTTCTGTGCAGTGCGGAATGCGTTGCCGAGATTTATCAGTGCCGGCAACTCTGCGGGATGAGCCAGCAAGGACTTGACGAGAGTCAGAATCTGCAGCCGGCCATAGTCGTCGACGGCTGATAGCGCGCTCGAGGGAACCGTGGTGGTCGCATGATCGGCGATGACGCGGATCGCCATGAAAGGCACGCCTGCCTGGTGCGCCACTTTCGCCACCGCCGCGCTTTCCATATCCACCGCCGCGGCACCGATGCGTTTTGCCAAAGCCTGTTTTTGTGACAGATGGGTGATGACCGAATGGCTTTCCAGCAGAAATCCGCTGCTCGTCGCGACATGTCCGGCGACACGATCTTGAAGCCGGCTGCGCCATGCGCCATTCACCGGAAATACGTTTTGATCGGCGCTAATCACATTTCGCGGCAGCACCAGGGTTCCTACGCTGAGTGCGGGATCGAGCCCCCCAGCAATGCCCCAGCTGAGCAAGGCAGTCGCCCCCGCGTCCAGCAATGATTGCGCAGCATTCAGCGCTTTTTCACTGCCGATGCCGCAAAGCTGAATCCATCCCGTGTGCAGTTCAACACGTTCTCCCGGCGCAAGCTTGCGGCCAACCAGGCTGCAAGCCTCGAGCGGCAGTGCAGCGATGACGCCAATCACACGCCGCGGCGATTGTGCAGGTTGTAATAGCGCGCCAGCGCCCACAACGGGAAGAATTTATCGTAGCCGTGATACTTCAAATAGAAGACTCGCGGAAAGCCGGGAGCGGTAAACTCGGGATCGTTCCACAAGCCGTGCGCCTGTTGATTGCGCAGCAAATATTCGACGCCGTACCCGACTTCAGGGGAATACACCTCGCCGGCCGCCATCAAAGCAAGCAACGCCCACGCAGTTTGAAACGCAGTACTGGAATTGGCCTGCCCGGCTTTCCCCGGATTGAAATAGGTGTCGTTGCCTTCGCCCCATCCACCATCAGCGCGCTGAATGCGCTTCAGCCACTCAACCGCGCGCCGGATAAAGAGCTGGTCAGGCGACTCATGGGCCAATTCCAGCGCCGCCAGCACCGACCATGTTCCATAAATATAATTTGTACCCCAACGCCCAAACCAGGGTCCATTGTTTTCCTGCTCGCTCTTCAGGAATTCCAGGCTGCGCTTCCAAACCGCCTGGTATTTTCCGAGGGGGGCAAGCAAAGCAATGCAACGTCCGCTGACATCGCTGGTGGGCGGATCGAGCAGCGCGCCGTGGTCGGCAAATGGAATTTCATTAAGGTAATAATAAGTATTGTCGACATCGAAAGCGGCATAGCCGCCGTTTCTCGATTGCATGCCGCACACCCATTCGGCAGCGCGCTGCAACGCTTCGCTGTAACGCTCTTCATCAACTCTGTGCATTGCCCAGCCTACCGCGGCGGTGTCGTCAATGTCCGGATAAAAATCGTTGCCAAACTGGAACGGCCAGCCGCCGCCCTCAAGCTGCGGCCTCGAATCGCGCCAGTCGCCGCGTACCTCCAGCAGTTGCCGCTTTTCCAGCCAGTCAAGTGCACGCACAATTTCGCGTGTCGTTTGTTCGCCTGCCGCCTCATGCAAGGCAAGGCAAGCCAATGCCGTATCCCATACCGGTGACAGGCAAGGCTGGCAATGCGCGGAGTCTGCCTCCACCACCAGCAATTTTTTGAGCGCTTCTTTGGTAGTCACGCGATAGGGATGATCGGCAGGATAACCCAGCCAGGCGAGCGCTTCATGCGCATTGACCATCGCCGGAAAAATTGCGCCCAGACCATTAGTACCGTTCAGCCGCTCGATAATCCAGCGCTCGGCTTTTTTCGTGGCGTAGCGGCGTATAAAACCGGGGATAGCCGGCTCCACGAACTTGCACAGGCGCTCAAAGCGCAGCAGGATGCGGTTCAAACGCGATCTAGCAGGGAAATAATTTTTCTCTTCTTCCGGCGGCGTGGTGAACAATTCGTGAATATCCACTTGATTCGGGTTCTTGGCGCGCGCTCTGAGGCTGCATAGAACCGCCAGAGGCACCATCACCGTGCGCGACCAGTAAGACACTTTGCTCAAGTGGAAAGGAAACCAGCGCGGCAGCAGCATGATTTCCACTGGCACCATCGGTATGCCGCGCCACGGAATCTGCGCAAACAGCGCCAGTGCAATGCGGGTGAACGCATTGCAGCGAGCAGCACCGCCTGCAGCAAGTATGGCTTCCCGGGCTCTCGCCATATGCGGCGCATCGGGACTGTCACCCGCCAGTTTCAACGCATAATAAGCTTTCACTGAACAACTCAAATCGAATCCGTCGCCGGGATACAACGACCAGCCGTCGTGAGGCTGCTGGTGTCTGCGCAGATAAACCGCAATTTTGGCTTGAAGCCCGTTATCGATTTCATCCATGAAATGCATCATCATGATGTACTCGGCGGGTATAGTGCAGTCCGCTTCCAGCTCGAAGCACCAGTAGCCTTCTGCGTGCTGCAGCGCAAGCAGGGCATCGCGCGCCGCGCTGACCGCCTGCCATAGTGCGGCACTGCGCGTTCCGATGGAACGCACATTGGATTGTTCCCGAACACTGGACTGGGAGTTCATACTGGATACCAATTCGGTGTAGTTCTTTTCAAGCATTCAACTTTTCCCTGGAAATTATTTTTTATGCGCCAAATTATAATGCTGCAGCGCGCGGCAGGCCTAGCGTCGTCAGGTTGAACAGCCAGCGAGGCATGGTATTGCTTCCCACTGCTAAATGCGTCGCCAGTATCGTCGCTTTCACCGCGCGCCGGGATATTTTTACTTCATTGCCGGAAGTAAAAGCCCGGTTGGCGCTGATCTTGCGCAAGGTGAGCACCGCCATGCCCAACGCCCAGAAGCAGAACTTGCGTATGCCGGTTTCATGCTTAGGAATAAGCAGGGTATAGGCCAAGGCATTGCGTAGATGAGCATGAGCGATTGCAATCAATTTTTCCAACCCAGCGCCAAAAGCGGGATCGTGGCTATCCTTGGATAAATTTCTTAAATCGAAACCGCATTCGTGGAAAATGTCCTGCGGCAGCCAGCATGCGCCGCGGATGCGGTCTTCCCAGATATCTTTCAAAATGTTGGTCATTTGCAGGCCTTGACCAAAGGAAGTCGCCAATTTTAGCATTGTTTCGCGATTTTTTCCGATTTCCCCGGAGTAATCGCAAAACAGCTCAGTAAGCATTTCCCCAACCACCCCCGCAACGTGATAGCAATAGCTGTCAAGCTGCGGCAGGTCCTTTAATCCGTTTGGACTTGGATTCGACTGGAACGTTGCCATCCCGTTGGCCATGATGCGAATACAGCGCAACATCGCTGTGCGCTGATTATCGCTGAAGCTGTGGGTGATGCGGATAACCTGCGGCATGTTTTTGATCAGGTCTTTTTCCGCTTCCGGCGTATGCTCGGAAAGCAACGGATAAAATTCTGCGGCAAATGTTTCCGATGCAACTTCGCCGGCAACGACTTTGATGAATTGCCGCGAGAAATGGCGCTTCTGCTCTGCGCTCAAGGCAGGTTCGTCTTCAATGGTATCGGCAATGCGGCACAACAGGTATGCATTGCTCACCGGCTTGCGCAGGCCCGGCGGCAACTGGGGAATGGTGAGCGCAAAAGTGCGAGACACCCCCTGCAGGATATAGTCCTGATAGGCTTCGTCGCCGAGCTGGCCGCTTTTATTGGGCTGCCAATGCGGCATGTTTTTCCCCTTCGTCGTTCGTTATATTGCTCAAAAGTGCTGGATGAAATTAGATTTCTGTACTGAAGGGGCTCATTTTAGCTTAAATTACCTGGATGCCGCGTGCGCATCGGTGGTTTGATGAAACAGCATGTCCTGCGAAACGATAGCCGGGTCAATCATGGTAAAATTCTCATCTGGCAACAATATTAAAACTAAGGAACAGCATCATTGCCACGCTCACCTTAATTGCTTCGGCAATTACATTGTCGTCGTTTGCTTATCTCGTTTGCGCCATACGCTGCGTCATCGCCTTTGGCAACCAGCCACAAACACAATCCGGATACTGTCCAGCAATCACCTTGCTGAAACCGGTTTGCGGCATGGAACCGGAGTTATATCAAAACCTGCGCTCGTTCTGCGACCAGGAATATCCCGATTATCAAGTGGTGTTCGGTGTACGCGATGCACAGGATCCCGCGATCGCGGTCATTGAACGCCTCATCAAAGAATTTCCGCAGCGCGACGTGTCGCTGATCGTTGATGAAACCGTGATCGGCGCCAATCTCAAGGTTTGTATTCTGGCGAGCATGTACCGCGCGGCGAAACATGATCTGCTGGTGGTCGCCGACAGCGATATGCGCGTGGAACACCACTATCTCCGGGCGGTGGCTGCACCATTCGAAGATCCAAAGGTGGGTGCGGTCACCTGTCTTTACAAGGGAGTGGCGGCGGGATTGCCATCGCGGTTGGGCGCGATGTTTATCAACGATTGTTTCGCGCCATCGGTTCTGGTCGCGCTGCTATTTCAGGAATTGCACTTCTGTTTTGGGTCTACCATGGCGGTTACCCGCAAGGCGCTGGAAGCAAGTGGCGGATTTCCTTCTCTCGCCGACCACCTCGCAGATGACTACGTTTTGGGCAAGCATGTTGCGCAACAGGGACTCAAAATCATATTGCCCACATATGTAGTGGAAAACAGGGTCTGGGAACCAAATTTCAAAGTGCTGTTCCAACATGAACTGCGCTGGGCCCGCACCATACGCACCATGCAGCCGACTGGCTATGCGTTTTCCTTCATCACCTATCCGGTTGCGGTTTCCCTGCTGTTTTTGTTGCTCGCGCCTGCGGCGGCGGGGTTAACGGCCGTGGCCATTTCGGTTATACTACGCGTCCTGCTGCACTGGGCGGTACACACCCGTTTCTGTATCCGCGGATCTGCGGCGCCTTGGCTTGCGCCCGTACGCGACGTGCTCAGTTTCCTAGTGTGGGCGGCAAGTTTCTTCGGCCGCAGCGTTGAGTGGCGGAAACAGCAGTTTTCGGTCCGCTCCGACGGTCAGTTGATGAACAAAGGAGTTCGTAATTCATGATGAAAACCCTGTTTCTGAATCCTCCGTCGTTTGAAGGATTCGACGGCGGAGCCGGCTCACGTTACCAGGCGCGGCGTGAGATCCGTTCGTTCTGGTATCCCACCTGGCTCGCCCAGCCCGCGGCACTGGTGCCCGGCAGCAAGCTGATTGATGCACCCGCGCGCGGCGTGTCGCTCAACGATATTCTTCCGCTTGCCAAAGAATACGAGCTGGCTGTGCTGCACACCAGTACACCCTCTTTTGAATCCGATGCCAAGGTTGCTGAAGCGCTTAAAGCCAAAAACCCGAAGCTCATGATTGGTTTCATCGGAGCGCACGTGGCAGTGCAATCCGAGCTTTCGCTTAATCATTCGCATGCGATCGACTTCGTAGCACGCAACGAATTCGATTTTACTGTCTACGATGTTGCCTCTGGTCGTCCGCTCGCGGAAATCGATGGCATCAGTTACAAAGTCAACGGTAAAGTGGTGCATAACCGCGACCGCGCAATGATCGAAAATATGGACCAGCTGCCTTGGGTTGTCGACGTCTATAAGCGTGACCTGGTGATTGAAGATTATTTTATCGGTTACTTGCAGCATCCTTACGTGTCGCTTTATACCGGACGCGGCTGCAAGTCGCGCTGCACCTTCTGCCTGTGGCCGCAAACAATAGGCGGTCACCGCTACCGCACCCGCAGCCCGGAAAATGTCATCGCGGAAATCGCGCGCGCCAAGGAATATTTCCCGCAGGTGAAGGAATTCTTCTTCGACGACGACACGTTCACTGACGATTTGCCGCGCGCCGAGGAAATTGCCAGGGGGCTCGGCAAGCTGGGTGTGACCTGGTCGTGCAACGCCAAGGCCAATGTGCCCTATGAAAGCCTCAAGGTAATGAAGGAGAACGGCTTGCGCCTGCTGCTGGTGGGTTTCGAAACCGGTAGCCAGCAAATCCTGCTCAACATCAAGAAAGGCATGCACGTGGACATGGCGCGCCGCTTCATGGCCGATTGCCACAAGCTCGGCGTGGTGGTGCACGGCACGTTTATCATGGGCCTGCCCGGCGAAACACATGAAACCATCGAAGAGACCATCCGCTTCGCCAAGGAAATCAACCCGCATACCATTCAGGTCTCGCTTGCCGCGGCTTATCCTGGAACCTATCTGCACAAGCAGGCACTGGAGAACGGCTGGCTGCTGCGGGATTCCTCGCACATCGTAGCGCAAGAAGGATTTCAGGTCAGTTCGCTCAACTACCCGCACCTGTCGCATGAGGAAATCTTCGCTGCACTGGAAAAATTCTACAAGCGCTTCTACTTCCGCCCCAGCAAGATCGCCGACATCACTTGGGAGATGATGCAAAGCTGGGAGATGACCAAGCGCCGGCTGCGCGAGGGCGTGGAGTTCTTTCATTTTCTCTACGGGCGGGAAGACCGGGTTTGAAGCGGCTCATCGTCACGGCTGACGACTTCGGCGCATCCCTTCCCGTCAACGAGGCAATAGAGCAGGCACACCAAAACGGCATCCTCACCACCGCGAGTCTCATGGTAGGTGCTGCCGCAGCTTCAGACGCAGTAAAACGCGCCAAGCGCATGCCCTCGCTTAAAGTGGGACTGCATGTGGTTCTGGTCTGCGGTCGGCCGCTTCTGCCTGCCGCCCATATTCCCGACCTGGTAGACGAGCAGGGAAATTTTTCAACGCAACTTACACGCGCCGGGATTAATTATTTTTTTCGCCCCAAGATCAGGCAGCAACTCGAAGCGGAAATACGCGCGCAGTTTGCAGCATTCAACA
>Ga0187787_10000057_pt1 | contig 12485 bp, 10 predicted proteins | sample 1015_BV01_MP06_2_FD_133007 | JGI IMG/M metagenome (GOLD analysis project Ga0187787, IMG submission 133007) | Tropical peat soil microbial communities from peatlands in Department of Meta, Colombia - 1015_BV01_MP06_20_MG | ecosystem: Environmental > Terrestrial > Soil > Wetlands > Peat | place...
ATGCATCCGGACGACACGTTCTTGCCGATCGTCCAGGGTTCATTCGAACCATGGATGCGATAGATCGTCGAGCCGAGATAAAGCGCGCGCGCGCCAAGCGGATTGCCCGGACCACCGGCGACGAAATGCGGCAGATAGGGCTGCCGCTTGAGCATTTCATCCGGCGGTACCCAGTCCGGCCATTCCTTTTTTCCGGAAATCGCGTGCACGCCTGACCAGGTAAAGCCCGGACGCCCGACGCCAATACCGTAACGCATCGCCCGGCCGTCGCTTTCGACCAGATAGAGGAAGTGGTTCGGCGTATCGATGACGATGGTGCCAGACTTTTCTGTACCGTTGTATGTAACTTCCTGGCGCAGGAAACGGGGGTCGAGCTGATAGTTTGCGGCCTGCTGCTCCAGCCTGGGGTCGACCGGCGTCCGGCTGGCATAAATCGGCTGCGTCGATTGCTCGCGACCGTAATAGTCCTGGCGCGGCGGCTCGCCATACCACGTTTGCGAACCGCTGCGCGGCCGCTGGCCTGCATCCCCGAAAAGAAATTCGATAAAGCCGCCGCCGAGGCCCGATTGGATCTGCGGCTGTTGCGCAGATGCGACGGTGACCATCGGCGGCGTGTCTTGCGTGCCATCTGGCGGCGCGAGCGACACCGGATCCGCGAACGCTAATGTCGGCAACGATACAGTTGCCGCCGCGACGGCTACTGCAATGACAGAAACACGCATCAACGCACCTTGCACTGTTACTCGCGCCACGCAGTAAAAGCGCAAACGCCCACTGATTGGTAAATTGCCGTAAACCACAATCGGACATGGTAAATGAGCCGTTTCCGTGCTGCTGCAACCCAGCGTTAATGCCGCCCCGGTAAGAACATCGACGGGTTCCTCGTGGGGATGTCAGGCGTGCAGCGCAAAGTGTTCCGCGTTGAAGAACTGGTTGGGAGCAGCGCTCCGAGGCAACGCTATGTTGACCCTCGTGCCGCCGAACCGGCGCCGCCTGTTGAACACGAATTGGCCGGCATCCAGGACATCATCGCTCGCAACAAGCGCGCGCTCTCGGCGCTGATCAATGACGGCAATGAACGCCGCATGTCACGTGCGGCCGGCGAACTCGGCGCCGCGGTCGAGGGCATGGAAATAGCAACACAAAAAATCCTGGCGTCGGTGGAATCAATTGATGAATGTGCCCGCGCCCTCGCCTCCGCGTTGACGGACGACTATCACCACGGGCTGGCGCAAGATGTGCAGGATCAGGTCGTGCGCGTCTATGAAGCCTGCAATTTTCAGGATCTGGCCGGTCAACGTATCGGCAAGGTGATCGCAACCCTGATGATGGTCGAAGAACACCTGGCTGCGATGATTGAGCGCCACCAGAGCAGCCGTGAAGCAAGCCGCCCGGCCGCAGAGACGCATAGCCCTTATGGCGGCGACCTGATCAATGGCCCCAGGCTCGACGGCGACACGGGCCACGTCAGTCAGCAAGATATCGACGCCATGTTCGCTTAAGCCGGACGGCGCAGCGAAATAAAGCAAAACAGGGCAATCGCTGCAAAAATCGCTGCCAGCGAAAGCGCGGCTCCGTCCGACGTGCGTTCGATCACAAACGCCATGATCAAGGGTGCGGCTGACTGCATCAACAGGAACGGTCCAGCGAGCCGGCCCATCAGCCGGCCATAACCGGAAGGGCCGAACAATGCGAGGGGAACGGCCCCTCGCGTGATAGTGACGAGACCGTTGGCGCCCCCGAACATGAGCGCAAATGCTGCGGCAGTCGCGGTCGAAACATGCAGCAACGCAAGCATCACGAAAGCACACAGCAGTGCGCTGAGTGCGAACCGGACGACCCAAAGCGGGTGTACGTTGCGGCCGAATGCAAATTCGATCAAGCGGGCGCTGACTTGTGCTGGCCCGAACAGCGCGCCGATCCAGACTACCGTCCCCGCGTCGATTCCCGAGCGCGCGAAGATCGCGAGCAGATGCGCCGACAGACCAGAGGGGATAAAGGCATAGGACGCGAAGGCCGCGGCCACGAGGACAAAAGGCAGGCCATGTGGCTGCAGCACTCTTGCCGGAGTTACCGCCGATTCAGCTGTCCTGGACATGTCAGCTTCGAAGCGGCTGCGCGGCAGCGCAAACGCGTGAAGGGGTGCCGAGATACAGGCAAGGAGCGCTGCGTAGATGAGATAGGTAGCGCTCCACCCAATGCGATCCAGCAAGAAATGCGTCGCCGGCCAGCTCACCGTTGAAGCGAAGCCGCCGGCGAGCGTAAGCGCGGTGATGGGGCGGCGCGCCCCGACGCCAAAGATGCGGCCCAGCGTGGCGAAAGCGGAATCGTACAGGTTCGCCGCCATCGCGATGCCAAGCACCATCCATACCGCGTAATAGGCAAATGGATGCGCGGCACGAACTATAAGAAACAAGCCGAGCGCGCCGACCAATGAACCGATCGTCATTACAACGTGTCCGCCAAGGCGATCGATCGAACGGCCGACGAATGGCGCAACGAGGCCCGCGACCAGGAGGCCGAACGAAAAACCGCCCATCGCGAAGGAAATCGACCAGCCGCGCTCCGCGGCAATCAACGGCACAATCAGCACTGGCGTGTAAAATATAGTCCCCCACGACAGGATCTGCGTGATGCCGAGCACCGGCACAGCTCGCCATTGGCCTTCGATGAAGTCGCGCAAAGCAGGCATGTCGCCGGATTGTCTAGCACGACGCGATCGGCGCGCTCATGTCCGGTTAGCGAGCCAGATCGTCACTGCCTCGGGGGCGGCGGCTGGAATTGCTGCTGCGGGGGCGGCGGCGCCTGCTGGATGGGCGGCTGCGCCGGCTTCGGCGTTGTCTTCGGTTTTGGCTTCGGCTTGCCAGCCGGCCGCTTGGCCCCTTCGGCTCCGCAGCGCACATAGACCATGGTCCCATAGCGGCCCTGCACTTCCGAATCCATCCAGCGCAGGATCATGATGCGGCCATCGAAAGCGAGCACTTCGCGGTCCTGGGTGCTGCCCGCCTCGGTATCCGGCGGCCCGATGAATGTTTTACCGCCCGGAGCGCCTTTCAGGCGCAGTTCGGTCGGCGTCGCTTCGTCAGCAAGGTGCATCATGACCCCGCCGTTCGGACCAAGCGTGATGACGTAAGGCTGTTTGCAGCCGGCGACAGCCGCGGCCTCGGTGCGCGGGCGGTCCTCTTCCTTGTGATAGGCCGCAAGGCCCCAGCGCCCGACAATGTCCTGCGGCGGAAAGGCGGGCGGGAGGGTCTGCACGACAGCAGGCGCGGCGGGCTGCTCGAGCTGCGGCCCCGTCGCACAGCCGGCAAGCCATAACGTCAAGAAACCTAAACCAAGAGCGCTCGAAAGCGCTGGGCGATGGAGATGGCTCATTCCGGCTCCTTGAGACAGGCACGTGACTTTGGAGGGCATCGGCGGGCAGCGCAAGCGCGGTTTGGCCGTTCGCGCCAGATTCAGCCGGCCCGCAACCTTGACACCCCGCCGCCAAGGCAATATTTCCCGGTCAGCAGTTGGCACTCTTTCTATGCGAGTGCTAAGTGCCTGATAAATCGATAATTTCAGTTCAAGGAGACGCGCGCTAGCGCCACGAGGACAGCCATGGCCAAAACCAAGTTTCGCCCCCTGCACGATCGCGTGGTCGTGCGCCGTATCACCGCCGAGGAGAAGACCAAAGGCGGAATCATCATTCCCGATACCGCTCAGGAGAAGCCGCAGGAAGGCGAAGTGATCGCCGTCGGCCCCGGCGCCCGCGACGAGAGCGGCAAGCTCATTCCGATCGACGTGAAAGCGGGCAACCGCGTGCTGTTCGGCAAATGGTCGGGCACAGAAGTGAAGCTCGACGGCGAGGAGCTCCTGATCATGAAGGAGTCCGACATCATGGGCGTGATCGCCTGACTTTTTCCTCGTCCTGAGGAGGCCGCGCAGCGGCCATCTCGAAGGACGAGGGCATAGATTCATCAACCTCATCCTTCGTGACGCGGCTTCGCCGCTCCTCAGGATGAGGACCAGAAAACGGAGTAAATTAAAATGGCTGCCAAGGACGTAAAATTTTCAGGCGATGCACGCGACCGAATGTTGCGCGGTGTCGATATTCTCGCCAATGCCGTGAAAGTCACGCTTGGTCCGAAAGGGCGCAATGTTGTGCTCGATAAATCGTTCGGCGCTCCGCGTATCACCAAGGACGGTGTGACAGTCGCCAAGGACATCGAACTGGAGGACAAGTTCGAGAACATGGGCGCACAGATGGTGCGCGAAGTTGCCCAGAAGACCAACGACCTCGCCGGCGACGGCACCACTACAGCAACGGTGCTCGCGCAAGCAATCGTAAGGGAAGGCGCCAAATCGGTTGCGGCCGGCATGAACCCGATGGACCTCAAGCGCGGCATCGACATCGCGGTCACCGCGGTTGTCAAAGACATCGAGAAGCGGGCCAAGAAGGTCTCGTCTTCGGCGGAAGTCGCCCAGGTCGGCACCGTCTCGTCGAATGGCGACAGCAATATCGGCAGTATGATCGCCAAAGCGATGCAAAAGGTGGGCAACGAAGGCGTCATCACGGTCGAAGAAGCCAAGGCGATGGAGACGGAAGTCGAGATCGTTGAAGGCATGCAGTTCGATCGCGGCTACATCTCTCCTTATTTCATTACCAACGCCGAGAAGATGCTGGCCGAGCTTGAAGATGCCTACATCCTCCTCCACGAAAAGAAACTCTCCGGCCTTCAATCGATGCTTCCCGTACTGGAAGCGGTGGTGCAGTCCGGCAAACCACTCGTCATCATCGCGGAAGACGTCGAGGGCGAAGCGATCGCCACGCTGGTGGTCAACAAGTTGCGCGGTGGCCTGAAGGTTGCCGCCGTGAAAGCACCGGGCTTCGGCGACCGCCGCAAGGCCATGCTCGAGGACATTGCGATACTCACCGGCGGTCAGCTGATCTCCGAGGACCTCGGCATCAAGCTCGAGAACGTCACCACGGCCATGCTCGGTCGCGCAAAGAAGGTGATCATCGAGAAGGAAAAGACCACTATTGTGCATGGCGCCGGCAAGAAGCCTGAAATCGAGGCGCGGGTGCAGCAGATCAAGGCGCAGATCGAGGAAACCACCTCGGACTATGACCGCGAGAAGCTGCAGGAACGCCTCGCCAAGCTGGCGGGCGGCGTTGCCGTGATCCGCGTCGGCGGCGCCACCGAAGTCGAGGTGAAAGAGAAGAAGGACCGCGTCGAGGACGCCCTCAATGCCACCCGCGCCGCGGTCGAGGAAGGTATCGTGCCGGGCGGTGGCGTTGCCTTGCTGCGCGCCAAAAAGGCGGTCGGCCGCATCCACGACGAGAACCCGGACGTCCAGGCCGGCATCAATATCGTCCTCAAGGCGCTGGAAGCGCCGATCCGACAGATCGCGGAAAATGCAGGCGTGGAAGGCTCGATCGTGGTCGGCAAGATCACGGACGACAAGTCCGAGACCTACGGCTTCGATGCGCAAACCGAGAAGTATGTCGACATGGTCGACGCGGGCATCATCGACCCGGCAAAGGTCGTGCGTACCGCACTTCAGGATGCAGGCTCGGTTGCGGGCCTCCTGGTCACCACCGAAGCGATGGTGGCCGAACTGCCGAAGGAGCCTGCCCCGGCAATGCCGCCAGGGGGCGGCATGGGCGGCGGAATGGGCTTCTAACGAAGTTCAACTCCCTGACTGAAGCAGAAAGGGCGCGGCCTGGGCCGCGCCCTCTTTTGTGCCCGGCGGATTCAGGTCGATCAATGATCGCTGGCGCGGAATTTCAAAATCTTCGGCCCTTCCAGAACAATTCCGTCGCCGGCTAGCCGCCAACTAGTCAATTGCATCAGCGTCGCCAGAAATTCCTCATCGGCCTGAACCCTTTCGGGCGTGCATTGTCCGGCACTTTGCATGGTCGGCATGTCTTCAGGAAGCGGACCGGCCTCGATCTTGATTGCGGCATCGGAAATTTCAACGCGCGCCGGCATGGTTCTGCACCACAGGTCGATGCGCGCGTTGCCATTCGATTCAACGGCGAGGATGGGCATTCGTTTGCCCGGCCGCATCGGCGCTGCGTCGAGTATCAGTTCCCGGTCGAACGGAAAGGCGTCGGCGGCAACGCCCGCACGACACGCCGACAGAATGAGAATTGCGGCGACGGCGCCGCGCACAACAGCGTGACGCGTCATTCCGCCTCAGCGACCGTTTGAATCATCGCGCGCGCAGTGCGCAGCAACCGCTCATCGCGCCCGGAGGCGCCCACCAGCTGCACGCCGATCGGCAGACCGTCGGCGTTTGCCAGCAGCGGCAGATTGAGCGAGGGAAGTCCGGTCAATGTCCAGAGCGTGCAAAATACCGGATCGCCGGTGGTTTCGATTCCCTGCGGAGCGACGCCTCGCGCCGACAGCGTCAGGATGGCATCGGAAAATTGCTCGAAAATACTTGCCATACTGTCCGCATAACGCCGCGCGTCGCGCAGGGCCGCCAGGTATTCGGTGGCCGACACCTTGCGACCTTCTGCGATGAGGTCACGAAACTGCTTGCTGACCTCGCCGCCTTTGTCGACGAAAGCCCCGAGATTGTGCGCCATATCGGTGGCCATAATTGCGCGTAATCCGCTCCAGGCATCGCGATAGTAATCAGGCAAATCGACTTCGCGCGCACCCAACTCCTTTGCAAGGTCCTCGAGCGCAACGCGCGCGTCGGCGTCGGCTTTGTCCCACATCGGCGTGCGGACCAGTGCGAAAGTAGGCGGAATTGGCGGTTCTTCGGCCATTGCCGTGCGGAAGCCCGGCGAAGCGTACGGACGTGAGTCGGGATCGGCCGGATCTTCGCCCGCCAGGACATCGAGAATGAGCGCCAGGTCGTCGAGCGAACGCGCGAAAGCTCCGACATGGTCGAGCTTGTGCGACAAGGTGAGCGCGCCGGCGCGTGAGATCAGGCCGTGGCTCGGCTTCACACCGAAGACACCGCAAAACGCAGCCGGCCGGATCATCGAGCCATTGGTCTGCGATCCGATGGCAAGTGGCACCATTCCGGCAGCGACTGCTGCGGCTGATCCTGACGACGAACCACCTGGCGTCCGCTCCAGATCACGCGGATTGCGCGTCTTGCCCGGATGAAAATAGGCAAATTCGGTCGTCACCGTTTTGCCAATGATGACCGCGCCGGCCTCGCGCAGCCGACGGACAGAGGTTGCATCGGCCTGCGGACGACGCCCTGCAAGAATTGGCGATCCGCACTCGGTCGGATAATCGGCGGTGTCGAAAATATCCTTGATGCCGACCGGAATGCCGTGCAGCGGGCCGATGCGCTCGCCATTTGCCTTTTTGCGATCGAGTTCGCGAGCCTGCTTCAGTGCGTGCTCTGGATCGATATGGACAAACGCGTGGACCTCGCGGTCCACCGCGGCAATCCGCTCCAGACAAGCGGCTACATATTCCTCCGCCGAAACCATTCCGCGCGCGATTTCGTGCGCGGCTTCAGTTGCCGTAAGTGCGGTTATGTCGGACTGGGACAATTTGCAGGTTTCCTATGAAATAAGCGCGCCGATAAAATCACCACCGGCGCGCTTAGTCCATGTCGAAGAGATGATGCCCGGCTCAGACCCCATACAGGTAGTTGGGCAACCAAAGTGTCATGCCCGGCCAGAAATACATGATCACCATGCAGATGATGACGATGAGCATGTACGGCATCATGCCGTTGAAGATCTGGTTGAGGGTGACATGCGGTGGCGAAACGCCCTTGAGATAAAAGGCCGACATCGCCACAGGCGGTGACAGGAAGGCCGCCTGCAGGTTCACGAACACCAGGGTACCCCACAGCACCGGATCAATGTTGAAGTGCTTGAGCAGCGGCAGGAAGATCGGCACGAAGATCACGATGATCTCGGTCCATTCCAGCGGCCAGCCGAGTACGAAGATGATCGCCTGCGACAGCAGCATGAACTGGATGGGCGTCATGTTGAACGACAGGACCCATTGCTCGACCAGCGCCTGCCCGCCGAGGATTGCAAAGACCCCGGAAAACAGCGCCGAACCGACGAAAAGCCAGCACACCATCGCAGTGGTCTTTGCCGTCAGGAACACTGCTTCCTTGGTCCGTTTCCAGTCGAGCGTACGCGCCTGGATCGCCAACAAGAACGCACCAGCCGCGCCTACACCGGCCGATTCCGTCGCCGTCGTGATGCCGAACAGAATGACCGCCAGCACGACCACGGTGAGAATGCCGAGCGGCATGATGGACGTCGACAACAGCTTGATGACTTCAAGCCGGTCGACATCGAGGCGCCAGTAATAGCGAAGCTGCCACAGCGCAAGGATCGCGGTGATGATGCCGAACCACATGTAGAAGCCTTCGGGCGGGCCCAGCTCGGCGGCAGTCGCCGGGCCCTTGGCAAGGCCAGGCGTGCCGAGCTGCTGCACGCCCGTAACCACCGCTTCAGGCGCCGCTTGCTGGTGGATCACCACGTACCACCAGGTCAGCCAGAGCGTCCCGGCAACCAGCATGAACGGCACCAGAGCCGCGATGAGATTGTTCAGGAGCGTTAAGTACGAGACACGCCCCTTCCCGGTCTCAATCGCCATGGCCCGTGACGGCGCAAGCAGCGCCGTTACCAGCATAACAAAGGCGTTCTTAGAATAAGCCGCGCTGAGCTTTCGCATCCAGTCCGGAACGGGGACACGCGTCTGATCCTCCGGCAGCGGCGGGGCGATTTTCGGGTTAATCATCGCCCAGCCGATGATGTAGATGAGATAGAGGAACGACAGGAAGAAGCCCGGGAACATGGCGGCCGCGTAAAGCTTCACCACGGATTGTCCGGCCACTGCCGCATAGACGATGATCATCACCGACGGCGGAATAAGAATGCCCAGCGTTCCACCCGCCGTGATCACGCCGGAGGCGAGTTTTACGTCATAGCCAGCGCGCAGCATCGGGTTGAAGGCGATAACGCCCATCAGCACCACCACCGCGCCCACCAGACCCGAAGCAATGCCCCAGAATGTGCACACGATCAGCGTTGCGACGGCGAGCGAGGCTGGCACGCGGCGGAATGCGAGCTGGATCGAATAGAACATCTTGTCGACCAGCGCGCCGCGCTCCATCACGTATCCCATCAGCACAAACAGCGGGATGGAGATCAGCACGTCGTTGTTCATCGCGCCGTAGGTGCGCTGGACGATCAGCTCGAACACCTTGTTGTCAGTAAAGAGGTGGGTGGGATCGTAGAAGGCGATGAAGCCAAAGAACATTCCGAGGCCCATCAGCGTAAAGGCCGTCGGGAACCCCATCATGATCACAACCACGATGAGCGCGAGCATCGTAAGCCCGAGTGCCGGGTCGCTCATGTTTGCAGGTCCCCGCCCATGCCACGCTGGCGCGCGACCTCGTCGATTTCCTTGGCCTTCTCGATTGCGATCTTGCGCGACTCCTCGTCAACGTATTCGCTGTGCGCCAGCTGTTCTTCGATCACGTCGATTTCGGCGACGTCGGCGAGACGTTCCGGCCACACGCCGGTCTTCAGGCAAATGACTGCGCGCACGATTTCGGCGAGGCCCTGAATCATTACCATGGCACCCGCGAGCGGAATGACCGACTTGAAGTGATAGACCGGCGGCCCATTTGCCGTGACGTTGGAATGCTCGGCGATGCGCCAGGAATCCGCCGCATAGAAGAAGCCGGCAAAAATGAGCGCGGCGATGCCGGGAATGAAGAAGACCAGGTAGAGCGCCAGGTCGAGAGACGCCTGCATGCGCGGCCGCATTGAGCTGTAGAGGAAGTCGCCGCGGACGTGCGCGTTCTGGGCGAGTGTGTAGGCGCCGCACATCATGAACAAGGTGCCGTACATCATATTTTCGGCGTCGAAGATCCACGCCGTCGGAATGTTCAAGATATAGCGCTTGAACACCTCAACGCAGACAACCGTCATCAACAGCATGATCAGCCAGGCGAAGGCCTTGCCGACCCACGTGCTGATCCCGTCAATCCCGTAAAGGATGGTTTGCAAATTCATATCAGCCCCGAGAAGAAAGTTAGGAAGAACAAAGCACCATCCCGTCGCCCTGGCGGAATGGTGCTTTGACAGTTCAATGGACCGTTAGATTGGTAACTTTCCCTTTGGCCCGAAGTAGTGGTCGAATGCCATCTTGCGTGGCGTGATGTAGTCCTGCTCCCACTGCACAGCGCGCTTCGCGAAAGCAATTTGCGACGAGATGATCTCCTTAAACAGCGGGTTGGTGCCCATATACTTCTTGGTGATCTCGTCATAGAGATCGAGCTGCGCGGTCAAGATCGAGTCAGGCGTCTTGTAGAACTTCACCTTATCGACCGTCTGCAGCGTGATGTAGTCCTGCGAATTGCGGTCGATCGCCTTCCACATCATGTCCTGCGAGGACGCTTCAACGCCGCTCTCGATCAGGCGCTGCATCTTTTCCGGCAGCGCTTTGAACTTCGTCTTGTTGAAGCTGATCTCGAGCTGCTCCGAGTTCTGGTGGTAGCTCTGCAGCATGCAGACCTTCGACACGTCGGCGAAACCAAGTGCGCGATCCGACGAGGCGTTGTTGAATTCGGCCGCGTCGAGCAGGCCGCGGTCGATCGCTGCGACGATTTCGCCGCCGGGGAGCGCATTGACCGCGGCGCCCATGGCGGTGAACAGGTCAATGGAAATACCGACGGTGCGGTATTTCAGACCCTTGAAGTCATCGACGCTCTGCATCGGCTTCTTGAACCAGCCGAGCGGCTGCGAATAAAGCGGCGCGTACGGGAACGACACGACGTCGGCGCCGATGGTCGCATAGATTTTTTCGAGCAGGGCCTTGCCACCGCCGTACTTGTGCCAGGCGAGCAACATGTTGGCGTCCATGCCGTAGCCGGGGCCCGAGCCCCACAGCGCGAGCGCGGTGTTCTTGCCGTAGCTGTACACGAGCACGCCGTGCCCGCCATCGAGGACACCTTTTGACACGGCATCGAGCAGTCCGAAGGCGGGCACCACCGCGCCGGCCGGGAGCACCTCGATCTTGAGGTCGCCGCCGGTCATGTCGGTAATGCGCTTGCCGAAGTCCTGCGCGTATTCGTGGAAGATGTCCTTCGACGGCCAGGTGCTCTGGAACCGCATATTGATCGGTCCCTGCGCCTTGACGACCGATGGTGCGGTAACCGCAGCAACGCCCGCGACGGCGGCGCCGCCCAGGAACCTGCGGCGGCTCGCAGTCGAATTACGCCCTTGGTGATTGTTCATTTCATTACCCTCCCCGTGATTTCGTTTGTTGCTGATTATTCAGCTTTTGGAAGTACTAACACCAGCACCCTCATCTTTAGTCTGTAACTATTTTGCGCGGACGACAAGCCGGAAATCCAAACATTGGGCTGCCCCACTCGCCGGTAAAAGCTTAGGAATTCCTATAGAGCGACCGGCGGACCGCTAGGGGAAATCAGCCAAGTTGCAGGGCTATCTCGCCACCGGACCGATGCTAGCGACGGCCAACGGAACCCCAGCCGGTCGCCGAATATGGCGCAAAAAGCCCCGCGCCTAGCGGGCGCGGGGCGAAGGGGCAGGGATCAATGAATGATCATGCCGGGAACGACATAAGCCTGGAGCATCACAAGGATGCCGACCAGACATGCCAACGCGATCGAATGCTTGAAGACAAACCGCAAGATTGTCCCCTCATGCCCAAACCAGTTGGTCGCCGTGGATGCAACGACGATCGATTGCGCGTCGATCATCTTGCCCATGACGCCGCCTGAAGAGTTGGCCGCGGCCATCAGGATCGGCGAGATGCCAAGCTGGGTGGACGTGATCTTCTGCAGGTTGCCAAACAGGATGTTCGACGCGGTATCTGAACCTGTCAGCGCAACGCCTAGCCAGCCCAGCAAGGTCCCGAAGAAGGGATAAAGCACGCCGGTTGCTGCAAAGGCCAAACCCAGCGTGGCATCGATCCCCGACAAACGCGTCAGGGTGCCGATGCCCAGCATGGCAGAGATGGTGATCAGCGAATAAGCACAGACCTTGATGGTCTGGCCGTAAGCTCTCACCAGGCCGGCAGGCGTGAAGCCAATGAGGAAGCCGGAGATAATTGCGGCAATGAGCATGCCCGACCCGGTATATGAGAGCCAGGTGAACGAGAAGACCGCCGCTTCCTTTGTCGGCGTCGGAACGATCGGCGCCACCTTGTTGATCATGTTGTGCAGGTCTGGGACCGCATAATTCCAGGTCGCCCACGGATTGACCTGCCCTTTGAACCAGTTGGTGCCCCACAGGAGCAGAATGGCGCAGACGATGATCCATGGCAGCAGCGACATCCACACCTGCGCGGTCGTCGGCTTCCGGCCTGATTTCGGCGTGGGCCGGCCGGCAGACGGATCGTGGCTGCGAAGAGCCGGAGAGGTCCAGATTTCCTTCGGCTGCCAGACTTTCAGGAAAAGCACGAGACAGGCCATGGAGATCAACGAGGCGCCGATATCAACGATCCACGGATTGACGAAGTTGGAAATCA
>Ga0187787_10000059_pt1 | contig 12389 bp, 14 predicted proteins | sample 1015_BV01_MP06_2_FD_133007 | JGI IMG/M metagenome (GOLD analysis project Ga0187787, IMG submission 133007) | Tropical peat soil microbial communities from peatlands in Department of Meta, Colombia - 1015_BV01_MP06_20_MG | ecosystem: Environmental > Terrestrial > Soil > Wetlands > Peat | place...
ACTTTGGAGTTGCGTCCGGATTGGGAGCTGGCGGCGCTGTTTCAAGGGCAGGTGTTGCAGCATACCTCCAACAAGCTTGCTCTCGATTATTTGCACAACTATCTCAATAACTATCCCAAGGCCAAAGATGTGCGCCTGAGTTATGCGCGATTGCTGGTGGTGGAAAAGGACTACCCCCAGGCGCGCAATGAATTCCAAAGGCTGCGGAAGGATTTCCCGAATAATGCGGAAGTGGCGCTGGCGGTGGGTTTGCTGTCGATGCAGCTCAATGATTTCGATGCAGCTGAAGCGAGCTTCAAACAGGCATTGAGCCAGAACTACAAAGACCGAGATAGCGTGCGCTATTACCTGGGCCAGATTTATGAAGAACGCAAGCGCTATGACGAAGCATTACGCTGGTACAGCAGCGTGGTACAGGGCGACCAGTATTTTCCCGCGCAGTTACGTTATGCAAGTGTGCTGGCGAAGCAGGGCAAGCTGGCAGAGGCGCGCAAGCATCTCAACCAGATAGCGGTACAGGACAATCAGCAAAGAATACAAATTATTCTCACCGACGCACAATTGCTGCGTGAGGCGGGGCACTACCAGGAAGCGTTTGATTTGCTGGGGCGCGCCCTGCAAAAAAATCCTGATTACCCGGACCTGCTGTATGACTACGCCATGGCAGCGGAAAAACTCAACCGCCTGGATGTGCTCGAAGAAAACCTGCGCAAGCTCATTCAGCTAAAACCTGACTACGCACATGCCTACAACGCCTTGGGCTATACCCTGGCTGACCGCACCGACCGTCTGGGCGAAGCAGAGCAATACATCGAGCAGGCACTGAAACTAGCCCCGGAAGATCCGTTCATCATAGACAGCATGGGCTGGGTGCAGTACCGGCTGGGGAATCTCAAGGAAGGGACGGCTTATTTGCGTCGCGCGTATGCCGACCGCCCCGATCCGGAAATTGCGGCGCACCTCGGTGAAGTGTTATGGGTTCAGGGCAAGCATGAAGAAGCCGAAACAATATGGAAGACATCTCTCAAGGATAATCCCGGCAACGAAGTATTGCAGAACGTCATTAAGAAATTTGTCAACAAGTGATCAGGAATCTCATGAGAGGTTCCCGCGCTCATTGGCTTGCGCTTTTGTTGCTGGTTGGCGCGTGCGCCGCGCCCCCGCCCAAGCCCGGCACGACGCCGCTGTCGCGGGAGGAGAGCCTGGCGGCCGCCCAGCGCAACGGTTTCCAGCTTTCCGGACGGGTTGCAGTCAAATACGATGAGAAAAATTTCTCCGGTGGCGTGCGCTGGGAACATAACGGCAGCAGCGATGACATCTGGATACTTGCTCCGCTCGGAAGCGGTGTTGCTCGCATCGTGCAGGACACCAACGGAATCACTCTTACCACCAACGAGCAGAAAACCTACCGCGCGCACGATGCAGAAACCCTGACCCTCGAAGTGCTGGGGTGGAGCCTGCCGCTCTCAGGATTGCAGTATTGGGTATTGGGAATCGCCGCTCCGCAAAGCACCGCGCAAGCACAACGCGACTCGCAGCAGCGCCTGGCACGCTTAAACCAGAACTCCTGGGAAATCGCTTACCTGAGCTACAAACCCGAGCAACACAGCGGTATGCCCGCGCGCATCATGTTAAGCCGCGGCGACCTGCAAATAAACCTGATCATTGACGACTGGATAATTTCACCCCTCGCGCAATGAGCAACCTGCAAACCTATCCGGCGCCCGCCAAGCTGAATTTGTTTCTGCATGTCACCGGGCGCAGGCAGGATGGGTATCATCTGCTGCAAAGCGTGTTCCGCTTTTTGGATTATGCCGACAGCCTGAGCTTCCGCGTGCGTGACGATGGTGTCATCAAGCGCGCGTACACACTGCCGGGCGTGCCGGAGGAAGACGACCTGTGTGCGCAAGCCGCCAAGCTGCTGCAGCGCATGGCAGGCACCCGGATGGGCGTGGAAATCAGCTTGGAGAAAAAACTGCCTCTGGGCGGAGGATTGGGCGGCGGCAGCTCGGATGCCGCCACCACGCTCATGGCGCTCAACCGCTTATGGAAACTCGGTTTCACGAGGGAAAAATTGCAGCAACTGGGGCTGCAACTGGGTGCGGATGTGCCGGTATTCGTGTTCGGCCGAAGCGCGTTTGCCGAAGGGGTGGGAGAAGTGCTGCAGCCCATAAGCCTGCCGCCAGCCTGGTATGTGGTTCTGGTGCCGAAGGTTAACGTCTCTACTGCGGAGATTTATGCTGATCCTCAATTGACACGGAACACGAATCGCATCAAAATAACCGCCTTTTCTACTGGGCAAGTTCATAACGACCTGGAACCTGTAGTCTGTCGTAAATATCCGCAGGTGGCGCAACATCTGGCATGGTTGAATCAGTTCGGTGCGGCCAGAATGACCGGCTCTGGAGCCTGCGTTTTTGCGGAATATGCGACGGAAAGGGAAGTGCGCGAAGTGCTGGCGCAGTTACCTGGGCAGATGAGCGGTTTTGCGGCGCGGGGCCTGGACCGGCATCCCATGTATGATTTGGTTTTGCAGTGAGCGTGAATTGGGGAGTCGCCAAGCGGTAAGGCACCGGATTTTGATTCCGGCATTCGTAGGTTCGATCCCTACCTCCCCAGCCAGGTTTATGCTCTGTGGCGAGCAATCGGGGGAACGGCGTGGCTTATGAAAATTTGATGGTGTTTACAGGGAATGCCAATCCCAAGCTCGCCGAGCAGGTGGTGAAACATCTTAATATTCACCTCGGGCGGGCCACCGTCGGCCGCTTCAGCGACGGCGAAGTGATGGTGGACATCCTGGAAAACGTGCGCGGCAAGGATGTTTTCGTACTGCAATCCACCTGTTTCCCGCCCAACGAAAACCTGATGGAAGTGCTGGTGATGATTGATGCGCTGAAACGTGCTTCCGCCGGACGCATTACGGCAGCGATCCCGTATCTCGGGTACGCGCGTCAGGACCGCAGGCCACACTCGGCTCGGGTGCCGATCACCGCCAAGATGGTGGCGAACATGCTCACCAGCGCGGGGGTGGACCGGTTGCTCACTATGGATTTGCACTCCGAGCAAATTCAGGGGTTTTTTGACATCCCGGTGGACAATATTTACGCTATGCCGCTTTTGCTGGGCGATATCTGGAAACATGATCATCAGAATCTGGTGGTGGTCTCGCCCGATGTTGGCGGCGTGGTGCGCGCGCGCGCCGCGGCAACGCCGCTGGAAGCGGATTTGGCTATCATCGACAAGCGCCGTCCCAAACCCAACGTGGCCAAGGTGATGAACATCATCGGTGAAGTCAAAGGCCGCGCCTGTGTCATCATGGATGACATGGTGGATACCGCAAACACGTTGTGCGAGGCGGCGGAGGCGCTGAAAGAACAGGGTGCGATGAAGGTACTGGCGTATTGCACGCACCCGGTGCTGTCGGGAAAAGCGGTCGAGCGCATCGAGAATTCGGTGCTGGACGAAGTGGTGGTCACCAATACCATTCCGCTGAGTGAAGCCGCAAGGAAATGCAAGCGCATACGCTGCCTGAGCGTAGCGGAACTCCTGGGTGAAACCATGTTGCGTATCAGCAATGAGGCCTCGGTGAGTTCGCTGTTCATGGAGTAAGGCTGCTATTTTTAAAAACGGCGCACGCTGGTCGCGGCCTGCGTCATTTAACTGGAGAGTAAAATGCAAATCGAAGTAACAGCAACATCGCGCACACTGCAGGGAACGGGTGCGAGCCGCCGCCTGCGCCGAGCGGGACGTGTGCCGGGAATCCTTTACGGCGGAAAACAGCAGGCGCAGATAATCGAGCTGGATCATAACGCGCTGTACCACCTGCTCAAGCTGGAGGCGTTCCACGCCTCTATTCTCAATATGAATCTGGACGGCAAAAAACAGCAGGTATTGCTGCGCGAGTTGCACATGCATCCCTTCAAAATGCAGGTAATGCACGTGGATTTCCAGCGCGTAGCCAAGGACAAGAAGATTTACATCAAGGTGCCGCTGCACTTCATCAATGCCGACCTGGCCCCGGGCGTGAAAGTTGACGGCGGCATCGTCAGCCACGTCATGAACGAAGTCGAGGTGTCCTGCTTGCCTGCTGATTTGCCTGAATTTATCGAGGTTGATCTGGCAAACCTCAAGATCGGGGACTCGGTGCACCTTGCAGACCTGAAATTCCCCAAGGGCGTGGAATCAGTGGCGCTGGTGCGCGGCAATAATGCCGTGGTGGCAACCGTCCAAATACCGAAGGTGATTGTGGTCGAGGAGGTGGCGGCTGTGCCAGCGGCTGAGGAAGCAGCAGCTGCCGAGGGGGCCGCGGCTGAAGCGGTGCCAGCCACCGGTGAGAAGAAAGAGGGCGAGAAGTCTGCCGCTCCCGATGCCGGCAAGAAAGAAGGCGGCAAAGCACCTGAAGCCGGCAAGAAAGAAGGCGGCAAGCAGGAAAAGAAATAATCCTTGCCGTTTGATCCGACCAAGCCCGCCGTGTTTTATTGACGAACAGGCGGGCTTTGTTTATCCGGGTCTTATCCGGAGAAAAAAATGAAACTGGTCGTAGGACTGGGAAATCCGGGCAAGGAGCACGCGGCTGACCGGCATAATGCCGGATACCGCTGGCTGGCACAGCTTGCCAAAGAGGAATGTGTTTTGCTCAAGCCCGAAGTCCGTTTCCAGGCCTTGCTGGGAAAACTTGTACGCGTTGGCGAAGAAAGCTGGCTTATGCAGCCGCAGACTTTCATGAATGCAAGTGGCCGCGCCGTCGGCGCGTTCGCAAAGTTTTACAAAATTCCAGCACAGGAAATTCTGGTGGTGCACGACGAGCTCGATTTACCGCCGGGAGTGGCGCGCCTGAAACAGGGCGGCGGCGTGTCCGGACACAACGGCCTCAAGGATATCGCTGCGCATCTGGGGACTCATGAATTCTGGAGATTGCGCATCGGCATAGGCCATCCCGGAAAAAAATCGCTGGTGGTCGATTATGTACTGGACAAGCCGAGCAAAGATGAAGCAAAACTAATCGAGCTGGCCATTCAACAAAGCCATGAAGTCTGGCCGCTGATTGCCGAAGGCAAGCACCAAGCAGCAATGCTTAAATTGCACACAAAGCAAACCCAATGAGCCTCAGGTGCGGGATCGTGGGATTGCCGAATGTAGGCAAGTCTACGTTGTTCAATGCAATAACCCGCGCCGGCGTCGCCGCTGAAAACTATCCGTTCTGCACCATCGAGCCCAATGTCGGCGTCGTTGAAGTACCCGATGCGCGGCTTATGGCGATAGCCGACATCGACAAGCCGCAAAAAGTACAGCACGCGCTCACCGAGTTCGTTGACATCGCGGGGTTGGTCGCAGGTGCGTCAAAGGGCGAAGGGTTGGGCAACCAGTTTCTCGCCCACATCCGCGAAACCGACGGAATCGTGCACGTGGTGCGATGCTTCGAGAAAGAGAACGTGGTGCACGTTACAGGCAAAATCGATCCTGTTGCCGACATCCAGGTCGTCAATACCGAGTTGGCGCTCGCAGACCTGGCGACGGTGGAAAAGCAGTACGCGCGGTATTCTAAGGCAGCGAAAGCGGGCGCCGACAAGGAAGCGCAGCGCATCGTTGCAGTGCTCGACAAGATTCAGCCCGCGCTGAACCAAGCCCGTCCCGCGCGCAGCGTGCAGCTTGTGAGGGAAGAGCAAGCGATATTGCAGTCACTGTTCCTGTTGACCGCGAAGCCCACGATGTATGTCGCCAATGTCGCGGAGCATGGGTTTGAGAACAATCCCCTGCTGGACAAGGTGCGGGCGCATGCCAATTCGGAAAATGCGCCGGTGGTTGCGATTTGCGCAGAACTGGAAGCGGAAATCGCCGATCTTGGCGACGAAGACAGGAAAGTTTTTCTTGCTGACATGGGCATGCAGGAACCGGGACTGAACAGATTGATACGCGTCGCGTTTGATTTGCTGGGCCTGCACACTTTTTTCACTACCGGACCCAAGGAAACGCGCGCCTGGACCATCCACAAGGGCGATACCGCGCTGCAGGCAGCGGCAGTGATTCACACCGATTTTGCAAGAGGTTTCATCCGCGCCGAAGTGATTGCCTATGCGGATTACATCGCCTGCAAAGGCGAGCACGGCGCGCGCGAAGCGGGAAAAATGCGGCTGGAAGGAAAAGATTACGTAGTGCGGGACGGCGACGTCATATACTTCCGCTTCAACGTCTGAGTCTACTCAACGCAGCCATCTGATGCGCCAGAACACGTAAAGTAGGCCCAGCACGATGGCGAGCATGAATACCATCAGCGCATAGAAACTGCCTTCCCATTCCAGGAACGGCATGTGTTTAATGTTCATGCCGAAGATGCCGGTCAGCAGCGTCAGCGGCATGAAGATGGTGGTAATCACGGTGAGCAGCCGAATCTGCAGATTGATGCGGTTGCTCAAGCTGGTGACAAAAATATCCATCAGCCCCGCTATCAGATCGCGGATCGCGTCCAGTGATTCGATGACATACACCGTGTGGTCGTAGACATCGCGCAGAAAAGGCAGCGTATCGCGGTTGAACAGCGTGCTCTCGCCGCGCGCGAGCTGCGACACCACTTCGCGCAGCGGCCATACCGCGCGACGCAGAAACAAGGTTTGGCGGCGGATGCCGTGCAGCTCCTTCAGCAGTTTTTGTGTGGGACGCGCGACAACCTCGCTTTCCAGCGCTTCCGCCTTTTCAGCCAGCGCTTCCAGGCAGATGAAATAGCGGTCAACAACGGCGTCGAGCAGCGCATAAGCCAGATAATCCGCCCCTTGCTTGCGTATCTGACCTTTGGCGTTTTTCAGCCGCTCGCGCAAGGGGGAAAAGGTGCCGGTGGATTTTTCCTGGAAGGTGAGAACAAATCCCTGGCCAAGCACGATGCTTACCTGGTCGGTAGTGATGGCCTGGTTTGTGGCGTTGTATTCAAAAATCTTGGCGACGAAAAAAAGATAAGTGCTGTAATCCTCCAATTTGGGCCGCTGGTCCGTATTGAGAATATCTTCGAGAACCAGCGGATGCAGGCCGAAGCGCTTGCCGATTTCCTCGAGCAGCGCAGGCTCGTTCAATCCATATACATTAAGCCAGAGCGTTTTGCCTGAAGCTGCGGAAATTTGCGGCACGGAGGCGGGCTGCTCTTCGCGGTAGGTATCGGCATCGTATTCGATCAGCGTAAGCACCGGCCGTCCGGTTGCCGGCTCGCCCAGGTAAACCAGCGAGCCGGGCGGCAGCCCCGCTTTAGCCGAGCGTTTACGGATGGATTTAATGGCAACCTCCACAGTGATTTTTAAAAGACTGGTTGCAATGTTACCATTACAAGGTTTAAAAGGAGAACGCAGGAATCGGGGACGTCATGTCGGGTCACAGCAAATGGGCAAACATCAAGCATAAAAAAGCGGCGGCAGATGCCAAGCGCGGCAAAATATTCACTCGACTGATAAAAGAAATTACTGTGGCGGCGCGGCTTGGCGGCGGAGATCCGGCGATGAATCCTCGGCTGCGCCTGGCGATTGACAAAGCCAGCGAAAGTAACATGCCCAAGGACAACGTCGAGCGCGCCATCAAACGCGGCACCGGCGACCTGGAAGGCGTGCATTACGAAGAGGTGCGTTACGAAGGCTTTGGCGCGGGAGGTGCTGCGGTGATCGCGGATTGCATGACTGACAACCGGGTGCGCACCGTGGCGGACGTGCGCCACGCATTCACCAAATACGGCGGAAATTTGGGAACCGACGGCTCTGTGGCGTACTTGTTCAAACATTGCGGGCAACTGGTTTTTGCACCTGGCACCAATGAAGACAAACTGATGGAAGCGGCGTTGGATGCTGGCGCGGAGGACGTGATTACCAATGATGACGGCAGCATCGAAGTGATCAGCTCTCCGCATGAATTTGTCGCGGTCAAGGAAAAGCTGCAAAAAGCCGGCTTCAAACCCGAGTTGGCTGAAGTCGTCATGAGGCCGCTAAATGAAAATCCGCTTGCAGGAGGCGACGCAGCTCGCATGCAGAAGCTCCTCGATGCGCTCGAGGCTCTCGATGATGTTCAGGAAGTTTATACCAATGCCGTAATTGATTCGTGAGGAGTTAGGAGTGAGGTGTAAATTCAGAGCGCAACGGGCCAACCCGGTGATTGAGCACCCCTCACACCTTACCCCTTTCGCTTCAGCGAATATACGCATTCTGGGCATTGATCCGGGATTAAGAGTTACCGGGTTCGGCATACTGGATAAATCAGGACAAAAACTCAATTACATCGCCAGTGGCTGCATTAAAACATCGCAGGGTGAACTGGCGCAGCGCCTCAAAGTAATACTGGACGGTGTGAGCGAAGTAATAGCTCAATACCAGCCGCAGCAAATAGCTGTGGAAAAAGTGTTTGTCAACACCAATCCGCAGTCCACGCTGCTTTTGGGCGAAGCGCGCGGGGCGGCGATCTGTGCGGTGGTAGGCAAGGATTTGCCGTTGTCGGAATACACCGCCTTGCAAGTGAAACAGGCGGTGGCTGGCAATGGCCACGCCAAAAAAGAACAGGTGCAGGAAATGGTGCGCAGGCTTCTGCGCTTGCCGGGGAATCCCAGTCCCGATGCCGCCGACGCACTGGCCTGCGCCATTTGTCATGCGCATGCGGGTTTCGGCAAACTTGCGGTCGCCGGATATCGCATGAAGAAAGGGAGGTTAGTGTGATTGGCAGTGTCACCGGTAAGCTCATCGAAAAACGCCCGCCGTCAGTGCTGGTTGATGTGCAAGGCGTGGGATATGAACTCGATGTGCCGATGAGCACGTTCTATCAATTGCCTGTGATTGGCAGCCAGGTCACTCTGCATACCCATATGGTGGTGCGTGAAGATGCGCATTTGCTGTTCGGTTTCGCCACCGAGCAGGAGCGCGGAGCGTTCAGGCAGTTACTGAAAATCAGCGGCGTCGGCGCCCGCATCGCGTTATCCGTGCTCTCCGGTTTGAGCGTCGCCGATCTGGCACAAGCAGTGACGCATCAAGACAGCGGACGGCTCACCAAGATTCCAGGCATCGGCAAAAAGACTGCTGAGCGCCTGCTCCTGGAATTGCGCGGCAAGCTGGAAATGATTTCAACTCTCGGTGCCGCTCCATCCGTATCCGGGAGCCAGGATGTCCTCAATGCGCTGCTGGCTTTAGGCTATAATGAGCGCGAAGCGAACTGGGCAATCGGGCAATTATCCGATGGATTGCTGGTTGCCGATGGCATACGCCAAGCGCTGAAACTTCTTTCAAAAGCGTGAGGAGTAAGGAGTGAGGAGTAAAAACCGAATACACTCGCAGGTGCTGTTACCCCTCACCCCTTACACCTTACCCCTTACGGAATGATCGAGACCGATCGCCTGATTGCCGCCGCACCGCTTTCCCCCCAGGAAGAAGCGCTGGAGCGAACACTCCGCCCCAAAAGCTTAAACGAATATATAGGACAGGAAAAAATCCGCGGGCAACTGGAGGTTTTCATCAAAGCCGCGCGCCAGCGCGGCGAGTCGCTCGATCACGTTTTGTTATTTGGTCCTCCCGGATTGGGCAAAACCACGCTCGCGCACATCATTGCCCGGGAAATGGGAGTGAATCTGCGCCACACTTCAGGCCCGGTCCTGGAGCGCGCAGGCGACCTCGCTGCCATACTCACCAATCTCGAGCCGGACGACGTGTTGTTTATTGATGAAATCCACCGCTTGAGCGCCGTGGTCGAGGAAATTCTTTATCCCGCGCTCGAGGAGTACCAGATTGACATCATGATCGGCGAAGGGCCGGCGGCGCGCTCGGTGAAACTGGATTTGCCTGCATTTACCTTGATCGGCGCCACCACCCGCGCCGGCATGCTCACCAATCCACTGCGCGACCGTTTCGGAATCGTGGCGCGGCTGGAATTTTATTCCACCGGGGAACTGAAACAAATCGTGACTCGCTCGGCGCGTCTGCTGAATGTGGAAATCAGCACCGACGGGGCGCAAGAAATCGCCAGCCGCGCACGCGGCACGCCGCGCATCGCCAACCGCCTGTTGCGCAGGGTGCGCGATTATGCGGAAGTGAAAGCCAAGGGTGCAATCAGCCGCGAAATCGCCGATGCCGCCCTGAAAATGCTGGATGTGGATGCCATCGGGCTCGACGTGATGGACCGCAAGCTGCTGCTCGCGGTGATGGAAAAATTCAGCGGCGGTCCGGTGGGAGTGGATAATCTTGCTGCCGCCATCGGTGAAGAGCGCGACACCATTGAAGACGTGCTGGAACCATATCTTATCCAGCAGGGTTATTTGCAGCGCACGCCGCGCGGGCGCATGGCAACCCCCACCGCTTACCGGCATTTTGGCCTCGCGCCGCCTAAAAATAATGTGACCGGCGAGCTGTGGAAGGAGTGACGCGGAGCGAGAGTTTCAGTTGGCCGGTACGGGTCTATTACGAGGACACCGATAGCGGTGGGGTGGTGTACTACGCCAATTATCTTAAATTTATGGAGAGGGCTCGCACCGAGTGGCTGCGTTCGTGGGGCTTCGAACAGACTGATTTGCTGCGCAGCTATGGCGTGATCTTCGTGGTGCGTGCAATCTTCCTGGATTTTCTCAAGCCCGCCAAGTTCAACGACATGCTGGAGGTAACCGTGGAACTCGCGGAAAGCGGAAAAAGTCAGATGGTTTTGACGCAGAGCGTGCGCCGCGGGCACGCCGCGCTGGCAGATGCGCGCGTCAGGCTGGCCTGCGTCAACCCCGCTTCCTTCAAGCCGGTTAAAATGCCGGTGGCCATCATCGAAAAACTTGGAAAGAAACGGTGAATATGAATATCGCTCAGGATCTGTCCTTGCTCGGCATGGTGACCAACGCCAGCGTGCTGGTGCAGCTGGTGATGCTCCTGCTGCTGCTGGTGTCGCTGATGTCTTGGTGGTACATCTTCCTCAAGATGTTCGCTATAAGCCGCGCCACCAGGAAAACGGAGGAGTTCGAGCACGATTTTTGGAGCGGCAAGGATTTGAACGCTCTTTATCAAGGCGTGATGAACGCCCGGCGCAGGACGGGCAGCCTGGAAAAAATCTTTGAAGCGGGATTCCGCGAATTTTCCAAGTTCAAGCGCCAGACGGGAGTGGATATCAGCGTGGTGATGGACGGTACGCGGCGCGCGATGCGTGCCACCTACCAGAGGGAAATAGACCGCCTTGAAACCCACTTGTCATTCCTTGCCACGGTGGGATCGGTAAGCCCCTATGTCGGACTGTTCGGTACCGTGTGGGGAATTATGAATGCTTTCCGTGGTCTTTCCAATGTGGCACAAGCCACTCTTGCGCATGTCGCACCCGGCATTGCGGAAGCGCTTGTGGCCACCGCCATGGGGTTGTTTGCCGCGATCCCAGCGGTGGTGGCGTACAACCGCTACGCGCGCGACATTGACCGCCTTGCCATCCGTTTTGAAAGCTTCATGGAAGAGTTTTCGAATATCCTTCAAAGGCAGACTCACGCATGATTGAACGCCGCAACTCACGCCGCCAGATGAACCAGATCAACGTCGTTCCTTATATTGACGTGATGCTGGTGCTGCTGGTTATCTTCATGATAACCGCGCCGCTCATCAATCCGGGAGTCATCGAGCTGCCGCAAATCGGCAAATCGCTGGCTCCGCCGCTGGCGCCGCTGGAAGTTGGCATCAAAGCCAACAAGACTTTGTTGCTGCGCGATCGTTCGACCTCGCAGTCTGAGCGCGTGGTGTCCCAGGATGAACTGATTCAGGCAATCAAGGCCAAGCAAAGCAAAAATCCCGACCAGCCGGTGGTAATTGCGGCGGATAAAAACGTGCGCTACGAAGAAGTTCTGAAAGTGATGGATGTGCTGCAGCAAAACCAGGTGAAAAAAATCGGCCTTCTTGCAAAGCCGAGGACTGGCTGATGAGACCCACAGATGAGCATGAGCCGGGACGGGGTGCCGCGGCCTTTCTGGCGGTGCTCATGCACATCCTGTTTTTCATTTTGCTTATATTCGGCATCAGCTGGCAAAGCAGGCATCCGCAAACCACCGCCGTGGATTTATGGAGCGACATGCCGCCTTCTCCACAACCAGTTGAACCGCCCAAACCTGTACCCGAAGTCAAAGAAACTCCTCTCCCGCAGCCGGAAGCCAAAACCGAACCTGAACCTAAGCCTGAAATCAAACCTGAAGCCAAGCCAGAGCCAGTCAAACCCGATATTCTACTGAAAGAAAAAGCCGAAAAAGAAAAGGCCGAAAAAGAAAAAGCGGATAAGGAAAAGCGCAGACTTGAGCAGCAGCAAAAGCTCGCCGAGGCCAAGCGCAAGGTTGAACAAGAGCAGCAGCGCCAGATCAAGGAGCAATTGGCAAAGGAAGATGAAGCGCGGCAATTGCAGAAAGATCGGGAGGCTGCGATCAAAGCGCTGCAGGCCGA
>Ga0187787_10000060_pt1 | contig 12378 bp, 7 predicted proteins | sample 1015_BV01_MP06_2_FD_133007 | JGI IMG/M metagenome (GOLD analysis project Ga0187787, IMG submission 133007) | Tropical peat soil microbial communities from peatlands in Department of Meta, Colombia - 1015_BV01_MP06_20_MG | ecosystem: Environmental > Terrestrial > Soil > Wetlands > Peat | place...
ATCACCCCGAGGGTGATCAGCGCGCTGGCCCGGGCGGGCCGGGCCCCGCTGGCATCCGCGGCCTCGAGCGTCTCCTCGACGCGTTGCCTGGCCTCCGGGTACCGGCTGGCGATCATCAGGACCGCCGCGTGGCCGGCCAGCACCTCGGCGGCCTCGGCCGACCTGCGGTCCTCACCGATCGCCTCCAGCGCCCGCTCGTAGGCCGCGATGGCGCCCGCGCCGTCCCCGGCCTCGCGACGGAACCAGCCCATCCGCTCCCAGACCCGGGCCGCCGTCCGGGCCGAGTCGGGTGCGGCCGCGGCCTGCTGGAGCAGTTCCAGCGCGCGGTCCAGTCGGCCCGCCCAACGAGCCGCCTCGGCGACCTCGAGCAGCAGGGCGGCTCCGGGGTCGGTGCCGCGCGGGACCACGGAGGGCCACAGCTCCAGCGCGTTCTCGAAGTGGCTCAGGGCCTCGGGGAACGCGCTCACCGCAGCCGCCGAGCGGGCGGCGACCAGCGCGGCGTCCCGGGCCGCCGACCGGTCGCCGGAGTGCAGCCAGTGCGCGGCGACCTGGGCGGCCAGATCCGGCGCGCCCTCCAGCCCCTCGGCGCTGAGCACCGTGGCGGCGGCGGCGTGCATGGCCAGCCGCTCGTCCGGCCACAGGTCGGCGTAGACCACCTCGCGGTCGAGGCTGTGCCGGAACCGGTAGCCGCTGCGCTCGGGCAGCAGCAGCCCGGTCGAGGCTGCCTCGCGGACGGCGGCCGTGCGGGCCGCGGCGTCGCCCCCGGGCAGGGTGACCGCGAGCAGCCGGTCCAGGACGTCGTGGTCCACCTGCTCCCCGAGGCTGGCCGCGGCGGCCAGCGTGGTCCGCCCGGCCCGGGAGATCCGTCGTACCCGGTCGCGGATCGAGGAGGACAGCGACGGCGGCACCGCCGACCCCGGGTCCTCCCAGGCCTTGGCCGCCAGCTCCCACGCCGCCAGCGGGTTGCCCTCGGCCCGGGCCACGATCGTGGCCAGCGTGCTCTCCGCGGGCGGCCCGGTGACCACCTGGCCGACCAGCGCACGTATCTCGGCGGGGTTCAGCGGTCTCAACTCGATCGTGGTGACGTGTGGCAGGCGCTGGAGGTGCTCGACGGCTGCTCGCACCTCGTCCTGCGTGCCCTCCAGCGGGTCGCGGGCCGTGGCCAGCAGCAGCAGCCGCTCGTGGCTGAGGTTCCGGGCGAAGAAGACCAGCAGGGCCAGGCTCGAGCGGTCCGCCCAGTGCAGGTCCTCCAGGACCAGCGCGAGCGGGGCGTCGTCGCAGAGGTCCCTGCCGAGGACGAGGATCTCGTCGTACCGGGCGTGCACCGGGTCGCTGCCGGGGCTGCCCTGCCGGGGGATGCTGCGCGGGCGCAGCCAGCCGTCGACCGCCGCGGCCAGCTGCTCGCTCAGCGGGCGCGGGGCGGTCGCCGCGCGGATCTGTCGCAGTGCCTCGAGGAACGGTCCGAACGGCAGCTGTGCGGCCTCGACCCCCGGGATGTCGACGCAGCCCCCGGTGGCGATGCGGACGCCGTCCCCCAGCCGGGCCACGGCCTCCGCCACCAGGCGGGACTTGCCGACGCCGGCCTCGCCGGTCACGAGCACGATGCGGGGGTCCCCGGCGGCCGCGCTGGCGGCGGCGTCGGCGAGGGCCTCGAGCTCCACCTCGCGACCGAGGAAGACCGGGGGTCCGGCGATCGTCGGCACATGGGTAATTGTGCCGTCCGCCCTGTTAAATCCCGGATGTCTGACCCCGAAGGGGTAAGGGAATCCGGTGGCGACGGTAAGGCATCCTCCGGTTCCGCGGCGCTCGCCGGCGTCCAAGGCTGGGCGCACTGATGCCGCAGCCGTGTCGCGGAGGCTCTGATGCCCGAGATCAAGGATGTCGCGGAGTACGAGGACGATGGTCAGCTGTTCCTGCGGGCCCAGGGCAGCGACGTCAAGGCGTGGAGCGCGCTGGTGCGGCGATGCACCCCGTTGCTGTGGCGGATCGCGCGGTCGTTCAGGTTCGACCAGGCCACCAGCGCGGACATCGTGCAGTCCGCCTGGCTGGCCCTGGCCGAGCACGGGGACGCCGTCCGCGACCCGCGTGCGGTCCGGGCCTGGCTGGCCGTGACGGCGCGCAGGGCGGCCCTGCACGAGCTGCGCAGGAGGCAGCGGGTTCTGCTCGGGGAGGACGACGTGGCGGTGGACCGGCCGGATCCGGGTCCCAGCCCGGCCGAACAGGCGGGCGAGGCCGACCGGGACGAGCGGCTGTGGCGGGCGGTACAGCGGCTGCCCGCCCGCGACCGGATGCTGCTGTCGCTGCTGACGGCGACCCCGGCGCTGACGTACGTCGAGATCGCGCGGGTGATGGACGTGCCGGTGGGCAGCATCGGGCCCACCAGGGCGCGCTGCCTGGCGCGGCTGCGGCGCGAGCTCGAGGCCGAGGGGATCACCGACGAGAGCTGACCGGACGGCGTCCGGCCCGGCCAGGTAGGTGGGTTAGCCTGGCCGTTCCCTGTCCGGAGCCGGAAGACCGGAAGACGTACACCCTGCCGATGAGCCAGCCCAAGCGCCGCACTGTCCGCGTTCTCGCCAGGCGCCTCGCCCCGGTCGCGCTCGTGCTCGTGGCGCTGAGCGGCTGCACCTTCGTGGGCGGTGGCACGCCCGCGGGGACGCCGGCCCCGCCCACGGCCGACGGCGACCCGCCGGCCGGGGTGAAGGACCCCGCGGCGGACCCTGCGCTGGCCCGGTTCTACGGGCAGCGGCTGAGCTGGCGTGACTGCGGGGACGGCTACGAGTGCAGCGATCTCACCGTGCCGCTGGACTGGTCGCAGCCGGCCGGGCAGACGCTGGAGGTGGCGGTGACCCGGCTGCCAGCATCCGGGGACCGGATCGGCTCGCTGGTGATCAACCCGGGTGGTCCGGGGGTGTCGGGGATCCAGTACGCCCAGGTCGCGCGGCAGGCGTTCGGCCGCGACGTGCTGCAGCACCTCGACATCGTCGGCTTCGACCCGCGGGGGGTCGGGGCCTCGGACCCGGTCGAGTGCATGCCGGACTCGCAGATGGACGCCTACGTCGCGGCGGACTCGACGCCCGACAACGCCGCGGAGATCACGTCGATCGTGTCGATGGCACGGCAGTTCGGGGACGCCTGCGTGAGCAACACCGGGCCGCTGATCCGGCACGTCGACACCCTCAGCGTGGCGCGCGACATGGACGTGCTGCGGGCCGCGCTGGGTGAGCGGGTGCTGATGTATCACGGAGCGTCGTACGGGACGTTCCTGGGGGCGTGGTACGCGCAGACGTTCCCGTGGCGGGTGGGGCGGATGGTGCTGGACGGTGCGGTCGACCCGGCGCTGGGCTCCGAGGCGTACGTGCGGGGCCAGGCGCAGGGGTTCTACCGGGCGCTGAACGCCTACATCGCCGACTGCCTCGACCGGGCCGGGTGCCCGCTGCGCGGGACCCAGCAGCAGGCCCTCGGGCAGGTGGGGACGATGCTGGCCCGGGCGGACTCGGTGCCGCTGCGGACGAGGTCCGGCCGGCTGCTGACTCAGAGCCTGATGGCCACCGGCATCGCGCAGGCGCTGTATTCGGAGCAGCTGTGGCCCGAGCTGACGTCGTCGCTCAAGGCGGCGCTGGCCGGGGACGGCACCGGGCTGCTCGCCCTGGCCGACCTGTACCTGGAGCGGGATGCGCACGGTCACTACGGGCAGGTGCTGGCCGCCAACCCGGCGATCTACTGCCTGGACTCGAAGGAGTCCCGCACGCCGCAGCAGATCGCCGTGGACGCGGCGCAACTGCAGCGGATGTATCCGCCGCTGGGATCGACGGCGGGATGGGGGGCCCTGGGGTGCGCCGAGTGGCCGGTGAAGGCGGTGCTCAGCCCGCAGCGGCTGACCGCGCGGGGGGCGGCGCCGATCCTCGTGGTGGGTACCGTGGACGACCCCGCGACGCCGTACGAGTGGGCGCAGGCGCTGGCGTCGCAGCTGTCGTCGGGCCGGCTGCTGACCTGGGAGGGGCACCAGCACACGGCCTACCACCAGGGCAGCCAGTGCATCGACGACGCCGTCGAGGCCTACCTCCTGGCCGGGACCCTGCCCCCCGCCGGAACCCGCTGCCAGTAGTACGGCAGCGCCGCCGCCGGCTCCGCCTGCGCCCGGTCGGGTGTCCCGGGCCTCTATACTCGACCCTCATGCCGCCCCGTCGGGGCGGCGTCCGCCGCCTTAGCTCAGTCGGCCAGAGCGACGCACTCGTAATGCGTAGGTCGTGGGTTCGATTCCCACAGGCGGCTCCCGCGTTTACGCAGGTCAGGAGCCACTCTTCGCGATCTTCCTCTTGATCGTCAGCAGCGGCGTGGGACATATCCCGTGTCCCACGCCGGCTCGGCCGTGGTGGCGATTAGCCCGGTGACCTGGGCAGACACGACCGCGCACCGGGTCCGAATTGACTCGGGGCTCAAGATGTGTGCGTTGTTCTGGTGTTCGAGGCAGCGACAAGACCCTGACTGGGGTCGCCGTCCACCTCTTCGAGTTGTCGGGCGGCGCGCGCAGGGAGATCCTGTTGCTCAATTTCGCCGGCTGGGCGCGTTTCCCGCCCGGGCATAGGGTGCGCGCATGGGGGCCTGTCCGGCCTGCGGGCACGAGAACCGCGACGCTGCGAGGTTCTGCGAGCAGTGCGGCATCCGGCTGGAGGCGGCTCCCGCGGGCGTGATCCGCAAGACGGTCACCGCCGTGTTCTGTGATCTGGTCGGGTCCACGACGTTGGGGGAGGGACACGACCCTGAGGTGTTGCGGCCTCTGCTGCGCGCGTACTTCGAGCAGATGCGTGAGGCGGTCGAGCGTCACGGCGGGAGGGTGGAGAAGTTCATCGGCGACGCGGTGGCGGCCGTGTTCGGCCTGCCTATCGCCCATGAGGACGATGCCCTGAGGGCCGTCCGCGCGGGCCTCGAGATGCAGGAGCGTCTGCACGCGTTGAACGAGGCGTCCGCGATCCCGCTCGCCTGCCGGATCGGGATCACCACCGGCGAGGTGCTCGTGCCCGCGGACGGCACCCCGATCATCGGGGATGCGATGAACACGGCCTCAAGGTTGCAGTCCGGGGCCGAGCCGGGAGGGGTCTGGATCGGGGAGCCCACCTTCCGCTTGGTCCGTCACACTGTGGTCGCCGAGCCGGTGGAGCCGGTTCAAGCCAAGGGGAAGGCCGAGCCCGTGCCGGCGTGGCGGGTGCTGCGGGTGCAGTCCATGACCGCCCGTGCCGAGACGCCGTTGGTCGGACGCGACCGCCACCTGGCGATGCTGGGCGAGGCGCTGCGCGATGCGATGGAGGCGCGTGCGCCGGTTCTCGTCACGATCCTGGCGCCCCCCGGCGTGGGGAAGTCGCGGCTGGCCGCAGAGTTCCGGCAGACGTCTGGCGACATCGCGGCCGTCCTCATCGGGCAGACCCCCTCCTACGGCGACGGCGTGACGTTCGCAGCGTTGGTCGAGCTGCTGTCCCAGGCCGCGGGACGTCCCGGGGGAGAGGCCGAGGAAGTCGCCGAGCGGCTCCGCTCGCGGCTGGTCGGTCAACCGGACGGAGCCGCGGTGGGTGATCGTCTCGCCCAGTTCCTCGGCGTGGGTGAGGCGGTCGCGTCGGAGGCGTCCTGGGCGGTCCGGCGCCTGCTCGAGGTGGTGGCCGCCGAACGGCCCCTCGTGGTGCTGCTTGAAGACCTGCACTGGGCGCAGCGGCCGATGCTGGACCTGACCGACGCGGTCGTCGAGCGGATCCACGGTCCGGTGCTGTTCTTGTGCCTGGCTCGGCCGGAGTTCCTCGAGCAGCGTCCCACCTGGGCGGCGGGGAAGCCTCGCGCGATCACGACGACCCTCCCACCGCTGTCGCCAGCCGATGAGCGGTGGATGGCGGGGCACCTGCTCGGGTCGGCGCCGGAGGTGGTGGTCGACCGCGTCTGCGAGGCCGCGGAAGGCAACCCCCTATACCTGGAGCAGCTCACGGCGACGCTGGAGGATCAGGGCCTGCTCGTGGATGGGAGCTGGCTGGGATCCGCGGATGCCAGGGTAGAGGTCCCCACCAGCCTGCAGGCGCTGTTGGCCGCCAGGCTCGATCGGCTCAACCCGGCGCCGCGGCTGGTTCTGGAGCGGGCCTCTGTCGAGGGCCGGCAGTTCCGGATCGCCGCGGTGCGGGCGCTGGCCCCCGATGTCCCGCCCGAGGGGTGCCAGGCCGCGCTCGAGCTGCTGGAGCGACGCGGACTGATCCAGCCCGAGGATGAGGCGGCGGGGTCGTGGCGCTTCGCCCACGCCCTGGTGATGGAAGCGGCGTACCGCGGGCTGTCGAAGCAGCTGCGTGCCGATCTGCATGAGCGGCTGGCCGAGTGGCTGAGCCGCGAGGACACCGACCAGCCCGAGGTGGAGGAATCCGTGGCACGTCACCTGGAGCGCTCGGTGCACTTGCGCGAGGAGTTGGGTGTGCGCGACGAGCGCACCGCGGCGATCTCGGCTCGCGCCGGTGAGTTGTTCGGCGTAGCAGGGAGCCGCGCAATCGCCGCGCTGGACTACACGACGGCCGCCGATCTTCACGAGCGAGCCACGGGGCTGCTCCCGCCCGGATCACCGCACCGGCTGGACCTGCTTCTGAGCCTCGCGGTGGCGCTGCAGAACACGGGGCGGGTCGACGAAGCCGACCGTCTCCTCTCCGAGGGCCTTCAGATGGCCCGCTCCGCAGGAACCGTGCGGGACGTGCTCCGAGCGCGGGTCACACTCCTAGTCAATCGCTTCTACCGCTCACCCAGCGATGCGGAGCTGAGATCGGCGGCGGCGGAGGCTCGTGAAGCGTTCCGGGTGTTTGAATCCGCGCACGACGACGTCGGCGCGGCCGTGGCGGCTGCGGTCGTCGCGTGGCTCGAGCACGCCGGTGAAAGCAGGGCCCGGGTCCACTCGTGGATCCTCCGGGCCCTGCGGCTCGCGTTGGCGGCCGGTCTGGTCATGCAAACCAGCGAAGCCGCGGCGAACTTCGTGGCGTCCGCATGCGCGGGCCCCCTCCCGTATGGGAAGTTCCCCGCCGCGGCCGCGGAACTGGCCAGCCTCAGCGTGGACCCCATCTGTCAATGTTCCAGTCACGCCTTGCTGACGGTGGCCGCGCTGGCGTCAGGCCAGGAGGCAGCCGCATCGGAGCACGAGCGCCGGTTTCGTCAGGTCGTGGGGCGACACGGGCTCACCGGGCTGGGTGCCCAGGTCTTACCTATGATCGCGGAGGCCGAGGTGTGGGCGGGTGCTCCCGAGGTCGGCGAGCGACGGTTGCGAGAAGCGCGTGAGGTCCTCGCGTCGGGGGGCGACAACTGGTCGATGAGCTGGGTCGACGGCCTGATGTGCTCGGCCGTATGGGCCCAGGATCGGGCACGGGAGTTCCTCCGGCTGGCCGACGCCTTCGAGGCCTCGGCCTTCGTGGCGGATCGCGCCATCCGGATCAGGCGTCAGACGATCCGGGCCAGGGCGCAGCTGCTTCGAGGACGTACACATGAGGCCGAGATCTCGGCCCGGCGAGGGGTCGAGGTGGCCGCCGGCACCGACCTGCTCGAGGAACACGCCCAGGCCCTGCTCGCCCTCGCCGAGGTGCTCCAGGTGCGCGGCCGCGGCGAGGAATCCGCAGCGGTGCGCTGCCAGGCGATCGACAAGCTCGCGGCCAAGGGGAACCTGGCCGCGGTGGCCCTTCTCCGTGTCTGACCAGACCCGCCGTCTCGCGACCTCTCGGGAGAGAGGCGCTTCGCGGCTGATCGCGAGCGCGCGTTCGCGGCCTCCAGTTCGTTCTTCAGTCCGGGCTGCAACCCCGACGAGCGTCGTGGGACACGTCGTGGGACACGGTTGGCGTTCGCCCAGGTCAGCGAGCGCGCGTGGAGCGTTCGGGTGTGCGATCGGTGCTGGTCAGTGCATTGTGGGAGTTCGAGCGGCGTCCTCGTAATGCGTAAGTCACGGGTTCGAATCCCGTAGGCGGCTCAGAGCACTCTCCCCGCATGACCGCTATCCCGGTACAGCGTGGGGTGGCGGGCGATACCCGAGCCGGTCCCGGGCGACTCGTGCACGTCCGCTCCCGCCGAGATCAGTGCATGGGCCGTCACGTCGGTGGCGGTGTCTCGAGGGCACGTGCGACGAGGGCGTCCACCATCCATCGCTGGAGGGCACTTGCTTCTGCCGGCGCGAGTCCGGCGACGTCGCTCAGCCAGACGCGGGTCTCGATGCCACATGCGGCGCGGAGTGCCAACGCAAGCCGGTGGACGCCCTCTTCGCCGATCGACTTGGCCATGGGCGCGAGCGCCTCGATGAACCACGGAATGGCGCGGCCCTGGCGCAATGGCAGCTCGTGCGGCACCTCGCCCAGTGAGAGGCGCAGCATCGCACGCTGCTGCGGCTCATTCTCCTGCACGCGGCCGATGACGAACCCGGCAACGGCGGCCACGCGCTCGTCCAGGGCTGCCGGCGGCGGGTCGGGAAGGACCGACGCGGCTTCTGTCTCCGGGTATGCCGCGGCGAGAAGTTCGGCCTGTGACGCGAAGTAGCGGTAGGCGGTGGGGCGAGAGATCCCGGCAGCCTCGGCGACCTCCTCGACACGGGGCGTGTCGCCCGCGGTGATCAGCTCGCGCGCCGCAGCGATCAGTTGGTCGCGGGTGCGTTGCTTCTGCCGCGTGCGACCCGACTCGAGGTATTCCGTTGACATGGTCTTCATGATATGGGAGTCTCATTACAAGACTCAAGTCTCACGAACGATCGGAGTGTCAGATGACTGCAAGGACGACGCTCGCGCCGGTGATCCGACGGGCAGGCGAGGGCGAGAAGCGATGGTTCTTCGGCGGTGGAGCCTTCACCTGGAAGCTCAGCAGTGCCAACGAGGACATCAGCCTGATCGAGGTCGACATGGTCGAGGGCAAGTGGACCCCGATCCACACCCACCCGGTCTCGGAGTCGATGTGGGTGCTCGACGGACAGATTCAGTACCGCATCAATGACGATGAACACGAACTCGGTGCCGGCGACTTCGTCATGGTGCCCGCGGGTGTGCCTCACGCCTTCATCGTCAAGAGCGCAACGGCCAAGGTGCTCGGCATCCAGCCAACATGCGAGTGCGAACCCTTCTACCGCGGCGCCAGCGAGCCGTTCGAAGGATCGGCGTGCGTCGTGGACTTCGCCAGGCTCGCGCTCAGCGCTCAGGAAAACGGCGGAATCGAGATCGTTGGACCCCCACCCTTCTAGCGCGTCCGCCTCTGCCGCGCGCCGACCAACACACGGAGCCTGAGCCGGATCCAGCGTCCTCCAGGGACACACCGTGGGACACGGATCGCGTTCGTGCAGGTCGCTGGGTGCGCTGGGAGCGTCGGGGTGTGCGATCGGTGCTGCTCAGAGCGTTCTGCGCGAGTGAGCGGCGTCCTCGTAATGCGTAGGTCGTGGGTTCGATTCCCACAGGCGGCTCCCGCAAAGCTCCAGTTCAGACGCCTGTACGACGATCAAACACTGGTTGATCATTTGCCGCGTGGAATCCATCGTTGGAATCGGTCGGTGGCACTGGGTACGGTCACCGACGTGGCCACGGGGTCCATCGAGGAGCTGAAGGGCGGTTCCTTCCGCGTTTCCGTCTACGCGGGGAAGGACCCTTCACCGGGCGCAAGATCCACCTCGAGGAGTCGCACCCCACGCGCGAGCTCGCCCTGGCCGCTCGGCATCGGTTGCTGATCCAGGTCGAGGCCGATCACGTGTCCGACCGCGCCGCCACCTTTTCGGTGCTGCTGCGCCGGTGGATGGAAGTAGCGGATCACAGCGCGAATCGGTCAGGAAACCAAGATCCGGCTTGCTCGAGGTCGCGTCGGTTTCGGAGTCACCAGCGCAGTCGCCGCGGAACCGGGTGGGCAGTCACTCGACTGCCCACCCGGTCACACGAAACGTCGGACGGATGCGGGGCTCTACCTCACCTTCCAGCGGTTCTGTCCGCAGGTCCACGTCGTGGTCATGCGTTGCTCGTCCGCTCCCTGTGCACTGTACGAACAAGCGCCCGCTTGCCCGTGGGTGGTGTGAGGAATGTGGACCTCACGTGAGCGTGCTACTGGTCGCCAACACAGCTCACTCGGAGGTTCCGATCACATCATGAACGGACGGGCCGTGTTGGCCTGCCACCCTCGATGGACGACATCTCTAGTCTTGCGACCCCTGGCAGACATGGGTGTGATCTAGTACCCAGTGTCTGCTCCCATGGGCCAGGTTGATGTGGTTGGTGCCGCACTGGTAGTGCTGGGAACCTTGGACCAGGACCCAATACGAATGCCAGCTCGGAACTTGTGTATAGGACGCTCCAGACGTGGGAGTTCCGACGCTCTTGGTCTCCACCTTGTTGATGAACACGGATGTTGTCGTGGGGCCGAAGGCTGCGGCAGTCATTGTCGCTCCGCTCCAGGCGACGGTGGTGTCGTGTCGGATCCACTTGCTGACGTAGCTCTGAACGGCGACGTATCGCAGGCCATTGACCGTCTGTTGGGTCCAGTTCTGCGTCAAGCAAGAAGTGACGCTAATTGAGCCGTCATCCTCACACCCGCCGCTGGTATTGAGTGGAGCGACGGTGTTGCCGTTCATTCGCACCGAGACGACAGTCGTGTCCGACCACTGTGTTACTCCTCCGGTGGTTGTCGCCTGAAGGTGCTCGGTGGTGGGCAGGGCCTTGCGCGACCCATCCGGAGCAATAAGCGTGGCAATGTCACCGGCCGTCACATCCGTGGAGACGGCGGGCGCAACACCCGCCAGAGCTGGGGGCGCCGCCAGCGCAGTGATCGCCGTCAGGAGCGAGGCACACGCGAGGATTCCTGGAACGCGAGTCTTCATCAGTTCCCCATGTCGGTGGTAGTGATGTCATGGTTCGGTGTCCCTCGGCTTGCGCGCGTCGGGCAACCGACAGCTCAATGCGTAGCGCACACCTGCCTGGTGAGTGACTGGAAGACCTCCTCTCCTGACCTGATCGTGGGCACATCAAGGATTTGGGTATGCGGTGGGTGCCCGGCCGTGCGGTATCTCAACGACACGGAGAGGCCATGCGAGGGGCCGGCACAGCTGGGTGACACTCGAATCAGGACTGCAACCGACCCATCCGGGGGGACTGTCGTCACGACCGTGGGGTCGAAGCTCGGGTCATACGAGGAGGGGAACTCTTCACTGGAATACGTGACGGCAGAATCCACGTGGTCGCCGAGTGTGTGCACCCGGAGGCTGCTGATCTCGACTTCTTCCGGCATCACGTTCTGCAACAGGAACGAGAACGAGTACTCGCCAGCATCGGTATTGACATTGGAGGATGTGTCGCCCCGCGAACTGAAGGCCACTGGCGTGCTCGCCCGGTCGCCAATGGCGGACGGGCCTGCGAAGGCATGCCACGCTTCCGGGGCGGCGGCGACCAGAAGTAGCAGAGCCCCCACGGCGCCGACCGAACCGGCCGCCGCGACGAGCGCGGCGGGGCCGAACCGAAGCAGTCTAGATTTCATAGATGCGACTCCTGGTCACTCGCACGTCAGGCGCAGCGCACTCGCGCCACGTCGGCGGTGCTTCGGCTACGGCCGTGGACCCCGTCGGTATGCAAGCGCGCTCAACAGCGGGCGTCCAGGAAGAAAAGGCGGAAAGACTTCCGGAAGAAACACTGCGACCAGCGCGAGACGGCATCGGCTGATCCAGATGGACGCCGGCGCGCCTGCCGCGGGCGACCTGTCGCGGCCCGCGGGGGGCATCGATCGACGTGGGGGGCCTGCGTGGCCACGTGCGCGCATGGTCGACGCCCCGGCTGCGAGTGAGGCAGCTCCGCGCTTGTGGGCGGGCCTGAGCTACCCGTCACCCCGAGTCTCGAGACCTCCTGCCTGCCTTGCGGACGGCGTCACGCTCTCGGGCTGCATTCCTCTAGGCGCGAGGTCCGCCGGGCTGGCATGCCCCGACCGTCGGTCCGAAGAGCGGGGCGAGCACGGGCGCCGGGTGGTGGCGGACTCCCAGTTCGGCCTGTCGTCGTGGAATCCGTAGGAATCCCGGTGGCGTTCCCCCAGGTCACTGGGTGCGCTGGGAGCGTTGGGGTGTTCGATCGGTACATCTCAGAGCGCTCTGCGCGAATGAGCGGCGTCCTCGTAATGCGTAGGTCGTGGGTTCGATTCCCACAGGCGGCTCGCGCGTTTACGCAGGTCAGGGGTCACTTTGTCCGGCCACGGTGCGCTCGTTTGAACCCGAATGTGGCATGACGTCGTGCGTTGCTCGATCGCTCCCAACGCACTGTGGGCGGTCGCGTCCCGGACCTGGTGTAAATGACATCGGACGTAGGTTCTCCTCGAAACCGCCAAGTCACGAGGAAGGGATCTACGTCCGATGTCGAGTCGAGTATCTCCCAGCCAGCGGCTGCATGC
>Ga0187787_10000062_pt1 | contig 12048 bp, 12 predicted proteins | sample 1015_BV01_MP06_2_FD_133007 | JGI IMG/M metagenome (GOLD analysis project Ga0187787, IMG submission 133007) | Tropical peat soil microbial communities from peatlands in Department of Meta, Colombia - 1015_BV01_MP06_20_MG | ecosystem: Environmental > Terrestrial > Soil > Wetlands > Peat | place...
CCGCTGCACGACGGCGCCTGGGCGATGGCAACGCTCGAGGTCTTGCTTGGAATCCTGCACTCGGCCCGGGAAGGCCGCGATGTCACGCTCGATCATCAGGTCCGCGTGCCATGAAACCCGAGCGCGCGACCACGACAATCTTGCGCCACTGGCGCGAGGCGGTGCCGGACGACCGTCTTGCGCATCTCGTGAAAGATGCGACACGCGCGCTTGTGCGTGCGTTGCAAATACGGCTTGCGCAGCACGGCGTTTCATTCGGGCATTGGACATTTCTGCGCATTTTGTGGGAGGGCGACGGCCTGACACAACGCGAGTTGAGCGAGCAGGCTGGTGTTATGGAGCCCACCACGTTCTCGGCGCTCAAGGCGATGGAACGGCTTGGCTACATTCGCCGCCGCCGGCGTGGCGGCGATCGCAAGAAACTCTATGTAGTGTTGACGCCGAAAGGGCGGCGGATGCGGGATCGGCTGGTACCGCTCGCCGAAAACGTCAACCGTGTTGCCGTGCGCGGTGTCCGGCCGACCGATATCACGGTGACGCGCGCTGTGCTGCTGGCGATCATTGAAAACATGGCGCAGGACGAACAGGGTGCCGACATGCGCATGCCGTCGACCCGCGAATTGGGACGGCTGAAAACCGGCGGGCGCACACACCGGCGGCGGTAGCGCCCGGATAATGGCGGGCGCCTGACCTTCGCTTTCGGCGTTCAGCTTTCACCAAAGAAAGCCCCGGGGTGTTGCCCGGGGTTTGCTTCTTTGGGTACGAGGTGCTGCCCGCCGCGCAAACGACGTCGCCGCGACAATCTTCTGCTTCTGGTCGCCGGGCTTGTCGATGCCGACGCTTTTCCCATTGATGTCTTGAAGCCGGCCGCCGTCTTTGCTAGCGCCTTGTCCATATCACGAACTTCTTGGACCATTATAAAAAGGTGATTGCCGGACCATGCGCATTGCAGCCATCAATAGCCCGCAGGGCAAGATTTTCGGCGTCGTTCAGGACGACAGCTTTCGTTCCTTTTCGATCGGCAGGGCATCGGTGCGCGATTTACGCCATGTCATCCGGCTGCTCGGCCAGGCGACACCTCCGGAATATGGTGATCCGGTTGCACTCAAGGGCGTCAAGCTTGCCGCGCCGGTCGGGCCGCTAACTAAGAACGTCATTTGCGTCGGGAAGAATTATCACGACCATGCCCAGGAGTTTGCCCGCAGCGGCGTCGATCAGTCCGGCGACAAGCAGGAGGTTCCGGCGGATCCGGTCATCTTCACCAAATCCACCTCCGCGCTCGCCGATCCGTTCCAGAAGATCTCCGTCTCGTCCGACCCGACCCACACGGTGGACTACGAAGGCGAGCTCGGCGTGGTTATTGGTAAACGCTGCAAGAATATAAGTCGTAGCGAGGCGCTCGATTGTGTTTTTGCCTACACCATCGTCAACGATGTCACCGCGCGCGCCGTGCAGCAGCGCCACAAGCAATGGTTTCTTGGCAAAAGCCTGGACGGTTTCTGCCCGGTCGGGCCTTGGCTTGTGACGCGCGATGAGTTCGGCGCCCCGGATGCCCAGGAGCTCGCGACATTCGTGAATGGGGAACGCCGACAGTTCGCGAAGTTGCGCGACATGATTTTCGACGTTCCGACGTTTATCGAGACGGTCACGGCCTATGTCACGCTGGAACCGGGCGACCTGCTCGCGACCGGCACGCCGGCCGGCGTCGGCATTGGCTTTAACCCCCCGCGCTACCTTGTCGCCGGCGATGAAGTTCGCGTCTCGATTTCCGGCATCGGCGAGCTCACTAATCCTATGGTTTGAGCCGCGCAAACTCTCTATTGTGAGGGCTCTATCCAATAGGAATTTCGGCTGATCCTTGCGATATATCAACCAATGGCAACAGCAAAAGTAGTCTGGTCGTCTTGATCGTTCTGGCCTGGCTGGCCTGGAAAAACATCTCAAAATCACCCTAACCACCCATGCGAGAGGAGTAGAAGGATGGCAAATCAACCGTGGAAAACGGACGACTGGTTCGTCAGCGAATGGAATTACGCGCCGGAGGTCACCAAGGACTTCAAGTTCGCGAAGAATATTAAAATTCATGATGTCACTCTGCGCGACGGCGAACAGCAGACCGGTGTGATCCTCTCCAAGGATGAAAAGATTCGCATCGCCGAGGCGCTGGCGGAAGCCGGCGTGCACCGGATCGAAGCCGGCATGCCGATCGTCTCGCCGTCCGACAACGCTGCGATCAAGGAGATCGTCAAGCGCAACCTCGGCCCGCAGATCTTCTCATTCGCGCGCTGCATGAAGGAAGACGTGCAACGCGCCATCGACACCGGCGTCAACGGCGTGGTGATGGAAATCCCGTCCAGCAAGCACATGGTCGATCTGGCCTATCGCTGGCCGATGGAAAAGGCGATCGAGACCTCGATCGAGGCGACCGCCTTTGCGCACAAGAATGGCCTTGAGGTGGTGTTCTTCCCGATCGACTTCTCGCGCGCCGAGCTCAAATGGGCGCTCGACCTGATCGAGCGGGTCGGCAAGGACGGCCACATGGATGCCCTCGCGCTGGTCGACACTTTCGGCGTGCTGTCGCCGCACGCCATGAAATACTTCGTCACCGAGGTGCAGAAGCGCATCAAGAAGCGGCTGGAGGCGCACTTCCACCAGGACTTCGGCATGGGCGTGGCCAACACCATCATGGCGCTGTCGCTCGGCGTCGAGGTGATGCACACCACCGTGCTCGGCATCGGCGAGAGAAGCGGCAACGCGCCGATGGAAGAGATCGTCATGGCACTCAAGACCATGTACGGCGTCGATGTCGGCATCGACACCACCAAGCTCACCTCGCTGGCGAACCTGGTGCAGCGGCTCACCGGCGTGGTGGTGCCGACCAACAAGGCGATCGTCGGCTCCGGCCTCTACCAGATCGAGTCCGGCATCATCGCGTCGTGGTTCAAGAATTGCGGCGAGAAGAACGCCACCGAGCTGTTCCCGATCCGCTGGAGCGCGGTCGGCCAGCCGCCGGCGGAAGTGGTGATGGGCAAGGGCTCGGGCATCGACTCGGTCAACATGTGGCTGAAGGACGTCGGCATGCAGGTGTCGGAAGAGGACGCCATGAAGGTGCTGCAGGCCGTCAAGCTGCATTCGCTGACCAACAAGAAGATGCTCTCGCACGCGGAATTCCGCGATCTGGCCCGCGTCACTCTGGGCCGGACACAGCAGGCGGCGGAGTAAGATCTTTATCCGCCTCATTCTGAGGAGCGACGCGTCCCGAAGGACGAGGCGGCTACGAATAAAGAAGCCCCGGGGAAAAGCCCCGGGGCATTTTTTGTTTTTCCTCGCCTCGCGGCACCCTTCAGCCGCCCTGCAGGGAATTTATGAATGCGTGGCGATGGCCGTGCCGAGCAATGACGAATGTCACATCTTGAATGGCACGACCTTCTGGCGCTGCTCGCCCAGCCCCGAGATACCGAGCGTGACCACGTCGCCGGCCTTGAGATAAATCGGCACCGGCTTCATGCCGAGGCCGACGCCCGACGGCGTGCCGGTGATGATGACGTCACCCGGCTCCAGCACAAAGAATTGCGAACAGTACCAGACCAGGTGCAGGCAATCGAAGATCATGGTCCTTGTGTTGCCGCGCTGGCGCTTCTCGCCGTTGACGTCGAGCCACATGTCGAGATTCTGCGGATCGCCGATTTCATCCTTGGTCACGAACCACGGACCAATCGGGCCGAAGGTCTCCGAGCTCTTGCCCTTGACCCACTGGCCGCTGCGCTCGACCTGAAAAGCGCGCTCGGATACGTCGTTGGCGAGACAATAGCCGGCGATGGCGTCCTTGGCCTTGTCCCTGGCGAGATAGCGCGCACGCTTGCCGATGACGATACCGAGTTCGACCTCCCAATCGAGCTTGGTGGCGTCCTTCGGAATCATGGTGTCGTCGTTGGGGCCGCAAATGCTGCTTGGCGCCTTGTTGAAAATCACCGGTTCCTTCGGGATCGGGTTGCCGCCCTCGGCAGCATGGTCGGAATAGTTGAGCCCGATAGCGATGAAATGGCGCACATGGCCGATGCAGGGGCCGAGCCGCGGCTTGCCGGAGACCGGCTTCATCCGCTTGAGGTTGGCCTTCCGGATCTTGGTCAGTCCGCCCGACGCCAGCATCGCGCCGTCGATATCCTTCACAATTCGCGACAGGTCGCGGATCTTGCCGTCGTCACCGATGATGCCGGGCTTCTCGCGGCCGGGTGCGCCATAGCGGACGAGCTTCATTTTCAGGTGTCTCCCTTGAGCGTTTATTTGGGGCGTTTGTTCTTGGAGGTGGAGGTTAAGTCGGCGCCATCAAGCATGGTGGCGGGCGAGGGGCAACCCTTCCTTGCGGCATGGACATGGGCTGCTGCCGCCTCGAAAAGCCAGATGGATCAGGATCTTGCCGGCTGAGCAACGATGGTTATCGATGTCTTACGATTTTCAGCGCTTTTTGATGATCAATTTCATCGCTCGATAAATAGGCAGACCTAGAATGCAACCGGGCGTTTCCGTACAGCGCCGGCGGCCGGCGGCGACGTCCATTGGATGGAAGGACTCAGAAGAGTCGCTGAAATGAACGATAGACGCAAAGCACGGCGCTTGCGCGCTCTCAAAGGCGGCACCATCGCATTCAATCGTGCCGCCGCCAGCATTGATTGCCGCGTGCGCAATACGTCCCCGGCCGGTGCCTGCCTCGAAGTTGCGAGCCAACTCGGCATCCCGGACGACTTCTTGCTGGTCGTGGGCTACGACAAGATCAATAAGCCATGCCACGTGATCTGGCGCGCCGACATGCGGATGGGCGTTGAATTTCGCGCCGCGTGAGGCCGTTTGCGTATGCCCGGGACGCCGACGCGATCGTCGGTATCTATTTCTGCCTTTAGATCACCGCGCCGCCGGGCGCCGATGGCCTCGCTGATTCATTCGAAAGAAATGGCAGTAGCGTTGCTGCAATGCGGCAATGGGCTGTGTCATCGTTGCAACAGCCGCACTAAATTTTCTTAAGTTCCCGTCAGTCCAACGGTTTTTACGGCCCGCGCTATTGCCCCGCGCACAACCTGTCGTCACGATGTTATTAAGCGTGATGGGATAGCGCGTTATGGGGGACGACATGGCGCTTCAAGGCTGGGCGAACGCACTGCGCGCAGGCAGCGCGCTCGGACTTTTGGTCATTGCAACGGCGCAGGCAAACGCCGGGGGTTTCGCAATTCGCGAGCAGAGTGCCTATGGACAAGGCACGTCTTTTGCGGGTGTCGCCGCCGGCGGCGCGTTGTCTTCGATGTTCTGGAATCCGGCGACGATGACACAGGTGCCGGGCATCCAGAGCGAAACGGTCGTGACAGGTATCATGCCTTACGCGAGCCACACGCCGCAGGCGGGCAGCACACTGCCGGCGCCTTTTTTTGGCGGTAATGACGACAGCGCCAGTGACGCGCTGGTGCCCGCGGGCTATTTCTCCTGGCAGCTCAATCCAAACCTCTGGCTCGGAATCTCGACCACTGCACCGTTTGGCCTGTCGGTGCATTTCAACGAGAACTTTGCCGGCCGCAATTATGCAGCCCCAACCACGCTGCAAACCTACAATGCGACCCCGAGTATCGCTTATCGATTCAATGACTGGCTCAGCGTTGGCGCCGGCGTGCAGATCCAGTACGGCAGGGCGAATCTGACGACCGGACTTGGTGCGACGCCTGGCCTTGATACCGTCATCTCCGGCAGTGGCTGGTCCTATGGCTTCACCGCCGGTATGACGCTGACGCCAACGCCGACAACCACGATTGGCGTCGGTTATCGCTCATCGCTCGACCAGAAAATCAACGGTACGCTCGGTACGACCCTGGCCGTCTTGCCCCTCACGACCTATGGTTCGGTCAATACGACGCTTGATCTTCCCGACAGCGTTTCGCTTGGCATCCGCCAGATTCTCGACCGCCAGTGGACGGTCATGGGCACGGTGGAGTGGACGCACTGGAGCCGCATTGGGACCTCAAACGTCTTGCAGCCGAATGGCGCTCTGGCAACCGTCGTTGCCAGCCCGGTGAAATTGCCCTTCCAATATGATGACGGCTGGTTCTTCTCGGTTGGCGCCGAATATATCTGGAGCGACCGGCTAACGCTGCGCGGCGGCATCGGCTACGAAATTTCGCCGATCACCGATCAGGTCCGCACGCCGCGCCTGCCGGATAACGATCGGTTCTGGCTATCGGTCGGCGCCTCATGGCAGGTGTTCAAGGGGCTGCACTTTGACGTCGCCTATTCGCACCTCTGGGTGAAGGACCCGACGATCAATATTACATCGACATCCGGCAATCCGTGGTTCAACCCGGCGTCGCCAATCGCCTATGTCGGCGACGTCAATGCGCACGTCGATATTCTGTCGGCTGCTCTCGTCTATCGCTGGGACGAACCGGCGGCGGCGCCTGCGAAAAAGATGCTGATCACCAAATAGCCTCTACGGGGGTGGGCATTGCAAAGGCCGGCGGCAACGCCGGCCTTTGTGTTTTTCAGAACGCGCCGTTGAAGGTGCCGCCATCGATCAGCAGGTTCTGTCCTGTGATGTAACCGCCATGCGTCGAGCACAGGAACGCGCAGGCTGCGCCGAATTCGTCCGGGTTGCCGAAACGTTTGGCCGGAATGGTGGCGATGCGCTCGGCCGCGACCTGATCGGCGCTCTTACCTTTCTGTTCGGCGGTCTTGCTCAGGACGCCACGCAACCGGTCGGTATCGAAGGCGCCGGGCAGGATATTATTGATGGTCACGTTCTTGTCGGCCACCGTGCGCGCAACGCCGGCGAGGAAGGCGGTCAACCCCGCACGCGCACCCGAGGACAGATCGAGCCCGGCGAGCGGCATCTTTACCGAGCCTGACGTGATGTTGACGATGCGCCCGAATTTCCGCTGGCACATCGGGTCAATCACTTTCTGGATGAGCTCAACCGCGACCACCATGTTGGCGATGACGCCGTCGATCATCTGCGCGCGGGTGAGTTCGCGGAAATCGCGCATCGGTGGTCCGGCATTGTTGTTGACCAGAATGTCGGGTTGCGGGCAGGCGGCGAGCAGCGCCTTCTGCCCTTCCGGCGTTGCGACGTCGGCGGCGACCGGAATGACCTTTGCGCCGGTCGCGCTGGCAAGCTCGGCCGCCGTTGCTTCGAGTTTTTTGGCATCCCGCCCGTTGATCACGACTTCGCAGCCGGCTTCCGCCAGGGCCCGCGCGCAGGCCTTTCCAAGTCCGCGGCTCGATGCACAAACGATGGCCTTGCGGCCCGCAATTCCGAGATTCATGAGGTGTCCTTACGCGACGGCGTTTAATTGCTGCGGGAGTGTTAGTGTTGTGGCGGGTCGGGTCAAGTACGAGGTGCTCGCAGTCTAGCCCGTGAGGCTTTACCCTCCCCTGGAGGGGGAGGGTCGCCGCCGAAGGCGGCGGGGTGGGGTGAAAGGCTGTACCAAGTTTGCGGACCATCGATCAATTCAAGCGCGCCACAGCGCGACGTCTGCGGAAGGACCTCGACCGAATCCGAAGGGAGATTGTGGCGCTATCTAAAACGTCTCAACACGCGCGGCACTAACTTTCGGCGGCAAATGCCGATCGGCAAATTCGTTGTCGATTTTGCCTGCCCTGCGGCGCATCTTATTATTGAGGTTGACGGCTCGCAGCATGGCGGAAGTGAAGTTCGCCGGCGCGATCAGCTGCGTAAAGAATGGCTTGAGTCCGAGGGCTATCGTGTCCTTCGCTTTTGGAACAACGAGGTCGCCCACAATATTCATGGTGTGATGGAAGCAATCTACGCGGCACTTTACGGCACGCGCGAAGCCGAGCCACGCGTTATTAAACATGAGCGCCACACACGCGCAGCTCGCAGCAATGCGGTCACCCCACCCCGGCGCGCTACGCGCGCCGACCCTCCCCCTCCAGGGGAGGGTGACGAATAGTATGAAGTTCTTTCAAACATCGAATGCGTGCTGACGGAAATTCGAAACGCAATTGTAATGACCCCCACCCCCGACCCCTCCCCACAGAGGGGAGGGGAGCAGTTGCGCGGACCCTCCCCCTCCAGGGGAGGGTGAAGATTGGTGAGCGTGTCGCTCAACTGTTGCAAACGATTGCTACCTCCCGGCCGACATTCGCTGACCTGATTCGGGAGGCTTGCATGCTTCGCGACCCCGCCAAAGATGTCATGGAGAAAGCCTATGCGCGCTGGGCACCGGTTTACGACGTGCTGTGCGGGCCCGTCTTCCTGAACGGGCGGCGCGCTGCCGCGAGTGCGGCGCGTGCTGTGGGCGGGCGGATTCTCGAGATAGGCGTTGGCACCGGGCTTTCGTTTGACGACTATGACGACACAGCCGAAATCACGGGCATCGACATGTCGGAACCAATGATCGCGCGTGCGCGCGTGCGCGCAAAAACCGGACGCTACCCGTTCGTTAAGGACCTGGCCGTCATGGATGCGCACAATCTCGAATATCCGGATGCGTCGTTTGACTGCGTGGTCGGCCAGTTCGTCATAACCCTGGTCGAAGATCCGGAACGTGTGTTGTCGGAGTGCGCGCGGGTGCTGCGTCCCGGCGGTCAAATCATCCTTGTTAATCACCTTTATTCCGAGCACGGACTGGCGGCCGCGGTCGAACGCTTGCTGGCGCAGAAAGCGCGCAAGCTCGGATTGCGGCCGGAGTTTCCGTTTCAGCGCCTGGCTGCATGGGCCAAATCGCATGGTGGCGCCGAACTGCTGGAACGACGCAAGCTCAAACCGTTCGGGGTCTACACGCTGGTGCGGTTTCAGCGAGTGGATATGCGCAGCGCCGCGGCCTGAATGTATGAAATTGGTAAACGGCGCGGTCATAAAAGTGAAATGCGAAACTGCTACATGCCGCGCATGATGATTGCATCGGAGAGCGGCGTATCGTGACGGACAACGCCACGCGACGATTTCGCGCGCTGTTTATCTCCGACGTCCACCTGGGTACGCGCGGCTGCCAGGCCGACAGGCTGCTCGATTTCCTCCGGCATCACGAAGCAGAAACGGTCTATCTCGTCGGCGACATCGTCGACGGCTGGGCGCTGCGTTCGTCCTGGTATTGGCCGCAGAGGCATAATGACGTGGTCCAGAAACTGCTGCGGCAGGCACGCAAGGGCGCGCGTCTTATCTACATCCCCGGCAATCACGATGAATTCCTGCGCGGCTACTACGGTACGCACTTCGGCGGCATCGAGGTGGTGGAGAACACCATCCACGAAGGCCTCGATGGTCGCCGCTATCTGGTCGTTCATGGTGACATCTTCGATCTTGTGGTGACGCAGGCGCGTTGGCTCGCACTGCTCGGCGACAAAGCTTATGAATTCGCGCTGACCGCAAATCGGGTTTTCAACGCATTCCGACGTGTTTTTGGCGCGCCTTATTGGTCCTTGTCCAAGTGGGCCAAGCTGAAGGTAAAGAATGCCGTGAATTATATCGGCGCCTTTGAAAAGGCCCTGGCGACCGAGGCAAAGCATCATCGCACCGATGGTGTCATCTGCGGCCACATTCATACCGCCGCCATGCACGACGACTACGGGCTACGCTACATCAACTGCGGCGACTGGGTGGAAAGCTGCACGGCGGTCGCCGAACGCGAGGACGGACAGTTCGAAATCATCACGTGGACGCATAGCGGCCGCGACAGCGATGCGGTGCCGGCCATCACGCGTCCACGGGCTGCTTAAATATGGCGCGAGCTCAACAATCAATCCGCTCGTCCCCGCGCAAGCGGGGACCCAGAGCAGCGCGCACGGCGGACAAGTGGGCCCTGGATTCCCGCATTCGCGGCAATGAGCGGAGCGCAATGTGAAAATTCTGGTCGTCACGGATGCCTGGCACCCGCAGGTCAACGGCGTTGTGCGCACATTGGGACACGTTGCGCGCGAAGCGCGCGCGCTTGGCGCGGAGCTCGAATTCCTTGGTCCCGATCAGTTCTGGACCTTCCCAATGCCGAGCTACCCGGAAATCCGCCTGGCCCTCACAGCGCCGGGTGATATCGAGCGGCGGATCGAGCGTTTGCGGCCTGAGGCAATTCACGTCGCCACCGAAGGCCCGCTCGGCCACGCGATGCGTCGTGTCTGTCTGCGACGCGGTCTGGCCTTCACCACCAGCTTCCACACACGTTTCCCGGACTATCTGGCCGGGCGGTTGCCGGTGCCCGAGCGCTGGACCAGCGATCTCACCTGGGCGTGGCTGCGGCGCTTTCACTCCGCCGGCGCCGCTACGCTGGCGGCAACGCCGACTTTGGCCAGCGAACTCGCCACGCGGGGCTTCAGGAATGTGAAGCGGTGGCCCCGAGGGGTCGAGGCCGATCTGTTCCGCCCGCGCGCCGGAAAAGCACTCAACCTGCCGCGCCCGATATTTCTGACGGTCGGCCGCCTGGCGGTCGAAAAAAATCTTGAGGCCTTTCTCGAGCTTGATCTGCCCGGTACGAAACTTGTGGTCGGGGAGGGGCCGGCAGGCGCCGCACTGAGGCGAAAGTTTCCTGACGCGGTATTTATCGGAGCGCGGACCGGTGAGGCATTGGCGGAAATCTATGCAGCCGCCGATGTGTTTGTATTTCCGAGCCGCACCGATACGTTTGGTCTTGTGCTTCTGGAAGCCCTTGCCAGCGGGGTACCGGTCGCAGCCTTTCCGGCGACGGCGCCTCGCGACGTCATCGGCGACGCGAATGTCGGGGTTCTCGATGCCGACCTTCAGCGCGCCTGTCTCGACGCGCTGGACTGCTCGCGGCAGGATTGCCGCGCATTCGCACTTCGGATGACATGGGCGGAGAGTGCGCGCATTTTCCTGCAGCATGTGGTCGAAGCGACGCGGCTTTCCCAGGGCAAGCCCGCGCGGATTGCTGCCTGATCACCTAGCCGCGGATGCAGGTGCCGGCCACGGACCCCGGCGCGCTACAGGGCCATACGCTCTTGCAGTCGCGCGCGCCGCGGCGTTAGCCTTCCCAGTAATGGGCGCAATCGACAAATCCATTCTCCCGACGGTGTCGGACACCGAGGCGGCGGCAAAGCGGCTTGCCGGTGTTGCCGTGCGCACGCCTTTGATCAATGCGCCGGTGCTTGATGAAACACTCGGCGCGCGTGTCTTCCTCAAGGCGGAAACGCTGCAGCGCACCGGCTCCTTCAAGTTCCGCGGCGCCTATAACAAGATTTCCTCGATTCCGCCTGAGCGGCGCGCCGCCGGTGTGGTCGCCTATTCCAGTGGCAATCATGCGCAAGGCGTGGCGGCGGCCGCTCGCCTGCTTGGCATGCGGGCCACAATTGTGATGCCTAGCGACGCACCAAAAGCGAAACGCGACCGCACGCTGGCGCTTGGCGCTGAGGTCGTGCCCTACGATCGCAATTCCGAGGATCGCGCCGCCATCGCCAAAAAAATCATGGCCGAGCGCGATGCGACGCTGGTGCCGCCCTACGACGATCCGCTTATCATTGCGGGTCAGGGCACCATCGGCACCGAAATTGTCGAGGATCTGGCGCGGCTTTCGCTCAAGCCCGATATCGTGGTCATCGGGGCATCGGGCGGCGGGCTTGCGGCCGGCATCTCGCTGGGCATGAAATCACGGGTCCCCTCGGCGAAGTTCTATGTCGCCGAACCGGAAGGTTTTGATGACACGATACGGTCTTTCGCCAGCGGCAAGCGCGAGGCCAATCCGCACATGAGTGGCACGATCTGCGACGCCTTGATGAGCAACACGCCGGGCGAATTGACGTTTCCCATCACGCGCGACCTGATCGGGCAGGGTACCACCGTCAGCGACGCTGAGGTTGCGCGCGCGGTACGTTATGCCTTCAACGAGTTGAAACTGGTTGTTGAGCCAGGCGGCGCCATCGGCCTCGCGGCTTTGCTCGCCGGCAAGCTCGAAGTCAAGGGCAGAATCGTGGTTGGTGTTCTGTCGGGTGGCAATGTCGATGCCGATCTCTTCGCGCGCTTGATCGCCGCGGCGTGATGGATACGCCGCTTAGGTAAACAGCGCCAGGCGTTCTTCTTCGCTCAAGGCCATGATAGATGCCAGCGGA
>Ga0187787_10000063_pt1 | contig 12032 bp, 10 predicted proteins | sample 1015_BV01_MP06_2_FD_133007 | JGI IMG/M metagenome (GOLD analysis project Ga0187787, IMG submission 133007) | Tropical peat soil microbial communities from peatlands in Department of Meta, Colombia - 1015_BV01_MP06_20_MG | ecosystem: Environmental > Terrestrial > Soil > Wetlands > Peat | place...
CGACGGCCAGCCGCTGCCCGCGGGCGATCGAGTCGCCGTGATCACGAACTCCGGCGGCACCGGTGTCGAACTGGCCGACCTGCTCGCCGAGCAGGGCCTGGTGGTGCCGGCGCTCTCGCCGGCGCTGCAGGAGCGGATCCGGGACATGCTGCCCGCGTTCGCGAGCCCGGTGAACCCGGTGGACATCACGCCGGTGTGGTCCCGGTTCGCGGAGCTGTACCCCGGGCTGGTCGACCTGCTGGCGCGATCGGGTGAGGTGGACGCCGTCATCCCGGTCCTGCTCCAGCGCGCGGCGATGGACCAGCCCACGATCGCGGCGCTGCTCGACACCGCGCAGCGGCTGCGGGCCGATCACGTCCCGGTCCCGGTGTACGTCTGCTGGGTGGCGCCGCGCCGGGCCCGGCCGCAGGCGGACCTGCTGGCCCGGGGCGGGCTCCCGGTGTTCGAGTGGCCGGCTCGCACCGCGCGGGCCGCGGGCCTCGCGCGACAGTACGTCACCGCCCGTGACCGGGTGCGCCCGGCTGCCAACGCGCCCCCGCCGTTCGCGGGCTCGCTGCCCGCAGCGTCCGACCCGATCGGGGTGTCCGCGCTGCTCGCCTCGTTCGGTGTGCCGACCGTTGCGGCGCAGTTGTGCCGCAGCCCGGACCAGGCGGTGGACGCCGCGCGGCGGCTGGTGCCGCCGGGGTCCCCGGTCGTGGTCAAGGTGGCGCGGGCCGAGCACCGGAGCGACCAGGGGGGTGTGCGGCTCGGTGTGACCGACCAGGTGCAGGTCCGGGCCGCCGCCGCCGACCTGCTCGAGCACTGCGACGCGGTGCTCGTCTCCCCCCGGTTGCGCGGGGTGGAGGTCGCGGTCGGCGGGTTCCGGGACCCGGCCTTCGGCCCGGTCGTGATGGTCGGGCTGGGCGGGATCTGGGTGGAGGTGCTGGCCGACGTGGCGTTCGCGCTCGCCCCGGTCACGCCGGACGAGGTGCGCGTCATGCTGCGCGACCTGCGGGGATACCCGGTGCTGTCCGGCGCCCGTGGCGGCCGGCCGGTGGACGAGGACGCCCTGGCGCGGGTGGTCGCCGCGGCCGGGCAGGCGCTGGCGGCGATCCCGCAGCTGCGCAGCATCGACCTCAACCCGGTGATGGCGACGCCGACCGGGGCGACCGCGGTGGACTGGAAGATCTCGCTCGACGACGAGGCGACGTGATCGTCCCGGTGGGACGTCGCTCCGCGCGGTCTTCGTCCTGGTGGGACGAGGATCGCCGATCGGCATCCACCTAGCCTGCTGTCAGGGTCTCGCCACCTGTGTCGACGGCCGGGTCAGCCGCCTGATGGACGCCGGCCTCGCCTCCACCCGACCTCGACACCGGTCGGCCCCCGCAGGCCGGGGCGGTCGCCGCAGCGTCGTCGTCAGGTCCGACCGGACAAGGAGTGGGCGTGGACGTCTCGGATGTGATCGATCGGGCCCGGGCGGCGCAGGAGAGCGTCGCGGACTGGACCGCCGACCAGGTCGACGCGCTGACCACCGCCGTCGCCTACGCCGTCGCCCGCAAGGACCGGGCGGAGGAACTCGGCCGCCTGGCCGTGGACGAGGCCGGGTTCGGCAACTACGACGACAAGGTGACCAAGATCCAGCGTCGGGTCCTCGGCGTGCTCTCCGACCTGCGGCGGACGCCGACCGTCGGCGTCGTGGAGGAGGACCCCGAGCGGGGCATCGTCAAGATCGCCAAGCCGGTGGGCGTGGTGGCGGCGCTGATCCCCACGACCGGCCCGGACGCCACCCCGCCGGTCAAGGCGCTGTGGGCGCTGGCCGGGCGCAACGCCGTCGTGTTCGCGGCGCACCCCCGGAGCAAGCGGACCACGGACGCGGTGGTCGGCTACATGCGCCAGGCGTGCGAGCAGGTCGGGGCGCCGGCCGATCTGATCCAGTCCCTGCCCGAGGCGAAGATCGCCCACACCCAGGAGCTGATGCGGCTGGCCGACCTGATCGTGGCCACCGGTGGTGCGGGAATGGTCAAGGCGGCCTACAGCTCGGGCACGCCGGCCTTCGGTGTGGGCGTCGGCAACTGCGTGCACGTGGTCGACGAGACCGCGGACCTGACCGACGCGGCCGACGCGATCGCCGTCGCGAAGACCTTCGACTACGCCACCAGCTGCCTGGCCGACAACGCGGTGGTCGCGCACGAGTCGATCCACGACGAACTGCTCGACCTGTTGCGGGCCAGGGGCGGGTACCTGTGCGCGGCCGAGGAGAAGCAGCGCCTGCAGGCGACGATGTGGCCCGACGGCGGGGAGATCCCGGCCGCGGACGTGATCGCCCGGTCGGCCGGGCGGATCGCCCGGCTCGCCGGGATCGACGTGCCCGAGGGGACGACGTTCCTAATCGTCAGCGAGAGCGGGACCGGGCCGGAGCACCCGTTCAGCGGCGAGAAGCTGTCCGTGGTGCTGGCCCTCTACCGCTACTCCGGCGGGATCGATGCCGCGGTACGGCAGGTGAACGCCATCACCGGCTACCAGGGGCTCGGCCACACCTGCGGGATCCACACCCGCGAGGACTCCCACGTCGAGGCGGTGGCCCGGGGCACGAAGACCGCGCGCGTCCTGGTCAACCAGAACCTCAACGAGGGCGCGGGCAGCGTGCGCAACGGGCTGCCGTTCACCCTGAGCCTGGGGTGCGGTACCTGGGGCGGCACGATCACGACTGAGAACATCAACGCCCGGCACTTCGTCAACCTGACCTGGGTCTCCCGGCCGATCCCGCCCAAGAACATGGACCCGGAGGCGCTCTTCGGGAGACACTTCGAACGTTATGGGCGGTCCTGACGCGATGACGACCCCGGCCACGACCTCGGGGTTTGTCGCCATGGGCCTGCCCGGCGTGACGGCGAGGCGGTGCGACCACATCTGCGCGTTCTACCGCGGGCCGGATCAGCGGGACGCCGTCCTGCTGCCGTTCCTGCGCGAGGGAATCCTCGCCGGGGACAAGTGCATCTGCGTGATGGACGACCCGGACACCGACCGCGTGATCGGGCCGCTGTCCGACACCCTCGACATCGAACTGTCGATGCGCAACGGGCAGCTGGACCTGCTCGGGTCGGACACCGCATACCTGCCGAACGGCTACTTCGCCGTGGACGAGATGCTGGAGTTCTGGGAGCGGGGGGTCGGTGACGCCGTCCAGCAGGCGGGGTTCGGCTTCGTCCGCGCCGTCGGCGAGATGACCTGGGCGCTGCGCGACCTGCCCGGAGTCCAGCACTTGGTCACCTACGAGGCGCGCCTGAACCGGTTCCTGCCCCGCTACCCGCAGGTGATCCTCTGCCTGTACGACCTGGAGCGCTTCACGGACGGTCAGGTCCTGATCGAGCTGCTCCGCACCCACCCCAAGGTCCTGCTGTCCGGTCAGCTGCTCGACAACCCCTGGTACACCGAACCGAGCGAGTACCTGAGCGATCTGACATGAGTGCGCCGGAGCTGGACCTGCCCCACCAGCTCGGACGAGGGCTGCTGTCCACCATGCGCAGCCTGTTGGTGCTCGGCCAGCTGATGACCGAGAGCACCGGTGAGCAGCAGATTCTCGACCTCACGGTCACGGCCGTCCCGTCGCTGGCCCGGTGCCAGGTGATCGGCATCCAGCGGGTGGGCGGTGCCACCGGATCACCGGAGCTCGAGGCGCAGCTCGGCCTGGTCGGCGTCACCGGCGGGCGGATCGAGCTGCCGGACGCCGCGTGGAGCTGGGCCTACCCGCTGGGCGGCCTCGCCGGTCACTTCGGTCACCTCGTCGTCGCCGCCGACGTCGAACCGACCACCGAGGAGCAGTTCCTGCTCCGCGCCCTCGCCCAGCAGTCCGGTGCGGCCCTGTCCAACCAGCATCTGCACGCCCAGGAGCGGACCACCGCGGCCGAGCTGTCCGCGGTCAACGAGCGGCTGCGCGGGACCGTTGGCGCGCTGCAGCGCAGCATGGAGATCCACGGCCGGCTGACCGCCGTCGCGGTGTCCGGCGAGGGCAGGGACGGGATCGCGCGCGCCGTCCACGAGCTCACCGGCCTGCCGGTCGCCATCGAGGACCGGTACGGCAACCTGGGCGCCTGGGCCGGGCCGAACCGGCCGGACCCCTACCCGAAGGATTCGCCGAGCAGGCGGGAGCAGCTGCTGCGCAGCGCCAGCCGGTCGATCCGCCCGATCCGGGACGGCGGGAGGCTGCTGGCGCTGGCGCACCCGCAGGGCGACATCCTCGGCGTCATCGTGCTCGTCGACCCCGCCGGGATCGCCGGCGAGCACGAGCTGATGGCGCTGGAGCACGGCGCCACGATCCTGGCGATGGAGCTGGCGCGGGTGCGCAGCCTCGCCGAGAGCGAGCTGCGGATCCGGCGGGACCTGGTCGACGAGCTCCTCGCCGGCGCGGACGAGGAGAGCACCCTCACCCGCGCCATCGCGCTCGGCTACGACCTCCAGCGGCCGCACCGCGTGCTGGTGATCGAGGGGCACGGCCGCGCGAAGGACAACGACGCCTTCTTCCAGGCGGTGCGGCACGCCGCCCGCGAGGAACCCGCGGGAACGCTGCTGGTCGCGCGGGGTCCCCAGGTCGTCCTGCTGGCGGACTGCGAGGCCGACTGGGAGAGCCTGCGCAACGCCATCCTGCGCGAGCTCGGCGGGGGACGGGCGAGGATCGGGGTCGGTGAGCGGTGTGACCGGCTGGCCGACTTCCCCCGGTCCTACCGGCAGGCGCGGCTGGCCATGCGGCTGCTCGCCGCCGCGGAGTGGGACGACCGCGTGGTCCGCTTCGACGACCTCGGCGTCTACCGGCTCCTGATCGGCAACGAGGACCTGGGTGAGGTGGAACGCTTCGTCCAGCGCTGGATCGGCTCCCTCCTGGCCTACGACCAGCAGCGGGGCGCCGACCTGGTCCGCACTCTGTCGCACTACCTCGACCGGGGCGGCAGCTACGAGGCGACCGCGGCGGCGCTCATCGTGCACCGCAACACCCTGAAGTACCGCCTGCAACGCATCCGGCAGATCACGGGCCTGGACCTCGCCGATCCCGAGATCTGCTTCAACCTCGCGCTGGCCACCCGGGCCTGGCACACGCTGTCCGCCCTGCGCGGCTGACCCGGACCACCCTCGACCGGCGACGGCGTCACCGATGAGCTGATGCTCGCGGTCAGCCGATGCGTCCGACGTGGATGACGGTGACGGTGGCGGCCTGGTCGTCGATCTCGTACATCACGCGGTACCGGCCGACCCGCAGCCGGCGCAGGGTGTCCGACCCCAGACCGATGGACGAATCCGGACGGGGGTCGAGGGCCAGGTCATCGATGCCGTCCATCATCACCGCCAGTCCGTCCCGATCGTCGCGCAGGAATCCGGCCGCCGTGTCCAGCGCCGGGATCGCCCACCCGACCTGGTAGGTCACCGACGGGGCAGGCCGAGCCGCTCACGCACGCGCTCGTGCGGTATCACCTGATCCGCGCCGGATGCCTGCGCGGCCCGGTATTCCGCAAGGGCCAGCGCCTCTTCCAGGTCGGCCAGCTCCTGTGCATTCATCAGCACCGCGGCGGGTTGTCCGTGATCAGTGATCGTCACCCGCTCCCGAGCGGTGGCCGCCCGGCGGACCAGGGCCCCGAAGTGCTTGCGCGCTTCGGTCATGGGGAGATCCACGGGGAAGAAGTGTACAGAACTTCACAGACCACCTCGGCGGACCACGCCGTTGCGAGCGCCGCCGTCCGGCCGTGAGGCGGGACGATCCATCCCGGCCGGCCCATCGGGCGATGAGTTCGGGGATCCGCGACCGTCTTGGCATCGAACATCACACCAGGGCAAGGGAAGAAGATCATGCGACTCACGCTCCACACGTTCCTCACGCTCGACGGGGTCATGCAGGCGCCCGGTGGGCCGGAGGAGGACACCGACGGCGGCTTCGAGCACGGCGGGTGGTCGTTCCCGTACGGCGACGCCGACTTCGGGGCCGCGATCAGCCGCTGGTTCGCCGGCGCCGAGGCCTTCCTCCTCGGCCGCCGCACCTACGAGATCTTCGCCGCCTACTGGCCGCGGGTCACCGACGCCGACGACCCGGTCGCGAGCAGGCTCAACGCGCTGCCGAAGTACGTCGCGTCGAGGACCCTCGAGTCGGTCGGCTGGCACAACTCGTCGCTGCTCGACGGTGACGTCGCCGCAGCGGTCGGCAAGCTCAAGGAGCAGCCGGGCGGCGAGTTGCAGGTGCACGGCAGCGGCGGCCTGGCGCAGACGCTGATCGAGCACGACCTGGTGGACGAGTACCGGCTGCTGTACTTCCCGGTCCATCTCGGTACCGGCAAGAAGCTCTTCCGGGACGGCGCCCGGCCGGCGGCGCTGCGCCTCACCGGCTCCAGCACCACCGGCAGCGGCGTCGTCATCGCGACGTACGAGCCGGCCGGGCCGGTGCAGCACGGATCGTACGCGCTGCCCCAGGAGTAGCGATCGGGGCAGCCGACCACCGGCACCGACGGCGGCGTCCGCTCAGCCGATCTGGCCGACGCATCGCTGCATGGCCTCGATCGAGGGGACGAAGTAGTAGGAGCCGGTGACCGGGCGGCTGTAGCGGGTGAGCGCATCCCGCTGCTCGCCGCCCACCCCGGCCATGCTCGCCAGCATCGCCGCCAGCCGCTGCTGCTCGGCGCTGAACCCGACGAACATCGTGCCGTGCGCGGTGACCGTGCCGAACGGCTGGTTGCGCCGGAAGATCTTCCCGAAGGTGTCCTGGTCGGTCTTGGCGACATGGGAGTCCGGCGCCTTGTCGGGCAGCTCCTCGCTGTCCGGCTTGGTGCGCCCGATCACCCGCTCCTGCGCCTCGTCGGTCAGCGACTCCCACGCGGTCACGTCATGCACCCACCGCTGCAGCAGGAGGACGGTCCCGGCGGCCCCGGCGCTGCCGTCGGGGATCAACGCGATCTCCGGCGCGTCGATCAGGTTCGGGTTCTCGGTGCCGTCGATGAACCCGGTGAGATCGCGGTCGTGGCGGTAGGGCCAGCTCGAGGTCTCGTCGGCCACCACGGCGACCGGGTCGAGGTCGCCGATCGCGCCACGCGCCACGTCGAAGACCACGTCGTAGGCGCTGCCGGACAGCCAGAGCACCGCGTCGTGCTGGGTGGCCGGCAGCACGTACCCGTCATCGCCGACCACGTCCTGGTCGAACCCGGTCACGCCGGCGGGGCTGTCACCAGGGGCGACCGACCGCCACAGCTCCGGCCGGAAGCCGGCGACCAGGTTCACCCCGCCCATCGTCGTCCGCGGCTCGCGCAGCGCGGCGACCGCGCGGACCAGGTCAGCGCCGCGCGACCCGTCGCGCAGGTCGAACTCCAGGTAGGCGTGCGACGCCGTGCCGAGTGCGAAGATCCCGCCCTGAGGGGTGCCCACGGGACCCCATCATGCAGGCGCGCCGACCGATCGGCGACAGCGCCCGCTGCTCAGTCGCTCAGCCGACGACCGCGCGGCCCGCCTCGACCGCGAGCCGGTCGACCAGATCGTTCATCGGGTCCCCGGAGTGGCCCTTGACCCATCGGAAGGAGATGCCGCCGCGGTCGCGCACGGCGGTGATCAGGGGCTCCCACAGATCACGGTTGGCCACCGGCTTCTTGGCGCTGTTCACCCAGCCCCGGGCCAGCCATCCGCTCCACCAGGCGTCCCGGAAGCAGTTCACGACGTACGTCGAGTCGCTGACGACGACCAGCAGCCCGTCGAGGGAGGTCACCGCCTCGAGCGCGGCCTGGATCTCCATCCGCTGGTTGGTGGTCACCGGCGCCCCGCCGCTGGCCTGACGGCCGTCCTGGGTCGCCCACGCCCAGCCGCCGGGACCGGGGTTGCCGGAACAGGCGCCGTCCGTCCAGACCTCCAGCGCGCCGTCCGCCGCGGGCATCGGCTCGGGCCTGGCACGACGCGAAGTGCGCTCGCCGGCCGGCCGGGTGGGCGGCACGGCGAGGCCGCCGGTGAGCTCAGGCAACGCGTCCTGGCCCGCGGGGGCACACAGGACGTGCGCCCAGCGCCGTCCCACCTTCGAGATCTCGTCGCCGGGGCTGATCGGCGAGGAGCAGACCCCGCAGACCCCCGGGTACGTGGCGGAGACGGGCATGCACCCCAGCTTACGGACCGGCGACGACAGGTCGCCGCAGCGTCACCGCCGCTCGACGATGCCGCGCAGGAACGCCGCCTGCCCGGCGTGCTGCAGGTCGTCGGACACCACGCTGACCAGCCGGACCCCCAGGGTCACCGGCGGGTCCCAGGAGGTGTCGACGATCCGGTCGAGGTCCTTCTCGGTCAGCGTCGCCAGGTAGCGATCCGTCTGCTCGTGAACGGCGTCGTGGTAGCCGGTCAGCTGCTCCGCCGTCGCGGTGACGGCCGCGACGTCATCGGCGCCGTGACCGTACCCGGTGTCGGCGACGTCGAACCTCAGGCCGAACCGCTCGGCCCAGCCCTTCGCCGTCCACACCTGCTCGGTGCCGGCCACCTCGGCGACGTGGTCGTCCTGGATCCGGGTCAGATGCCAGGCCAGCCAGGCGATGGTGTTCGCCTCGGTGTCGGCGCGGAACACCAGCTGATCGGGCGACAGCCCGTCGACGGCACGGTGGACGGCGCCGTGGATGCGTCCGAAGGCGTCCAGCAGCACATCTGTCACGTTCATCGCAGTGGACCTTCCCCTTTCGTTCCTCAGTTGATTCGATCTCCCGTCGATCCTCCAGGTGAAACGCGCTGATCGCGCGTCGGTGCCCGGCGGGCCGGCGCCCGAGGTTCCATCGCATGGAACGGGCGGAACACCGATGTCCCGCGTGAGGGGTGGAGCCGCCGCGGGGGCGGCCCCCGGGCGGAGCGCCCGCATCACACAGGGAGTCACGATGACTGGCCGACCCATGAACAGGATCTTCGAGGAGATCACCGAGCAGCGCGGCAAGCAGGGCAAGCTGGGTCGCAAGCTGCGGATGAACCGCGAGCGCAACTGGCTGCTCGCGCTGACCCTCAACAGCTACGCGAAGGCCGACGCCGGTCTGCCGCTGAACGATCTGGACAGCATCATCACCACCGCCTTCGACACGTCCGGCCTGGGCGACACGCTCAGAGAGCATGGCCGGTTCTACGCGTCGATGTCGACGGGAACGCGCAAGGAGCTGTTCCCCGGCACCTTCGCCACGATGGACCCGTCCGCGGACTACACCCTCGAGGACCTCCGCAGGGACCTGCCGGGTCTCGACGACGCGGTTCGGGCCATGCCGAACGCCGTGGACATCGACGTCGCGGGCGTGCACGCGGGCCTGATCCACCGTGGCGACGTGGTCCGGCCGAGCCGGGAGGTCCGCCGGCAGTACGCCGGCGAGCTGGTCCGCGCGGTGGAGCCGGACCACCCCGGCATGGTCGCCCTGGCCGAGACCGACCGGTACAGCATCAAGGCGGTGAAGTTCCACTGCACGGACGAGACCGGGGCCGACTGGCTGGGCAGCGACGAGCCGTACTGGATCTTCGGGTCGCTGGGCGGCGGTGTGGCGGTCACCACCCGCAGCCATGTCTTCGAGGACATCGACTCCGGGGACGACGCGACGTTCGGCGCCACCGAGGGCTGGATCTGGGGGCAGGGCGCCCGCCCGCAGCTGCTGCCGGAGGGTGAGATCGGCACGCTGATCCAGCTGTGGGAGCACGACGCCGGCGACACCGACGACGTCAAGAAGGCCGTCGAGGCGGCGTTCGCCACCGCCGCCGGCGTGCTCACCGCCACCGGCGCGGCGGCGTGGATCGCCGGCGTGACCGCGGCCGTCGGCGCCGTCGTCAGCTGGATCATCGGGGTCCTGGACGACGACCACATCGGCGACCAGACCTTCGTCTTCTCCCGCCAGACCATCCTCAGCCAGGCCGGGAAGGTCGGGCAGTCGTTCGACGTGTCGTTCCAGCTGACGGACGGGGACGGCGACTACACCCTGACCCTCACGGTCACCAACGAGGGTCCGGCGCCGACCACCTCCACCGTGCCGGACGTCCTCGAGGCGCGCGTGGGTGCGGCCGTGTCCGCGGTGATCGGCGCGGGCCTCACCCCGCACGTCACGGGGGCGACCGGGGTCAGCGCCTGGGTGTTCAGCCAGTCGCCGCAGGGTGGCGCGGTCGTCGACCGGGGCAGCACGGTCAACCTCGTGGGCAAGGCCGGCCCCATGCCCTAGGCGTCACGCCGCCCCGGGCGTCACTCCGTCGCCGGGGCGGGCGTGACCCGCGCGGTCACGGTCCGGACGGCCCGCAGCGGCGTCGTCCGGACCGTGACCGTTCAGCCGGCCCTGCCGACCGATGCCGGCGACGGCAGGTACCGGCACCACCGGCCGGTCTGGACGCCGGTACGCAGCGCCTCCCCGATCAGCGGGTCGCCGTCCTCGACCCGCGCGATCGCCCGCCGGATCGCCTTGCCCACGGCCACGCGGGCGCGCTCCTGGTCGTCGGCGAAGCACCGGAGCCGCCCGAACAGGCCGTGCCCGGCGTCGAGCTCCGCCTCCAGCCACCCGATCTCCTCCCGGATCGTCGCCGCCCGGCGGCTGTCCGCGCTGCCGGCGGCGTCGAGCTCGTCACGCAGCCGGGTCAGCCGGGATCGGTACCCGTCGCGCGCCGCGACGTCCAGCACCGGCTGGGCGGACAGTTGCGGCCGGGTCGCCGCGCCGCCGGGCGAGGCGAGCTCCAGCGCGGCGAGGTCCCGGCCGGGGTGGGCGAGCAGCATCTCGAGGTAGCGCATCCCCCGGGTGTCCTCGACCAGCGCCACCCGAGCGCCGAGGGAGAACTGCCACAGCCGGCCCCGGCGCTGGCACCGCACCCGGCCCGGCGCCGGCGCGTTCCGGTGGGGCAGGTCCGGGGTCGGCGGGGGTGCCAGGTCGAGGTCGGCGGCGTCCTGCCGGGCGGCGGCGAGCAGCGACGCCGCGGCCTCGTGGTCGCCGCGGTCGGCGCGCAGCAGGAGGCCCTCGGCCAGCCTGCCGCGCGAGGCCACCACCGCGGGCCAGTGGCCGAGCGCGGTGTTGTCACGCACCGCGGCCATGAAATGCCCGACCGCGCGGGACAGATCACCGGTGGTCAGCGACGCCACGCCGAGCGCATGCTGCACGGACCCGAAGCAGGTCACGGCGAGGCTGGCCGTCATCGGCAGCCCGGCGCACGGCTCCAGCAGGCGGTAGGCGCTCGCGGCCACGGATGCGTCCTGGAGCAGGTGCGCCGCCTCGACGACGCCGTTGAGGCAGACCAGCCAGGTGCTCCTGCGCGGCAGGTCGCCCAGATCGCGGCCGACGACGCGACCCAGCGCGCCCGCCGCCAGCCGCCGGTCCCCCGCGTGCGCGGCCACCGCCGCCACCGCCGCATCGTAGGCACCGTCGGCCGCCCCGAGCGTGGTCGAGCGCGCCAGCTCGGTGACCATCGGCAGCAGCTCCGCGTCGCGGCCCTGGTACCAGCGGATCGACAGCAGCTGCGCGCCGTACCACGACTCGGCGTCCGCGTCGCCGGCCCGGGCTCCGCGCTCCGCGCAGGCGGCAGCCAGCCGCTCGGCCTCGTCCAGCCTGCCCGCGCGCACGGTCAGCATGACGTCGATCGCGGCGGCCACGAAGGCGACCGCGTCGTTGTCCTGCTCGGCCAGCAGCCCGCGCAGCTCGTCCAGCGAGCGCTCCGCATGCGGGTCACCGGCGAGGAAGCGATCGACCGTGCGCCACATCACCCCCATCAGGACGTCGCTGCGCCGGCCGGTGCGCGCCGCGACCTGCAGCAGCTCGGTCGCCAGCCCGGCGCGCAGCACGCCGTGCTCCGGCCCGAGCACGCAGTGGTGCGCCAGGCTCAGCGCCTCGGCGAGGGCCACCGGGTCGTCGGCGGACCGCGCGTCCCGGACGACGTCCAGGATGGTGTCCGCGATCCCGGCGCGGTAGTCCGACTCCGCGGCGAGCCGCGCACGCAGCCGCAGCGCCAGCGGGCTGGCCGGATCCAGGAGGGCCAGGGCGCGCCGCTGTCGCGCCTCGACGGCCGCGGCGCCGGCCGCCGTCCGGTGCTCGTGCACCCACAGACCGCCCAGCCCGACCGCC
>Ga0187787_10000064_pt1 | contig 12025 bp, 10 predicted proteins | sample 1015_BV01_MP06_2_FD_133007 | JGI IMG/M metagenome (GOLD analysis project Ga0187787, IMG submission 133007) | Tropical peat soil microbial communities from peatlands in Department of Meta, Colombia - 1015_BV01_MP06_20_MG | ecosystem: Environmental > Terrestrial > Soil > Wetlands > Peat | place...
CCGCCGCCGATCGCCAAGGTCGCCTCGCTGGTGCTGATGATGGTGCCGGAGACCATGACCGGGTTCTTCCTCTACAGCAGCACCCACGTCTTCTACCCCTGGTACGCCCAGGCGCTGCGGCCCTGGGGTCTGGCCCCGCTGATCGACCAGCAGTTCGGCGGAGCGCTGATGTGGACGCTCGGCATGCTGATCGACTCGATCTGGATAGCGCTGGCCGTGCTGGCCTGGCTGCGCTCGGAGCACATCAAGGCCCGCCGGATCGACCGGATGACCGCAGACCGGGCCGCCGGCAACGGGCAGATCACCGCATGACCCGGCAGCGCCGGGCGACCTCGCCCCGGCTCGTGCGCACCCACATCGTCGCCGCGGTGGCGATCCCGCTGTGCCTGGCCGCCGGCTGGTTCGAGCTCACCCGGGCGCTCGGCGGCAACCCGCTCAGCTGGGCCTACGTCGTGGAGTGGCCGCTGATCGCCGGGGTCGGCTGCTACATGTGGTGGCGGCTGGTGCGCGAGGAGCGGGCCAGCCTCGAGGGCGGCGACGAGGACCAGGACGGCGACCAGGACGAGCCCGTGGACGCGCCGGTGACGGCCGGTGGAGAGCCGGTCGACCCGGAGTTGCAGGCCTGGCGCGAGTACCTGGCCGAACTGCACGCCAACGACCCTCCCGGCGGCCCGCCCTGGGAGCGCCGCGATCCGGCCGGCTGAGCGCGTGGGCGTGCCCCGCAGGCGAGGAGGCCGGGTGGCCGGTTCCGGTGCCACGACGCTCGCGCTCCTGCTGTCGCTGGTGCTCGCCGGCTGCGGCTCGGGGCCAGCCGCGGCACCCGCGACGCCGGTTCCGGCCACCCCCGCCAACGGGACCGTGGTCGACCGGACCCTCCCGGCGGCGCTGACCGGCCTGGCCTTCACCGACCCGCAGGGCCGTACGGTGACCCTGGCCGGGCTGCGCGGCAAGACACTCGTCGTCACCGACTTCCTCACCACGTGCGCGGAGATCTGCCCGATGACCACGGTCAACTTCGGGCAGGTGGCGGACGCCGCCCGCACGGCCGGGCTGGGCGGCGACCTCGCGCTGCTCGAGATCACCGTGGATCCCGAGCGCGACAAGCCGGCCCGGCTGGCCGCCTACCAGCGGCTCTTCGGCCCGGTGCGGCCGAACCTGACGTTCCTGACCGCGGACGCCGCCGACATCGCGCAGTTCTGGAACGGGCTCGGCGTTGCCTACTTCCGCCAGCCGCCCGGCTCGCCGCCCCCGAAGGACTGGCTGACCGGGAAGGCCTTGAGCTACGACGTCGCCCACCAGAACGTCGTCTTCCTGATCGACGGCCAGGGCCGGGAGCGATGGCTGGTGGAGGGTGCCCCGAGCACCGGCGGCGCGCCGCCACCGCCGGCCCTGCTGCGCTTCCTCAGCGCCGACGGCCGGCGCGGGCTGGCCACGCCGGAGCAGCCGGACTGGACGGCGCAGGACGTGGAGGCCGCGGTCACCTGGCTCACCGGCCACCGCCTCGGCTGAGGGTGGCGACGCACCCCCCGAGCCGGACCTCGCCGTCCACACTCCCCGCCTCACCGAACCTCGCCGCGCGGGAGCGAGAGCCCCGGGCTCGGGCTGGCTAGGCTGCGCAGCCATGGATGTCGCCCAGGCGGTCGAGTTCATCCGCACCCATCACTGGGCCGTGCTGGCCACCCGGCGGGGTGACGGGACGCCGCAGATGTCCCCGGTGCTGGTCGGGGTGGACGGCGAGGGCCGGCTGATCGTCAGCAGCCGGGAGACCGCGGTGAAGACCAGGAACGTGCGCCGCCACCCGCACGCCTGGGTGTGCGCGTTCACCAACCGGTTCTTCGGCGAGTGGTGCCAGGTCGGCGGGGACGCCGAGATCGTCTCGCAGCCCGAGGCGATGGAACTCCTGGTCGAGTACTACCGGGTGGTGGCCGGCGAGCATCCGGACTGGGACGACTACCGGGCGGCGATGCGCCGCGAGCGGCGCTGCCTGATCCGGATCACCCCGAACGAGGCCGGCCCCACGATCTCGGGGTAGCCGGGCCCCGGGGCCTCCCGGCCCGGGCCACCCCGCCCGGCAGTGGCCCAGGCCGGTCCGGCAGTGGCCCAGGCCGGTCCGGCAGTGGCCCAGGCCGGTCCGGCAGTGGCACAGGCCGGCTGGGGACGCCGGTCGGGACAGGCCTAGGCCACCGGCCACTCGACGTGCAGGCCGCCCAGCCGGGGCGGGTGGACGCTGTCCTGGAGCAGCAGGATCCGGCTGTCGACGTCCCGCCAGACCCGGCGCACCTGCAGCAGCGCGGCCGGGCGGTCGAGATGCAGCACCCTGGCCTCGGCGGCGCCGGCCAGGCGGGCGCTGAGGTGGTCGGCGACCCGCACCGCGCGCCGCCCGGTGCCGGCCTCGAGGTGGTGCACCTCACCCTCGGCCAGCGGCCGCGGCTCCAGCAGCCGGGGTGCGGCCGTGGCCGTGCTGCCCTCGAACCAGGACGTCGACACCTCCACCGGGCCGAGGCCGTCCCGGGCGATCCGGTGCCGGCAGCACAAGGTGGAGCCGACCGGCAGCCCGAAGAGCACCGCGACGTCGTTGGGGGGTCGCGCCGTCCGCACCCGGACCAGTTCGTGGTGCCCGGGGTCCTGCTCCGCCTCCGCCGGGCTCCGGGCGGCCGGGACGCCGGCATGCACGGCGGGGCCTCGGACGAACGTGCCGGCACCGCGCCGCGGCTCGATCAGCCCCTCGGCCCGCAGCGTCTGCAGGGCGCGCGCGGCCGTGGGGCGGGCCACGTGCCACCGCGCGGCGAGCGCGCGCTCTGAGGGCACCTCGTCGCCCGGGCGCAACTCCCCCGCCGCGATGGCCCGCCTGAGCTCCTGAACGATCTGCAGGAACTTGGGTGGCACCCGCAGCGTCTCGGTCATGCCACCCCCTCGCCGGGACCCCACCGGCCCACCGGCGCCGGCTCCACGGCCGGTGGCTCCAGCAGCCGCCACGCTAGCGGAGCAGGGTGTCGGGGAGCCCGCGGCGCGCCCGTCGGCGGGCGTCCGGCGCGGGCCCGGAGGGGGGTTCGGCGCGGGTTCGGAGGGCGGTTCGGCGGGGGTTCGGCGGGGGCTGGAGCCAGGGCGTGCCGGGCGGGAGCCGGGCGGGACCCCAAACCCGCGGTCTACCTGCGCAGAAGCGGCCCGGAGGCGATCGCCGCGGGCCACCGGCCGGCGCCGATCGGAGGCGTAGCTTTACGTTATCGTGACCTTAGCTGACCTGCGGTTCTTTCCGGTGCCGATCACTCACAGTCATGGGTGTTTGCGCCGGTGAACGTGATGTGGCACAGTCACTCACGCACCGGCGCTGCAAGCGCCGGTGCACCAGTTTTCCGGACCTTCGCGCCCCCGCCGCCGCCCCGATCGGGTCGGCGGTTTTCGTTGGGGCGCAAGGGGTCACGCCCGAGCGGGAGGCAGCCGCCTAGCGGCCGACCGCGTAGCCCTGGGCACCCCGGGGATTGGCCCCAGCGCGCAACCAGCCGCCGGGTTCGCGGGCCACGGCGGAAAGCCGTCCGAGTGTCCATCCGCCGCTCGTCAGCACGCGATGGCCACGGCGCGTGAGCCCCTGGTGCACCCGTGGCGACCACCGGTCCTCGACCACCACCCGGCCGGGGTGTGCCCGGCGCGGCTGGAACGAGGACGGGGCGTGCTCGGTGTGCACCATGGGCGCGTCGATCGCCTCCTGCAGCCGCAACGGCCGCCCCGCGGCCGCGTGTGCCAGGCGCAGCACGAGCAGCAGGCTCCACTGGTCCTGCTGGTCCCCGCCGGGGGTTCCCAGCGCCACCCAGGGGACGCCGTCCCGGCGGAGCAGGGTCGGCGACAGGGTGGTGCGCGGCCGCGAGCCCGGGCGCAGGGAGGAGGCCAGGCCGGGCTGGATCCGGAACATCTGCGCCCGCGTGCCCAGCGGGAAGCCGAGCGAGGGGATCACCGGCGAGGACTGCAGCCAGGCGCCGCTCGGGGTGGCCGAGATCATCAGCCCCCACCGGTCGACCACGTCGAGGTGGCACGTGTCGCCGGCCACCGGATCGACGGCGCGGGAGCCCGGCCGGACCGGCTCGCCGCCCGCCTGGGTGGGCTCTCCGGAGCCGGGCAGCGGTCCCCCGTCGACGGGGTCCTCCGGCCGGCCGCGGCCCTGCTCGGCGCCCTCGCCCGGCACGGGGTTGCCCTCGACGTCGAAGTCGGCCATCCAGGGCAGCCGCGGCGCAGCACCGCCCGGGCTGCCCGGGCGCAACCGCAGGCTGGCCGCGTCGGGGTCGACGGCCGAGCGCCGTGCCGCGGAGTACTCCGGTGAGAGCAGGTCGCCGATCGGCACCGGAACCACCAGCGGGTCGCCGTACCAGGCCTCCCGGTCGGCGTAGGCGAGCTTCTGGCACTCCAGGAGGGTGTGCAGCCATCCCGGGTCGTCATCGGCCAGGTCGGCCAGGTCGAACCCGGCCAGCAGGGCCAGCTGCTGCAGCAGGACCGGTCCCTGGCTCCAGGGCCCCGGCTTGCAGACCTCGACGTCGCGGTAGGCCAGGGTGCACGGCTCCTCCACCCCGGGCCGCCACCCGGCAAGGTCGCTGCCCCGCAGCAGGCCGGCGTGCCGGCGGCCGGAGCTGTCCAGCCACGTGGTGGAGGTGCAGAAGGCGTCGACTGCCTCGGCGACGAACCCGCCGTACCAGGCCCGATGGGCGGCCTCGATCTGCTCGTCCCGGTCCGGGCCGGCCGCCTCGGCCTCGGCCAGCACCCGCCGGTAGGTCTCGGCCAGACCGGTCAGCCGCAACCGGGACCACGGCGCGGGCGGGGCCCCGCGGTCGAGGTAGGTCGCCGCGGAGGTGGTCCACTCCGCGGCGAACAGCTCCCGCATCGCCGCCAGGGACGAGGCCACCCGGGGCAGCACCGGCGCCCCGGCCGCCGCGTACCCGATCGCCGGGTCCAGGACGTCGCGCAGCCGCCAGGTGCCCCACCGGCGCAGCAGGAGCAGCCACGCCCCGAACGCCCCGGGCACGGTGGCCGCCAGCAGCCCGGCGCCGGGGACGGCGTCCAGACCCAGATCGGTGAACGCCTCGACGGTGGCGGCCGCCGGGGCGGTGCCCTGCCCGCACACCACCCGCACGGTCCCGTCCGGCTCCCCGACCAGGATCGGCACCTCGCCACCGGGCCCGTTCAGGTGCGGCTCGACCACCTGGAGCACGAAGCCCGCGGCCACCGCGGCGTCGGCGGCGTTCCCGCCGCGCTCCAGCACCGACATCCCGACGGCGGAGGCGATCCAGTGCGTGCTGGCGACCATCCCGAAGGACCCCGCCAGCTCCGGCCGGGTGGTGGGCAGGCCGGTGCCGCTCACCAGTGCGCGTGCCTAGGCGACGTCGATCAGACCGGACCGGCCGCCGCCGAGGTAGACCTCCCACGCCGGATCCCGCACGTCGGCACCGCGGACCACCCAGGCCGGGCCGCGCGGGACGTAGGCGCGCACCCGCAGGTGCCAGCCCTTCTCCTCCGGCGTCCGGTCACCCTTGGCGTTGTTGCACCGCACGCAGCAGGCGACCAGGTTCTCCCAGGACTCGGTCCCGCCGCGGCTGCGCGGCAGCACGTGGTCGACCGTGGTTGCGTGGCCGCCGCAGTAGGCGCAGCGATGCCGGTCCCGGCGAAGCACGCCCCGCCGGCTCACCGGGACCGCCCGCCCGTGCGGCACCCGGACGTAGCGGCCCAGCAGGATCACCGTCGGCCGGGGCAGCGTGATCGATCCGGCGACCACCGGGATCGGGCCGTCCTCGACGATCGTCGCCTTCCCGGCGAGCACCAGCACCAGGGCCCGCCGGAAGGAGACCACGGCGAGCGGCTCGTAGCCGGCGTTCAGCACCAGGGTGCGCACGTGGCCACCCCCTCGCCCCGTACGCACCTCGCCGCCCCCGCGACCGGCGCTGCCCCGCCCGGGACGGCGAAAGGCGCCGCTCCGGAGGAAACGACGCCTTCACCCACGGCCCGGTCACCAGCCACCGGGCCGCCCGCACACGCAAGCGCGGCAGCGACGCTGCGTGCGGCGTCGGTCACGGCGACCTCCGGCTGGGGCGAGTCCTGGAGGCAGGGTAAGGCACGAGGTGGCCGACCGGTATGCGCCCCGGCGATCCGGACCCGCAGCCGGGTGACGCCGTCCCCGTACTCGGGCCCGGATCGGGAGGCACGTGCCGACGTCCGGCACCCCGCGAAACGACCCCCGGGAACCATCGACCCCCGGGTGCGGCGGCACCTCGGGGGCCGATGAGCGTCGGCTCGTCCGGGAGGGGCGGGCGAGCCCGGCTGGGGGGGTCAGCCGGTGACGCGGGTGAACACGACGTTGCTGGACCAGATCGCCCGGTGCTGGTACACCTCGCCGCTGCGGCCGGAGTCGTACACGCCGCTGCCGCCGTCGAAGATCCCGGTGTGGTAGGCGCGACCGCCGGAGATGAAGAACACGAGGTCTCCGGCCCGGGCCTGCGAGCGCGGGATCCGGGTCGTCGCGAGCATCTGCTCGTTTGACGTCCGCGGGAGGGAGATCCCGAGCAGGCCGAAGATGTACACGTTCGCCCCGGAGCAGTCCCAGCCGGCCGGCGTGCTGCCGCCGAACACGTAGGGGACGCCGAGGTAGCGCTGCGCCAGCGCGATCACCGACGACCCGCTGGCGCTGCCGAACGAGGCGACCGAGAAGGTGCTCGCCGTCCCGCCGGAGCTCGTGCTGCTCCCGGCGTCGGCTCGCACCACCCGTGCGGGGACGGCGGTGAAGGCCGCGCGCTCGAAACTGACCTTCGCGGCGGCGGGCGCGCTGACCGGCGCCCCGCCGGTGAGCGTCGCGGGGAGGGCGAGAAGTGCGCTGGGAGCCGCGACACCCGGGGAGACCGGGCCGGCGATCGCCGTGGTGACCTTCGTGGCCGCCTCGGAGTGGGCGATGGCCACCGCCTCGGTCGGCAACCCCATCGTGGCCACGAGCCCCGAGGACATCGCGATCACGACGCCGCCTCGGCCCAGGGAACCGACCTGATCGCCGACGGCGCCCGAGAAGGCGGACAACGGAGTACTCGGTCGAAGGGAGGCGCGGTGGCGCCCCGTGGCACCAGTGGTCACGGTCTACCTCTCCCACGCCTGCGAGGTGAGCTGTCGGGTTCGGGTGGGAGATCACCCGGCCGCCCGCCGTCCGTCCGGACAGTCGTTCGGCTTCACCCCAAGGAGCGCCCCCTGGATCCGGGCCGGGCCCGGCTGTGAGGCACCCCGAATTGGGTCCCCCGCCTCTGCCATGCGGTTCGCTGCGGCCCGGGGGCGGTGGCAGAGTTCGGCGTCCGCCCCAAGGGCTTCCCGGCGGTGCGAGAAGCGGGAGTGAACGTACTAGAAACTCGCGGCGATGTCACATCTCGGTCACGGAGACCCGCCGACACCTGGCCCTGTGTTATGGCTCACAGAGGCGGTTCAGGAGGCCGCCGGAGCGGCCACCGGAGCCTCCACGAACACGTGCGAGGCGACCTCGGAGCTGAGCTCCAGGACCACGTCGCCCACCTGCAGCTCCACCCCGCGGGTGGCCCGCCCGGCCCGCACGGCACGCCCCGGCCGGACGCCCGCGCTGGCGAGCCGGCTCATCACGTCGACGTCGGTCTGCAGCGGCTCCCCGAGCCGGCGGATCACCACCGTGCGCCCGCCCGCGTAGCCGGCCACGGCGTCGGTCAGGCTGATCACGCCGGTGCGGAAGTCGGCGGCATCCGCCGCCGGGCCGCCCAGCTCCTCCAGGCCGGGGATCGGGTTGCCGTACGGCGACTCCATCGGCAGGGAGCCGTCGCCGGAGAGCATCTCCAGCAGCTTCCGCTCGACCCGGTCGCTCATCACGTGCTCCCACCGGCAGGCCTCGTCGTGGACGTACTCCCACTCCAGGCCGATCACGTCGAGCAGCAGCCGCTCCGCGAGCCGGTGCTTGCGCATCACCCGGGTCGCCTTGCGCCGTCCCGCCTCGGTCAGCTCCAGGTGGCGGTCGCCGGAGACCTCCAGCAGGCCGTCGCGCTCCATCCGGGACACGGTCTGGGACACCGTCGGGCCGGAGTGGCCCAGTCGCTCGGCGATCCTGGCCCGCAGCGGGACGATGCCCTCCTCCTCCAGCTCGAAGATCGTGCGGAGGTACATCTCCGTGGTGTCGATCAGGTCGCTCACCTCGGTGGGCCTCCTCCCGGCGCTCGGTGCCACCCCGGTCGCCGCCCCCATTGTCCGCGCGGGGGCCCGGCGATCCAACTGTTGCCGCCGCAGGTCGGCCGGCGCGACGACATGTCGCATTCGCGCCCGGGAGCCCGGGACGTCTCACTCGCGAGTAAGGGAGTTCGCGGGTGAGACGTTCGCGGGGTCATCGCTCGCGAGTGCGACGTCCGCGGGGCCAAGACGCGCGGATCCCTCCGGGCACCGTCGCACCCGCATCCGCGGGGCCCGGCGACGTCGCACTCGCGCCCGGGTCCGGCAGGGGACGGGTGGCCGGCACCGGAATCGCCGTTGCCGGACCGACGGGGGGCGTCGTAGCGTCTGCCGTACACGGGAAAGGAGGTGGTCCGGAGTTGGATAGTCATCGGACGCGTGAGGTGACTGCCAGCTAGTCGCCGTCATACCGGACGGACTGCCTCGTTCCTTTCGGCGTCCCGCCGCTGCGCGGCGATCGGCGAATCCCAGGCAGTCACCGCAGCCCGCGGGAGCTCAGCCTCGTCCAGCTGGGCACGCCTCGACAGAGGCACCCCGCGGGCTGTTGCCTGCCCGGACCTCTGCTCACTGACCGCCGCCATGCTCGCTGGACGCCGCTCCGAACGGCGTGTCGGGGCGCCGCGAACGGCTTTGGATGAGCAAAGGCGGCCAGCGAGCAACTCAACCTGGTGGGCGGAGGGGAGAGGGCCGGTTCACGGCTCGGGATGGCGGGAGTCGTAACGGGCGAAGCCGGGCTGCAGCCGGGCCAGCAGCGCGACCGTGCCGATGCAGGCGAACCCGCCGGCGACGGCGGCGACGCCCAGCCCGAGCAGCTGGCCGGTGGTCCCGGCGACCAGGTCGCCGAGCCGCGGGCCGCCCGCGACGACGACGATGAACACCCCCTGCAGCCTGCCCCGCAGTTCGTCCGGGGAGGCCGCCTGAAGGATCGTGGAGCGGAACACCGCGCTGACCGCGTCGGCGGCACCGGCCAGCGCGAGCGCCACCGCGGCCGGCCACAGCCACCAGGAGACCCCCTGCGGCGGCGCGCCCCCGGCCACCTCGGCGGCGCCGACACACCCGCCGAAGGCGGCCACCGCGAGCCCCCAGCCCATCACGCACAGGATCACCACCCGGCCCTGCCGGTGCAGCGAGCCCAGCGGACCGGACATCGTGCCGGCGATCACCGATCCGATCGCGACCGCGGTCAGCAACGCCCCGGCCGTGGTCGGCCCGCCGCCGAGCACGGTGGCACCGATCGCCGGGAACAGCGCGCGGGGCTGGGCCAGGATCATCGCCGAGAGGTCGACCAGGAAGGTCATCCGCACGTTCGGGCGGGTGCCGAGGTAGCGCAGGCCCTGCAGCACCGAGCGCAGGCCGGCCCGGCGCACCTTCCCCTGCGGCGGCAGCGGCGGCAGGCGCCAGACCGCGAAGATCGCCGCCAGGTACGTGACGGCGTCGAGGGTGTAGGCCGGGGCGAAGCCGAACCAGCCCACCAGCAGCCCGCCGAGCAGCGGCCCGAGCGCCAGCCCGAACGTCCAGGCCACCGTGGTCAGCGCGTTCGCCGCCGGCAGCAGGTCACCCCGGACCAGCCGGGGCACGATCGACTGCCGGGCCGGGTTGTTCACCGCGAACGCCGCCGACTGCGCGGCGATCAGCACGTAGAGCAGGCCGACCGAGCGCAGCGAGGCCCACGCCTGCGCGGCGGTCACCACCGAGGTCAGCCACAGCAGCACGGACGCCACCAGGGCCACCTTCCGGCGGTCGTGGGCATCCAGGATGGCGCCGCCGTACAGCCCCAGCGTCACCAGCGGCACCAGGCCGACGAAGCCGGCCAGACCGACCGCGAAGCTGGACCGGGTCAGGTCGTAGACCTGCAGGCCGAGCGCGGTGAGCGCCACCTGCTGCCCGACGTTGCCCAGCGACAGCCCGATCCACAACCGGCGGTAGGCCGGGCTCTCCCGCAGCGGTGTGACGTCGGCGAGCACCCGTCGCAGGCGGGTCGCCCGGCCGTCCCGGGACGGCGCCGTCACCTCACGGCTCGCGCCGCTCGACCCGCCAGGCGGTCCCCTCGTCGAGAGCCGCCGTCCGGCCGCCGACCGAGCAGTACACCAGCCGGTCGTGCAGCCGCGACGGCCTCCCCTGCCAGAACTCGACCTCGGTGCAGCGGACCAGGAAGCCGCCCCAGTCGTCGGGCAGCGGGACGTCGTCCGGGCTGCCCCGGTCCGGCCACCGCCGGGCCAGCTCGGCCCACCGGGCCTCCAGCCCGCCGCGGTCCGGCGCCACCCTCGACTGGTGGCTGGCCCAGGCCCCGATCCGGGAGCCCCAGGGCCTGCTCACGAAGTACGCCGCGGACTCGGCGACCTCGACCCGCTCGGCCACGCCGCGGACGCACACCTGCCGCTGCAACTCCAGCCAGGGGAAGACCAGGGCGACGACCGGGTTGGCCGCGATCTCCATCGCCTTCGGGGAGGCGTAGCTGGTGAAGAACACGAACCCGCGGGCGTCAGCCTGCTTCAGCAGCACCGTGCGGGCGGACGGCGTCCCTGCCCTGGCCGTGGCCAGCACCATCGCGTTCGGCTCCCGGACACCGGCGGAGGCAGCCTCGTCGTACCAGCGCCGGAACTGGGACAGCGGGTCGCCGGCCAGCGATCCGACGTCGAGCTCGCCCGCCGGGTAGGCGATCCGCTGGGCCGAGATTGCGGAATGCGGTGGCTTGGCAGCGGAATGTGACCGATTGGCCTCGCCGGCTGTGGCGTCCACCGCACCAGTCTCCTCCGCAGGCCGTCAGCTGCACGGCATCGGTCACGACGTCAACCCGGCTTTGGCACGGGGACACACCATCGGCACCGCATGGTCGCCTCGCGGGGGTGAGAATGCGAGCAGGGACCTGGAGCCGGTCCGGCCGCGGATCCGCCCGGGGCAGGAGTCGATCACCGGGAGACGAGGAGCCCTTGGATGTCCGAGTTCGTGCCCGGCCTCGAGGGCGTGGTCGCCTTCGAGACCGAGATCGCCGAACCCGACCGGGACGGCGGCGCGCTGCGCTACCGAGGTGTCGACATCCTCGATCTGGTCGGGCAGGTCTCCTTCGGCCAGGTCTGGGGCCTGCTGGTGGACGACAGCTTCGAGCCGGGACTGGCCCCCGCCGAGCCGTTCCCGCTGTCGGTGCACACCGGTGACGTCCGGGTCGACGTGCAGAGCGCCCTGGCCCAGCTGGCCCCGGTGTGGGGCTTCCTCCCGCTGCTCGACATCGACGCCGCGCAGGTGCGGGAGGACCTGGCCCGGGCCTCGGTGATGGCCCTGTCCTTCGTCGCCCAGGACGCGCGCGGCCAGCACCTGCCGATGGTCCCGCAGCGCGAGGTGGACCGGGGCCGCACGATCACCGAGCGCTTCATGATCCGCTGGCGTGGGGAGCCCGATCCCCGGCACGTGGAGGCGGTGGACGCCTACTGGGTCTCCGCCGCCGAGCACGGGATGAACGCCTCGACGTTCACCGCCCGGGTGATCGCCTCCACCGGCGCGGACGTCGCGGCCTGCCTGTCCGGTGCCGTGGCCGCGATGAGCGGGCCGCTGCACGGCGGCGCGCCGTCCCGGGTGCTGCACATGATCGAGGCCGTCGAGCGCACCGGGGACGCCGACGGCTACGTCCGCGACGTGCTGGCCCGCGGGGAGCGCCTGATGGGGTTCGGGCACCGGATCTACCGGGCGGAGGACCCGCGCGCCCGGGTGCTGCGGGACACCGCGCAGCGGCTCGGCGCACCGCGCTACGAGGTGGCCGCCGTGCTCGAGGAGGCGGCGGTGGCGGCCCTGCGGGAGCGCCACCCGGAGCGGGTGCTGACCACCAACGTCG
>Ga0187787_10000066_pt1 | contig 11954 bp, 9 predicted proteins | sample 1015_BV01_MP06_2_FD_133007 | JGI IMG/M metagenome (GOLD analysis project Ga0187787, IMG submission 133007) | Tropical peat soil microbial communities from peatlands in Department of Meta, Colombia - 1015_BV01_MP06_20_MG | ecosystem: Environmental > Terrestrial > Soil > Wetlands > Peat | place...
AGGCGGCCCGTCCATGTTCTGGGCTTTGATCTTTCACTGTCACGGCTCCTTTTCGCACAGAGGTATCTCGCCGAAAACGGATTTGGAAATGTAAAGCTCTTCACCGGCGATCTCGACCGGATTCCGCTCGCCACGGACTCGGTTGATATCGTGTTGACGATACACGCAGTCGAGCCCAATCACGGGCGCGAGGAGGCCATACTTTCCGAGCTCTTGCGCGTTGCGCGGAAGCATCTTGTCATGATCGAACCAAGCTACGAATTGGCCTCCGATGAGGCGCGGGCGCGAATGGATCGGCTCGGTTATGTGCGCGGACTGCCGGCAACCCTGAACGGTCTTGGTCATCCACCGCATCTGGTCGAACAGTGGCGGCACAATCCGAATCCGCTCAACCAGGCCGCACTTATCGTCGTTAACAAGGACGCGTCAGACAGCAGTGGCGTGCCACGTTTTGTCTCGCCAGTGAGCGGCCATGAACTCGTGGAACGAAAGGATTGCCTGTTCTGCCGAGAGGATGGACACGCATATCCCATCATTGCCGGAATTCCGTGTTTGACTGCGGAAAATGCGGTACTGGCGAGCAAACTCGACCAGTTTTGACTCGTGTCGACTAATGACCTATCGGCCCGAATCGATTGCGAGGCGATCGATCGTGTCTTAAGCGAACCGGCGTTCGCGGAAGTTAATGTTCACCCTCATCTTGGCGCGTTTGGTCGCAGCTATTATCCAGCCGTGTTTGGTGACCACGATTGCTCGTTTGCGGTCTTCATTGAGGAAGTACCAGCACTCATCTGCCTCTGTGCGCCGCTTGATGGGAAGCTTGGTTTCTACGGGATGCCGCTCAGATTCATCGCCCGTCTTGGTCTAGACAGCGGTGCGCGCGCTGCGGCACTCAATTCGGCCTTTGTGCACCTCGACAAGCTTATGAAAGTGCACCGTTTACACGAGGCGATTATTCTCGACAATCGTGAAGGAGCGGCTTCGCCAATCGAAGAAGCTTGCCACCTCCGCAATGCAACGATGAATTATCAACCTACCGCTTATGTCGACCTTGCTGCCGGACCAGCGGCCTGGCGAGTTGCTCTGCGCAAAAGTTCACGGTCATTGATCAACTGGGGTCGCCGACATTTGTCGATACGCTACCTGAATAAAGATGACCCCGATCGCGCGCTGTTTGATCAGTACCGCGCATTTCACGCTGAAATTGCAGGACGCGTCACGCGTTCGGACGCTTCGTGGTTCATCATGTACGATTGGATCACACGAGGTGGCGGCGAACTCATCATGGCTTATCTGGAAGGACGGCTGGTGGCTGGAAGTATGTTTATCGATGGCTCCGAAGTTTCAATCTACGCCAGTGGCGTCTACGACCGCGCTCATTTCGATAAGCCGTTGGCTCATTATCCGCTCTGGCTTGGTATCGAGCGCGCACAAGCGCGAGGAATGAGAAAGCTCGAGCTGGGTGCCGTGCCGGCGCGAGGGACTGTGCCGGACAAGGAATATCAGATCGGATACTTTAAGCGCGGATTTGCTACTCACGTAGTGGATCATATCGTATGGCACTGGTCGGTACATTCGCAGACCGCCGCGTAAGTATGGAACGGACGAAAAAATTTTACGGCCAAGCTTACCGCACAAGCGGTTTTGCCGCGCAGCGCATGTACCCGAATGAAGAGCTACTGCGCTTTTTTGGTTCTTACTATTTCACGCTCTCCCCGGCGGTACGAAAACAGCTGCGCGTATTGGAAGTCGGCTGTGGATCAGGCGCTAATCTTTGGATGATCGCGCGGGAAGGTTTCGAGACGTATGGCGTGGATTTGTCGAGCGAGGGCTTGGCGCTTTGCGAACAGATGCTGAGTAAGTGGGGCGTCAGCGCCAGCCTCAAGCAGGGTGATATGTCCGTACTCCCCTATGGAAATGAGTTCTTCGACGTGATTGTCGATGTATTTTCATCCTATTGCCTGCCGGAAAAACCATTCGGCCGCTTTCTTGATGAGGTGGCGCGCGTTCTAAAGGCGGGTGGGCGCTTCTTTTCTTATCATCCCTCAAAGAACAGTGAAGCGTTCATCAATCCCGGTCCTGCGCTGCGAATCGATGCCAGCACGCTTGACGGCATACGGCGACCGACGTCGCCCTACTATCCGCAGGACTATCCGTTCCGCTTCATTGATCCCGAGGACTTTGCGAGGATGCTAGAGCGCCGCGGTTTTAATATTTTGCGCAGTGAACGCGTCGGCCGAACCTACCGCAACATGGGCGAATATTTCGAATTCGTGAGCATTCACGCCGAGAAGGCGGGATAAGACATTTTCTGGTGCTCAATCTGCTTAAACACCGACTACTAGGTGTATTTGTGTCTGCGACGGGCGTATCGCTCGTCGTGCAAGCGCTCGCGTTCTTTCGGCAATTGCTGATCGCAGCCTATTTTGGAATTGGACGCGATTTTGACAGCTACGTTGTCGTCTATGCGGTTGCGACTTTCGCTGTCTTCACCTTCGGAGCAATCTTCGATTCGGTCGCAGTGCCACATCTGGTGCGAGTTCGCGAAAAAGAGGGGGTGGCATCCGCCCGTGCCTTAGCGTCATCGATCTTCCGCATCAGTGTTGGGCTCGGTGCCATCGCCAGCGTCATATTTCTGGTCGCGCTACCGCTGCTCGCACCCATTATTGCCACCGGCTTCTCAACTACGGAAAGGACAGGTCTCGTCGACCTGGGGTTCTACTTCCTGCCATGGACTTTTATTTGCCTGCCTTACTATGCTGCCGCTGCGCGGCATAAAATGGAGTGGCGGTTTAATAAGGTGTTCGCCGCCGAAATCGGTATCATTATTGTCTCTATCTGCGCGTTGGTGCTTTGGCACGATGGCATTGAGTACCTGCCGCTGGCTTATGCTCTTGGATATGCAGTCGGCTTGGGGCAACTGGTTGTTGGCGCAAAGCTGGTGTGGCCGAACGAGCCGCAGGGGCGATCTTCGCGTGGTGTTCTGCGCAACATCGCCGAACTTTTCGGCGCCAATCAGACCGGCAGTCTCGCCAGCGTGGCAGACCGGCACATTCAATCCTTTGTTCCGACCGGTGGCATTGGCGCCATCAATTATTCAGCACAATTAGTAACCGCGCTTAGCGTGCTTCTGACTTTTCGTGAAGTATTCATCGTGCCGCTGGCGCAGGAATTTGATCGCACCGTCAAACTTGAGCGCTTGCTTTGCGGATTGACGCTCGTTGCCGTTCCGATAACCGGCATCGTTGCCTGTTTCGCGCCGGACATCGTGACAATTCTATTTCAGCGTGGACGTTTCGATGCGGCTGCAAGCGTGCTTACCTCGGAAGTGTTTCGGATCGGTGCAATGGGCATCGCAATCTCAGCATTGAACGCGCCGCTCTTTCGCATGTTTCAAATTCTCGACCGCATACATCTAATAAATTGGGTTTACGCAGCGATCGCAATTTCCACGTTGGCGTTCGGCTACCTTTTCGTGGTTCTGCTCGGGTTTGGGGTGCAAGGCGTCGCCTGGATGCAATTGGGGGCCGCTATCGTCGGTACGACTGTGACGGCTTATCTCGTTTCGCGCTGCGGGGTCGAACTGAACTGGGTTCGCATCGGCAGGCACATAGGTTTTGCACTCGTAATCACAATCCCTGCTTACGTGGCTGCGGTTGTCATTTCGGGGCTGTTTCACGGCTCTTGGGCGCGACTGGTCGTCGGCGGATCGGCCTATGGGCTGATTGTCTGCACCTTCTATTTCATCGCCCGTGCACGTTTTCTGGCCGTCGTTTTTGGAACCGAATGGACCAAAACGCAGCTGAAATAGCGAACTTTAAAGTTCTTCGAATGAGCAAATCGTGGATTATTCCGCGAAGACTGCAGACGCTTTGCCGGTCCGCCATCTGGGGCCAGCAGCTTCAAGACGCTGCAGACCTGGATGAGCATTACATCGATGCAGCCGCGGAATGGTTGTTGGAAGCGCAGCGGGCAGGAGGGGGTGGCGGCTTTGCTCATTCCTATCATCTTCTGCACGGTTGGCAGCCTGCTTATCCGGAGACGACCGGCTACATCATCCCTACGCTGCACCGGCTCCGCCGGCGCAATGGGAATCCTGCACTTCAGGCATCAATCGTTGCCGCGGTATCGTGGCTCAAGGCGATCCAGAATTCCGATGGCAGCTTCTCCGATCTGCAGGGCCTGCCGCAGGTCTTCGATACCGGGCAAATTCTGTTGGGCTTGAATTATCTTGCCGAGTGTGCGCCCGGGCTGGCCGACGAGGAAATGCTCGCGCGCGCAGCGCGATGGCTTCGCTCCGTGCAGGAATCCGACGGAAGCTTCGTGAAGCACGCCTACAACAATGTTGCGCATTCCTATTATGTACGTGTTGGTGCCGCCCTGACAGCAGCAGGCCGTTTACTGTCTGACAACGAAATTCGCCGCGCCGGGCAGGCGAACTTGAGCTGGACCCTGACGCAGCAGCAGGCGAACGGTTTCTTCCGGAACCTGTCATTTGACCGGTCACCGCCATTTCTGCACACGATGGTTTATGCCATTGAGGGGCTACTCGATGGGCACCTCGAGACGGGTGATGCCTCGCTCCTCGCAGCTGCCATTCGCTTTGCCGAACAACTGCTCGCAGTTTCCCAAAACCGCGATGAGGTTCTCAGGTCGCAATACAATGATGAATTTATGGTCGCAAACGGCGAGAAATGCCTGGTTGGGCTCGCGCAATGGGCCGGCGTCTGTTTTCGCCTCGCGAGACTTGCGGGTGAGGGAAATTACCGCAACGAGGCCACCAGGACGGTTGCGTTTCTTAAAGCCCGGCAGTTGCGAACCTCCGACCGAAACCTCCGTGGCGGATTTTGGGGCAGCGATCCGCTGTGGGGGCGGTACATGCGATTCTCGATCCCGAACTGGGGCGTGAAATTTTTTATTGATGCGATGCTTGAGAAGACAGGCTTTTCATCGGATCGGCGTCATGCATCAAGCTAAAAGCGTGCGAATTTGCATCTATGCTTATTCGTCAATGGCCTGGTTCTTCCGCGGGCTCATCCAGGCATGCAGGGCCAGTGGTGATGATGTCGAATGGAGCGTTGTGCTTCCGCAAGGCCACTTCCGGGAGGTTATCTCAAACTTGGTCCCGGTGGAGCGCTGCTGCTATCTCTATGAAAACTTTAATTTCCGGTACCGGTCCATCGGTCCGGATGACATTGAAGATGCATTGAGCAGTGGAGAAGGACTCGCAACCGCGTTGATGAAGGATAAGGACGGCTACCGGTGGCTCGAAAAAGAGGAACAACTTCGCCGTGCCGCTGTGATGCACAAGACGTATCGTGAATTCCTGGAGCGCGTGCGTCCGGACTACGTCCTGTTTCCCGACGTAGAGACGGTCGATGGTTTTGTTCTTATCAATTTATGTCAGCGGTTGGGTATTCCAATTCTTTATCATGTCGGTATGCGGTTGCTTGGATGTGGGTTTTTCAGCGAGGACCCATACGAAACACCGCCCCGCTATTTCGGGAACTATACGAAACAAAATATTGAGTCCGCGCGCTCGGAAATCCGCAGGTTTGTCGAGAGGGCATCGCGAGGCCCAGGCAGCGACTACCGGCCGGCAAAAGTTCCAAAAGCGCCGTTATGGCGTCGCGCGTTGGCGAGTGAATTCCTGCGGCTGAGCAAGGAGCGCCTGCACGTATCTGAAGACGGCATTTTTCTTCGCATCAAGAGCAACATACGTCCATTGATGCAGCGCCTTCGCCGGCTACGTTTCGAACTGAGTCATGCTCACTATTTTGATGTCGCGGGTACCAATACTGTATTGCCGGAGCGCTTCATTTTTTATGCATTGCAATATTCACCCGAGTCTTCAATCAACGGTCTCGAGCCCTACTATTTCGAGCAGAGCCGCATAATCGATGCTCTGCTACTCAACCTCCCCCAAGCCTATCGCCTGGTGATCAAAGAGCACCCGGCCATGTATGGCATGCGCCCCAATGCATTCTATCGAGAATTGCGCCGTCGGCCCGGCCTTGTCCTGGTGCACCCTTCAGCCGATACGCGTGACCTTATCAATCGCGCTGCGCTAACGGTTACTGTAACCGGCACGATCGGATTGGAATGCTTTCTGATGGGAAAGCCATGCGTAATTTTCGGACGGAACTTTTTTCGGCATCTTTGCTATCAACCACCGGCACTCAGCGAGTTGAAGGCGTTCTTGCAAAGAATCATCACAGATCACAAAACGCCAAGCGAGAAAAAGAAAGAGATCGAGATCGCAAAATTGCTGAACGTAGGAGCAGATTTCATTATTTCGGATCCCTGGTTTTCGCCGTCGGTCATGTCCGAGGAAAATATTGCCGCCGCACGTGCATATCTTTGGCGCCATCTTGCTCGTCTCCGTTCGGCACAAAAAAGAACTCCCAGAAAAAATCCAGGCCGGCCCGGTCCAAAATGAATTTAGTTAAAACGATTGCGCGCCTTTTTCGGGCGGTGCCGTATGCCGGTGGCATCTATTGGAAAATCCGCTATCGAATAAAACTTTTGCGTGCGCGACGCGTCTTTCGCGAGCCCGAGCGTTTGGTGGACGCCATGTCAACAAACGGCGCTGGCACTCAGCTGTTGACGACACATAGCGGCATCGAAATTGAAATCAGGCGCAACATCTGGGATGCAGTCATCGTTGAGGAAGTATTTGTCGACAAGTGTTATGACAAATTCAAACGTCTCCCGTCACGCCCTGTCGTCATCGATGTCGGCGGATATATCGGCGATTTCAGTCTATACGCGGCTAAAGTGCTGGACGCAGAAAAAGTTATTGTCGTCGAGCCTATGCGGGAGAATCTCGACCTGCTGCGTCGAAACGTGGAGCGCAATGACCTGGGTCGCCGTATTGTTGTCGTGCCCGCGGCCGTTTCGGACCATGACGGCGAGCTCAAGATCTTTGTAAAGGCTGGTGAGTCCGGCGATATACACGCATCATCTCACCTTTATCATCAATGCGAACGGCGCGTGGTGTCGTGTATTTCTTTGCAATCGCTCATGAAGCAGAATGGAATTCGCGCAGTTGACCTTCTGAAGATCGATTGCGAAGGGGCCGAATACGATATCGTCCTCGGAACTCCGGAAGCATGCTTCCGTGACATCAAAAACATCGTGATGGAAATAACGCCGATCGAAAATTATGAGAGCCGGCTCAATTTATCGATGAACAAATTCCGGTCGCTGGGTTACGAGACGAAGATCCGTGATTCGCTTGTCTTCTGCTCACGACCAGGCTTGAAAAATGCGACACCCATGAGCAATTGAGGCTTTCGGTAATCGCGTGCGCTATTTTATTTATGGCTACTACGGGTACGGCAATTTTGGGGATGATCTATTGCTGCGGGGACTTATTGAGGGGATTCGTGCACGCGACACGGAAGCGCAATTTTTCGTTCACAGCTTTGGCATTGTGCCGGGCTACCTGCGTAATGTGGAATTTACGGGCCTCGCCGGTGACCTAAATAATGTTCGAACGCAGCCGTGGCGGTTGGTTTCCTATACATTCGATCTTGCGCGCTGGTTGAATCGGTCGGACATCCTCGTGGTTGGCGGCGGAACGTTATTTATCGACAAGGGGCGGTTCAATGTTTCTCTCGCACTGCTTTATGTTGGGACGATTCTGGCCCGCGTGATGCGCAAGCGCGTCGTGGTCGTTGGCGTAGGTGTTGATCGCCTCACACATCCGATAAGCCGTTGGCTGACACGTCGTATCCTTGGGGCTGCGGAGTTCGTCGCAGTACGGGAGGCGCTTTCGCTTCCGTACGTTGCACATCGGTCAACCGCAACAACCAGACTTTCAGCCGATCTGGCGCTGGCGCTTGATATTCCTCCCGCCCACGCCCGGTTACAGCGATCGAAACCGACCATTGGCGTGTGCTTCATCGACTACTTTCGAACCGTCGAGCCCTCGGAGACAAGCCACGCCCTGTATACGGCCGCGATTGTTCGCTTGATCGAGGGCTATCGAAATGAGTTTGAGTTTGCCTGCATCACCTTTCAGCGCGGTGTCGGGCAACGTGACGACTGGCTGCTGCCCCTCTGGCATGAACTTTATCCGGAAGGTGGGGTCATTCACGTGGACAGTTTTGAATCTGCCTGTCAAATGGCGGGTGCTGTAGACATTTTGTTGACGACCCGTTTTCATCTCGGGCTTCTTGGTGTGATATGGGGCAAATCCGTAATTGTTATCGATCACGAGCTTAAGCTCGCCTCTCTCTCCGCCGATTTTGCGCTTCCGAGCATTTCTCTTGCTGATTTCATGGCGAACAAAGACATCGACCTGCATCTCTTGCTTGATCAGTACAATCCGGAGCGGACGGCCGCATGCCTTGCCACCCAACGCGGGCGTGCGGCCTTGAATTTTGAATGGCTTACGACGACAGAGACATTGAACGCGTGACAAGACAGCATCTTTTTATCGTCCTCGGTACGCGACCCGAGGCGATCAAGCTTGCTCCGTTGGTATTGGCAGCGCGGGAAAGCCCAAAATTTCGCGTGACGGTCTGCAACACCGGTCAGCACGCGGACATGTGTACAAGCGTGCTTCAGCTATTTGGAATCTCGCCGGAAGTCGACCTTGGTGTGATGCGGCCCGGCCAGACGTTAACTGAGTTGACCACCTCTGTATTGGAGATCTTGCAGCAACTGTTGCAAAACGAACGCCCCGACTGGGTCGTGGTGCAGGGCGATACAACAAGCGCTTTTGCGGCGTCGCTGGCGGCATTCTATCAGAAGATTACCGTCGCGCATGTTGAAGCTGGTCTGCGGACCGGCGACATTTACTCTCCCTGGCCGGAGGAAATGAACCGAAAGCTCATTACGAGTTTGGCAAGCCTGCATTTCCCGCCACTTCCATCGAACGCTGCGAATCTGCGCCGCGAAGGTGTCGATCCCGGCAGATTTTTGATCACCGGTAATACCGGCGTCGATGCTTTGAAGTGGCTCGTGCATCGTCTTACAGAGGATCCAGAATTACACCAGCGTGCTCAGGCGACGCTCGACGCCACTGGCGTGTCTTGCCTGAAAGAGAAAGCGGGCGCTCGAATTGTCTTGATCACTGCCCATCGCCGAGAAAGCTTCGGAGCTGGCTTTGATGCAATTTGCGAAGCGGTAGCCAATCTTGCTGCACAATTCCCCGACTGCCAATTCGTTTATCCGGTGCATCCGAATCCGACCGTGCGAGAGGCTGTCTTCAAGACCCTCGGTAGGAGCGTTTTGGCCAACGTGCATCTGATTGAGCCGCTCGACTACCTATCTTTCGTTCTTCTGATGTCACGGGCCGAGTTGATCTTAACGGACTCCGGGGGGATTCAGGAGGAAGCGCCCAGCCTCGGCTTGCGAGTTGTCGTTATGCGTGCGCTTACGGAACGCAGCGAGGGAATCGATACGGGTCTCATTCGCCTGGCGGGAGCGAACCGCGACCATATTGTCGCCAATGCGGTGGATGCGCTGACCGGAAAGTGGATCGCTGGTCATGAGGGCCGCGATGTCTACGGAGATGGACGCGCGTCAGAGCGGATCCTCGCGGCGTTAGCCGGCGGGATCGCTAGGCACCCCGGGTAGAACAGGTTAGGCGCATGCGTCTCCTGGCTGTGTCTTTTTTTCTGCCGCCTGATCTGTTTCCGCAGGCGATTCAAATTGGCCGTCTTCTCGCGCATTCGTCAGTAACGATCGGAGCTGTGTGCGGGAGGGGCACCACGGCCGAGCCGAATGTGCTTTCAGACGAATTTGATCGTCAACTCGCTTTTCGTGAGGACGTTGCCTTTCGGCCAAAAATGAGGGGGCTTGCTGCATCGCTGGCACGTCGCTTCGTTCCATTTTTTGGCCGTGTACCGGATGAGTTTCGTCGATGGATTCCACTTGCCGAAAAATCCGTGTTGGCGAGGCTTCAGGCGTACGGATTTCAGCCAGATATTATGGTGACGTTTGGTGAACCGATGTCGGATCATCTCGTTGGTTTGCGTTTGAAGGGCCGACTCGGGGTGCCGTGGATCGCGCACTTTAGCGATCCTTGGGTCGACAATTCATTTCGTCGCCACGAAATTCTGGCACGCCTCGTCAATGCGCGGCTGGAATCGCAAGTGATTGCCGCGGCCGATCGATTGATATTTACGTCAGAAGAAACGCTTGAACTGGTAATGCGCAAGTACCCAGAACAATGGCGTGTCAAAGCGGATGTATTGCCGCATAGCTTTGATTCAGGGCTTTATCCTCAGCCGGTTAAAACCTTTGGACCGATCATCGTGCGCTACCTTGGAAACTTCTATGGTCATCGCAGCCCCGTTCCACTTTTCCGTGCGCTGAAGCTACTACTCAAGCGCGAGCCAAAGCTCATTGATAACGTCCAATTCGAACTCGTCGGTTCCGTGCCCAAGCGCATGCAAATGCACTCGTCCCTCAAGAGCTTGCCGGCGGGGTTGGTCCGGATACGTGACGCAGTCACATATCGCGAATCCCTGAAATTGATGTCCACATCCGATCTGCTCCTTGTTATTGACGGTCCTGACGATTTGAGCGTGTTTTTGCCGAGCAAACTAATCGACTACCTGGGTGCACATGTGCCTGTCCTTGGCATTGTGCCGCCGGGAACTTCCGCCAAATTACTGACACGACTCAATGCGCCGATTGCCGATCCGCGCAACCCGGAACAAGTCGCAACCGCTCTCAGTCGTGCACTTTCCGAGGCGATAGAGCGACGGCTTTCGGCGCATTCGCAGCCGTGGGGAAATTCCGCGATCACGTCAAAATACGATGTTGAAAACGTCGCCGCGGCATTTCGCCAAATACTGCACAACACGTTGCAGCAAAGCCGTCCATCGGCTCAATGACCAAGTGGCATTGACCTTATGTGCGGCATAGCAGGTCTGATCGATCATCGCCTGAGCGGCAACCGCGCCCTTTTGGAAGCGCGCGCACAAGCCATGGCCGATGCGATCGCTTACCGCGGTCCCGATGGCGCTGGCGTGTGGAGCGATCCCGCGGCCAGCGTTGCCTTGGGCCATCGGCGCCTCGCCATTATCGACTTGACCCACACCGGTGCGCAGCCGATGACGTCCGCGGACGGCCGTTGGGTCATTTCATATAATGGTGAGGTATACAATGCCGCTGCAATTTCTGCTTCACCCGAGTTGCAGGGCATCGCATTCCGTGGAACTTCCGATACGGAAGTAATTCTTGAGTCAATAGCGAGGCGCGGTCTCGACCGCACGCTCGACGACATCAATGGCATGTTTGCCATTGCGCTATGGGATCGTCAGACCCGCACGCTGCATCTCATTCGCGACCGGCTCGGCATCAAGCCGCTTTTCTTTGCGGTAAACGAGCACGGCGTTTGGTTTGCATCCGAACTCAAGGCTCTGGCGGCCGCCGGAATTAATCTGGAAATCAATCCTGCCTCTGTCGCTAGCTTCCTTCGTTTTGGGTATGTGCCGACGCCGTTCTCGATTTTTAACGGGGTACAAAAACTCAAGCCGGGCGAGATTGTCTCGATCGATTCTCGCGGTGGAATTGCGCATCGTCAGTATTGGTCTGTCACGGAGGTCGCGGCGGCCGGTTTGGCGAGGCCGTGGACCGGGTCGGACGCGGAAGCGGAAGGCGCTTTAAACGAACTTCTGGCGGACGCCGTGGCTGCACAAATGATCTCGGATGTGCCGCTTGGCGCATTTCTATCGGGTGGCATCGATTCATCAACCGTGGCCGCGCTCATGGTGGCGGCCGGGAAGGGGGCGGTACGCACCTTCTCGATTGGATTTCCGGATTTTGGATATGACGAATCCGCCCACGCCAGAGAGGTTGCAAATCATCTCGGCACAATTCACGAAGAACTGACCGTAACGGCTGCGGATGCTTTGCGTGTCGTGCCGCGCCTTGCCGACATCTACGACGAGCCGTTTGCCGACTCCTCGCAGATACCGACTCATGCGATCTCC
>Ga0187787_10000067_pt1 | contig 11803 bp, 9 predicted proteins | sample 1015_BV01_MP06_2_FD_133007 | JGI IMG/M metagenome (GOLD analysis project Ga0187787, IMG submission 133007) | Tropical peat soil microbial communities from peatlands in Department of Meta, Colombia - 1015_BV01_MP06_20_MG | ecosystem: Environmental > Terrestrial > Soil > Wetlands > Peat | place...
TCCACCAGCACACCAATCTTGTTGCCATGCAAATAGGATGCTATTTGCCCCGTGGTTTGTATACGGGAGAAGCGGCGAACGTTGATGTTTTCACCAAGCTTCATAACCAGCGCCTTGCGTTTGTCCTCTATTGTTTCTCCTGAATCGAGTTTGGTTTCCGCAAGCACATCATCATTAGCCGGGTTGGTTTGCGCAATGCGCTGCGCCAGAGTTGCGACAAAATCCGTAAAATGGACGTCCCTGGCGACGAAATCGGTTTCGCAGTTTACTTCAACCAGCGCAGCAGTTTTGCCGCCGGGGCTCACATAGGCTCCAACTGCGCCTTCTGCTGCAATACGCCCGGCTACCTTGCTTGCTTTCGCCCCACTTTTGATGCGGAGTAAATCTTCCGCTGCTTTCATGTCGCCGTTGGCTTCAGCGAGCGCCTTTTTACACTCCATCATGCCCAGGCCAGTTATTTCGCGTAATTCCTTCACCATGCTGGCGGTAATTTGCATCATGCTTTACTCCAACCCTACATTTCGAAAAAAAGGGGCTTGCGCCCCTTTTTTGTTTAACTTATTGAGAGGAGCGCTCTTCTACTGATTCGAGTTCGACGAATTCGTCACTGACGATTTCGCGAATAATCTTGCTGCGGCCTTCCAGGATTGCGTCCGCCGCACCGCGCGCATAAAGACGGATAGCACGACTTGAATCATCGTTACCGGGTATCACGTAAGCCACGCTTTCAGGGTTGTGGTTGGTATCCACAATGCCAACCACCGGTATGCCGAGCTTGTTAGCTTCGGCCACCGCGCTTTTTTGATAGCCGATGTCAATCACAAATAGCGCATCTGGAAGACTGTTCATGTCCTTGATCCCGCCGAGACTGCGCTCAAGTTTCGCCATTTCTCTCTGGTAGCCTAGTGCTTCTTTCTTGGGCATCTTGTCAAGAGAGCCGTCCTGCACCATGTTTTCCATGTCTTTAAGGCGCTTGATGGATTGCTTGACGGTCTTGAAATTAGTCAGCATGCCGCCCAGCCAGCGGTAATCTACATAGGGCGCGCCGCAACGCAATGCCTCTTCCTTGATAATTTCCCGCGCCTGGCGCTTGGTGCCGACAAATAATATCGTTCCTTTGTTGGCTGCAAGATCGCGCAAAAATTTGAGCGCCTCCTGGTACAACAGCAAGGATTTTTCCAGATTGATGATGTGAATTTTGTTACGATGGCCGAAGATATACGGGGCCATTTTCGGGTTCCAGTATCGGGTTTGATGCCCGAAATGAACTCCGGCTTCCAACATCTGCCGCATGGTAACTGACATGACACATTTCTCCTGTAAGGGTTAAGGAGCCTTTGATGATTAAGTCCTCAGAGGCTCCGGGCCTCCACCCGCTTACATCATCACTCGCGAACGAGCACCCTGTACCTTAGCGGGTGTGGGAATTTTCAGCTTGGCTGAAATATTGCTATTACAGCTAATCTAATTTTTAATTATAACATTTTTAGTTTTTCAGGCTCAAGAACAATACACTACCGGTTATTCGGGCCCGGCCGTATTTGCCAGCATGGCGTCCAAATTGCCTTATTGGGCACGTTCCACTATTCTTGAAATTTTTAGCAAGAAACGAACATGGCGGTCAGCATCAAATCCCCGGATGAAATTGAAAAAATGCGTATTGCCGGAAGGCTCGCTGCCGAAGTGCTGGATTACATCGCTCCATTCGTCAAGCCGGGAACTACCACCGATGAGCTGGATCGCCTATGCCATGCTTACATGGTCAACGTGCAGAACACTGTTCCCGCCCCGCTCAATTACGCTCCTCCCGGTTACGCACCTTATCCACGATCCATCTGTACTTCGGTCAACCACGTGGTATGCCATGGCGTCCCGGGCGACAAAAAACTGAAATCCGGAGACATCGTCAATATCGACATCACGGTTATCAAGGACGGCTACCATGGAGATACCAGTCGCATGTTCTGCGTGGGTGAGCCTTCAATCCAGGCAAAAAGACTGTGCGAGGTTACCTATCAGTGCATGTGGCGGGGAATAGAAGCAGTCAAACCAGGCGCGCATCTAGGAGACGTCGGCTACGCCATTCAATTCCACGCCGAGAGTCACGGTTACAGCGTGGTACGTGAATTCTGCGGGCACGGCATAGGCCAGAATTTTCACGAGGAACCGCAAATCCTGCACTACGGCAGGCCGGGAACGGGTTTGCCGCTGATACCGGGCATGACTTTCACAATCGAGCCCATGATCAATGCCGGGAAGCCCGGAATTCGCCAGCTGAATGATGGTTGGACCGTCGTTACCAAGGACCGCAGCCTGTCAGCGCAGTGGGAGCACACGGTATTAGTCACTGAAACTGGCTATGAGGTGTTGACGTTATCGGAGGGCGCGCCCGCAAAGCCGGCGCATTAACTGCTCATGCTTTCTTCAACCCCTCTCTCCGTATCCGCGCACACCGAAGTTACGATTAAGCGCTGGAAGCAGCTCCTCATAGAGCGCCGCTCGGCTTTGCAAGAGGATTACCAGAAGCATCCCTTTCCACCGCGCCTGCTCAATCATCACCGCAAATTGATTGACGGGATCCTGCAAGACATATTCCAGGTTTTGGAATTGCCCAAAACCCTTTCGCTGCTCGCTGTAGGCGGTTATGGGCGTGGGCAGCTTTTCCCGTATTCTGACATCGATCTGCTAATTCTGCTCAGGAATGAAGCGGATCTTGTCTTACAGCAGCAATTGGAAAGGCTCATCGGCCTGCTTTGGGATATCGGCATGGAAGTGGGCCACAGCGTGCGCACCATAGCAGAATGTCAGGAACAAGCGCGCAAAGACGTTACTGTGCAAACCACGTTGATGGAAGCCCGTTTGCTTTGCGGCAGTCCCGGCTTGTTTAAAAAGTTTTCCCATGCAACGCTCGCAATAATGGACAGCGCAAGCTTTTTTCAGGCCAAACAACTGGAACAACAGCAGCGCCACGCCCGCTTTTACGATACCGCCAACAACCTGGAACCCAATTTAAAGGAAAGTCCCGGGGGTTTGCGCGACTTGCAGAACATTTTATGGATCAGCCAGGCCTGTGGTCTGGGAACGTCCTGGGAGGCTTTGGCCAAGCATGACCTGATTACCAGGCACGAAGCGCGCCAGATCAAAAGCCACGAATTGTTCCTGCAGGACCTGAGAATCCGCCTGCACTACCTTGCCAGCCGCAGGGAAGACCGGCTCATGTTCGATTACCAGGGAACGCTGGCCCGGCAATTCGGGTTAATTGACAGCAGCAACTACCGAGCCAGCGAAATTTTAATGCAGCGTTACTATCAAACCGCCAAATCGGTCAATCAGCTCAACACTATTTTGCTGCAAAACCTGCGTACCAGAATCACGCCCTTGGTTTCGGTCGCTGCGTTTCCCCTTAATGAGCGTTTCCAGCAACATGGCGAATTGCTGGAGGCCTGCACTGAAGATTTATTTGAGCGGGAGCCTTCAGCGATACTCGAAAGTTTCCTGTTGCTGCAGCAGCACCCGGAACTTAAAGATATGAGCGCATCCACATTGCGCGCGCTGTGGCGCGCGAGGGGAAGAGTCAGTCAAGCCTTTCGCCGCGATTCTAAAAATCGCGCCCTTTTCATGCAGATTTTGCGCCAGCCTTCCGGCATCACCCGTGAGCTGCGCAGGATGAACCAGTACGGCATTCTCGGGCGTTACCTACCGGCGTTTGGCCGGGTAGTCGGTCAGATGCAGCACGACCTGTTCCATGTGTACACCGTGGATGAACACATTCTAAGAGTGGTGCGAAATCTGCGACGCTTCACAATGGCCGAGTTCGCGCATGAGTACCCTTTGTGTAGCCGGTTGATGAGCGAATTTCCACGGCAGGAAGTATTGATTCTCGCGGGTTTGTTTCATGACATAGCCAAGGGACGCGGCGGCGATCATTCGCAACTCGGCAGCGCTGACGCCAAGCGCTTCTGCAAGCAGCATGGCCTAAGCACTGAGGACACCAATCTGGTTGCATGGCTGGTGGAAAACCACCTGATGATGTCCTCCACAGCGCAGAAACAAGATTTGTCCGATCCCGAAGTGATTTCCGCTTTTGCCGCGCGTGTCGGCAGCGAGCGCCGCCTCAACGCCCTGTATTTGCTGACAGTGGCGGATATCCGCGGCACCAGCCCAAATGTATGGAATGCTTGGAAAGCCAAGCTACTGGAAGACTTGTTCTGGACCGCGCACCGGCGGCTGAGCGGGGACACCGCACCGCAGGAGGGGTATTTACAATTGCGGCAGACTGAAGCGCTTAATATCATCCGCCTTTATGCCTTGAGCGAACATGCGCACGAAGCGCTTTGGTCACAACTTGATACCGGGTATTTCCTGCGCCATGACGCCCAGGAAATTGCCTGGCATACGCGCCAACTCTGGGCTAAGGTGAACACGCAACTACCGGTGGTCAAAGCACGGCTCTCCCCTATCGGCGAAGGTTTGCAGGTGTTGATTTATACTCCCGACCAGAAAGGGCTGTTTGCGCGAATTTGCGGATTTTTCGAGCGCATCAATTACAACATCGTCGAGGCCAAAGTTCACACCACGCGGCACCACTATGCACTCGACAGTTTCTTGGTGCTCGATCCGGCGAATAAAACCGGCCATTACCGCGACCTGATTGGATTTGTTGAACATGAGCTGGCCCACCGCATCGCAACACAGGCGCCGCTGGAACCTCCTGTCAAAGGCCGCTTGAGCCGGCATGTGAAACATTTCCCTATTGCGCCGGAAGTGAACATCAGGCAGGACGAGAGAGGTGCTTACCACGTGATGTCTGTCACTGCAGGTGACCGCCCGGGCTTGCTCTACAGCATTGCACGCGTACTCGTGAATTACGGCGTCGATGTGCACACTGCGAAAATCAATACTCTGGGGGAAAGAGCCGAGGATGTATTCCTGATCAGCGGAGACGTGCTCAACGATTCAAAAGCTGTCGTGCGGCTGGAAGCGGATTTGCTGGAAGCGCTTGCCCTGTAGAAAACGCTTACTCGTCCTGAACGATCTGCCCGGGAAACAGCACTTCATTGTAGCCAAAATTGCGTATATCGCGGATTCGCATCGGATAAAGTATTCCCTGCAAATGATCGTATTCATGCTGCACTACGCGCGCATGGAATCCGCTCACACTGCGCTCTATGGTTTTGCCGTACTGATCGCATCCCTGAAAGTGCAAGCGCTTGTAGCGGGGCACCAAGCCGCGCATTCCGGGAACGCTCAGGCAGCCTTCCCAGTCTTCCTCCATTTCCCGATCCAGAGACGCTATCTTGGGATTGATGAGCACGGTATACGGCACTTCCTCGGCGTCGGGATAGCGCGGGTTGCGGATCACGCCGAAAATCACCACTTGTAGGCCGACGCCGATCTGCGGCGCGGCAAGCCCTGCGCCGTTCAGCGCCTCCATGGTATGGTGCATGTCCCGAACCAGTTCGTGCAATTGCGGCGTGTCAAATTCCGTGACCGGTTTGGCCACTTCAAGCAGGCGCGGGTCGCCCATTTTCAATACCGGTTTAGCCGCCATCGTGCTCCACCAGTTTTTCGATTATGGTTTTTACACGTTCCAGGTATTTTTGCATGGCCGCTTCCAGGTTCACAAAATTAATTTCACTTTTACTTGAACCCTTGCCCGCGGCGTAGTTCGCCACAACGGCTATGGTGGCATAACACAGTCCAAGTTCGCGGGCCAATGCCGCCTCAGGCATGCTGGTCATGCCCACCATATCAGCTCCGTCGCGCTCAAGCCGTCTGATTTCCGCCGCGCTTTCCAAGCGCGGTCCCTGCGTGGCGCCATACACTCCGCCCGCTACCACTTTTTGTTTGGCTTGTTCTGCCGCTTTTATCAAGCGCTGGCGCAGATCTTCGCAATAAGGCCAGGTGAAATCAATGTGCGTGACTGGTTTTTCCGGGCTGTCATAAAAGGTGGATTTGCGTCCGTGGGTGTAATCGATAATCTGGTCGGGAATGGCAAGAGCGCCCGGTGTTAAATCGGAGCGTATACCGCCTACCGAAGCAACCGATACCACGTGCGTGACGTGTTGCTTATGCAGCGCCCAGATATTGGCTCGGTAATTCACCTGATGCGGGGGAATGGTATGGCCATAACCGTGGCGCGCCAAAAATATTACGTCGCTCCCGCCAATCTTGCCGAAAGTTAATGCGCCAGAAGGTTCCCCGTAAGGGGTGCGGATTACCCTGCGATACGACATTTCCAGGTTTGCGAGCTTGGTAAGGCCGGTGCCGCCGATGATCGCGAGCATGCTGTTTGACTTCCCTGAGTTTAGAGTAACTCGCTTATTTTAATGCATAGATGGCCGGCAAATTGCGCCATGCGCCGTATACATCCATGCCGTAGCCGAAAACATAGCGGTTGGGTACGGTCACGCCCACAAAATCCGCCTGTATGGGTTTGGGTTTGCCGATATCTTTATTGGCAAGCACGGCGCTGAAAAAAGATTTTGCGCCAGCATTCAAAATCCGTTCACGAATCGCCGCCAGCGTCCGTCCTTCATCGAGTATGTCATCCAGAACCAGTACTGTTCTTCCTTTTACGTTCTCCCGTGGAGCAACTTTCCAGTTTATTTCACCGCCGCTGGTATCGTCGTCGTAACGCGATACGTGAATATAGTCAAAATCCAATGGAAAACCTAGAAGCGGCAGCAAATGCCCGGTAAACACCACTGACCCACCCATCACACTTAATACCAAGGGCTGTTTGTCGGAAAGCTTCGCTGCAATCTCCCGTGCCACGCGTTTTACAGCTTCAGACACAATAACGGCGGAACACACCTGTTCCGCCGTATCTAGAATATCCCGGGCTTTTTCGTATGTAAGCTTCAATCTAGAGTGAAAGCTGAATATGAGCCAGCAGATTATACCCGGCCTGATTTCGGCACGCGACAGCCTAGCGAGGAAAGGTATGCACTAAAATCCTTTCCCACCTCAGGATGTTTTACCGCGAATGCCATGGTTGCTTTAAGGTAGCCCAGCTTGGAGCCGCAGTCGTAGCGCGTGCCGTCAAACTCGTATGCAAATGCTTTTTCTTCTTTTAGCAGGGAAGCTATTCCATCGGTAAGCTGAATTTCTCCTCCCGCGCCAGGCTTTACCTTACGCAAATGATGAAAAATCCGCGGGGTCAGAATATACCGCCCCACCACCCCGAGGGTAGAAGGTGCTTCGCTGGGCTTGGGTTTTTCCACAATGCCGGTGATGACGTGAAGTTTTGGCTCCACATCTTTCCCGCTTTTTACAATGCCGTACTGTGATGTATCCTGTCTCGCAACGTTTTGCACCCCCAATATTGAAAATTGATGCATGCGGTAAATTTTTATCATCTGTTGGATAGCCGATGGCTTGGCGTCTATAAGGTCATCCGCTAGAATTACAGCGAAAGGCTCCTCGCTGATTAGATTGGCAGCGCACAGCACGGCATGCCCAAGGCCAAGCGCCCGCGGCTGCCGTACGTAAGCGCAGCTTACATGCTTCGGGATGATATTCTGCACCGATTTGACCAGTTCCCCTTTGCCTCTGGCATGCAGCCTTGCTTCTATTTCATCCGCTTCATCGAAATGGTCCTCGATAGCGCGCTTTCCACGGCCGGTGATGAACACCAATTCGGTAATGCCTGCATGCAACGCTTCCTCCACGGCATACTGAATTAAAGGTTTGTCCACTATCGGCAGCATTTCTTTGGGACTGGCCTTGGTCGCAGGCAAGAAACGGGTACCCATTCCGGCGACGGGGAACACCGCTTTGCGGATTTGATTCGCGCTTTTTCTGTTGAAATCCATTTTAGCTTCCGAGAAGTTTTAACAAACCTACTTCGTCGAGAACCTTTACATCCATCTGCTGCGCTTTGGCAAGCTTACTGCCGGGATCCGCCCCTGCAACTACGTAATCAGTTTTAGCCGATACACTGCTCGTCACTTTGCCACCAAGCGCTTCGATCTTGTACTTAGCTTCCTCGCGTGTAAGGTGCGGCAGCGTCCCGGTTAGCACAAAGATTTTGCCGCTGATTGTGCTTGTCGCCGCAAGCTGCAGGCTTTTGCCTTCCTGCCAGCTCACTCCTCTGGTCCGCAGCTGCTGGATCACCTCGCGATTATGCGGTTCGGAAAAAAACTTGACTATACTTTGCGCCACTACCGGGCCCACATCAGGAACTTGCTGCAGGCTTTCCTCGCCGGCCTGCATCAATTTGTCGAGACTGCCGAAATATCGAGCCAGGTCCTTGGCCGTCGCTTCACCCACATTACGTATTCCCAAAGCGTAAATAAAGCGCGGCAAAGTCGTGCGTTTGCTTTTCTCAATGGCCGCAATCACGTTAGCAGCAGATTTTTCCGCCATTCTTTCCAAGTCGGCGAGTTCAGCTGCGCCCAGCCTGTAAAGATCGGCAGGGGTGCGGGTGACCGCATTGTCCACCAGTTGATCCACCAGTTTTTCCCCGAGCCCTTCGATATCCATGGCACGCCTTGAAGCAAAGTGTAACAGGGCCTGTTTGCGCTGGGCGCTGCAGAACAGGCCGGCAATGCAACGCGCTGCAGCTTCGTCTTCAAAACGTACGACTTTCGAACCGCACACCGGGCATTTCTCCGGCATTACAAATTTGCGTACAGTTTTCGGGCGCTTGTCGCTTACTACTGCCACGATTTCGGGTATCACGTCACCCGCACGCCTGATAATCACGGTATCGCCAATGCGGACATCCTTGCGCCTGATTTCGTCTTCGTTATGCAAAGTGGCATGGGACACTGTGACGCCTCCTACAAATACCGGCTTCAACAGCGCAACCGGGGTCAGCACGCCGGTGCGTCCTACAGAGACTTCAATATTCAATACCTCTGTGAGCTCTTCTAGCGCAGGAAACTTGTGTGCCACGGCAAAACGCGGCGCGCGTGCGACAAAACCCAGTCTGTTTTGCAGCGTGAGATCGTTAACTTTGTACACTACCCCGTCAATGTCGTACGGCAGTTTGTCGCGCTTCGCGCCGGCGCGACGGTAATATTCAAGCAGTCCTTTCACTCCGTGCACCACTTGACGCTCCGGGGCAACCGGGAAGCGATATGAAGCGAGAAAATCCATCAGCCTATTGTGCTTGTCTGCGGGTAGGTTACCACCCTCCACTTCCCCCACTCCATAAGCAAAAAAACTCAGCTTGCGTCTTGCCGTGATGCGCGAATCAAGTTGCCGCAAGGACCCCGCTGCGGCATTACGCGGATTGGCAAACTCTTTCTCCTTTTTTTCGCGTTGCTGGGCGTTTAGCTTCTCAAAATCCTTCTTCAGCATCAACACTTCCCCGCGCACTTCCAGAAGCGCGGGTGGTTTGTGAGTGGCTAGCCGCAAAGGTATAACGCTAATAGTGCGCAGGTTTGCTGTGACATCCTCGCCGGTATAACCGTCGCCACGCGTCGCACCGCTTACCAACTGTCCTTTCTCATATGCAAGGCTGATGGCCAAACCATCGAATTTCGGCTCGACTGAGTATTCGATGTCTTGCATGTCCAAACCCTCCCGCACCCTGCGGTCAAATGCGATGATATCATCATCGCTGAATGCGTTATTGAGGGATAGCATGGGAATGCGGTGGACCACCTGGGCAAATTCCTTCAGCGGCGCGGAGCCCACCCGCTGGGAAGGGGAATCGGGGCTGATCAGTTGCGGATAGCGCCTTTCCAGCTCGATCAATTCAGCAAATAACTTGTCATACTCGCTGTCGGGTATGGTTGGTGCGGCGAGCGCGTAGTAGTTGTAATTGTGCTGCTCAATGCTTTGGCGCAGGCGGCGCACCTGCTCGATTACTTGCGCCGGTATTTTCATTCAGGAAAACAGCCTCAGTGCGCGCGAGCTTCCGGCGCTGATATTGCGCTGATCCATGGCAGCATAGACTGCTCGCAACTGTTGCCGGATTTTTTCTATGCCGGATTCGTTAAGCGGAATACGGTTATCGTCCACCAGAATTCCGTTCAAAGATGCGGCAAATTGTCTGGCGCAGGCTAGCATCTGGTCAAATACGCGCATTCCGGAGGCAACACGCGGCACATCCAGCAGTAAGGTCACACCGCGGATGGACAGGTTTTTAATTTGATCCGGTGTAAACAGTACTGCTTCGTGACTGCTCAGGGTAAATAAGCTCTCCCCCTGTTCATTGAGAAAATGGAATGCGCCGTCACCCAGCAGTTTAAACCCGGCAGCTTCGCTCAAAGCCCGCAGCTTGGTTCCTTGAAACGTTTGGTCTTCTTGAGCAATAACATTTAATCCTATGGATATATCCACACCGGCGCAGAATTTGTCGAGTTCCGCCGCCGTGCTGAGAGCGGCTTTTCGCTCCGGAAATTGGGCTGCTGCACGTGTATTCTCCGCAAATCCTTGGAGCATGTCACAAAACAACGCAAGCTGTGATTCATTCACAAAACCGGAGCGATCCGCAAGCTGCAAGCCTATTTTTATTCGGGCGTACTTGGCCTCCGTGGCCTCATCAAGTTTTTCCCAAGCCGTGCCTTTTTCGCGGTAACCCAAGCAAATTGCCCGGCGACCGAATTCCAAAAGATATTTTAAAAGTGTTTTTATGACATCTGGAGGAAATGGCTCGCTGCGGCTGATTTCTGCAATAAACATTATTTCCGGATCCAGCACTCCAGCAACTTTATCTGCCGCTGGTTTATCAATCACATCACCCTGCTCCGCGATGGCGGGCTCCCGTAGCTGCGGTTCCAACCTACCATCAACGGTGCCGGAAACACCCTGAGGCTCCAGTAATACATCCTGTAAATTGTCTTGAAATGCCGTTTCGGAATTGCGGCGGTATTTTCTTTCCTGCAGCCAGTTGAAAAAATAAGTTGCCGCAACTATCAATATGCCGATAATCAATAGGCTTAGCTGCAAGTCACTCATTGGCTTAATCTCAGGCAACCGCTTCTTCCCTCAACTTCATGGCCTCTTCGATGTCCACCGACACCACACGGGATACACCCAATTCCTGCATGGTAACGCCAATCAGCTGGTGGGCGATTTCCATAGTGATTTTATTATGGCTGATGAATATAAACTGGGTTTGTTCCGACATTTTTCTTAACAACTCGCAGAAATTCTCGGTGTTGGTGTCGTCGAGCGGTGCATCAACCTCATCCAGCATGCAAAACGGGGCCGGGTTAAGCTGAAACAGAGAAAAGATCAGCGCCAGTGCGACCAGCGCTTTTTCTCCACCCGACAGCAAATGGATTGTGGAGTTCTTCTTGCCTGGTGGCTGCGCGATCACTTGTACTCCGCTGTCGAGTATTTCTTCCCCGCTTAACACCAACCGCGCCTGTCCACCCCCAAACAGCATGGGAAACATTTGGTCGAGATGCCGATTGATGGCGTCGAAGGTTTCCATAAGGCGGGCCCGGGTTTCACGGTCTATGCGGCGAATGGCGTTTTCCAGGGTTTCCATCGCTTCCTCAAGGTCCTTGGCTTGGCTGTCGAGATAGGATTTGCGCTCAGTGGTGCTTTGCAGTTCTTCCGGCGCGGCCAGATTGACAGCGCCCATGGCAGTGAGCTCCTGATTAAGGCGGTTGATATCCGCTTGCAGCACAGAGGATTTTGTACCCTTCTGTAACAGTGCGCTTAATTCTTCTTCGTTGGCTGTTTGTAACTGCTCGCGGTATTGCTCTTCATTGAGGCGCGCTTCCTGCTCTTTAAGGCGCAACTCGTTGATCCGGCTGCGAAGGGGCTCAAGTTTTCCCTCTGATACCAGTCTTTCCTCCTCGGATTTCTGCAAGCTAAGGGTCACTTCGTCCAATAA
>Ga0187787_10000068_pt1 | contig 11781 bp, 8 predicted proteins | sample 1015_BV01_MP06_2_FD_133007 | JGI IMG/M metagenome (GOLD analysis project Ga0187787, IMG submission 133007) | Tropical peat soil microbial communities from peatlands in Department of Meta, Colombia - 1015_BV01_MP06_20_MG | ecosystem: Environmental > Terrestrial > Soil > Wetlands > Peat | place...
AGGCGGCAGAGGCAGGGGATGCGGCACACGCAGCGGCTGAGCCGCAGCCGGCGTCCGAAGCGGAGGAGCCGGTTCCGGAGGAACATGTCGAGCTCGAACCGCTGCGGCCACCCGAGCCGATCGCCGGCCCGAACGGCGAAACGGGCCCCCGGTCGGGACCCTCACGGGCGCACGAGGATCGGTTGCCCGGTCCCGGGCTCGGCCTGGCCCGGCGCGCACTGCATCACTGACGCATGACCACGGCGATGCCGGGCCTCGCGGTGCGCCGTCCGCGCCGGTGGCCTGACGGCGACGGCGCGGCGGGCCTGATCCGGGTCTTGCGTGAGCGGGACGCCGTCCCGCACTCTGCACCCAGGGAGGTGGCAGCCTGCCGGTCAGGCCGATGACGTCCTGCGCGTGGTGCGGGGAGGAGGTCGGATCCGATGTCTGAACCTGCGGTCGAGGTCGCCCCCTACCATTCCGGCGGTTCCCTGCGCGGCTTCGTGGTCTCCGGCCGCTGGCCGGTGTCCACCCGGGAATGGGCCCAGTTCCTCGCGCTCGCCGTCCGGCTGGCCGCCGTCCCAGGCCTGCTGCCGACGACGACCGTCTTCCGGGCCCTCGACGAGGTCCCCGAGGACCCGCAACCCGGGACGGTCGGCCTGGTGGCCTCGGCCGGGCCCGTGCTGGGGGAGGGCGCACCGGCTCCCGGGCAGTTCTCCCGGATCACCCCCGCGCTGCTGCTGCTGCACCCGCCTGCCGAGAGCCGGCCGTCGACACCGGAGGTGATCGGCGCGGCCTCGGGCTGTGTCCTCCTGCCCGGGCTGCCCCACCTCGGCCTGGAGCACCGGGCCGCCTGGGTCGAGGCCGAGCGCGACGGGACCGTCACCCGGCTGGTCAGCCAGGTCGGGGTGAACCCCGCGCTCGACCCGGACACCGCCGTGCTCGCCATGCTGCTCGCTGCGTGATCCACCGCTACCGTTGGCGGGTGGCCCGGCGCGCCGAGCGGCTACCTGGATCAGGTGGGGTGTCCGGCTAGCGTTGGACGGTGTCGGACCATCCTGCCCACGCCTCGCCGGCCGCGCGGCCCGGGGCTGCCGTGCTTGCGGGCCCGGCGAGCGCCGCTGAGCAGGACGAACGACCTGTCGACGGGGTGACGGTGGGCTCGGAAGACGTTCCGGCCGGCCCGGCTGAGGACGAGGCGGATCAGGCACCGGCGCCGCCGCGAACGGGAGGCCCGGAGCAGGTCGCCGCGGCAGTGGCCCGGTGGCGCGAGGTGCTCGCCTCGTCTCCCGGCGCTGCTGCCGCGGCCGCAGGGGCGCGGCTCGACCTGACCCACGCCCACCCCTCCGGGTTGGCCCAGTTGCTGGCCGGCCGTCCGACCCGGTTGTCCAGCCTGGTCCGCGAGCACGCCGCGCATTCCGCCGCGCGGCGGAAGGCCGCCGAGATCCGTGCCGCGGCCACGACGCTGGCCGCGGAGAGCGGGGCCTGCGGCGCTCACCTGGCCGTCGGCATGGTCAGCTGGGGAGCGCCCGACCGGCAGGGACGCACGGTCCCCGGCCCGGGGCGCACGACCGGCCTGCCGGTGCTGCTGCGGGGATGCGCGTTGCGCCCCCGCGGGGTCGACGCCGACGACTACGACCTGACCCTGGACGACGCACTGGTCAACCCCGAGCTGATGCGCAGTCTCGCCACCGGGTTCGGGTTGGCTCTGGACGGCGCGCAGTTGGCCGCGCTGGCCTTCGGACGGGGCGGCTTCGACCCGCGGCCGGCGTTCGACTGGCTCGAGGAGCGCTGCACGGACGTGCCCGGCTTCCGGATCGAGCGGTGCCTGGTGGTGGCCACGTTCGGCGCCGGGTCCGGTGCCGTACTGGCCGATCTGGACGCCGCGGGGCCCGGGATCGCGGCTCATCCCCTGCTCTCCCGGGTGGCCACGCTGTCCTGCGACGGGCAGCCGCCGGACGACGATCCCGGCGACGATCCGGTTGCCCCGGTCGCCGCCGACATCGGCTCGGCGGTCGTGCTGGCCGCGACCGCGGCCCGCCCGGGGTTGCTGGCCGGGGGCCGGGAACCGGACACGGAGATGTTCCCGTTCGACCTCGACGCGCCGCAGCGCGTTGCCGTGGAGGCCGCGCTGTGCGGCCGCAACGTGGCTCTCGAGGGCCCGCCCGGGACCGGGGTCACCCACACCCTGGCCACCACGGCGTCGATGCTGGCCGCCCTGGGCCGGCGCGTGCTCGTCCTCTGCCCACGGCGGGCCTCGGCCGAGGCCTTCCTGGGGACGCTGCGGGACGCCGGGCTCGGAGATCTGGCCCTGGATCTCCGGGACGGCTCCGCGGAGCGGTCCCGGGTGCTCGCCGAACTGGTCGACACCCTCGCGGCCGCCGAGGAGGGTGCGGCGCCCCGACCGGGCTCGCCCGGCGACGACGGGTCGACCTGGCAGGCCGCGCTGACCGGCGGGACGCCCGCGGACGACGAGTCGGCGCAGCAGGCCACGCTGCTGCCGGTCCACCCCGACGACACCGGTGGGACACCGGTCCGGGCCCGGCCGAACGGCGGGGTCTTCGGGACGTGGCTGCAGCAGCCGGTGCCCTCACCCCTGCTGCGCGCGCGTGACCGGTTGGCCGGCGCGTCCGCGGCCCTGCACGCGGTGCGGGCGCCGTGGGGGGTGTCGGCGTACGAGGCGATGGTGGCGCTGGCCGACATGATGGGCCGCGACAACCCTCCGGTGACCCGGGTGCGGCTGCCCGAACCGGTGCTGACCCGGCTGGATCCGTCCACCCGGGAGCGGCTGCGCACGCACCTGCACCTGGCCGCCGCCGCGGGCGCCTTCACCGTCACCGCGGTCGAGACCCGGTGGTTCGACGCCAGGCTGACGTCGACCGAGGAGGCCCGGCGTGCCCTGGACGCGGCCCGGGAGGCCCGGGACGCGTTCGGGCCGGCGTACCAGCGGATCTCGGATGTCGCGGCGGCGGCGGGACTGCCCGTCCCGGAGACCGTCGCGGGGTGGATGCCGCTGCTCGACCTGCTGCTCGGGGTGCGGGACACCCTCGACGTGATGCTGCCGCGGGTCTTCGAGCAGTCCCTGGACGACTACATCGCAGCCACCGCACCGGCCGGATCGGTCCGCCGCAGCACCGACGTCGGGTGGCGGGAGCGGACGCGCCGCCGGCGCGCGGCCGCCCTGCTGGTCCGCCCGGGGCTGATGCTCGCCGACCTGCACTCGGTCCTCGTGCTGGCCCGCCAGCAGCGTGGTCGCTGGGAGCGGCTCTCCGGTCCCGGGGCCTGGCCCTCGGTGCCGACCGGGCTGGACGAGGCGTGGGCGGCGGCCGATCGGGTCGACCGGGCCCTCGGCGTCCTGGCCGAGGTGTTCGCCGGATCGCCGGCCGCCGATCTGCACACCCTCCCGCTGCCCGAGCTGGAGCGCCGACTGCTCGACCTGGCCGGGGACGACGAGGGTGCGCTCGGTCAGCCGCGGCGGATCGCCCTGCTGCGCGGCCTGCACGAGGTCGGGCTCGGCCCGCTGGTGGACGACCTGCGCGAGCGCCGGGCAGCCGAGCGGGAGGTGGACGGCGAGCTCGACCTGGCCTGGTGGGGCGGTGTGCTGGAGTCGATCGTCAACGGGGACGCCCGGCTGGCCCGCCGCGACCCCGAGGCGCTGAAGGCCGCGGCCGAGGAGTTGCGGGTCGGGGAGCTCGCCGGCATCGCCGACGCCGCCCGCCGGGTGCGCGAGCTGGTGGCCGACCGCGCGCTCCGGGTCGCCCGCGAAGAGCCGGAGCAGGTGCGCTGGCTCCGCGAGGAGGCGCCGGACGACGAGGCGCGGGCGCTGTGGCCGGCCGATCTGTTCGCCGCCGCCGGCGATCTCGTCGCGGCGCTGCGACCGGTGTGGGTGGCCAGCCCGGACGTCGTCGCGCGCGGGCTGCAGCCCGCCCGCCCCGGCGTCCCGGCCGCGGTGGACGTCGTGATCGTCGACGACGCCGGGAGCGTGGGGATCGCCGAGGCGGCCGCGGCGCTGTCCCGGGGCGCGCAGGTGGTGGTCGGCGGGGACCGCGACGGGTTGCCCCCGCCGGACGGGGGGCTTTCGACGCTGGCCGCGGTGGCCGCCGTCACCCGCCCGCACCGCCTCGACCGCAGCCATCGGGTGCGCGACGCCCGCCTGCTGGATCCCCTCCGGGAGCGGTACCCGCAACGCTGGGACGCCGTCCCCGGGGTGTCCGCCGGCGCCTGCGTGCGGCTGGATCTGGTCATCGACGCGGTCGCGCTGCCGGGCCCGGGCGAGGACCTCGCGGTGAGCTCGGAGGTGGAGGTGCAGCGGGTGGTCGACCTCGTGGCCGAGCACGCCACGATGCGGCCGCACGAGTCCCTGATGGTGATAGCGCTGGCGGAGCGGCACGCCGAGCGGATCGAGGAGGCGCTGCGTGCCGCCGCGGCCGGCCGGCCCGTGCTGCGGTCGTGGCTGGACAGCCGCGGGCCGGATGCCGCGGAGCCGTTCGGTGTCCGCACCGCCGCCCGGGTGACCGGGCTGGAGCGCGACGCGGTGATCGTCACGCTCGGCCTGGCCCGCACCCCTCACGGCCGGGTGCTGCATCGGTTCGGCGTGATCGACACACCGATCGGGGCGGGCTGCCTGGTGGCCGCGATGACCCGGGCCCGCCGCCGCACCACCGTGGTCTCGAGCTTCCCCGCCGCCGACCTCGACGCCGAGCGGCTGCACACGGACGGCGCCCGCCTGCTGCGCCAGGTGCTGCTGGCGGTGGGCGACGGGGCCGATCACGAACCGGCGACGGCGGGCGTGACCGACCGGCTGGTGGCGACCGGCATCCCCGTGCAGACCGGGGTCGGTGACCCCGAGTGGCCCATCGACCTGGTGCTGTCCGACCCGCAGCCACCGTGCGCCAGGCTGGTGGCCCTGGACCTGGACGGCCCGCGGTACGCCGCCCGGACGATCCGCGAACGGGACCGCCAGCGGGGTGAGCGGCTCGCGCTCGCCGGGTGGGTCCACCACCGGGTGGCGGCGATCGACGTGTTCCGCGACCCGGCCGGTGAGGTGGAGAGGATTCGGCGGGTGTGGATCCGGGCGATGCTGGACCGGGAACGGCAGGTGGCGATGGCGGCGATGGCGGCGCGGGGCTCGCAGCGGACCGCTGCGGGGTCCCTCCCGGACCGCCCGCCGGGCTCGACCCCGGACCGCCCGTCGAACGCGGATGCCGGCGACCCGTCGGGCTCAGGGCGGGACGGCGCCTCCCCGCCGTCACCCGACCACGCGGCGCCCGACCACGCAGGGCCCGACCACGCAGGGCCCGACCACGCAGGGCCCGACCACGCAGGGCCCGACCACGCGGCGCCCGACCACGCAGGGCCCGACCACGCAGGGCCGGGCAGGACCGTGCCGAGCCAGGGTCGCCCGGACCGCGGGCCCCCGGTGCTGCCGTCGCAGACCGCCGACGACACCGACGCCGGGTGGGGCGAGGCCGAGGACGGGTCCGGCGACGACGACCGGTTCGGCCGCGAGCGGCCCCCCCACTGGGAATGACCGATCGGGCTCGGAGTCAGACCTGGCCACCCCGGGCACGCAGCAGGTCCCGGATCTCGCGGAGCAGCGCGACGTCCTCCGGCGTCGCCTCGGCCTCGGGCTCCTCCCCTCGCCGGCGGCGCTCGTTGAGCTTGTTCACCGGGAGGACCACGAAGAAGTAGACGGCGAGGGCGACGATCAGGAAGTAGATCAGCGCGGTGATCGTGGAACCGATGATGATCTTGCTGCCGTTGACGGTCACCCCGGCGGTCCCGAAGTCGGGGGTGCCGCCCATTGCACCGATGATCCCGCCGATGAAGTCCCGGGCGAACACGGTGACGACGGCCCCGAACGCGGCACCAATCACCACCGCCACGGCGAGGTCGATGACGTTCCCGCGCAACACGAAGTCCCGGAAGCCCTTGATCATGCCGCTTTCCCCTCGCGCTCGTGGCCTGGCTGACCGGCGCCGAGCCTAACCCCGGGGTTCGGCACGGGCATGCGGAAGCGGATCAGGGACCTCCGTCGGAGTGGGCGGGGGGCTCATCCGTCGTGGACCGCCACGCTCAGCAATCGCAGGCTCGCGACGGCGGCCAGCCGGGACGCCGTCGAGGCGTCCACCGCGAGCACCAGCAGCCCGGCGGCCGAGGAACCTGCGTCGGCGGCGGGAGGCGGTCCGGCGCCACCGGTGATGCCCTGGTCGAGCGCCGCCCACCCGCCGGAGCCCCCGGCGCCGGTGTCTCCGGCCCCGGGCACGGCGAGCACCAGGGCCGCCGCCGCCACCGTCTCCGCCGCCACGGGCAGCCCGTCACCCGCTGCCGGTGCGATCGCCGGCGCCACGGCACCGGCGAGCACGTCGACCCGCTCCCCGGGACGGACCCCGACCACTCCGCCCGGGTCGCCGAGCCGGACCGTGACCGCGACCACCCCCGGCTCCTGCCCGGTGAGCAGCCCGGCGCCCAGCAACCTGGCGTCGGTCACCGGCTCGCCGCGGCGCAGCGGGCCGGCCAGGACGGTGCCCCGCGGGTCGGCGACCAGGCCGTCGGGACGCGCGGAGGGCGGCCAGGCGCCGGTGGTGACGTCGTCCGGCGCGAGCAAGCGGCCGGCCGGCAGGTCCCGCGCGGCCACCCATACCGGCACGGTCACGGGGGGAGCGGGGGCCAGCGCGTGCACGGCCGCCCCGACCGCGGCGGCCAGGCACCCGCCGACCGCCAGCCGGCGTCGCCGGGCCAGCGCCAGCCGCAGGGATCGTCGGAGCCGGCGCCATCGAGGCGGAGTCACGGCAGCTCGAACGGCAGGCGGAGGCCGTCGAGGGCGTGCCGGCAGACGCAGTCGTCACGCGGCAGGCGGGCCAGGACGTCACCGAGCAGGCGCTTCAGCCGCTCGACGCTGGCCGCGAAGACCTCGAAGACCTCTGTCTGCGAGACGCCCTCGCCGGTCTCGGCTCCGGCGTCGAGGTCGGTGACCACGGCGATCGAGGTGTAGCACAGCGCCAGCTCCCGGGCGATCGCCGCCTCGGGCATCGTGGTCATCCCGACCAGCTCCGCGCCGCTGGAGGCGTGCCAGCGGGACTCGGCCCGGGAGGAGAACCGCGGCCCATTGATCACGACGAGGGTCGCGCCGTCCCTGGCCGGCCAGCCGGCCCGCTCGGCCGCGCCGAGCACCGTGGCCCGCCCGCGCGGGCAGAACGGGTCGGCGAAGCCGACGTGGACGACCGCGCCCTCGACGTCGTAGACGGTGTGCGAGCGCCCCACCGTGCGGTCGATGATCTGATCGGGCAGCACCAGCGAGCCTGGACCGAGTTCGGGGAGCATCGAGCCCACGGCACAGGGCGCCACCACCTGGCGCACGCCGAGCGCACGCAGCGCCCACAGGTTCGCCCGGTAGTTCACCCGGTGCGGTGGGAAGCGGTGATCCTGCCCGTGCCGGGGGATGAACGCCACGCTCCGCCCGGCCACCTCCCCCACCACGGGCGGTTCACTGGGCGCGCCGAAGGGCGTGCCGACCGGCACCTGCCGGCCCGCATCGATGAAGCTGTAGAACCCGGACCCGCCGAGGATCCCGATCTCGGCGGTGGCTTCGGCCGCGGCGGCTGTGGTCATGACGCGACGCTAGCCGCCTCCGATGCGGCTGCGGACCTTTCCGGCCCGGTCCTGTGGACGGCGGGGGGCGCCGCTCCGCTGTGGAGGAGACGTCGCCTGCCGGTGGGTCAGGCCGCCGATCCGGAGGACGACCCCGAGCCGCCCGAGCCGCCCGACCCCGAGCTGCCGGACCCGGAGCTGCCGGACCCGGAGCTGCCGGACCCGGAGCTGCCGGACCCGGAGGCGGCCTTCTCCGCCTTGCCCTTGGACGCGCCGTCCAGCTGCGCCTTCCCGGCGCCGTCGGGCTTGCCCTTGGCGGCGGCGTCGGTCTTGCCGTTGGAGGCCCCGTTGGCGGCGGCCGCGCGCGAGTCCGTGCGGTAGAAGCCGGACCCCTTGAACACGATGCCCACCGAGCTGAACAGCTTGCGCAGCCGGCCCTGGCACCGGGGGCACTGGGTGAGCGCCGGGTCGGTGAAGGACTGCTGCGCTTCGAACCGGTGGTCGCACTCGGTGCACGCGTAGGCGTACGTCGGCACGTTCGCCCTCCTCTTCACCATCGCCCGTACCCGGTGGCCCCGGGCCGGGGAGTCTCAGGGCCCGTCGCCCCGGCCGGAGACCCGTGACCAGCCGCGGCGGAGCAGGCCGCTACTGGCACTCCAACGCTTCGAGTGCCAATGATATGCCGTCGTCGCGGCCGGAGAAGCCCCGGACGCCGCCGTCCCCGCCCGCCGGGACCTGCGGGCTGTGGTCACCGGGCGCCACCAGCCGGCGAGCTTTCCCCCCACGCTGACCTCATGCAACCGGGCCTCGGTGGCCTGTCGTACCGCCGAGAGGGTGACCAGGATCAGGTCGTCGCCGTGCCGGAGGATGGTCCGCGGCGAGGGCACGAACGAGTCGCCGTCCCGCACCACCAGCGTGATGTTCGCGCCCGGCGGCAACCGTAGTTCGAAGATCTCGACCCCGTGCAGCCGGGAGGTGGGGCCGATCTTGACCTGAAGCACCTCGGCGCCGAGCGTGTTCAGCGGGGAGGACTCGATGTCGAGGTCGATCGCGCCGACCCCCTCGGGCAGCCCCAGCCGGCGGGCCACCCGCGGCAGCGTCGGCCCCTGCACCAGGGTGAAGACCACCACCAGGACGAAGACCAGGTCGAACAGGTGCACGCTGCCGCTCACCTGGGCGGCCACCGGGATCGTGGTGAGCACGATCGGGACCGCGCCGCGCAGCCCGGACCAGGCCAGGAACGCCTGCTCCCGCCAGTTCATCCCGAACCAGCTGACCGAGACCAGCACCGACAGCGGCCTGGCCACCAGCAGCAGCACCAGCCCCACCGCCACCGCCGGTGCCACCTGACCGGGCAGCCGGGCGGGGTCGGCGAGCAGGCCGAGCAGGACGAACAGGCCGATCTGCGCGGCCCAGCCCAGGCCTTCGGCGGCGCTGCGCACGGTCGCGCCGTGCGGCAGCCGGGAGTTGCCCAGGACCAGCCCCGCCAGGTAGACCGCCAGGAACCCGGACGCGTGCGCCACCGCGGCCACGGCGTAGGCGCCCACCGCCAGCCCGATCACCGCGATCGGGTACAGGCCGGGCGACGGCAGCGCCACCCGGCGCAGCGCGGCCGCGCCCAACCAGCCCACCGCCAGCCCGATCACGGCACCCGCGGCGAGCTCGAAGCCGGCCAGGCCGAGCAGCGTCACCCAGGAGTGGCTGCCGTGGCCGGCGGCCACCGCGGTGAGCTCGACGACGAGGATGACCACGGGCGCGTCGTTGAACCCGGACTCCGCCTCCAGCACCCCGACCAGCCGTCGGGGCAACGGCAGCCGGCGCAGCACCGAGAAGATCGCCGCGGCGTCCGTGGATGAGATCATCGCCCCGAGCAGCAGTGCGACCGGCCACTCCAGGTGCAGCAGCAGGTGGGCGGCCACGCCCGCGACGGCCACCGAGACCGCGATCCCGAGCGTGGCCAGCACGGCGGCCGGAGCGACGGCGTCACTGATCGTCGACCACCTCGTGGTCAGCCCGCCCTCGGCGAGGATCAGCACCAGCGCCGCGTACCCCAGGACGGCGGTCAGGTCGAACTTGTCGAACTCGATCCCGGCGCCGCGCTCGCCGATCGCCAGGCCCAGCGCGAGGTAGAGCAGCAGCGACGGCAGGCCGCTGTTGATCGACAGGCGGACCGCCGCCACGGCGACCAGCAGCACGACCGACGCGATGAGCAGCGCGAGGTTCAGCCGTTCGATCGTCACCGCTGCACCCCTGCGGGCACGCCACGCCCGCCGCGCGGGCGTCCCGTGGCTTCGATCACCCGTGGTCCGGCTGGGCGGCCAGGAAGACCCAGCGGGTCGGGGTCGCCACCCGCGTCACCAGGACGTCGTGCGGCTCGACCGGGATCGGCTCCGCGGCCGCGTCGAGCAGTTCCTCGTCGTGCACCAGCGCCACCACGAGGGTGGGGCTCACCACCCGTTTCAGCGCCCGGTCGTAACAACCGCCGCCGTGTCCCAGCCGGCGCCCGCGGGTATCGACGGCGATCGCGGGGGCGATCACGACGTCCGCCCCGGCCACCGCCTCCAGGCCCAGCCGCGGCCCGCCCGGATGGGGGACGGCGAGCCGCCCGGCGGGCGCGGTGGCGCCGTCGTCCTCGGCCCAGTCCAGGTCGAAGTCGGGGAGGACGACGGGCAGCAGCACCCGCACGCCGCGCCGGCGCAGCACCTCCCGCAGCGGTGCTGTGCCGGGCTCGCCCGCCATCGAGGCGTACAGCGCGACGCACCGGGCGGCGTGCACCTCGGGCATCTCGAGCACGACCGCGGCCACCGCCTCCGCCACCCGCTCCTGCTCGGCCGGGGAGCGGCGTTCCCGGTCGGCACGCAGCCGCCGCCGCAGTGCGCGCTTGACCGCACCGGGCGGCTGGGTCGGCTCGGCCGGGGTTCCTGCCTCGGCCGAGCCGGAGGTCGCCGTCGCGTCCATATGCGTGCCCCCGTCACCTATCCGGGCTACTCTCTGTATGTAATCACTTACGCACTGTTTCCACCGGGGGATCACAACCCCTGGCCGTCGTGCTTCAGCGCCTCGCCCGCGGCCGGTGGACCGACCTGCGGGAGTCACGTTGTCCATGCGCACCCGCCTGGCCATTGTGCTCGCGACGGTCATGATCGGGCCCCTGGTGGCTGCCTGGCTGGCGATCGGCGTTGGAGTTCCCACCGTTTCACGTTCCGCCCAGCGAGCCGCGCTTGACCGCTCCGCCGGGGCGGTGGCGTCGGCCCTGGCCGGGCGCTGCCAGGCGGTCGGGGAGGTGGCCCGTTCGGTGGCCCAGCAGGTGGCCACCGGCGTGCTCGCCGCGGGTGGACAGGCGGCGGGTGCCCAGGCGGTGCGCGACGCCGCGGTCGACGCCGCGGTCGGCGCGGCGCGCCGCAGGCCCGGCACGGCGGTCGCCGTCCTGGCCGGGGGCCGGGTGCTCGCCGCGGCCGGGGAACCGGATGCACGCGGTGCGGACCCGGCGGTCCTGGCGCGGAGGGCCGCCGGGGCCTCCTGCGCCCGGGGCACCGCTCCGGGGAACGGGCCGCCGGCGCTGGCGGAGACCGTCCCGGTGGTGGTGGGCGGCCGCGTGGTCGCCTCCGCGGTCGTGTGGCTGCCGGTCGACGACGCGGCGCTGGCCGGACTGCGGCAGGAACTCGGGATCACCCACGACCTGGTCCTGCTGGCGGCGCCGGTGGGGCCGGGGACCACGGACGCGGCCTCCCGGCGGTCGGTCGCCGCCGCCACCGTGCCGCGAGCCGGCCTCGGCCCGGTGCTCGCTGCGCTCGCCCCGGGCGGGCAGGCCCCCACGGCCGGGACGACGACGGGGACGGCGGCCGGCACCCGGTACGCGGCGCGCTCCGGTCTGCTCGGCGTGCCCTACGTCGTGGTGGCCCTGACCCGGATCCCGGGGCAGGGGTTGCAGGTCACGCTGGCCATGGTCCTGCTGGCCGGCGCGCTGGCGGCGCTGGGCCTGGTCGGGGTGCTCAGTGCGCGCCTGACCAGCCGGCTGGTGGAGCTGACCCGCACCGCCGAGCGGCTGGGTGCCGGGGAACTCGGCGCGCGCAGCGGGATCGAGGGCGCGGACGAGGTCGGCCGACTCGCCGGGGCGATCGACGCGATGGCCGCCGAACTGCAGACCCGGGTGGTGGAGGTGGAGCGGAGCCGCGACGCGCTCGCGGACACCTTCGAGCGGTTCGGTGAGGC
>Ga0187787_10000070_pt1 | contig 11763 bp, 10 predicted proteins | sample 1015_BV01_MP06_2_FD_133007 | JGI IMG/M metagenome (GOLD analysis project Ga0187787, IMG submission 133007) | Tropical peat soil microbial communities from peatlands in Department of Meta, Colombia - 1015_BV01_MP06_20_MG | ecosystem: Environmental > Terrestrial > Soil > Wetlands > Peat | place...
ACCTCACCACGGTCATTAACCCGCACCATGCTGGCATGAAGCCCATTAAGCGCCTGCGTAACCTCGGAATAGCCCTTGCCGTATTCGGGGCCGAGCTCGTTATAGAGCGGCAGGTCGCCGCGTCCGAACCAGCGGCGCAATGCGATGAAGGCGCGCTCCATCAGGCCCGGCTTTTCGGCGCTTGGGGGCGGCAGATCGAAACGCAGCACGTCGCCGCGGCCATAGAGGTTGCGGCTGTCGAGAATGAGGACACCGTCACGGTCGTAAATACGCGCGCGCGTCTTGGTCGGCGAGACGAGGCGGCGCAGCACGGGCGCAACGCGCTCCGGATTGATCGGGAATTCGATTCCCGAAAGCGAGTCATCGGAGGGGCCGTAGCTTTCGCCCGCCTGCAATTCGAGCAGCCGCTCGGGATCGATCGTGATGGAATCCGTTTCCACTGTCGCCGACGCCGCGATCGCGCCTGCAATGATTTCGCTCTGCGTCAGCAAACTTTGCACGCGGGCGTCGATCAGGCCGGCGCGAAACTGCGACAGATAAAGAACACCTGTCACCAGCGCGACGAGGCCGGCAAGATTGAGAAAGACTATGCGGCGCGTGAGGCTCGAGAAGCTTTGCGAGACGAAGAAGTGCCATACCGAGCGCAGCACCCGTCGTACCGCGCTGCCTTGCCTGGGTTCAGGACGCGCCGTCTCGGCGCTGGGCCGTTCGGCCTCAGCGGTCTGTGCGGCAATTTCAGCGGTCCGATCAAGCACGTCGTTCAATCCAGCCGGGTTACCGAGGGTCTGATTGACCCCGACATTTTACCGCAAGCCGCGACGCTCCGTCAGGCCATCCAGGTGGCCCCGAACATTAAGAATTAGTCATTCCTTGAAGCGATAGCCGACACCGTACAGCGTTTCGATCATCTCGAAATCGTCGTCGACCACCTTGAACTTCTTGCGCAATCGCTTGATGTGGCTGTCGATCGTGCGGTCATCCACGTAGACCTGGTCGTCGTAAGCGGCGTCCATCAGCGCGTTGCGGCTTTTAACCACACCGGGCCGCGTTGCGAGTGCCTGCAGGATGAGAAACTCGGTGACCGTCAGGGTGACCGCTTCGCCTTTCCAGGTACAAGTATGGCGCTCGGGATCCATGCGTAACTGACCGCGCTCGAGCACTTTGGTGGAATCGACTTCCTTGACCGGCACGCCGTCCTTGGGGGAGGCGCGGCGCAGCACGGCCTTGACGCGTTCAACCAGAAGCCGTTGCGAGAACGGTTTGCGAATGAAGTCGTCGGCCCCCATCTTGAGGCCGAACATTTCGTCGATCTCCTCATCCTTTGAGGTGAGGAAGATGACGGGGATGTCGGATTTCTGACGCAGGCGCCGGAGCGTCTCCATGCCATCCATGCGCGGCATCTTGATATCGAGGATGGCGAGATCAGGAGGTGACGTTTTGAAACCATCTAGCGCGGAGGCGCCGTCGGTGTACGTCATGATACGGTAACCTTCCGCTTCCAAAGCCATAGAAACGGAGGTCAGGATGTTGCGGTCGTCGTCGACGAGAGCGATTGTCGGCATGAGCCCCTCTTGGCAGGACGTCCCGCGTGTTTTGAACCTCACAAACAGGGTCTGAAATGTGGCCTCTTTGCAACAACTATGTGATTCGGTAGCGATTTCAAGCCCAACCGCCGAATCTTTTGCGTGCGGCAGAGCTAAAATCGTTAATGCGCGAGCGCCCTGATGAAGCCCGATAATGCCTTCGATGCCCGCCTGGCCGCTAAGAAGCTGCTGCGCGAAGGGCGTTCCGGCGCACTTGCGACATTGGTGCCCGGATCGGGAGATCCCTATTGTTCGTTGGTGAATGTCGGGACTTGTGTCGATGGCACGCCGATCTTCCTGCTGTCGAAACTGGCGCTGCACACCAAGAACATTCTGGCCGACAAGCGCGTTTCGCTGATGCTCGATGAGCGCAAGGAGGGCGATCCGCTTGAAGGCGCGCGTGTCATGTTGATGGGAACGTGCGCCAAGACGTCCGACACTTCGGCGGCGCGCGCATACCTCCGGCGTCATCCGGAGGCGGAGATGTTTGCGAGCTTCACAGACTTCGCGTTCTACCGCATGGAAATCGAGCGAGCGCATCTGGTCGCCGGCTTCGGTCGAATAGTCGACCTGCGACCGCAGGACATTCTTACCGGCGTATCCGATGCGCAGGCCCTGATTGAAGCCGAGGCCGAAGCAATCCTGCATATGAATAACGACCATGCCGATGCCTGCCGCCTTTATGCGATCAAGCTGCTGGGAGCTGAGGATGGTGAATGGCGGTGTGTGGGGATCGATCCCGAAGGAATCGAACTTCAGCGCGGGCAAATGGCATTACGGTTACCGTTTTCGCAGCGCATCACGGCGCCCGGTTCGCTGCGGGCAGCCCTTAAGCAACTCGCCGATGGAGCGCGGGCAAAATGAACTCGCGCGAAATCCGCGATTTATCTGATGTACGAAACATCAGCCCGGCCCAGGGCCCGGCGTTAACTTATTGATGCAGTGCAACGCCGCCTGCGGCCAATGCATGGCATTTTTTCTTGGCTTTCCGAGGCGGCCTGACTATGGTCGCGCGCCTTTGGCCGACCGGTTATACTAAGGTGCTATGAGCCGTAGCGCGGGACCAAAAAGGCCCGCGAGGGTTTGGCAACGAAGCGGCCGAGTGTGGGAGGAATACGCGTGCAAGAGCAGGGTGTGCGGAACGGCGCCTATGGTGCCGACAAATTCGGCTTCAAGAACTTGGCCGAGGTGCGCTGGAACCTCACCGAGCCGGCGCTTTACGAGCACGCGATTTCCGCGGGCGAAGCGTCCTTGGTTGCAGGCGGCGCGCTCTGCGCGGAGACCGGCCATCACACCGGCCGTAGCCCGAAGGACAAGCATACCGTTGTCGACGCGCTCACCGAAAACTCTGTCTGGTGGGATGGCAACCGGAAAATGTCGAAAGAGAACTTCGACAATCTCCTCGCCGACTTCATCAAACATGCCGAAGGCAAAAAACTCTTCGCGCAGGATCTGTATGGCGGCGCCGACCATACCTACCGCATCAAAGTCCGCGTCTTTACCGAACTCGCCTGGCACTCGTTGTTCATTCGCCAGTTGCTCATTCGCCCGGAGTTCAAGGAACTCGCGGGGTTCGTTCCCGAGCTCACGATTGTCGACCTGCCCTCGTTCAGGCCGGACGCCAAGCGGCACGGCGGCCGCGAAGGCTCGGACACGATGGTTGCCATCGACTTCACGCGCAAGATCGTCCTGATCTGCGGCTCGTCATATGCGGGGGAAATGAAGAAGTCGGTGTTCACGACACTCAATTTCTATCTGCCCGCCCGGAACGTTGTCCCGATGCACTGCTCGGCCAATGTGAGTCATGAGGGCGAGAGTGCGCTGTTCTTCGGCCTTTCCGGCACCGGTAAGACGACATTGTCGGCAGACCCGAGCCGAATTCTCATCGGCGACGATGAGCACGGCTGGGGCCCGGACGGCATCTTCAACTTCGAAGGCGGCTGCTACGCCAAGACCATCAAGCTCTCGCAGGAAGCTGAGCCGATGATCTGGGACGCCACCAACCGCTTCGGCGCCGTGCTGGAGAACGTGGTGTTCGATCCAGTCACGCGCGTGCCGGATTATGACGACGGTTCCAAGACCGAAAATACCCGCTCGGCCTATCCGCTCGAATTTATTCCGAATGCGTCGCGGAGCGGCCGCGCCGGTCACCCGAAGAACATCATCTTCCTCACCGCCGACGCCTATGGCGTGATGCCGCCGATCGCCAAGCTCACGCCGACGCAGGCGATGTACCACTTCCTCTCGGGCTATACGGCGAAGGTCGCCGGCACCGAGAAGGGCCTGGTGGGTGTGCAGCCGGAATTCTCCACGTGTTTCGGTGCGCCATTTCTGCCGCGCCATCCGTCGGTCTATGCCGACCTGCTGCGCGACTACATCAACAAGCACAACGTCGTCGTTTGGCTGGTCAATTCCGGCTGGACCGGCGGCAAATACGGCGTTGGCCGTCGCATGCCGATCAAGGCGACACGCACGCTGCTGACCGCGGCGCTCGACGGGTCACTCAAGGATGCGGATTTCCGCACCGACCCCTATTTCGGCTTCTCGGTGCCGACTTCGGTCCCAGGCGTCGAGCCGCACCTGCTCAATCCGTTCAAGACCTGGAAGGACAAGGCCGAGTTCGACAAGACCGCGCGCGATCTCGTCGACATGTTCCAGAAGAACTTCGCCAAGTTCGAGAAGCACGTCACGGCGGACATCAAGGCGGCGGCGCCGGAAGTGCGCATCGCGGCCGAGTAAGCTTCTCTCCGGCGCCAAACGAAAAAGGCGGCCCTCGGTGGCCGCCTTTTTGCATTGCCCCGCTATTTTGCGTGTTTCCACGTCACGATGCCGACGCCGCCACTCGACGCCGTCGCGGTGATATATTTGAGCTCGTCTCCGCTGGCGGTGACGATCGAGCGTTTTTGCTCGGTGCCATTCCAATTGGGAAAAGTTGATCTCTCAACTTTAAATGTCAGGGTCTTGTCGGACAGGTTGACCAAATAGGTCCCGATCATCGCGATACTCTTTGAAATGACGGCCTTGTTTTCCTCGGGCGTCCCGGCAACGCGGTTGTTTGATGCAAACTTCGGAAGATTGGGGCCAATGATCGTCAGCATGAAATGTCCGTCAGCATCGAGGCTCATCATACCGTTGGCACCCGCATCAAACTGATCCGTCTTCACTCCGTCTTTCTCGGTCACCGAAGAAACGAGGATCCATGTCCCGCGTATACTGTCCGCGGTTTGTGCCCATAGCGATGTCGAAAGCATCAGGCAGATGGTGGAAGTCACCAGCAACTTGGCCAACATGTCGCCCTCCTTCTGGTTCGCGGTTCACAATTTCTAGGGCGTTCCACGCAGATCCGTTAGATGGCAGACTGAGAGGATCCCTTCCGTAATCTGGAAAGCCAAATATGGATCGGCTTGAAGCGATGTCCGTCTTGCTCGCAGTCGCGGAGGCCGGCAGCATTTCGGCTGCATCACGGAAGCTCAAGGTGCCTCTGGCGACGATCAGCCGCAAAGTGGCGGAGCTCGAAGCGCATCTCAAGGTGCGGCTCCTGATGCGATCAAACCGGAATATTTCGCTGACGGAGGCCGGGCAGTCATTTGTCGCTGCCTCGCGCCGCATTCTTCAGGAATTGGGCGATGCCGAGCGCGACGCATCGGGTGAAAACATAACGCTGAAGGGGTGAACTGGTCTTGTCCGCCCCGATTGCCCTCGGACGATTTTATCTTCTTCCCGTTGTCATGGATTTTCTCAAGGATTACCCGAGTATTGATGTCCGCATGATGCTTGCGGATCGCCGCCTGAACTTCATCGAAAACAATATCGACGTTGGGCTGCGTGTCGGCGAGCTGGAAGACTTCAGTCTGGTCGCAAAGAAAGTGGGAACAGTGAGGCGTGTGGTCTGCGGCAGCCCGGCCTACCTTGCACGACGAGGCGCGCCGAAGAGCCCGGCAGATCTTAAGAGCCACGACTGCATCACCTTTGAAAACACACTGTCGTCGCAGACGTGGGAATTCAATATCGGCAAAAGTGAAAAGTTGTTTCCGATCCATTCGCGGCTGGTTGTGACCACCGCAGAGGCTGCTACCGATGCCGCGGTTGCGGGCATCGGACTTGCGCGAATGCTTGACTACCAGGTTGCGCCGCAAAGGCGCGCCGGAGCTCTAAAACTGGTGTTGGAATCCTTCAGGTCATCGCCCAAGCCTGTTCACCTGATCTACGAAGCCGGAAAGCATTTGCCGTTAAAAATACGGACGTTTCTTGACTATGCCGCTCCAAGATTGAAGAAGGCGATACGGGCCGTCGCCGATTAAATGTGCCGGAATGGCGCAGATAAAAAGGGCGGCCGCTGCCGCCGCCCTTTTCATTCTACGATGAGCGCGGTCAGTTGCTTGACTGGCCCGTCGTTTCCAGTTGCTGGCCGATGCGGTTGAAGCGCGCCTTCTGCTCGCTGGTCAGCGAGGCATAGAAGCTATCCAGCGCGGGCTTCACCGTCTTCGCGGCATCGATCATTGCCTGCAGGCGTTTTTCCATCACGTCGAGCCGTCCGGGCGGGGTGATCGGCGTTTCGTCCGGGCAGGCGGCCTGCATGATCGAAACAGCCTGCGTGGATGCGTCCTGCAGCTTGTTGAGCTCGGTTTCCTGCGCGTCCGTGGGATTGATCACATCCTCGATCTTCTCGATCGGCAGGTTGGCGAGGCCTTGCTTGGGCTGCTTGCACGTGTCGGCCGCCTTCGAGGCCTCGCTGGCCTCGGCGTTGGTCGCCGTGTTCTTGGGTCCGATCTGGTTGAAGCGCTCCTTCTGCTCATCGCTCAGCGAGTTGTAGAACTTCTCGAGTGGCGGGCGCACCGTCTGCACGGCCTGCAGCGTGGCATCGAGACGCGCCATCATGGCGGCGAGACGACCCGGAGGCGTGAGCGGGAAGGCGTTTTCCTGCGGGCACGAGGCCTTGAAGACAGCGGCCGCGTCCTGGCTCGCCTTGCGCACATCGGCAAGCAATTGCCGTTGATCGCCATCCAGGCCGACCTTCCGCTCAATGTCGGCGAATGGCCAGGCAGTGATACCGCTGCCAGGCTGTTTGCACAGCGTCTGCACGCTGGCATAGCTCGGACCCTGGTCCCGCCCGCTTACGTAGCTGCGGGCCTGCGGGTACGCCCCGCCATACACGTAGTCTTCCGGCGGGCCGGCCTCGCCCCAGAATACGCCGTCGAAAAAGTCGTCATAGGCATAGGCCCAGAAGCCATCATCATAGCCATAGGGCCAGAACGCATAGTCGAAGATGTCCGAATACGCGTAAGGCCAGAACACCGGTCCGTACCAAGCGACGAACGCGGCGCGCCGTCCATGCCGCCACGCGTCGTGGGCGGCAGTTCGTTCAAACCGATCACGCCGGTCGCCGGCCTGTTGCGCAAAGCGCGAGGCAAAACGCCCTTGCCGTGCCGCATCCGCCGTCAGGCGCGGGCTGCCGTTGCGCCGGTTTGCGCGCAGCGTTCGCGCATTTGACTGGCTCTGCAAGGCATTGGGCTGCGCCAGTTGCTGGCGCGACAGCGTACGCTGCTGGCGCGCTTGCTGGATCTGTTCGCGGCGTTGCGCGCGTTGCGACGGCGGCAGGCGGCGCAATTGCCTGTCTTCGCTTCGGCGCAATGCGCGTTCGGCGCGTAGCTGCTGACGCGTATTGAGCTGCACTTGCCGTTGGGTCTGGGCGTTTGACTGTACCCGCGGGTTGGACCGCGTCTGGGCGGTCGATTGCACGCTCTGCCGGTGCAAGGCGCGTTCCTGCCGGAATTGCTGGCGCTGCGCGCTACGATTGATTGCCGGCGCGGAGTGAAACTGCGGCGTCGCGTGCTGCTGTGGCGTGAAGTGCGGCGTCGCGACGCGGGCGGCCGGCGCGGGATGCGGCGGCGCCATATGCGCAGCAGGCGCAAAATGTGGAGCAGCTGCGTGAGGCGCAGGTGCCATGCGCGGAGCTGGCGCGGCATGCGGGGCAGGTGCAGGCCGGGCTGCGGGCGCTGCGGCCCGCGCCGGTGCTTGTTTGCCCGGGGGCTGCTGCGCCAAGGCCGCGACAGGCAGCGAAACCGCCAGCCCTGCCGCAAGTAATGTTCCTAGAAGTCGTGTCTGGTTCGTCATGTCGGTCCTCCCACCAGGCCCGGGCTAAAGTTCCATCCTTCAACCGGTTAAACGGGCGACGGTTCACAAACCCGGCGGTCAATCGTGCGGATGTGATCGAACATGACTGTCTTTTAATCTTCACATACGGGCGTTGAGATACGGCGATGCGCAGGCTCCGAATCGGGCACACAAATGATGAAATCTCGGCCGCCGGGCTCGGCTGCATGGGCATGTCGGGTGGCTATGGCCCAACCGATGATGCCGAAAGCATCGCCACCATCCATGCCGCTCTCGATGCCGGGATCACGTATTTCGACACCGGCGACTTTTACGGGATGGGTCACAACGAGATGTTGCTGGGCGAGGCATTGAAGGGCGGCAAACGCCGGCGCGCTTTCCTGTCTGTCAAATTCGGCAATCTGCGCGGTCCTGATGGAGGCTGGTACGGCCTGGACCTTCGCCCGGCTGCGGTGAAGAACTTCCTCGCCTACAGCCTGCGCCGGCTCAAAACGGACTACATCGATCTCTACATGCCCTCGCGCTACGACCGCTCGGTGGCGCTGGAAGAAACGCTTGGCGCGATTTTCGATCTCCAGACGGCGGGCTATGTGCGTCACATCGGTCTTTCCGAGGTTTCGGGTCACACGCTCCGCCGCGCGGCGTCGGTCTATCCCGTTGCGGCCTTGCAGATTGAATATTCGTTGTTATCCCGCGGCATCGAGCGAGAAATTTTACCCGCGGTGCGCGAACTCAAAATCCCGCTGGTTGCCTATGGTGTGCTCTCGCGCGGGCTGATCAGCGATGCAACGCTCGCGAATGGCGGCGGCAATTGCGGCGAAATTCGCAGCCGCATGCCTCGCTTCTCGGCACAGAATATGCCCCGCAACCGCGAGCTGATCGCCGCGCTGTCCAAATCCGCGAAGGCGCGCGGGGTGACCGTTGCACAGCTCGCCTTTGCCTGGCTGCGTTCGCGCGGCGAGGATGTTGTGCCGCTGATCGGGGCGCGCCGCCGCGATCAACTCGCCGAGGCGCTTGCAGGGCTGGAGATCGTTCTGACACCGGACGAATTGGCGGCGATTGAACAGGCCGCGCCGATGGGCGCTGCCGCCGGCGAGCGTTACAGCCCTTTGGCCATGAAGCACCTCGACAGCGAATTACCGATTTGAACTGCTGGCGCCCGCGCGCAGCCGCTCGATCAGCTCGGCGGTCGGATAGGAATCGGCCGGCAGTCCGGTTTTCAGCTGCGCCTTCTTTGTCGCGTTACGTGTGCCATTGCCGATCTTTCCATCGACTTCGCCGACGCCCTCATAGCCGTGCTTGATGAGTAGCCGTTGCAACTCCATCACCTGCTGCGTCGATAGCGGCGCGATATTCGCCGCACCGGAGTGGTCGACATTTGGCGCGCCCGCGAGCCGGGTCGCAAAATAGGCAACGGTGGTCGAATAGACGATTGCCGAATTCCATCCGAGGAAAGCCTTGAAGTTCGGGTAGGCGAGGAAAGCCGGCCCTTGGCGGCCCATCGGCAAGATCAACGAGGCCGGCAAATCCTCGGCAGGCAGCGAACCGTGCGCCGCCTGCACGCCCCATGCGACCCATTTCGACTGCGGATGTTGGATGCTGAGGTCGGCTTCCTGCCACGGCAGGTTCGCCGGCACACGCACCTCCTGCAGCCATGGCTGCCCGCGTTGCCAACCCAGTGTAACCAGAAAATTGGCGGCAGAGGCCAGCGTATCCGGAACGCTATGGATCAGGTCGCGCCGTCCGTCGCCATCGAAGTCGATCGCGTTCTTGAGATAATCGGAAGCCGTGAACTGCATGCCGCCGAATTCGCCGGCCCAGTCACCGATCATATCTTCGACGCGCTGGTCGCCGCGCTCGATGATGCGGAGCGCATCGAACAATTGCTGGCGGAAGAAATCGGGCCGCCGGCAGTCATAGGCAAGAGTCGCGAGCGCGCTGAGAATATTGTAGTTGCCGAAATTGGCGCCGAAGTCACTTTCAAGGCCCCAGAAGGCGGTGAGCACCGGCGCCGGGACGCCATATTTCTTCTCAACCTGCGCGAACAGGGCGGCGTGCTGCTTGATCTTGGCGAGACCGTTGGGAATTCGCGGGCCGCCCACCATCCGGTCGGAAAATTGCAGAAACGTCTGGTTGAATACGGCCTGACCGTGATCGCGGCGAATGATGGCCTGGTCGAACGTCATGCTGGGCGAGGCGGCGGCGATGACGCGGGGCGAGATACCTTGCGCCGCCGCTTCCTTCTTGAATTCGTCGAGCCAGCGCTCGTAGCTGCCGCTGTTCGGGCAGCTGGCGGCGAGGGCCGGCGCTGTCAGTGACGCGCTGACCATCAATACTGCCGCTGCCAATGCCGTCTTGCGCATCGTCCGGTCCATCCGTTGCGTCGCCATCGAAGGCGTGGGTTATGACAGAAAAGAGGCTAATTTTCGAGTCGTGCGCAGCTTCACTTGACGCTGTGCGCCTTGTGTTTCCGGAATGCGTCGGGCAGCATCGCGAGGCTAAATAAAAAACTTGGCTGCGCCGGTTTTTGCTGTTCCGGGAGTCGGGGGAAATCCAAGTGCAAGAGTCGGCCGCCATCGAAACGGCGAAACATATCCTGCTTTCCGGCGGCCTTATCCTGTCAATCGGCACCATCACCGGGCTGCTGGCTCAGAAAATAAAGATTCCGGACGTTGCGGTCTTTCTGATCGTCGGTATGGCGATCGGACCGGAGGCGCTGGGGCTGATCGATATCAAATCGGACTCCGCGCTCAATCAGATCATTCTTCTCTTCGGGGCCAGTTACATTTTATTCGACGGCGGTGCGTCCCTGCGCTTCGAGGTCCTGAAGCGGGTTTGGATCACGATTGTCATAATCGCTACAGTCGGCGTGCTGATCACCGCTGCGATCACCGGCATCGCCGCCTACTACGTACTCGGCGTTCCGTGGATTGTGGCGCTATTGCTGGGAGCGACGCTTGCGTCCACGGATCCGGCCACGCTGGTTCCTATTTTTCGACAAGTGCGCATTCGCGATCGCGTGGCGCAGACGGTGATGAGCGAGTCGGCATTCAATGACGCCATGGGCGCGATCGTCACGTTTGGAGTGTTAGGCGTTGCAATGGGGACCGGCGAATTTTCGTTTACGTCGTCAGCCCTCGATCTTCTCAAGCAATCGTTCATCGGCATAGTCGCCGGAGTCGGGCTTGGGTATCTAGCCGCGCTGCTCATCGCTCACGAGCGATTGGGATTCCTCGCCGACTATGCTCCCGTCGTTACACTTGTTGCTGTTATCGGCGCCTATTTTGCAGCCGACGGATTGCAAGCCAGCGGGTTCATGGCGGTGTTTGTTTTTGGCATCATGATCGGGAACAAGGATTCTTACGGCTTCAATATGGAACCGAGCGAGTCGAGAAAGCTTGACGAATACGTCTCGACCACCGCGTTCATCATGCGCTTGTTCATTTTCATCTTGGTTGGCGCACAGGTCGATTTTGGCCTTATGGGGCAATATCTGGCAGGGGGCGTCATGGTGGTTACCATACTGATGCTGGTAGCCCGTCCTGTGACGGTTTTCGTGTGCGCGCTACCGGATCGACGCGCTCGGTGGAGCGTCAAAGAGATGCTGTTCATGTGTTGGACCCGGGAGACCGGTGTCATTCCGGGCGCGCTGGCCGGCTTGCTGCTCGGCATGAAGGCGCCCGGCGCTCGTATAATCGCTTCAGTCACTTTCATTGCCATTCTGATGACCATTCTCATTCAAGCGCCGACAACGAAGTGGTTGGGGAAAGGCCTGGGCCTCCTGGAGGAAAAGTAGGCCGGACAGGCCAGGCGAAAAAGTGAATCAAGTCGATCAATTCGCAGGAGGTAACCAATGGCTGCAAATATCCGCTTTTCGAATCCAAAGACGCTCGCAAAGCCACCCGGGTACAGCTACCTCGTCGAGGCCACCGGGCCGAACCGCTTGATCTTCATTGCGGGACAGCTTGGGCTCGACATGGAAAACAATCTGGTGGGCGCGCCCGGCGATTTTCGCGCGCAGGCGAACAAGGCCGTCGAGAACTTGAAACTGGCGCTTGCCGACGCA
>Ga0187787_10000071_pt1 | contig 11758 bp, 10 predicted proteins | sample 1015_BV01_MP06_2_FD_133007 | JGI IMG/M metagenome (GOLD analysis project Ga0187787, IMG submission 133007) | Tropical peat soil microbial communities from peatlands in Department of Meta, Colombia - 1015_BV01_MP06_20_MG | ecosystem: Environmental > Terrestrial > Soil > Wetlands > Peat | place...
CGCGACCGACACTATTTCGAACAATTCTGACCCGGCGCCCGATCACTAAGGACGAGGACCAGCGGCGCCCTTCGGGCGCCGCTCTTCATTTACGCGTGAGGCCGGTAGCGAGAGCCGCAAAACCGTGCCAGATTTCCCGACGCCGAACTGGCGCGGGTCATGTCATGCACGACAGTGCGTTGAAAATTCTGACGGCGGCATTTTTCATTGCATTCGCAGGTGAGGCGGGGGCGCAAGGTGCGGCGCCGGCACCCGCGAAACCGGAAATGACGGAAAGCTGCCCGGGTCTGATCGCCGCCCGATCACCGCTCGTGCAGCCAGCATCGCTGCGTCTCGCCGCGCTCGAGCACGATCAGTTGCGCATCAGTTATATCGGCCACTCAACCTTCCTCATCGAGAGCCCGCAGCTGGTTCGAATTGCGACCGACTACAATGACTATGTCAGGCCGCCGGTGCTGCCGGATATTGCCACGATGAATCACGCGCATTCGACGCACTATACTTTGTCGCCGGATCCAGCGATCAAATATGTGCTGCATGGCTGGGCCGACGAGGAAAAGCCCGCGCGCATCGATCTGCAATACAAAGATGTGCGCGTGCGCAACGTGCCGACTAATATACGGTCGTTCGACGGCGGCACCGAACGGCACGGCAATTCGATATTCATTTTCGAGGTTGCCAACCTGTGTGTCGCGCATCTCGGCCATCTGCATCACACGCTGACGCAGCAGCAGCTCAACGAAATTGGCCGTGTCGACATCGTGCTCGTGCCGGTGGATGGGTCCTATACCCTCGACCTCGATGGCATGGTCGAGGTGCTGCACGCACTCAAGGCACCGCTGATGATCCCGATGCACTATTTCAGCGCCTACACGCTCGACCGCTTTTTGCAGCGTGTTCGCCAGGAGTGGGACGTTGAAGTGGCTGAAATACCATCGCTGGTGGTGAGCAAGACAAGCCTCCCGGTAAAGCCGAAGGTTCTGGTCTTGCCGGGCCATTAACCGCAGGAATTAACTGCGCTAATAAGTGGAAATACGTGGAGCTTGATCCGCGTCAAATTGCAGCCGTTATTCCCGGCTTATCAACACCCCCCAGCGAGAGCCAGTTGACGTGGCGGAACTAATGGTTAGTTGTCGCGTTCTTGCAGCGCGTTTTTGAATGAGATTTCGAGGGATTTTCATGGTTCAGACTTGGAGTAGTTGGAAGCGATTTCCCGATGCGCATAGTGGCGAACATGTTGAAGCGCCCATCGGCCCCGGTGTTTACGAAGTCCGCCATACGATGACCGGCCGGGTTGTTGCGTTTGGGCATTCAGGCAACGTTGCCAATTCGCTGGCGGATCTGAAGCTGGACGACGGTGCCAGTGTGTTCACGAAGCTCTTTCGCAAGCAGCCGCTGGTGTCACACGTCGCCGATCTTGAATATCGCACATGCGCGGCGGCCAGCCGTGCCGAAGCCAAAACAGCCGCGCAACGCTTGATGGGCTTGCGCCAGACCGCCTGGCGGCGGCGCATGGACATGGGCTGGGCCGCGCGCCATCCGAACTAGTTTCTGCGCGTTTTACAGCTACTGCGGCCGGCCTCGTGCCGGCCGTTTTGCATTTGCGTGTGCCGCTGTCTGGCGGCAGCTTTCGGTCGGTCGTGGATATCGTATACAGTCGTGGTCCTGCGTACGTGGGGCTGTAAGATGTTAAGTGCGGAACAGAACGATCTCATCACCCGAACCGGAGCCAATACGCCGGCGGGCGGGTTGATGAGGCGCTATTGGCAACCTGCGGCTTTGGTTGATGAGCTCTCCGGCAACCGCCCCGTCAAGCCGGTGCGGCTGTTCGGCGAGGACCTGGTGATCTTCAAGGATGAGCAGGGCCGCTACGGTTTGATCGGCCGCCGCTGTCCGCACCGCGGCACCGATCTCGCCTACGGGCGCCTCGAAAACGGTGGACTGCGCTGCGCGTTTCATGGCTGGCTGTTTGACGTCAACGGCAGATGCCTGGAGACGCCAGCCGAACCCGACGACAGCAATCTCTGCTCGCAGATCAGGCAAAAATCTTATCCGGTGGTTGAGAAGAGCGGCATCCTGTTTGCCTATCTCGGGCCCGGCAAGCCGCCGGCGTTGCCGCACTTCGATTGCTTTGTTGCGCCCGCAAGCCACACGTTCGCATTCAAGGGCATGATCGACTGCAACTGGCTGCAATCGCTCGAAGTCGGCATCGATCCCGTGCATACGTCCTTCCTTCATCGCTTTTTTCACGACGAAGATCCGAGCCAGGGCTATGGAAAGCTCTTTCGCGATACTTCGCGCGATTCCGACATGCCGATGTCGCGCATCATGCGCGAGGTGACACGGCCGCGCATCGAAGTCGAGCCGACCGAATTCGGTTTCCGGCTGCTGACGCTGCGTAAGATCAGCGACGCGAACATGCACGTGCGCGTCACCAACCTGATGTTCCCGAACGCATTCATTATTCCGATGAGCCGGGAGATGACGATTACGCAATGGCACGTGCCTATTGATGATACGAAGCACTATTGGTACGCGATCTTCACCTCGTTCGGCGCGGCCGTCGACAAGGACGAAATGCGACGCCAGCGTCTCGCGCTCTACCAGTTGCCCGACTACATCCCGAACAAGAACAAGAGCAACGACTACGGATTTGATCCGCACGAGCAGGAACACGAGACCTATACCGGCATGGGTGCCGACATCAACGTGCATGACCAGTGGGCCTGCGAGTCGATGGGCGCAATTCAGAACCGCACCGAAGAGCACCTCGGCACATCCGACAAGGCGATCAGCGCCTATCGAAAATTGCTGCGCCAGGCGATCGAGCAGTCGAGCAAGGGCGAAAAGCCGATCATGGTCCTCGACCCGGCGCACGCCGCGAGCATGACGGGTCCGGCGGCAATCGATGGCATCGGGCCCGCCGACGACTGGCAGGGCTATTGGCAGAAGACCGAGGCCGTGAAGCGCAAGGCTGCGAGCTGGACCAACGGGCATTAAATCGAATGCCCGCGCGCTCGCGTAGATCCGCCAGCTTCGTCGAGCGCCACGGCTTGTGGAGCGACGCGCAGACAAAGGCCGCGTCCCAGGTCGAGCGCGTCATCAAGAAAGAAAAACTTGAAATCGTCCGCTTCTCCTTTGCGGACCAGCACGGCGTGCTGCGCGGCAAAGCGCTGCTCGCATCGGAAGCCGCCGGCGCGATGCGCAACGGCGTTACCATGACCACGACCCTGCTCGCGAAAGACACCGCACACCGCACCGTCTATCCGGTGTTTACGCCCGGTGGCGGCTTCGCGATGGAGCAGATGCAAGGCGGTGGTGATTTCGTCATGGTCGCCGATCCGGCGACGTTTCGTATTCTGCCCTGGGCTAACAAAACCGGTTGGATGCTGTGCGATATTTATTTCGCCAATGGTCAGCCGGTGCCGTTTTCTGCACGTGCGCGCTGCCGCGACGCGCTGGCAACGCTTGCCAAAGCCGGTTTCGATTTCGTTGCTGGCCTGGAGGTGGAATTTCATCTGTTCAGGCTGACGAATCCGCGCCTGATGCCTGCCGACGCGACTTGGCCTCCGGAAGCGCCCGAGATCAGCCTGTTGACCCAGGGCCACCAGTATCTCACCGAATCTCGCTTCGACATGCTCGATCCCGCGGTCGAACTACTCCGCCACGGCGTCGAACAGCTGGGCCTGCCTTTGCGTTCGGTCGAAGTTGAGCTCGGCCCCAGCCAGTGCGAATTTACCTTCCGGCCGCAGGCGGGCCTGGAAAGCGCCGACACCATGGTGCTGTTCCGCGCGGCTGTGAAACAGATTGCAAGGCGTCACGGCTACCTGGCGAGCTTCATGTGCCGGCCGGCGCTGCCCAATATGATGTCGAGCGGATGGCATCTGCACCAGTCGCTGGTCGAAACCAGGTCGAGGCGCAATGCTTTTGCGTTCGACCACCGCGACGTGCTTTCGACAGTCGGCAAATATTATCTCGGCGGACTGCTTAGCCATGCGCGCGCTGCTGCGGTGTTCACCACGCCGACGATAAATGGCTACAAGCGCTACCGCCCTTATTCGCTCGCTCCCGACCGCGCCATCTGGGCGCGCGACAACCGCGGCGTCATGGTGCGCGTCCTAGGGCAACCCGGCGATCCCGCGACCCATCTGGAAAACAGGGCCGGCGAGCCCGCCGCAAACCCCTATCTTTATTTAGCGTCGCAGATCTACTCTGGACTCGATGGAATTGCACGCAGGCTTGATCCTGGACCATCCGCCGACACGCCCTATGAGGCAGTGGCGGCGCTGTTGCCGAAAGATCTCAGCGAAGCTTTGATCGCACTGCGCGCCGATGAAACTTTCCGTTCCGGTTTCGGGGCAGCATTTGTCGATTATTATACGCACATCAAGGCCGCCGAAATCGAGCGTTTCCACAAAGAATCACGCGAGCAACCCGAGCCCACCCCTTGGGAGCAGAAAGAATACCTGGATTTATTTTGACGCGCTAATAGTCGAGCCGTGGCGCGCGCAGCCGTGCCCGGCTGATGAGGCAGAAGCCAACAGTCCCGGCCATGCCGGCAATCGCGAAGATGAACTTGACCTTTGCGGGCGCGCTGGCGCCGAACGACGCCGCGTAATCCGCAATAATGGGGTCACTCGCGATCACGTCGCCCGCAATCCATCCCAGCAAACCTGCCCCGGCCCAGATGATGAGCGGAAAATAATTGAGCATAGCCATGATGATATTTGCGCCGGCCACTATGGCGGGAATGCTCACGCCCAGCCCGAACACGAGCAGCGCCAGGCTTCCGTCGGCTACGGCAGCAACCGCAATAACGTTGTCGAGGCTCATGACAACGTCGGCAACGGCTACAAGTTTTACGGCTCGCCACAGACTCTGCGACGATGAATTTTCGTTTTCGGCTCCCTCGTTGGGCGAGAGCAGTTTGACCGCGATCCAGAGAAGCGCTGCGCCGCCGGCAATCTTGACGTAGGGAATCAACATCAGCGTCGAAACGATTGTCGCGAAGATCAGGCGCAGCAAAAGCGCGACCCCCGTGCCCAGCACCATTCCCGTGAAACGCTGCTTCTGAGGCAAATTCCGGCAAGCAAGCGCAATGACGATGGCGTTGTCGCCCGACAGCAGGACGTTGATCCAGATAATCTGGACAACCGATATCCAGAACTGCGGCTGCGTGTTGATACCGATGTCGCTCAGGAAATTTATCATTTGTGTCGCGCGCGCCACCTGGGGTCGAGAGATGCTCGCCAAGCCGTGCAGAGAATGCTGACAAGTCCGAGCGCGCCGACGACGAGCAACGACCATTGCAGGACTTCAGAATGCGCCGCGTCTACACGCAGATGATCGAGCAACGTCAGGTAGGGGAGCGCCCAAAGCGCCACGAGTCCGGCCCAGTTCACAAGAACGCTGCTGACCGAAATGTGTGCGGGCGAAACCGCCGGTGTTTCGGCGGTACGATGATTTGCTGACAATGGAAGTCTGTTCGGCACGATCGCTGTCCGCTTGCGGCAACTCGGATTGCCGTGCGGGAAGCATAAGTATGCGAAATACGCCCACAATTCCGGATGAATACCCGGGGCGATGCACTTGGGTATTTCCCCCTAGGGATTAATATCCGGGGTGTCGTCGCGGCAGAGGTCTAGAATTGATGACCACCAGGATGCAGACGGAGCGATTGCGAGCGATGGCCTTTCCGCGAGTCTTCGACGCGCACAAATTGATCGTCGGACTTATTTACCTTGCCGCCTACGCGGTGCTCGACTGGATCAGTTTCATCGAGCCTTACGCGCACCTCGGAATCACGCCCTGGAATCCCGGCACCGGCCTGAGCTTTGTACTGCTTCTGCTGTTTGGGCTCCGGATGATTCCGTTCTTGCTCATCAGTCCCTTGCTTGCGGACTTCCTGAATCAGCAGTTCGCCATGCCCTGGCAGGTCGAGATCCTTGCATCAGTGCTGGTTGGTGGCGGTTACTCGATTGCGCTGACGATCTTGTTGAATCCGAAGTTGCGCTTTGAACCCACGCTCGATTCGATGCGCGATCTCGTTCTGTTGATGATCGTCGCGGTTACAAGTGCCGCTTTCGTCGCAATTGGATATGTGAGCCTTACGATCGCCGCCGGATTACTGCCGCCCGCGGACTTCACGGCGGCAACATTGCGCTATTGGGTTGGCGACGTCATCGGCATCACGGTCATAGCGCCATTTGCGTTGTTCGCATTGACACGCCGCCGCATACTGCCAATGACGACGGAAACATTGCTCCAGTTTATTGCCATCGCAATAGCGCTTGCGCTGGTGTTTGGTCTCGCGGAAGAACAACAATTCCAATTGTTCTATGTGCTCTTCCTGCCGATTGTCTGGCTTGCGGTGCGTACGGGTTCGGAGGGCGTCAGCGTCGGCATCCTGGTCACGCAGATCGGCCTCATCCTGGGCATTCAACTTTTTCCTGCCGGAACATTCGACGTAACGGCCTTTCAGGCACTGATGCTCGTCCTGGCGGTGACGGGCTTGGTTGCGGGCGAACTGGTGACGGAACGGCGACGCACCGAAGCGCAATTACGATTGCAGCAGGAGTCGCATTCGCGTCTGGCGCGGCTTGGCAGCATGGGTGAACTCGCCGCCGCGGTCGCCCACGAGCTCAACCAACCATTGATGGCGGCAGGTACCTATACGCGGCTGGTCAATGATGCGATGAGCACCACGCCTCTTGACGTCGTAGCGGCTGCCGAAACGGCAAAAAAGGCGGTTGCACAGGTTGAGCGCGCGGCCGACGTCGTGCGCCATTTGCGCGCTTTGGTCCGGCTCGACCGCAGCAATCGCACGCCATGTCGGCTCGAGCAGATCGTCGACGAGGCACTCGAATTGTGCCGGCCGGATCTTGACCGCACGAGCGTAATCGCCCGAGCCGACATTGCCGCAGATCTCCCGCGCGTCATGGTCGACCTCCTTCAGGTCGAGCAGGTCCTGATCAATCTTCTGCGCAATGCCATCGAGGCGATCGGAAATATGCGTGGCTCGGTTCTGATCGAGGCGATGCAGTGCGACGCCGAATTCATTGAGGTCCGTGTCGTAGACACCGGGCCGGGCTTTCCGCCCGCGCTCCTTGAAAGTGCGTTTCTGCCACTGTCTTCCAGCAAGGCCGAAGGACTCGGCATCGGATTGCCACTGTGCCGTTCGATTGTCGAGGCGCATGGTGGCAAGCTATGGATCGATGACGGCGCGCCAGGCGGCGCCGTCCATTTTACGCTGCCCATCGCAAGTCCGGCCAAGGCATGAGCGCACTCATTCGCATTGCCGTTATTGACGACGATGAGGCGGTTCTCGACTCATTGCGTCTCTATTTCGCCCGTCAGAATATTGAGACCGGCTGCTTTGCGTCCGCGAAAGAATTTCTTTCAACGATAGCGGGCGGACAACGATTTGATTGCATTGTTTCGGACGTTCGAATGCCTGGCATGTCAGGCCTGGACCTGGTCCACCGGCTGAAGGAAGACGGTTCGCTCGCGCCGGTTGTTCTGATCACAGGGCACGGCGACGTCGATATGGCTGTCGCGGCCATCAAGGTCGGAGCGTTCGATTTCATCGAAAAGCCGTTCGACGAAGCTCGCCTGCTTGCCAGCATCAAAAACGCGATCGAAAAGAGTCAGCAGCCTGAAATCGATGCGGCCGAGCTGGAAAAGTTGCGATCTCGCTTCAGCACGCTTTCGACCCGGCAACGTCAGGTCATGGAGCTCGCCGTGGCCGGCTTGTCGAACAAGGAAATAGGGTCGCAACTCAAAATAAGTCCAAAGACGGTAGAGAATCACCGTGCCTGGGTGATGGAACGTATCGGCGCGCGTAATATAGCCGACCTCGTACGCATAGCGATGAAGGTTCAGGGAACGCCACGGAGTTGATCTAATCTGATGCCTTATGCGCCCACATCGGACAACGTAAAGCTCTATTATGAAGAAGTCGGGCAGGGCACGCCGATCCTGTTCGTGCACGAATTCGCCGGAGATCATCGCAGCTGGGAACCGCAGCTGCGCGAATTCGGCAAGCGTTACCGCTGCATCGCCTATGCGGCACGCGGGTACAGGCCTTCAGACGTGCCGTCGGATGCTTCGGCCTACAGCTATCTGCATGTGATGCGCGATGCGGTCGCGGTGCTCGATCACCTGAAGATCGGCAAGGCGCACATTATCGGCCTGTCAATGGGCGGCTACACTGCTTTGCAGGTCGCACTCAACCATCCGGGACGCGTACGCTCGCTCGTGCTTGCCGGTGCGGGCTCGGGCAGCGAGCGGTGGTACACCGAGGACTTCCACAAACGCTCGCGTGACCTTGCCTTGCAGTTCGAACACGAAGGTTCGGGCGCCGTGGCAAAAACCTACGGCCGCAGCCCGAGCCGCATTCCTTTCGAGCTGAAGGATCCGCGCGGCTTTGCCGAATTTTCAAGACAATTATCTGAACACGATGCGCAGGGCTCAGCGCACATGTCGCGCGGCTTCCAGGGTGCGCGTCCGTCGCTCTACGATTTCGAGGATGAAATTCGGCAGCTGACAACACCGGCGCTGATTGTGGTCGGCGACGAAGACGAACGCTGCATTGAGCCGGGCCTGTTCATGAAAAACGCGATCGCGGCTTCAGGTCTCGTTGTTTTTCCGAAGACCGGGCACGCGGTAAACCTCGAAGAGCCGGATCTGTTCAACCATGTGGTCGGTGACTTCCTTGCCCGCGTCGATACCGGCGCCTGGCAGGCGCGCGACCCGCGGACGCGCGCTCCTGAGTCCCCTCGCAAGTAGTGGAACCCGGTGGCGGCTCCGCTCATTATTGAGGCGAGACAGTCGAGGAGGTGCCAATGCTGAAATGGGCCGTAGTTTTCCTGCTGATCGCTATTGTCGCCGGCATCTTCGGCTTCACCGACATCGAGGCTGCCTCGGCCACTATCGCGCAATGGCTGTTTGGCATCTTCCTGGTGCTGTTCCTGGGGGCGCTCATAATCGGCCTGAGCATCGGCGCCCGGTTGACGTCATGAGCATTTTACCTCCGCAGACAACGGGCAGTTTCTGCGGTTAGTATTGAGACGTGGCATTCAGAAGGACAGTTGCCATGCGTCGCATCGTTATTGGAGTGGCGGGTTTCGCGTTACTCGGCTCATTTGTCGGGCTGGCTCAGGCGGCGGATCTCTATCCCGCGGATCGATCCGTGCGGATCTCGCAAGGCGGCGACTACGTCGACCATGTTGTCGCATCCGGTCCGCGCATTCGCGTTGTCGAGCAGCTACCCTACTGCGGCGATTGTGAAGCGCCCATCGGGCGGAGCTCTTCGCGCACCGTAAGGCTGCGCTACGTCGGCAATCCCGTTTGGGAGCGCGGTTGCGCGCTGGGTGGCTGTTACGGCTACTACGACGTAACGCCCAGTTGCTATTGGCGGGACGTAACGTTGCCCGACGGTCGGGGTGGCCGGGTCACGGGCGTCGAGAACGTTTGCGACGCGCCCTGAGATTCGATTGCGTCAGACGTCGACGCTGGCCGCCAGGGCGTTATCCTGGATGAATTGCCGGCGTGGCTCGACCAGATCGCCCATCAGCTGGTCAAACAAGACGTTGGCTTCGTCAACTTCCTTGATGCGCACCTGCAGCAGCGAGCGGGCATTGGTGTCGAGCGTAGTTTCCCAGAGCTGTTCCGGGTTCATTTCGCCCAGGCCTTTGTAGCGCTGCATCGTGACGCCCTTGCGTCCCGCGCCGGTTATGGCTTCGAACAGGCCGACCGGGCCATGGATGGCCCAAGTCTCGTCCTTGCGCCGCAATGAGCCGGGCTTTTCGTAGGTCTTCTGCAACGAGGCCGCATATTCGTCGAGCTTGCGTGCGTCTGCCGAGCCGAGCAGCGCGTGGTCGATGATAGCGACGGTCTTCACACCACGCAGCGTGCGGGTGAAAGTAAAACCCGCCTCTTCGCTGAATTCGCCTTCCCAGCCGCGCTCGGTTTCTTCGGAGAGCGCATTGAGGCGTTTGGCAATGTAGGGCGCCGCCGCTTTGGCCTTCTTGGGATCGCCGAAAATATCGGAGCTGAGCACGCCGAGAATTGCCGCCTGTTCGACGACCTGGCGATTGTATCGGCTATGCAGTCCGTTGAGGAGATTGCGGATCGTTCGTGCCTGTTCGACCAGTTTGCGCAGGTCCTCGCCGGCGCGCTCTTCGCCGGAGGAGAGACGCAGCACGGCCTCTTCGACGCCAGTCATGATCAGATAGTCTTCCAGCGCGCGCTCGTCTTTCAAATACTGTTCGGATTTTCCACGCGCGACTTTGTAAAGGGGAGGTTGCGCAATGAATATATGACCGCGCTTGATGAGCTCTTCCATTTGTCGGAAGAAAAACGTCAGCAGCAGCGTGCGGATGTGCGAGCCGTCCACGTCCGCGTCAGTCATGATGATGATTTTGTGATAGCGCAGCTTGTCCGGATTGAACTCGTCGCGTCCGATGCCGGTGCCAAGCGCCGTGATCAGCGTGCCGATTTCCTGGCTGCTCAGCATCTTGTCGAAACGTGCGCGTTCGACGTTCAAAATCTTTCCGCGCAGTGGCAACACGGCCTGAAATTCGCGGTTTCGGCCTTGCTTGGCGGAACCGCCGGCGCTGTCGCCCTCAACAATGAAAAGCTCAGATTTTGCGGGGTCGCGTTCCTGGCAGTCAGCAAGCTTGCCGGGGAGTGACGAGACGTCGAGTGCACCTTTGCGGCGGGTCAATTCGCGCGCCTTGCGTGCTGCTTCGCGCGCAGCGGCTGCTTCCACCACCTTGCCGACGATGATCCTTGCTTCTTGCGGATGGATCTCGAACCAATCCTGCAAAGCCTGGTTAATGACGTTTTCAACGACCGGACGCACTTCCGAGGACACCAGCTTGTCCTTGGTCTGCGAGGAGAACTTGGGGTCGGGCACCTTGCAGGACAGCACCGCCGTCAGTCCTTCGCGGCAATCATCGCCCGTCAGGGCGACTTTTTCCTTGCGCGATGTTCCGGCGGTCTCCGCATATTGCGTGATCTGGCGCGTAAGCGCGCCTCGGAAGCCGGCGAGGTGCGTGCCGCCATCGCGCTGCGGGATGTTGTTGGTGAAACAGAGCACGCTTTCGTGGTAGCCATCGTTCCACCACAGTGCGCATTCAACCGTGATGCCTTCGCGCTCGGCCTTGATCATGACCGGGTTTGGTATGAGCGCGGTCTTGTTGCGATCGAGGAATTTCACGAACGCTTCCACACCGCCTTCATACTTCATCTCTTCGCGCTTTTCGACGGCATGGCGCTGGTCGGCGAGGACAATGAGGACGCCGGAATTCAGGAATGCCAGCTCGCGCAGGCGATGCTCAAGCGTGGCAAAATCGAACTCGACCATGGTGAAAGTCTTGGTCGACGGCATGAAGGTGACTTCCGTTCCACGCTTGTCCTTGGCGCTGCCGGCCGCCTTAAGTGGAGCAACCGCGACGCCGTCGCGGAATTCCATGAAATGTTCTTTGCCGTCGCGCCAGATCGTGAGCTTGAGCCAGCTCGAGAGCGCGTTGACCACCGAGACGCCGACGCCGTACAGACCGCCGGACACCTTGTAGGCGTTCTGGTCGAATTTTCCGCCGGCATGCAGCTGGGTCATGATGACCTCGGCCGCCGAGACGCCTTCACCCTTATGGATGTCGGTCGGCACGCCACGGCCGTTGTCGCGCACGGTGCAGGAGCCGTCGGGGTTGAGCTTGACCATGACTTCGTCGGCGAAGCCGGCGAGCGCCTCGTC
>Ga0187787_10000072_pt1 | contig 11755 bp, 16 predicted proteins | sample 1015_BV01_MP06_2_FD_133007 | JGI IMG/M metagenome (GOLD analysis project Ga0187787, IMG submission 133007) | Tropical peat soil microbial communities from peatlands in Department of Meta, Colombia - 1015_BV01_MP06_20_MG | ecosystem: Environmental > Terrestrial > Soil > Wetlands > Peat | place...
AAACGAAACTTATTTCTTCTTTGCGGTCTTCTTTGCTGCCTTCTTCGCCGGAGCTTTTTTTACTGGCATTATCTGTTCACCTCCTTTCTTTCACTTTACAACACTGAAAATAATTTTCTAAAAAAATCAACTTATATTATTCATATATGATTGATTTTATTTTGTCAATAGAAAAATCACTTTTTTAGAACAAGTGATGCATCTTTGTGAACGATGAATCTAGCTCGATTTTACGTGAAGGAATTAAAATCCGAGGCTAATAATTCTGGATCGCTCAAAGTCACCGCTTAATTTATCGATTTACATCATAACTGTTTACTGGCAGAAAAATAAGAATGTCGTTGACTACGGGAAGTCTTGCCCTTGCAGGCTTCTCTGAAATGCTGTGCTTCTCTCGCCCCGAGGAGTAGCACTCCGTCTTTCTCGACGCTACGAATCGAATCTGCGAACCATGCGGGCGTGGGTCTTGGAGGATTCGACCTCACGGTTCTTGGGAGAAGCGTTGGTTACCAGCGCACCGAGCAGTGCGGAGGATGCCCTTGCGATTTCGTCGACCGCATGATTGAAAGCCTCTTCGTTCGCAGCCGAAGGTTTAGCGAATCCGCTAATCTTCCTTACGAACTGTAGAGCCGCTGCGCGGATCTCGTCCACAGTCGCCATCGGTTCAAGGTTATACAGCGTCTTGATGTTCTTACACACGTTACTTACCTCCATCATCGGCCTCATTGTTTCCTATGGGAACAATCACGTTCAGGTGATCTTCGCCTTGTCGCTTATTAAATATATCATAGCGAGAGAGCCTCAGGCACTGCCACTGTAAGATTAAGCATTCACCGACAACGTTCTGGAACCCCCGGACGTATAGCTGTGGAGCTTCAACGAAGAAGCAAGTTTTCACAGAAGTGCGCGCTTTTATGCAGGACGTTAATTCTCTTTATTTCTTTCGGTCGTCATTAAAGCCCATGTATTTCGGCCCACGCGGATCAACCGAGACTAAAGCTAGCCATGCTGCACCTTGCATGAGTGAAGCACCGCTTAAGTTTGCCAAAAATTCGGCAAATTGAAATAAATAAGTCTGACCCGTGATTCTTTGAATACGAGGAGAAATATGCGTTTCCCGAGAGGGCGTTGCGAGAGGAATCAACGCGGTAACAAGATTTAATCGCTTCACCCTGCTATGTCGCAAAGTTTACGTATTATGAAAAGCGATGATTTACAGGAGAATTGTTTAAAGCGCACTCTTTACTTTTGCTTTTTTAGTGTAAAACTTATAGTGTAAGTTGCTATCATAATTGATAATCCTTGATATTTGAAAGGAACTAAAATACTGTGGATGAAGATGAGAAAACAATTGAATTAAAGAATAAGATTTCTGAACTTAAACAACGTTTGACTCAGCTTTACGCTCAATATTTTACTGATACCAGTAAGAGCAGGGTTTTTGAAGCCGAGTTCTCCTTGTATTTGAAGGCATGTGAAAATGCCAGGGATGAAATAAGTGAAAATCAAAAGCAACAATATGATATCACAAAAATAGGGCTGAGCAGTCTGGTTGCTCTATCTGCCCTAACTATTTTTTTCTTCAAGTTGCAAGTCCTTCTTGGCATGCTAACTCTTTTAGGATTTGGGTTTTCTGCTTGTGGCTTTATGTATCTACTTTTGGTTGCAGAAATAAGGATCAAGAGAGCAACTCAATTCTGCGCAGAACTGGAAACATACTTTCAACGGCACCGATGGTCAACAGAACTTAAGGAAAAGCTGAATTTGCCCGACATTCCGCTGTGGGGGGAATATGTCAGCAAATGGGATAAGGATATATTTAGGGAAGGGCACTTTGAAAAAAAAGCTATTTACGGACCCTTTCGTATCATAATAGCTTTAATAGAAATATCGGCTCTTGTTTATGTAATTCAAGCCTTTATTTCCCAAGAGCCTAAGTTAACCTCGTCCGTGATGATAGTCTGTCTTATTGTCTGGGTTGCGTCTGTTATTGCACAAATTCTTCTTGTGCATTCAATTTTAGACAGAGTTGACATCAAACTGCAGTGGATTGAAAAAGACAGACCAGAAGACTTAATGAAGAGGGAGATCAATTGGAAACCTCACACATGGATGAATATTCTTAGGCTTTTTTTAGTTCTAGATATCATATTTCCTGAAGGCATTAAAAAGTAAGGATCTAACACAATAAATCAAATAGCGTTTTTATTGGAGTACAATCCAAAAGTGTGTAAATAGAAGGAAGGCGGTGTATCCTTTTAAGTTGAACTTGCAATCAACAAAAGAAAGGAGACACCACCATGAGAAAGAGTATCACCGTGACGGCGAGGCCGTCAAGCACAGCATATGAGGTATTGGAGGAGATGGTCCGGCTAAAGGTGCAGGAATATATCCAGGAGATTCTGGAGGAGGAAGTCGAGTCATTTTTGGGGAGGAAGAAATCTGAAAGGATCAAGCAGATCGATAGCACGCCGGGATATAGGAACGGACACGGGAAGAGGAAGAAGTTCGCAATGATGAACGGGACGATTACAGTACGCCGCCCCCGCGTAAGGGGAACAGAAGAGCGTTTTGAAAGCAAGATAATACCTTTGTTCAAGCGCAGGTCGAAAGAAGTGGGGCAGTTGCTGCCGGAGTTGTATTTGCATGGACTGGCTAAAGGGGACTTTGATATGGCGCTTCGTGGATTGTTGGGAGAAGGGGCTCCTTTGTCAGCCTCATCAATAGCCCGGTTGAAAGCAAAATGGCAACTGGAGTACGAAGAGTGGACGCATCAGGATCTGTCATCTCTTGAGGTAGTCTATCAATGGGCAGATGGGATTTATGTGAAGGCCGGACTTGAGAAGGAGAAGGCGGCGCTTTTGGTGATGATCGGAGCGCTCACGAACGGCAAGAAGGTTTTTCTTGCCTGTGATAGTGGATATCGGGAGAGCAAGGAATCGTGGAGCGGAGTTCTCAGGGACTTGAAAAGTCGCGGTCTCAGACTTGGCAGGCTGACGATTGCGGATGGTCACCTCGGAATATGGTCAGCACTCGGAGAGCTCCATACTGAAGGGAAAGAGCAGAGATGCTGGAACCATAAGATCAGGAACATCCTTGACTGTTTCCCCAAGCGGATACGTGCGAAAGCCGCAGAACAACTCACGCGGATTCCCTATGCGGAAACGCTGGCAGAATGTGAGCGTCTTAGGAATGCATTTGTTGAACGTTACAGAAAAGATTATTCGAAGGCGACAGAGAAACTCCTCTCTGATTGGGATAGAATGGTCACGTTCTATTCATTCCCCAAGGAACACTGGCCGCACCTCCGGACAACGAATGTGGTTGAGTCCCCGTTCAGCTCGGTGAGACTGAGGACCGATGCAGCGAAGCGATTTAAGAAGGTTCAGAATGCCACGGCAATGATCTGGAAACTCCTTCAAGTTGCGGAGAAGAATTTCCGCACCTTAAAAGGATACTGGTTATTGTCTGATGTCCATAAAGGGAAAATATTTGTAGACGGAGTTGAGAAACAGGAATCAAGGGCGCTCGAAAGGATGGCCGCTTAAATGCTATTTACACACCTATTGACAAGACTCCTTTTTATTTGTTGCGGTGTCTAGTCAGCAGGTTTGTTCCCTACACCACGGTTGAGAAGAAGAAGGAGGGTTGATTTATGGAACTCTCTGTAATGTTGTACGTTTTGTGCCCCGCAATAAACATGTCCTTTTTCTAGTATCAGCGGGCAACCAGTGAAGGGGCATGCAGACAACAACAAGTTTCGCAGCCGGCACTTTGTCTATTTGTTCCATGCGTGTCGCGTAAAAGGTCAAAATTTATGTCTACAAATATGAACAAATTTTGTCATATTCCTAAAATAACGGAATAAATTCTTTTTAGAACAATAACTTATATCAGTATTTGTTGGCATAGAATATGCTTGGCAAGTGATATGAGCCAATTTGTCAAAGTTAAAAAAACAAAAGAAATTGTATCTGTTCTGGTGCTGTGCTCCTCGTTAATTCTATGCTGGATCTTATATCCTTCCTTTCGATATGAGAAGGCTTCGATGGGTAAGACTGAAATAAGATATGACAAATTCACTGGGGTTATATTTTTAAAGAATTCCCTCAATCCAAAGTCCGAATGGATACCTACGGAACATAAGAATATAATGGAAACGAAGTATCACTTAGCCGAGAAAGAACTGGAGGAGGCGTTTAATGAAATCAGAAAGGAAGCGCCACGAAACCCGAGGAACAGAGTGAGCCTTAATGAGATAAGAGTGATACCCGCCTCACCATTCAACTGAGCAATACTCATTTTTTCTATTCTGTAAACAACTTAATAGAATTTGAGCTATCTATCCTCATCAACGGAGAAGGGAGATACCGAGATTAGCTTAAACTTTACTTGGCTTGGGACGTAAAAATGGTTATTGCCTCTGCTCTGATTCCCGCCCGCGCTATGTCTTCGGGCGTTGTATTCGAGATGTGTATCCTATCATCCAGGAAGTCTCTCCCGGCTTCTCTGTAACAATGCCTGACGAAAGTGCTGCAGTACATGGCGTGAGGATTATCCAATGGGTTGGGCAACCATTGTTTGTTCGTGATAATAACCAGCCACGTTCCTAATAGTTCCTGGATCGGATATAACACCTGCTCGTCCACGAGTTGCAGTGCGGTGGCGAGTATATTGTCCTCCTCCTCTTCGGATAAGCCGAAATCGATTATGGCCGCAGTCTCAACATCTTCGTCGCACCATTTTCCGATCCAATTTTCCTGCGTGCCATTGCGCAGCTGAGGCTTGAACAGCTTTACCTTAAGGTCGCTTTCAAATATATAAGGACTCTTCGTTATCGTTCGGTGTGGTCCCCTCCGGTCCAGTCGCAAATCGCCAAACAAGAAACAGTGCGACCACAGGGAAGCCCGTCGGTCAGCGTCAAGAGCGCCCTGCGCCTCCCTGACCGCCAGTCCTATTTCGGTCTTTGACCCTATAAGACCTATCAGGCCCGGCTTGTAGTGATCGAAAAAGAATTTGAGCAGGCTGTCGTTTATTTTGCTCACGGCTTTATTAGCAGAGCCAATACCCCTCTCCGCGCATTTAAATTAATAGACATGGTCTAATCTCCTTTTTCACTCGCTAAATGCTCCCGTATCGATCCACTCCTGCTTCAGAATCGACCAGAAATCTTCCGCGAGCCCTTTAAGAACGTACTCATAAGGAAGCCAGCCATAACCGGATTCTCCCCATTCCTTGCCCCAGGAGTTCCTTATAAGGAGGGCGCCTGTTGTCTCGACGCCGCACTTCCCGGCGTTCTTGACCTTCATTGTATCATCGTAACCGACTGCAACGATCGCATGTCCGCCCAGTATCTTTTCACCTTTGCAAGGATAAGGTATCCTTCCCGTTTTATCTGCCCGATCTATTGAGTTGTATACCGTGAAGCCGAACATGGAGGGATGGCCTCTTTTCAGATAGGTCTTAATACGATTCAGTAAAGCGTCCTTGGATGTCCCAGGGGGATCATGCCTGTAATACTTTATAGTCCGATAGTTATGTGCAAATGCATAACAGAAAGCGGTAGGTTCCTTATCAAAGTCGGCCGTTTCATATGGCCAGTATTCCTCGGGTGGAACTCCAAACAGAACAAGAGCGCCCATAGTATTCCTGAGAAATGCGCCGGTATCTCCGGACAAGTGCAGAAGATTGCGGCTGGCCTTATAGAGGAAGAGGCGTGAAGCATCGACATATTTTCCGAATGCCCTGTTTTCATAGTATTCCACAACCCCTGTTCCCGCATTGGCGGTACATGAGCACAGGGAACCCTGATTTTCAACGGGAGAGCACCATGCTCTCAAGTCAGCCGATGCCGGGACGGCCGGCTTTGTCTTTAAAACCCGTGCTGGCGCAAGTATCTTGCTGATCTCATCATGCTCCTCCGTATAATCCCTGAAGTCGGGATAATCAGGGAGCCATCCCATGCCTGGTCTTTCTTTTAGATTGCCCATGTTTCCTCCTCTTTTAAGGTGTTATGGCATAGTCTATAGAGTCCCTGCGCCAATCCCCATTCTCAATCGTAATTTGAAGCTTAAGCTTAATTTTAAATTATACGTATCCAGACCAAAATGTAAAGAAAATTTATAATATTTTTTTAGAACGGTTCGGTCCCTTTAATTTTGCAATACTCGGCAGCGAAGTATTTCCTCTGAAAATACAACGCCACATTTACCAGACCGATTAAAACAGGCACTTCCACCAGCGGACCGATCACGGCCGCAAAGGCCTGGCCGGAATTAATGCCGAACACGGATACAGCTACTGCGATTGCGAGCTCAAAATTATTGCTTGCAGCGGTGAATGAAAGCGTGGCGGTTTTTTCGTATCCGGCTCCCAACCTTCTGCTCATATAGAAGGAGACGAGGAACATCACCAAAAAGTAGATGAAGAGCGGGATTGCCACCTTTATCACATCAAATGGCAGCCGGACTATATATTGACCTTTCAAGGAAAACATGACAATTATGGTAAAGAGCAGAGCGATCAAAGTAACGGGGCTGATTTTAGGGATGAACGCTTCTTCATACCACTCGCTCCCTTTTATTTTTAGCAGGCTGAAGCGGGTTATTATCCCAGCTATGAACGGGATTCCTAAATATACAAATACACTCTTCGCAATCTGCGCGATGGTGATTTTAACAACGGCGCCTTTGAATCCAAACAAAGGAAGAAGGACCGTTATAAAGACATAGGCGTACAGTGAGAAAAAAAGGACCTGAAATATCGAATTAAAAGCGACGAGGCCGGCGGCATATTCTCTGTCACCGCACGCAAGATCATTCCATACAATTACCATAGCGATACAACGTGCAAGTCCGATCATTACTAATCCCATCATGTATTCCGGATAATTTCCAAGAAAAATAACGGCAAGAAGAAACATCAAAATAGGTCCCACTATCCAGTTTTGTACTAGAGAAAGGCTTAGCACCCTTGTGTTTCTGAAAACTTCCCCGAGCTGTTCATATTTGACTTTAGCAAGGGGCGGATACATCATTAGGATTAGTCCGATAGCGATGGGGATATTGGTGGTGCCCACCTGAAAGATATTCCAGAAATCGGCTATTTGAGGATACAGATAGCCTGTGCCAACCCCTGTAAACATTGCCAGGAATATCCATAGGGTCAGAAACCGGTCAAGAAATGACAGTCTTTTCATTACTTCAGCCATCTCGTCACATCCCGCAGCAGTTAGCTCTGTCGGGCAGGGAAGCTACGTTTGCTTTCTGATGTTTAAACTTCAGGAAATCCTTTAATCTACTGATATCCTCAGACACCGTTTCATCAGAAATCCTCTCCAGAGTTGACAGCAGCAGAAACCTTCTGAACATGTCGGTATCATCAATACGATAGTGAACCCATTTGCCTTGTTTTCTATCCTTAATAAAACCGGCCTCTTTCAGGACAGCAAGATGAAAGGACACCTTTGGCTGTATCATGTCCAGGGCTGCCACTATATCGCAAACGCATAGTTCTCCATGTTCAAGGAGTTTAACGATTCTCAGCCTCGTCTCCTCGGAAAGCGCTTTGAAGACATTTAAGAGATCTTGCATGATTACACCTCAGCTCTCATTAATTCTTTCATTTTGTCAAGAGTCGGCAGAGGTTTTCCCGAATGTTTGAGTTTCCCGTTGATGACGAGAGCCGGAGTCGACATAGTATATTTCATAATCTCTCTTATGTCAGTCACTTTCTCGATCTTTGCCTCAATGCCGAGTTCCTTTACCGCTTTTTTGGCGAGTTCCTCCATCATCGAGCAGTTAGGGCAACCCGGGCCTAATACTTTTATTTCCATCCTGTTCCTCCTTTTTCTCTCTGATTAATTTTCTCAATATTTCCACAGACGGGATGTTCAGAAGCTTCCCGGCTTCGTCTTTGAATAACCTTCAGGAAAACCCGGCAACATCCGCCGGCTGAATGTCCTTTCCATCAATAAGCACAGAGGGAGAACCACGAAGCCCTAATGTCGCCGCCTGCATTTCGTCGATACGGTAGAAGTACACATCTCCGCGCAAGCCCTCCAAATCTAATGCCTGAGAGATATTTTCCCTCAAACCTCCTTCTGCTCCACAGGTCAATGACATATAGCAGTCAATTCTCACAGATACCTCCTCATAGAATTGCATTAAAAAGATAGCCAACGGCTATTATGGTTACAGTCATAGTTCCGACAAAAACGCCGAGAAGCGGGATCTTCAAGACCTTCCTCAGAATTATCATCTCCGGAAGAGATAATGCAGTGACAGCCATCATGAATGCGAGCACGGTCCCCATACTTAAGCCCTTTTCCATCAATGCATAGACTATCGGAATGATCCCTGCGGCGTTTGAGTACAATGGCACGCCGATTAATACCGCTACCGGTACCGCAAAGGGATTCCCTTTCCCGGCATAATGGACAAGAAAGTTTTCAGGTACATAACCGTGAATGAATCCGCCGATCCCGATAGCTATGAGGACATATAACCAGATTCTTTTCAATATATCCGTTGTACTGTCTTTTGCAAATTGAAGTCTTTCCTTAAACGTCTGTTTGGTCATTTCATATTCCTGTCCATTGTGAAACGTGTAAACACATTCTTCAACCCATTTTTCCAGCTTCAGTTTCCCGACGATTAACCCGCCCAATATGGCAACCAAAAGACCTGCTCCAATATAGATTGCGGTCACTTTCCAGCCAAACAGACCGAAAAGCAAAACAACAGCAATTTCGTTTACCATCGGTGAAGAGATGAGAAATGAAAATGTTACCCCAAGAGGTATTCCGGCCTCTACGAAACCGATAAATAAAGGAACTGCAGAGCATGAGCAGAATGGGGTAACAATACCGAGCAGGGCCGCCAGGATGTTCCCTATAAACTCTTTTTTATGGGACAGAATCCGTTTCGTTTTTTCGGGAGGAAAGAAGCTTCGAATTATCGATACTGCAAATATGACGACCGAAAGCAAAAGAAATATCTTGATTGTTTCGTAAATGAAGAAATCTACGGCGTCAGCGAGATGAGATCCGTAGTCCAATTTTAGCAAGCCATATGTTATATATTGCGAAATAGCCTTTAACATGTCATTCCCATTTTTGTTAATATATAAACAATAGTTGATGTATGTCAAGAGACATAATTGAAAGCGAGTTTAAAAGAGGGGGTAAAGGGCAATTTCTGCCCATCGACGATTATCTGTTTTCGCCGGTTTCATGTATCCATGCTGACAATTTTCGTCATTTTTTGACATTGAAACATCACGCTGCTGAATTTTTGTGAATAATCAATATGTTAGTAATAGACATTCTAGGCATGAAATATGCTTAAATCCTTATCAGAGAGTTTAAAAAACTGTGGTGAAACATGAGCCTTAAAAGATGCATAGAATGTGGTATTGAAACAAATCAGCAAGGTAACCGTTGTGTACTGTGTGAGACCAGAATTACACAAATGCGTGATGAACTAATTTACCTGTTGACCGTTGATAATCGGTGGACTCTACTCCAAAAATTGAGCAAAATAGCAGCACACGATCTTGCTGCATTAGAAACTTGCGACATCTCCTAGCCCGTCTGGGACCATAAATATGCCATACAGTATTGATATCGAGACACTTTTGGAGACTGCTCTATGTTTCCAAAATTTCCAATGTTTGGTCCACGTAAACTGTAATATTTGTTCTGTTCATAAGCATGATGAGGGTATTGGTCTTATCATAGGACAGATGCAGAGTCGGGTAAACATCTGCCATTACTTCACACCATTTGACGGTTCGGGTTTCTGCCACTGTCCCACGAGACTTGAACTTTTTAGGCGTTATAATAAATAGTGGATAAAATAAAAGAGCGATTTGTTAATAAAAAATGTGAAACCACCTGAGAGAAGAAAACATAGACGCAGCTATATAATCACTAGAGTGGAATACACCGTGGATTCATCAACAAATGAGATTTTTGATGGTGTTATTGCCAATACCAGTGAGTCAGGTATATGTCTTCTTACAACTTACCATTTGAATAAAGGACAGAAAATAACAATAAAGAATAATATCTCGCCGTTTTCTCGGACGGCAACGGTACAGTGGAGCGAAAAATATAATCATTTCTACTACAAGACCGGTCTGGAATTTTTATAAATCCGGGAAGCTTGAAACTGAAACGATAACCCAGGCTTGCAGTCTACCTGGATTGTTTTTCGATCAAAGAAATGAGTGCGTCAGCTTCAACGTAACCCGGAGCGATTGTTCCATTCGGCAGGATAATGGCAGGCGTTCCCCTGATGCCGAGCTTTTCCGCGAGCTTTATATTCTCATTTAGAGCTGATGTTTCACACTTGGGCGCCGGTAATGGTTTCTTCTCAAAAGCATCTTCGAGAAGGGGAAGGGATTTTTCACACACTATGGTTTTCGCTTTATCATATGCAGTTTTATGCATCGGCAAAGGATACATCTTGATAAAGAAGACGATATCCTTTCTCTTTTCAATAACCTTCTTCATCTACTGATGAAGTTTTCCGCAGAACGGTCACTCAGGGTCATCGAAGACGATAACACGGTATTTGGCATCCTTATCGCCCATCACGAGAGCATCATCAAGAGGGATCTTCGAGACATCAACTTTGTTGATTTCACTGTATCTCTCCTGGGTGAAGTTTGTCTTTGTCTTAACGTCTAAAATAGAGCCCGAAATGATATACTTCTTCGAAGAATCGACATAGAGGATTCCCTTCTGACCCTTTGATTCAACCGCAACCTCCAATAACCCCTTAACCTGAGCCGGGCGTACTTCAAGAACCTTCACATCGGGAAAATTCTCCTTCAGCAAATTCAATACGTTTTCGCTCGTTACCTGATGACACTTTAAACAGGTATGATCGCATGTCTCAACGCCATATGCGCCACGTGTGAGAATAAAGGTTGAAAGAGCAATTAGGATGATTAAGATGTATCTTCGCACAAAAAAAATTATAGCATAGCTTCCGGATAAATCAACAGAAAAATTTCTTCATGTTTGGATCCCTTCAGTGAAAGGTGCATGAAAAGAAAGATTCCGGACAAGCCGGAATGACACGAAACAGAATGAATGTCATTGCCACAAGCGGAGCGCGTCGGGAATCCTTTTTCCACCGGTCGTTTCCCATGCTCCACTGAAGGATTGGTCATGTTTATATATCAAAGTTCTTTGAGTCGCTCGGCTTGGTAGTGTGTGATCAGTGCATCGATGATGTCATCGATGTCTCCTTCGAGCACCTGTTCGAGTTTGTGAAGGGTGAAGCCGATCCTGTGATCGGTGATGCGGTTCTGGGGATAATTGTATGTCCTTATTTTTTCGCTCCTGTCCCCGGTCCCTACCTGCGATTTTCTCTCTGTCGCACGCTCCCTCTCCTGCTTTTCCATCTCGATCTCGTAGAGCCTGGAACGAAGGACCTTCATGGCCTTTTCCCTGTTCTTTATCTGCGAGCGTTCATCCTGACATTGGACGACAAGACCCGTGGGTATATGAACGATCCTTACCGCGGAATAGGTCGTATTCACACCCTGGCCGCCCGGACCCGAAGAACAGAATGTATCAGTTCTCAGATCCTTTTCGTCGATCTTAATATCCACCTCCTCTGCCTCGGGAAGCACAGCAACAGTTGCCGCAGAGGTATGGATCCTTCCCGAAGCCTCTGTTACAGGAACCCGCTGGACCCTGTGGACTCCGCTTTCGTATTTAAGCCTGCTGTAAGCGTTTTTC
>Ga0187787_10000073_pt1 | contig 11649 bp, 20 predicted proteins | sample 1015_BV01_MP06_2_FD_133007 | JGI IMG/M metagenome (GOLD analysis project Ga0187787, IMG submission 133007) | Tropical peat soil microbial communities from peatlands in Department of Meta, Colombia - 1015_BV01_MP06_20_MG | ecosystem: Environmental > Terrestrial > Soil > Wetlands > Peat | place...
CGTCACCGGCGGCCTCTTGGCAGCCAGCCTCCAGATGGGGACGAAGCTTAGCGCTGACTGCCGACCCCAAAGTCAATGCCAGCCGGCGCGCTAGCTGACGGCTCGGCGGGTGCATAGGCGTTGGAGGCGATGGCGCGGTGTGGCCAAACGCGATTGCTCATCACGTGTTGCGCCCGCGTGCTCGTGCTCGATAGCTGAGTCGGGTTTTCCAAATACGCCGCTTGAGCGAATTGCGGGGCAACCGCCGAAAGGGCTAGGGCGGAAGCCAAGACAACTTTACTGACGATCTTCACGGTTTAAGCTCCGTTGTTTGGGCAAGATGACTTTCCTGCGGGACGGCCTTTTGGCGCAGCGCCTTATCGGCTTCAACACACGTTCAATTCACAAATCCCGATTTGCCATTCACGGAAACGTAATGGAATAAGTGAACTCGGAAAAATACTGTGTCAGCGGGTCAATTGTTGTTTTTCATTCCCAAAAATAAAGGTCCCAGAAAATATTTTTCTCGTGCCGTGCGAAGCGCATAAATGGCGGCGGCGTATGTTGCAATCGTCATAACTGCCTTGCAAAACGTCGTGCTTACGTCCACCCAAAATTCTGGCTACAGACGAAATGTCCGCTTCTGGCACAAAGCAGACAATCCGATACCGTACGCGCGTGTTGTCCGCTATTGGAGTAACATCGGACAATTAAACGAGCTGCGGTACGGCAAACAAAAACGCTAGCCCAAAAATGGTCATGCCGAACGCAACCGCGGCGATTGGCAGCAGGATTTGGATCGCTGCTTCGCTGGCACTAATGCCGCCGGTCGAAGTCGCAAATGGATGCGACACCCACTCGCCGAATGGAGCGATATAGTTATGCCGCTCGTTGGGACCAATATTACGTCGCCAGGTGAGCCAAAGAAGGACCGGAATGCCGATCAAAATCACGAAGAACAGTGTAATTACTGAAAGCGTTAAACCTTCATATTCACCCCGACTGAACAGCACCCACACCGAGAGCACGAGCCAGATCGCCAACCCAATTATGGCGCGATAGATCAGGGGATGTAGTTCATCGATCGGTCGATTGTGTCGAACCGGAAGATATGTGGCCATGGCACGCTCCTGGATGCTGCCCCAACCACCATTTGTGTTCATTAGGGGCAACGACTGTTCCCGCGACGCGGTTCAACCCTGCGACAATCGACCACCGGGGAGTCGGAACGTGGGACTTCGGAGAATGCCTTCTATTGGCACAAAGCGGACAATCCGACCGCATCGGCCTTTGTCCGCTATTGGAGTAACAGCCAACAAGTACGAGCGTCGGCCTTGACTCGCGAATGGCCCAAAACGACGTGGCAACAGCTTTGCGTGCTTTGGTTTGGCTCAACGCGCACTGTGTCGGGTCGAACGTATACGCGCCTAACGGTAAAGTCATACAACAGCTTGAAGCAACTTTATCGATATAGTAGTCGCCAAACTCCAACCATGCTGGGCGGTAGCAATGCGCCGTGCGGTTGGGCTCAGGGCGTCGAAATTTTTTTGCCGCAATCGGGCGCGGGTGCAAGACGCGCAACATATCCGCTTTGCTAGCAACGTCAGCTTCTTCGGTCCTTATCGCGGCGTTGTCAGGGACCTTGCTCCAAGATCCCGGCTCGGCCGGCTTCATCACCGCCGCCAACTGGGCCGCAGTGCCGACCGACACCGCTTAATCCGGTAACCATGGGGACGATCATGCAGCGCGCATTTTTACGACTAATTTCTGCTCTCGCACTAACCTGGGCGTGCTTCTCACCCGCGCCTCTTGCGTCGCAAACCCCTGCGGACAATGCCGCTAATACCGCATGGCAACTAGACGCAATGATTCACATGCAGAGAATGCGCGCCTTCCACGATACCGATACCGGTGCTCAGCCGACGCCGTCTGCCATCCCGGAGCGTACGATGGATGCCGATCCAAGTGGCATCGTTTCAACGTATCAACCAGGCGGAACCACGCTGACATCCAGCAATCCGTTTTTTCAAAGTCTTGGAACGAATGGGCGCACATGCTTCACGTGCCACCAGCCGCAAACCGGCTGGACGGTTAGCGCTCAAAGCGTGCAGGCCAGATTTAACTCAAGCCTCGGCACCGATCCAATATTTCGCCTAGTCGACGGAGCTACTTGTCCCACCGCGGACGTTTCGAGCTTGCAGAATAAATTACAGGCATACAGCCTATTGTTGAGCAAAGGTTTGATCCGAATTGGTCTTCCGGTTCCTGCGAATGCGGAATTTCAGGTCAGCGTCGTAAGCGACCCTTATAACTGCAATACGAATCCGGCCACCGGTTTACTCAGCCCCACCAGCGGGATCGTTTCGATTTACCGCCGCCCTCTTCCTTCGACCAACTTGGGTTTCTTGAGCGCTATCATGTGGGATGGACGTGAGCCCAACCTGTTTAGTCAGTCGGTGGACGCGACACTCGGTCACGCACAAGCAAATGCGTCGCCGTCCACTGCCCAGCAGCAGCAAATCGTCAATTTCGAAAGCGGCCTCTTCACAGCCCAACTGTTAGACAACACGGCAAAGAATCTTGATGCCGATGGGGCCACGGGGGGCCCGGTCGCATTGCAAGGACAACTTGCCGGTTTCTTTATCGGCATCAACGATCCCCTCGGATTAAATCCGACAGGGGCGCCGTTTACCCAGAACATCTTCAACCTTTTTCAGTCTTGGAGCAGCCTCCCCGGAGGAGGCGGCCTCAACAAAGATCGCGAGTCGGTCGCGCGCGGCCAAACGCTTTTCAACACCACGCAAATCAACATTACGGGTGTCGGGGGCCTCAATGACGTGCTTGGATCCCCGACTATTTCCGGTTTTTGCGGCACCTGCCATGATACCCCAAACGTCGGTAATCATTCCGTCAAGGCGCCCCTCAATATCGGCATCGCCAATGCGGGCCCCAATAGTCCCCCGGCATTGAACATTTCGGGATTGCCGGTATTCACGCTGAGTTGCACGTCCGGGGCCCTGACGGGACAGAACTTTGTCGTCACCGACCCGGGTAGAGCATTGATTTCCGGCAAGTGCGCCGACATCGGCAAGGTCAAGGGACCTATTCTGCGAGGATTGGCAGCGCGGGCTCCCTATTTTCACAACGGCTCGGCCGCGACTCTTTTAGACGTCGTCGAATTCTACAACCAGCGTTTCAATCTTGGTTTCACGGAACAGCAGAAAACTGACCTCGTCGCGTTCCTGGAAACATTATAGGGAGGCAAGATTTTCTAACACGAGGCGGACATACGACGCGGTCATGCTCGTTGCCCCGGAACCGACGCTCCTGTTCTTGCGTTAGACCGATGATAAAGCACTAGCGCGAGTCTAAAATGGCAGAGCCGCGGGCAGAGATTTTTTACCGAGCAGCGTCAATTATCGCTGGGCTGATCGTGCTTCTGGCTATAGCAAACACCATCGACAACATTAGCGAAGGCGAACCAATAATTCCCATTGTCGCTTTGGCACTTGCCGGCCTTGTTTGGCTGATTGGGTGGTTATGTCGCTCCATATTCGGGCGCGCGATGGGCTGGAAACATATCGGCTGAGAGTTCGGTGTAGGTCGGCTCGAACCATTTTATTGATGCAACACATCTAATTCGGTCTGGGCCAGAAACGAGAACCAGTCGCTCGCGAGCTTTTTATGCGCGCGGCGCTCGGCATCCAGACAGACTTTCAATCTGTCTTTGAATGGCTTGGCATGCCCTGCCGAAATAGCGCCTGGGCAACTTGGCGTGACATCCCAATTTGGAACGGCGTCCGCCGTTGTTATCCGAAGCGCTATCGAAAGAATGAAAATTGGAATGGCCATTTCAACACCATATGGAACTTGGATTGGAAGATTGAAAAAATACTAACTATGGTGTTTGTGCAGAGGACCGTAGTGAATTAGCCAGAGGTCAAAAATTGCCAGGTATGAAATTAAGAGACCAATGGCCAAATTAATGTGCATCGCGACTGGAGGTTGGAAACCCAAGATCCAAGGGGAGGCTGAAATCCACATACCAAGGATAAAATTGATCCATGCTTGCCATTCTCGGAATGCGACCAGCGCCGTGAAGGAAATTACAGCTACGAGAGCGGCACTAAGCCAGTCATCAGCGCGCAGGGTACGGTTTACAAACGCAAATAGCCAAGGCGATACAAATAGAAAAACAGCAAGCAGAAGCTGATAAATATCCAAAATCGCGCCTCGCCTCATGCCGCGCATGATCTAGACCGCCTTGCAGTGACGTCCTCTCGTTTGGAGGTCGCTCCATTTGCTAAAACACGGTGGAAGTCCTGAAGTTCCCTGCGCTTTCTGGTTGCCAACGCCGACGAGGCGATCGAGTAGTCATCGGTCGGCGTCTACTCACAGCAAAAAAGCGGACATCGCGGCCCTATCCACCGAATGTCCGTGACCCCGCGGCCGACTATATTATCGGGCGGCACGTCTGCGGCGCGGCGCTTATTGGCCCCCGAACCCTGCAGGATATGGAGCAACAATGCAGCCGAGCGAAATGCAATATCTGCCGCTCAGCCCCCTGTATTTCTCGGCGCTGGTCGGAATATTCCTGATCCTGCTGCTGCTCATTCAGCTGGGTGTTCTCCGCTACGCCTACATGCGGCTCGGAATCGGCTCGGGCGCAGCTCTTATGCTACTGTTTGGCTCGCTCATGGGCAGCTACTTCAACATTCCTGTCGCTTATCTGCCCGGTGAGCAGGTCGTCTCCGGTCGAGACGTCTACTTCTTCGGCATGCGCTACATGGTGCCGGTGGTCGTGCAGTGGCCCGGCACGCTGATCGCGGTGAACGTCGGCGGCGCCGTCATTCCCACGGTTATGTCCGTCCACCTCCTGTTTAAGCATCAGCTCTGGGTTACCGGTTCCATAGCGATCGCGATCGTCGCCTTCGCGTGCCACCGGATGGCGCAACCGGTCCCCGGACTCGGCATCGCGCTGCCGGTGTTCGTCCCAGCTCTCGTCACCAGTATCACGGCGCTGCTGCTGTCGCGGGTCCACGCCGCCCAGCTCGCGTACATCGCCGGCAGCCTCGGGACGTTGGTCGGCGCCGACCTGCTTAATCTCGGTAAGATCGCAGGGCTCGGCACGCCCGTCGCTTCCATAGGCGGTGCCGGAACCTTCGACGGTATCTTCTTGACGGGGATTCTTGCGGTGCTGCTGGCGAGCCTGACCGGCGGGCGTCGACCGGCCACGTCATAGCTGCCGGCCTGAGGGCACACGCCCGACATCATTTAGGCGTTGTTTTGCGGGAGCGTATGCGCGGTCGGTCTTGGTCGAGGAGGTCGAGATGATTGCCGAGCCAAAACACGAAGCTCACCGGGACGATACGACTCGCGTCAACCGCGAGCGCAAGCGGCATGAAAAAGCGCTCGACGAGGCCCTCAAGAATACCTTTCCGGCGTCCGATCCGGTCTCAGTCGAACAGCCAGTGCTACCCGTCGCGCACGTGTAAGCCATCACGCGTGGCATGGTGATGCAGCCGCGGAGAAAATCAGGCCGCGCGCCGCCAGTCCATCACGAGAGCGATCCACGCGTGCTGCTCAGGGTCGAGCCGCAGAGCATACGGCGACCAACCGCGCCGGCGAAGCGCCATTGACACATCGGCGGCGTCGGCGCTTTCGGGCACGGTGAAGCCTGCGCTGCGACGCCCCTTCGGCGTATCCACGAATACTCGGCGACGACGATGCGGCATTAGACTCACCATTGCGAACGGTCGCGTTAACGGGTGTGAGCGGCCGCCGGCTCGAGATAAACCATCGGATGGAATGGGAGCCGGCGCCGGGCGAGCCCGGGCGACTGTCCTACATGTAGGAAGACCCGATTATTTTCCAAGAGTGGCGTGGACCAAAAAGGAAAAGGCCCACCAGACAAATGCAAGACCCCCGCGATTGGTACTCAGCGCACAGCGCACAATCCAACCGCACTTGCAGATGTCCGTTATTGGAGGAACAGCGGACATTGGGACCGTGGTCGTCAAGCGAAATGTCCCCAGGCCGACACCATCGCCCCAATGCTCAGCGCACGCAGAAGGAAAAACGCGTAAAACACGGCGACCCCAATGCGGACCAGGGCCAGCATGCCTTCCTGCGTATACATTGGACTGATGCCGCCCCAGACAAAAGCCGCAAAGTGGCTCTGGCAGGCCTACATCATCTAATCGAGAAGTGGGACCGACCCCTGTTTGAGGCGCGGCTGGCTACGGGCGACGACGACTTCGTACAGGGAAAATATTTTACTGCAACGGTATTGAGTTGCTCCTGACCCTTGAATTGTTGGCGATATTCTTGCTCCCGACACCCGCCGTACTCTGTGGTTCAGGCGATGAGGGGAGGAGGGAAAGATGACCTTGGGCGATAAAATAGTGACCTTTATCTCACTGATCGTCTTGACTACCGCCTCAGTCGCGGGCTTCGAGTTGGCTGGTATTATCCGCGCAGCGATACCATAGCGCCGTTCAATCAGTGAAAGACTGGCGACGCCGGCGCGGCCGGTGACCTACGGCGCTTTTGCCATCGCCTCGTAGCGGCTCTTTTTTGCAGCCTTGACAGCGCCGAGGAGCCCACTCAATTTGAGTGTGTAAATTGTAAGTTAGACACGGAGGTTTGTATGGCACCACCGGGTCAGAGATGCCGCGATAATCGTTGGCGAAACGCTCGGGCGCTAACGTAGCGGCGAATTTGCGACGGCACGCCGGGAGCGGCCCTCGCGGGTCGCATCAGTTAGGCAAGACCCCAATTCGGCCGTTCCCGACGCGTATCTTTGTTATAGATGCGCAGCCGTTCATTCAGCGCGACAGGTGGTGACAGACGTCGCCAGCGTGCTGCGCAGTATTTCATGTGCGACTGACCAGTCTCTTTGCGGGCTCAATTTTGTAATGCGGCAGGACTGCAAACACGCTAATGTTTGGTGAGGCTGAGGGGCTTCCTACAAGGGAGTTCCAGAGATGTGTGACTACAGCCTTCAACACGTCAGGTCGCGGCCAGCAAAAGTCGGCGACAAACTCACCACGCGTGACTTTGGTACTTGCACACGCGGGTTCGCTGCGGCGGAAGATGCTGGGGTGGCAGTTTGCGTTCTTCCAGGAACCGAGCTTGCGTTTTCCGGCGCGGTGACAGTTGCATATCCCCGCTTCATCGCAGGGTGGAAGGTGGAAACGCTAGCTTATGCGACGGCAATCTTCCGACAAGTGAATAAGAACGAACCGTTGAAGCACCATGATGCGCTCGAATTTCCAGATGGACGCATTGTTCTCCTGACAAAACTAAGTGAGGGCCAAGAGGCAACGGTGCTTCAGCTGCCTGCGCAGCCAACGACGGCGGCCGAAGCAGATGCCCAAAAGCGCATCGCCTACGTGAGCTGAAAGTTCGGGACCGATCATCTGTGTAGGCTGCCTTAAGAAGCGGCCTACTTTTTTCACGCGCGCCCACACATTCCACACAAGACCGCTTTTGACACGGAGCATCGAAAGCCTTCTTCGGGCGTGAGTTCGTAGTCGGCCATCGGTGATTATCTCTAAGCTATATCGTTGGGGTTAGGGGCATTATAATTAGTTCTGATGAGAGCGAAGGTCCGAGAATGAAGTTCGCGCTCAAACACGCTGTCACCGCCATCATTCTGGTATTTGGCTTTGCCACATTTGCGGTGGCAGGCCCGCTCGAGGATGCTGACGCTGCGATTAAGAGACGCGACTACACATCCGCCCTGCGGCTTATTCGTCCTCTGGCCGAGCAAGGCGATGCCAACGCCCAGTACAATCTCGGGGTCTTCTATGACAATGGCTTGGGCCTCCCGCAGGACAAGGTCCGCGCATACATGTGGTTCAATTTGTCGGCGGCGCAAGGCAGAGAGGGTGCGGCAGCTTTTCGAGATCTTATCGCACGGCGCATGACGCCCGTGCAGATAGCCGAAGCGCAGAAGCTTGCACGCGAGTGGAAGCCGAATACGCAGTCGCCTTCTCGTTAGAAAGACGGCAGCCCCGCTGACAAAACTTGAAGCTTCGTGACAGACGGCGCCAAAAACGATCCTGACACGCCCTATCAATAGGTGCGTCATTGTCGTGGTTGGTCTTATGCGTTTTAGGAGCTTTCTTTTAGGCTGGATCCAAATTCACACCGCCCGCACTGTCGGCCGCTCTAGTGGTTTTAACTCGAATGTCCGCAGCGAACCTCGTCGCAATACGTCGATGGTTACGTTGCGGCCAATGCGCTCGCTATTGAGCAGTCGAATCAGATCATCTACGCCGTTCACCCATGCACCGTCCGCCCGCACGATAGTATCAAGTGTCATTAGCCCTGCTAACGCGGCCGGGCCATTTGCCTCCAGAGCAGTGATCATCGCACCCGAGGCGTTCTCGATTTCGGCCGCCCGCGCATACCGGCGGGGCACTGCCGTAGTTTGCGCCGATACACCAATATATCCGCGACGCACGCGCCCGTGCTTGATCAGTTCGCTCAGCACGAACTGCGCGGTGTAGCTGGCGACCGCAAAGCAGATACCCTGGGCGCCTATGATGACGGCGGTGTTAATGCCAATCACCTCGCCATGCGAGGATACCAGCGGACCGCCGGAATTGCCGGGATTGAGCGCGGCGTCGGTCTGAATCACGTCCTCGATGAGCCGGCCCGAGCGCGCGCGCAGCGAGCGGCCGAGCGCCGAGATCACGCCGGCTGTGACGGTCGATTCAAAACCGAGCGGATTGCCGATGGCGACCACCAACTGGCCGCGCCTGAGCCTCTTGGAATCGCCGAGTGCGGCATGCGCTAGATCGCGCGCCGAGTCCGCCCGCAGCAGCGCGAGATCGGTGTCTGGGTCCTCGCCAAGCGCCCGCGCTTCCATCACGTGACCTTCAGCGTCGAGCAGGCGCACCTCTTTGGCACCGGCGACCACATGACTATTGGTCAGCACCAAGCCGTCCGGCGCGATGACCACGCCGGAACCGACCCCGCCGGAGTGGCCCTTGGCGCCGTGGCTTTCGACGCGCACCACCGCCGGGCCGACTCTGTCGGCCACGGAGATCACAGCATTGGAATATGCGTCGAGAAGTTCGGTATCGGCCGCGGAAGGTGCCGCGACCGAACCCTCGTCCTCAACATGGGAAGACGATGCGAAATCGAGCATGCGGGTTCAGGGGTTCTAGGGGGACAGAGCTGGATATAGGTATCGGTTCGTGAAAATAAAGAACTGAAATCGGGCGACGTCGCATCCGGATCGAGCAATGTCTGCTCTGGGGGGTACAGTGGACATGGCGCAACCCGGCTTTAACAGCTCGCCGTTCTTTTCAGAGGATGGGTTGCTGGCATTGCTACGCGAATCCGCCTGTAGCGCGATACCAATCGCAATTGAAATTTTGCCACGTTCAAGGCTTAGTAAAAAAGTAAGACCCGCTGCTTATGTCCTGCTGAGGTTTTAAAAATCCCCAAAAACGCCAACGCAGTTTGAGGAACGCCCGACATGTCTTTTCGTTTCACACGTCCAATGATCAATTGCGCCCAATGCGGCGAGCGGCTGTTTGTGCCGCAATGGACAGAATACGTTGATGGGAACCGGGTGCGGCACCTTTGGGAATGCGAGGCATGCGATTATGCCTTTGAGACCAGCGCCACTTATGCGGCTGTGGCTGCATAGTCGTGAGCACGCGCGTTCTCAACGGGGACGTTCTGATTTCCATAAAATCACGCTAATCCGACGACCACTCTTGCCCGTGGGTCGGAAAGATCCCGACTTGCCGACCGGTTTTAACATCTACCCAAAATTGCTCGCGAGGGTGGGTTCTGGCCGAACGTCTCCCATCTCACATCTCGCACATTCGAACCTGCGTTCGCTCCAGCGCGATCCGGTCTCAAGAACGCGGATAAGCCACATCGGTTCATCGCACCAAGGACAGCGCGGACGATCGGCAACGAACACCATTGAGTTTAAGGCGAAGTCAGTGCGGGGCATGGTACGCTCCCATAACAGGAAGGCCGTTTTAACCTCTTGTCGCGGTTGCTGTTCCGACAGGGCTGAACGCCACCCGTGCCGACGTTATTGTCTGATCGTAAAATTAGCTAATTGTGGTTTTGTGTGAATCAATTTTATAAAAATCGATGCTTTCCACCGCACAAGCTACGGCGTCTCGCCGTCATTTAACCTGAAACCCCGAAATGCCCATCCCGCCACTAATCCGAATAGCAAAAGTGCAATAGGCGGCCCAATCAATAGGACCGGTATTGCGATGAAGTCACCAGAACTTTGGAAACCACCCTTTATCCCGTAAAGGATCAAATAGACGATCCATCCCATAATCCATGCGGCGGACAGCAGCAGCCAGACACGAAATAACCCGCGCCGCCAATTCACCTGCGTAACTTTATTTATTTGCTCATCAGATGCTCGACGAGGAATCCCAAAGTGGGGCATGGCGACTGTACCTAAGGTCATTATTCCACTGGATCGAGCGCGGCGTTAACGGCGTGCCGGGCTGGGTACGGGCACTAACGCGCGCTGCCGGGGGCTGTTCCACCTGACGTGCCCCCCCGGAAGGGATGCCGACCGAGCGCCTAAGATTCTGCTTCGGGGTCTGGCCTGTCGGTTCGTGAGTCGTTCTTGCAGTTTGCCGACGAGGTGATCGAATGAGTCTGGCGATAATTTGAGCTTGTGATAAACAAAAAAACCGCTAACTCGCTCGGTCTCGCCATACCGCCAATGCTGCTCGTTCGCTCCGACGAGGTGATCGAATAGGCGGCGCGACTAAGAATCCAAGCTCGCTGGAGTGCTGCTTGATAACACGTCGTCGCGTCATCTACGTGTCTGGCTACGATCCGCAAGGACCGCAGGGTTATTATGCGCTTTTCAGGAGCCAGCTAAAAAGGGCCTGTGCGCTTTGGCACGCCGAATTCGCACTCGGTCCTCTCGCTATTAACTCGGCCGACATCGCTTCTTGGACCGTCACTATGGGCGGGCCGAATTGGCAGGTGTTTACGAGATACGACTTCGTGCGCTGCGAAGATATCACCAAAACCAATACAGCTGAACCTATCATTAAACAAATTTTCCGTGCCATTCGATGGATGCTGGATGATCTCGCAACCGGAACGACGTTTCGCGTGTTCCGGGCGAATTGGCAGTTCGGGATGCATCATCTCGTACTTCAACTTCTGTTACTCACTTGGATTGCTATCTCCATGGTAGCGGCAATAATTGCTTGGTATATCGCGCGACATAGGCTTGATGTGGCTACATCAGTTGGGGTTGGCATATCGGTCGCGATTTTTTTTGCAATTTTCATGGCTCTGCGCCCGCTAGCCAATTGGTGGTTGGTGATTCGCGTCAACAATCACTGGCCGTATCTTCGAGAATTTGGCCGCGGGGAGGCAACCTGCTTCGACCGGCCGATCGAGATCGGTGCCGCACGTCTCAAGGAATTGGTAAATGCCAATGATGCAGATGAGGTTGTGATAATTGGCCACAGCGGCGGCGCACCGCTAGTGCAATGTATGGTCGCACGTGCGCTTGAACTCGACCCGGATCTCGGCCGACGAGGGCCGCGCATTGTCGTGTTGACCATCGGTTCGATTACTCCCGCCGTTGCATTTCATCCGCGAGCGCTGAGAATGCGCGAGATTCTTCGGCGGTTAGCAATCGAACCC
>Ga0187787_10000075_pt1 | contig 11619 bp, 10 predicted proteins | sample 1015_BV01_MP06_2_FD_133007 | JGI IMG/M metagenome (GOLD analysis project Ga0187787, IMG submission 133007) | Tropical peat soil microbial communities from peatlands in Department of Meta, Colombia - 1015_BV01_MP06_20_MG | ecosystem: Environmental > Terrestrial > Soil > Wetlands > Peat | place...
CCGCTTGCGCTGATCGAGGACGTGGTCTGCCTCACCGTTCCGGCCCGGCGGTCCACCGGGTTCGTCATCACCGCCTCGACCGGCGCCTCCCCGGCCGGCGCTCCCGCCGCCGGCACCACCCTGGTCCCCCCGGACGTCGCCGTCTGCTCCGCCTGCCGGGCCGAGCTGGCCGACCCCGCCGACCGGCGGTACCGGCATCCGTTCATCTCCTGCACCGACTGCGGGCCGCGATTCACGATCATCACCGGGCTTCCCTACGACCGGCCGCTGACCACGATGGCCGGTTTCGAGATGTGCCCGGCATGCGCGGCCGAGTACCACGACCCGGCCGATCGCAGGTTCCACGCGCAGCCGGTGTGCTGCCCGGCGTGCGGGCCGACGCTGGAGTGGACGCGGGCCGACGGGAGTCCGCCGCTGCGCGGGGAGGAGGCGCTCGCGGCTGCCCGCTCGATGCTGGCCGCCGGGGGCATCGTCGCGGTCAAGGGCCTCGGCGGCTACCACCTGGCCTGCGACGCCACCGATCCGGTCGCGGTGCAGCGGTTGCGCCTGCTGAAGCGGCGCGGTGACAAGCCCTTCGCCGTCCTCGTCCCCGACCTCGCGACGGCCGGAGCCGTCGCCGAGCTCGACGAGGCGGAGGCCGCGCTGCTGGGCGGCCACCGGGCCCCGATCGTGCTGCTGCGCCGCCGCGGGCGGCTGCCGGCCGGCGCCCCCGTGGTCGCCGACCAGGTCGCGCCCGGCAATCCGGACCTCGGTGTGATGCTGCCGCCGACCCCGCTGCACCACCTGCTGCTGGGCCTGCCCGGTGACCCGCCGGGTCCCCGGGTGCTCGTGCTGACCAGCGGCAACCTGTGGGGCGAGCCGATCGTCATCGACGACGACGACGCGCCGGACCGGCTGGGCGGGATCGCCGACGCATGGCTGCGGCACGACCGGCGGATCGTGCTGCCCTGCGACGATTCGGTGGTGCGCGTGCTCGACGGATCGGAGCTGCCGGTGCGCCGCTCCCGCGGGTACGCCCCGCTGCCGGTGCGGCTGCCGGGTCAGGTGCCGGCGGTGCTGGCCGTCGGCGGCGACCTGAAGAACACGTTCTGCCTGGCCGCGGGCCGCCGCGGCTGGCTGTCCGCGCACGTGGGGGACATGGACGACCTGGCCACCCAGCAGACCTTCGCCCGCGCGGTGGAGCAGCTCGCCGGGATGGTCGGGGTCACCCCCACGGCCATCGTCGCCGACAGCCACCCCGGCTACGCCTCCGGCCGGTGGGCGCTGCGGCATGCGGCCGGCCGGCCGGTGGTCCGCGTGCAGCACCACCACGCGCACATCGCCGCGACGATGGCCGATCGGGGGCTGGACGGGTCGCAGCCGGTGATCGGGCTGGCCCTGGACGGCACCGGGTACGGCGACGACGGCGCGGTGTGGGGCGGCGAGGTGCTGGTCGCCGACTACCGCGGCTACCGCCGGTTCGCGCACCTCGGGTACGTGCCGCTGGCCGGCGGTGACGCGTCCGTGCGGCGTCCCTACCGGATGGCGATGGCGCACCTGCGCGCCGCCGGGGTGACCTGGGACCCGACCCTGCCCAGCCTGCGGGCCTGCCCGGAGGCCGAGCGGCGGGTGCTGGACCGCCAGCTCGTCACGGGGATGGGCTGCGTGCCGACCTCGAGCATGGGCCGGCTCTTCGATGCGGTCGCCTCGCTCGCCGGGGTGTGCCACCTGGTCGGCTACGAGGCACAGGCCGCGATCGAGCTGGAGGCCGTCGCGCTGGCCGCGATCGAGGTCGAGCGGCAGGGCTACCCGTTCCCGGTGGTCGCCGGCCCCGCCGGCGGGCCGGGCCGGCTGCTGGACCCGGCGCCGCTGGTCGCGGCGGTGGCCGCCGACGTGCTCGCCGGCGTCGCGCCCCCGACCGTCGCGGCCCGGTTCCACCGGGCGGTGGTGGCCGGGCTGGTGGAGGTCGCCCAGGCCGCCCGCGAACAGACCGGGCTGCGCACGGTGGCGCTCGGCGGCGGGGTGTTCGTCAACACGATCGTGGTGCGGGAGCTGCGATCCGCGCTCGAGCAGCGCGACTTCGTCGTGCTGGTCCCCCGGTTGGTGCCACCCACCGACGCGGGGATCGCGCTCGGGCAGGTGATGATCGGCGCCGCTCGACGCGCCGCCGGTGGGGATGGCCTCCCGGGCGAGGACGCCGTCCCCCGAGGAAGGGAGTAGTGCCATGTGCCTGGCGGTGCCCGGGAGGATCCTCGAGATCGAGGAACGCGACATGACCCGGATGGCGAGGGTCGACTTCGGTGGCGTGGTCAAGGAGGTGTGCCTGGAGTACCTGCCGGAGATCGAGGTCGGCGACTATGCGATCGTGCACGTCGGCTTCGCCATCCAACGCCTGGACGAGGCCTCGGCCAGGGAGACCCTGGCCCTGTTCGAGGGGCTCGGCATCATGGACGAGGAGTTCGGCGACGCCTGGGGCCGGGCCGCTCGGGAGGCGGGCGCGGAGCGGCCCGCGGGGACCGAACTGCCGGTGCGGACCGAGCTGCCCGGGTCGACCCCCTCCGGAACGGAGGTGACCCGGTGAAGTACATCGACGAGTTCAACGATCCGGTCCTCGCCCGCCGGCTGGTGGACGACATCCGCGCCGCGACCACGCAGGACTGGGCGATCATGGAGGTCTGCGGCGGGCAGACCCACTCGATCATCCGGCACGGGATCGACCAGCTGCTGCCGGAGGGCATCGAGATGATCCACGGGCCGGGCTGCCCGGTCTGCGTCACCCCGCTGGAGATGATCGACAAGGCGCTGGAGATCGCTTCCCAGCCGGACGTGATCTTCTGCTCGTTCGGCGACATGCTGCGGGTGCCCGGCAGCGATCGTGACCTGTTCAGCGTGAAGAGTGCCGGTGGCGACGTCCGGGTGGTCTACTCCCCGCTCGACGCGCTCAACCTGGCCCGGGCCAACCCGGACCGGCAGGTGGTGTTCTTCGGCATCGGCTTCGAGACCACGGCGCCGCCGAACGCGATGACCGTGTACCAGGCCAAGCGGCTGGACGTGCGCAACTTCAGCCTGCTGGTCTCGCACGTGCGGGTGCCCCCGGCGATCGCCGCCATCATGGAGTCGCCCACCTGCCGCGTGCAGGGCTTCCTGGCGGCCGGCCACGTGTGCAGCGTGATGGGCACCGAGGAGTACCCCGAGCTGGTCGACCGGTACCGGGTGCCGATCGTGGTCACCGGGTTCGAGCCGCTGGACATCCTGGAGGGGATCCGGCGCACCGTGATCCAACTGGAGCAGGGGCGCGCCGAGCTCGACAACGCCTACCCCCGGGTCGTGCCCCCGGAGGGCAACCCCGCGGCCCGCGCCATGCTCAGCGACGTCTTCGAGGTCACCGACCGGGCCTGGCGGGGGATCGGGGTGATCCCGCAGAGCGGGTGGCGGCTGTCGTCGGCGTACCGGGACTTCGACGCCGAGCAGCGCTTCCAGGTGGCCGGGATGACGACCCAGGAGTCGGCGATCTGCCGCAGCGGCGAGGTGCTGCAGGGACTGATCAAGCCGCACGAGTGCGCCGCGTTCGGCAGGGAGTGCACGCCGCGCACGCCGCTGGGCGCCACGATGGTCTCCAGCGAGGGGGCCTGCGCGGCGTACTTCCTGTACCGGCGGCTCGGCCCGCAGCAGCCGAGGGAGGCGACCCCCGTTGGCTGAGGTGACGGCGACCGACACCCCGGGCGGCGCGTCGACCGACGATCCGGGTCTGGACTTCACCGCGTGGACCTGCCCGATGCCGCTGCGCAACTCCCCGACGATCGTGATGGGGCACGGCGGCGGAGGGCAGTTGTCGGCCGAGCTCGTCGAGCACCTGTTCGTGCCGGCGTTCGGCGGCCGGCCGGAGCACGGCCTGGCGGACTCGGCCGTGGTGGACCTGGGCGGGACCAGGCTCGCCTTCTCCACCGACTCCTTCGTCGTCCGGCCGATGTTCTTCCCCGGCGGAAGCATCGGCGACCTCGCGGTGAACGGCACGGTCAACGACCTGGCGATGAGCGGTGCCCAGGCGACGCACCTGTCCTGCGGCTTCATCCTCGAGGAGGGCACCGACCTGGACATCGTCGGCCGGGTTGCGCAGGCGCTGGGCCGGGCCGCGGAGCGGGCCGGGGTGAGCGTGGTCACCGGCGACACCAAGGTGGTGGACTCCGGGCACGGGGACGGCGTGTACCTCAACACCGCCGGGATCGGCCTGGTGGCGGAGGGGGTGGACATCCGCCCGGACCGGGCCCGGCCCGGCGACGTGGTGATCGTCAGCGGCGACATCGGCGTCCACGGGATCGCGGTGATGAGCGTCCGGGAGGGCCTGGAGTTCGAGGTCGAGATCCGCAGCGACTGCGCCCCGCTGAACGGGCTGGTCGCCGCGATGCTGGGCGCCTCGACGGACCTGCACTGCCTGCGGGATCCCACCCGCGGCGGCCTCGGCACCAGCCTGAACGAGATCGCGCAGGCCTCGGGCGTCGGCGTGCGGATCGAGGAACGATCGCTACCGGTGCCCGAGGCCGTCGGCAACGCCTGCGGGATGCTGGGACTCGACCCGCTCTACGTGGCCAACGAGGGGAAGCTCGTGGCGTTCGTCCCGCCGGATCACGCCGACGCGGTGCTCACCGCGATGCGGGCGCACCCGCTGGGGACGGCCGCCGCGGTGATCGGGGAGTGCACCACCGACCACCCCGGGATGGTCGTGGCGCGGACGGCGTTCGGCGCCACCCGGGTGATCGATCTCCCGCTCGGCGAGCAGCTGCCCCGGATCTGCTGACCGGATCCGGCGGCCTCAGCGCCGCCCTCCCAGACCCACGGCGTGACTCCGGACCTGAGGCCCACGGCGTGACACCGTGGGCCTAGGTAGCCCACGGCGTGACACCGTGGGCTTCGGGGATGCGCACGATGCCGCTCACTCGCACGGATGCGCACGGCGTCACACCGTGCGCATCACAAGGGTCACACCGCGCGCACCCGGGATGCGCGATGCCACACCGGGCCGCGGACTGCGGCCCAGATCTCAGAGCCGCTCCAGCGGCGGGAACCAGCCGTGCTCCGGCCGTGCGTTCTCGCTGCGCGCGTCGGTGGTGTCGACGCCGTACCAGGGCGCGAGAAGGCAGATCGCCAGCAGGACGAGCATCAGGATGATGATCCCCATTGTCGTTCACCTCCTCCGCGTCCGGCTCGCCTGTTCAACGTCCTCAGCTTCATGGTTCATCCAGAGACCGTTCGACGTCCAGCGATAGTTGTTGAAGAATCATTAAGCAGATCTGTACGATCCAGAAGTGCTCAGCGCGCGCCTGCTGGCGGTGCACCGCACGGTGATCGAGGTGGGCTCGCTGACCGGCGCGGCCACCGCCCTGGGCTACACCGTCTCGGCGGTGAGCCAGCAACTGGCCCGGCTGGAGGCCCAGGCGGGGGTACAGCTGTTCGAGAAGTCCGGTCGCGGCGTCCGCCCCACCGCGGCGGGCCTGCTGCTGGCCGAGCACGCCGTGCGGGTGCTGCGGGAGGTCCACGAGGCCGAGGCGGCGCTGTCCGACCTGCGCGCGGGCCGTACCGGACGGCTGCGGATCGTCTCCTTCCACTCGGCGGGGGAGTCCCTCCTCCCGCCGGCGATCGCCGAGCTGCGCAGCCTGCTGCCGGGCGTGCATGTGATGCCGATCGTGGACGAGACGCCGGGTGCACTGCGCCGCCTGCGGGCGGGGGAGGCGGACCTGGTGGTCGTGGTGGAGCGGTTCGGGAGCGGTGAGGCCCCGGACGACGATCTGCGCCGCTGGCACCTGCTCGACGACGACTACCGGCTGCTGCTGCCCCACGACCACCGGCTCGCCGGCCGCCGGATCGTGCCGCTGGAGGACCTGGCCACCACCGACTGGATCGTCACCACGGGCCCGGCGGACTACATCGAGCGGGCCACCATCCAGGCCTGCAGGGACGCCGGTTTCACGCCGCGCGTCGTGGCGGAGGCGGACGAGTTCCAGGTCACCCAGGGCTACGTGGGGGCCGGCCTGGGCGCGGCGCTGGTGCCCGTGCTGGGCCTGGGAGCGGTCCGGGCCGGTGTCGCCGTCCGGCGGTTGCGGAACCCGCCGCCGCCCCGGCACATCTGGCTGGCCACCCGGCCGGCGATCGCCGATCAACCGGCGGTGCGCCGGCTCGTGGACGCCCTGCGGGCCGCCGCGGCGCGGGCCACCCGGACCCACCGGGGGTGATGGACGTCGGTGCGCCTGACGCCGGTCGGAAACCGGCGGGACACTGGAGGGTCGGTCTCGAGGAGGAGGTGCCGATGAGCGTGCAGCTGAACCACACCATCGTGCGGGTCCGGGACAGGCACGAGTCCGCCACGTTCCTGAGCGAGATCCTGGGGCTGGCGCCGCCGACGCCGTACGGGCGGTTCCTCGTCGTGCAGGTCGACAACGGCGTATCGCTCGACTTCGCCGACGACGACGGCCCGGCACACCCGCAGCACTACGCGTTCCTGGTCGGAGAGTCCGAGTTCGACGAGTGCTTCGGCCGGATCCGCGGGCGCGGGCTGCCCTACTGGGCGGACCCGGGGAAACGCCGTCCCGGCGAGATCAACACCAACGACGGGGGACGAGGCGTGTACTGGGAGGACCCGAGCGGCCACTTCCTGGAGATCATCACGCGCCCGTACGGCAGCGGCGGCTGATCCTTCCCGCCACGGTTCCACGCCCCTGACGCCTCGGCGGCGACCCTCGACGCGCCAACGGCCACCCCGTGACGAGTGTCAGTGACTCGGCGACGCCTCCACAGTTGGTGTGCGACGGTGAACGTGACGATGAACCGTGCTGGGGGTGAACACCCCACCTGGTGTTCATCGTCGCGTTCATCCATGCGTGGGTCGGACGCCGTAGGGCGGCGGCAGTGCGGGGACGGCAGTGCGGGGACGGCGGCAGTGCGGGGACGGCGGCAGTGCGGGGACGGCGGTGGGGGCAGTGGCCGGGCCGGGCAGGGTCGGGTCAGGACAACGGCGGGCGCTGCGCCTTCGGCAGCCGGCTGACCACCGCCCGGTAGGAGCCGTCGATCGCCTCGAGCACCTCGTCGTCCGGTATCGCGCCGCCGATCCGCAGCGTGTTCCAGCCGTACCGGCCGATGTAGGCCATCACCGTCGCGTCACCGGGATAGCGGTGTACCCACTCGTCCGCCTCCTCGCGGGTCGGCCCGCACTTGACCCCGACCGACGTCCCGGACCCGAGGAACGCGAAGATCTTGTCGCCCACCTTCACCACGACGTCCCCGTCCCACGGCTCGTCCTCCCAGGCCCCCGGCATGGCGAGGCAGTGCGCCAGCAGTTCGTCCGCGTTCATCGCTCGGCCGCCAGCAGCAGCGTGTCCAGACCGCGCACCAGCCCGGTCCGCCGGGGCACCGCCCGGATCGCCAGGAGCGTGCCGGCGACGTACGGCGCTGCCGACGTGCCGGCGTCGTGCCGGATGATCAGCCGCTCGTCCGGGGCGGCGAAGACCACCTCGGTGGAGACGGTGAACCCGGGCAGCCGCAGCGAGTGCACCTGCGTGCCGCCGAGGGTCACCCCCCGCGCCTCGACGTGGCCGGCGGTCTGCTCCAGCGGAACCTCGGGCACCGGCCGGCTCACCTCCGCCAGCCGTTCGGCCAGTTCGCGGGCGGTGCCGCTGGGTGAGTCCCGCTTGGTCGAGGAGGCGTAGTCGACGATCTCCCGGTCGGGCAGGAAGCGGGCGGCGAGCAGCGCCGCGGCCTGCGCCAGCGCGGCGGTCAGGGAGAAGTTGCCGGCCGCGACGACGCCGACCCCGGCCGCGCGGGCCGCCGCGTCGATCTCGGCGAAGTCCTCGCCGGACAGGCCGGAGGAGCCGATGACGACGTGGATCTCGCGCGCGATCGCCGCCATCACGTGGTCCCGCACCGCGGCGTGAGAGGTGTAGTCGACCAGGACGTCGGCCTCGTCCAGGGCCTCGGCGACCGTGGCGTGCACGGGGACGCCGTTGGGCGGACCGCCCCACGCCTGACCCAGGTCGATGCCGGCCGCGGAGCGGCTGACCCCGGACCGCAGGGTCAGATCGGAAGCCTGCAGGACGGCCTCGGCCACGGCCCGGCCGGTCCACCCGGTGGCCCCGGCCACGACGACGCCCAGCGTCATGACATCACCTCACCCCTCCGGTCAAACGTGATCTCCCGACCGCGCTCGTGATCTCCCGACGTCTGTCCGCGGGACGTGCCGAACGGGTCGGGAGATCGCCACGGTGATGCATGATCTCCCGACCGCGCTCGTGATCTCCCGACGGCTGTCCGCGGGACGCGCCGAACGGGTCGGGAGATCGCCACAGTGATGCATGATCTCGAGATCACGCCGGGCCGTCGGGCGCCAGGTGGGCGATCGCCAGCCGGTGCGCCTCCGGCAGTGCGTCCCACCAGCGGCGCCGGGCCTGCGCCAGCGACTCCGGCGGGAGCTCGCCGTTGACCCGCAACCGGGCCAGCCCGCCGTCCGGGTAGACGTCCAGCCGGACGTGCGTCGCGGTGACGTCCGGGGCCGCGAGGTAACGGTGCCGGGTGTCCGGCTGCACCCGGGTCTTCGGCACCGCCACCAGCCACGCGTCGGGATCGTCGAAGTCGACCGTCCGGCTGTCGACTGCGGACAGCCTCACCCAGCCCGGCGCGTTCCCGACGAAGTACGAGGTGTCGATCTCGACGTGGCGGATCGTGCCGGCGGCGGCCAGCTGGAAGGTGGCGTAGTCGTTGCCCTCGTCCCGCCGCCGGGCGTTCTCCCACCCCTCGCCCATGATCCGCGCCCGCCCGGGCAGGATGAGATTGCCCGGCGAGGAGTAGAACGCGTCCGAGCAGTCGACCAGCCGGCCGCCGTTCTCCATCGCCGCGAGGTCGATCGTCCCCTCGAGGAAGCGCGGATCGGGTACCACCTCGCCGTGCACCCGCAGCCGTGCCACCCCGCCGTCCGGGTAGATGCACAGGCGCACGTGCGTCCAGCGGCGCCGGTCGGCCACCGGGTAGGCGTTGCCGGTGTCCCCCTGCGCGGCGCTCCGCGGCACGATCGGATCCCACACCGCGGACTCCAGTTCCTCGACGCCGGGGTACCCCTCGACCGAGGTCGCCTCGACGGAGATCTCGGGCGGGTAGTTGCCGCGGAAGTAGGAGGTGTCGACGACAACCCCGTGCACGATGCCCGCGGCGCCGAGCCGGACGACGGCCCAGTCGAACCCGGGCTCGCGGCGGCGCCGGGTCTCCCAGCCGTCGTAGATCTTCCCCTTGTGCCCGAAGGCCTCCTCGGAGAAGGTCGGGGCTTCGGGGCGGATCAGGTTCTCCCGCTCGGCGAACAGCTCGTCGTTGGCCGCGGTGACGCTGCCGGCGAGCTGCCGCGACGCCAGATCGGGCAGGCGGGTGAAGTCGTCGTCGTCCACGTCAGGTTCCTCCTCGGGTCAGCAGCCGTCCCCGCGGCGTGGTGAGGTCCACCGGCTCGCCGCGCAGCCACGTGCTGCGGACGACGCCGGCCAGGGCCCGGCCGTGGTACGGCGTCACCGGGTTCCGGTGGTACAGGTGCGCGGCGTCGACGACGAAGGCCTCGTCCGGGGCGAACACCACGACGTCCGCGTCGTAGCCGAGGGCGAGCAGGCCCTTGCGCGTCATCCGGGCGAGCTCGGCCGGCCGGGTGGCCATCCAGCGGCTCACGTCGGCCAGGGTGAAGCCGCGGCTGCGCGCCTCCGTCCACACCGCCGGCAGCGACACCTGCAACGACGACACCCCGCCCCAGGCGAGGCCGAAGTCGCCGGTGTCCAGCAGCTTGAGGTCGACGGTGCTGGGGGAGTGGTCGGAGACGATGCAGTCGATGACGCCGTCCCGCAGCCCCCGCCAGAGCAGCTCGCGGTTGCCGGCCTCGCGGATCGGCGGGCAGCACTTGAACTGGGTCGCGCCGTCCGCGATCTGCTCGGCGCTGAAGACCAGGTAGTGCGGGCAGGTCTCGACGCTGATCTTGACCCCTTCCCGCCGGGCGGAGGCGATCATCGGCAGGGCGTCGGAGCTGGACAGGTGCAGCACGTGCACCCGCGCCCCGGTCCACCGGGCCCGCTCGATCACCTCGGCGACGGCGACGTTCTCGGCGCCGCGCGGCCGGGAGGCCAGGAAGTGGGCGTAGGACTCGCCGCGCGGGCTCGGTGCCCGGTCGATGGCCCGCGAGTCCTCGGCGTGGACGATCATCAGGGCGTCGAAGCCGGCCAGCTCGGCCAGATCCTCCTCCAGCCCGTCGGGGTCGAGGTGCGGGAACTCCTCGACCCCGGAGTGCAGCAGGAAGCACTTGAAACCGAACACCCCCGCGTCGTGCAGCCCCCGCAGCTGTGACCGGTTGCCCGGCACCGCACCGCCCCAGAACCCGACGTCGATGTGGCACTGCGGCCGCGCGGCGTCGCGCTTGACGGCCAGCGCCGCCGCGTCGACGGTCGGTGGGACGGAGTTCAGCGGCATGTCCAGGATCGTGGTGATGCCCCCGGCGGCCGCGGCCCGGGTGGCGCTGGCGAAGCCCTCCCACTGCGTCCGGCCCGGCTCGTTGACGTGCACGTGGGTGTCCACCAGCCCGGGCATGAGGACCTCGTCGTCAGCGACCTCGACCGTCCGGGGAGCCTGCAGCGCCGCGTCGTGGGGCTCGATCGCGACGATCGTGCCGTCGCGCACGCCGACGCACCGGGGCACCATGCCCGCCGTCGTCAGGACGTTGCGGGCACGGAACACGGTGTCGAGCTCAGGCACCTGTGCGCCCTCCTCCACCGTCGCGGTGGTGGGTGACCTGGGCCGTGCGGGCGGGCAGCCACTCGCGCGCTATCCGGGCACCCACCCGTTCCAGCAGCGCGGCGGCGTCGGTCATGCTACGGCGCGGGTCGGGTTCCAGCGCCGACAGCGGGTAGGCGGCGCGGATGCCGGCGCGCTGGAGTTCCCCGGCGTCCAGCAGGCAGCGGCCGGCGACGGCCACCACCGGCACGCCCGCGCGCGCCGCCGCCCGGGCCACCCCGATCGGCGCCTTGCCCTGCAGGCTCTGCGCGTCGAGCGAACCCTCACCGGTCACCACCAGCGCCGCGCCGGGCACCACCTCCGGGAATCGGACGAGGTCGAGCACGAGGTCGATCCCCGCGCGCAGGCGGGCTCCCAGGACGGCGAGCGCCGCGAAGCCGGTCCCGCCGGCGGCGCCGGCACCGGCGGTCGCCGCGTGATCGGTGCCGGTGGCCTGCGCGATCACCTCCGCCCAGCGCCGCAGGCCCCGCTCGAGCAACGCGACGTCCTCGGCGGTGGCGCCCTTCTGCGGCCCGTACACGGTGGCGGCACCGTCCGCGCCGAGCAGCGGGTTCTCGACGTCCGATGCCACCACGACGTCGCTGCCGGCCAGCCCGGGGTGCAGCCCGGACAGGTCGACGGCGGCGAGATCGACGAGGGCCCCCCCGCCCGGCGGGAGGTCCTGCCCCCGGGCATCCAGCAGGCGACCCCCCAGCGCCTGGACCATCCCCGCGCCGCCGTCGGTGGAGGCGCTGCCGCCCAGGGCCAGCACGAGCTGCCGGCAGTCCCGGTCGAGGGCGTGCCGGACCAGGACGCCGAGGCCGAAGGTCGAGGAGGTCAGCGGTGCCGGGTTTCCGCCGGGCA
>Ga0187787_10000078_pt1 | contig 11560 bp, 12 predicted proteins | sample 1015_BV01_MP06_2_FD_133007 | JGI IMG/M metagenome (GOLD analysis project Ga0187787, IMG submission 133007) | Tropical peat soil microbial communities from peatlands in Department of Meta, Colombia - 1015_BV01_MP06_20_MG | ecosystem: Environmental > Terrestrial > Soil > Wetlands > Peat | place...
GCGCAGCCATTACGCCTTGCAGCGCTCCCTGCCCTCCATGCGCTGCGTCGGCTACCGCCAGGTGTGGCAGCATCTGGATGGCGAGCTAACTTACGAGGAACTTCGCGATAAAGGCATCGCAGCTACCCGGCAGCTCGCGAAACGCCAGTTGACATGGCTGCGAGCGACAAAGGAGGTGGAGACTTTCAATTGCCTTGCTGAAGATTTGCCAAAGCAGGTGTTCGCGCATCTGCAACATCAGCTTAACACGTAAATTCATTCGTCTGCCGCTGCCATCAGTCTTTGGTCGTCACCCGCGCTCTGGCTGTCCCTTTGGCGAAAGTCATTTTGACGTCATCACCTCTGGCAATCTGTGCGCTGTCACGAACGATGTTCCCTACTGCATTTTCAACTACGCTGTAACCACGCTGGAGCACCAACTGCGGGTTAAGATGCGCAAGGTGCGAATGCAAGTTTTGTAGGCTTACCCTCACGTGCTCCAGATAGCGCGTACCAGCCCGCCTGAAACGCTGCGCCAGGTCGGATTGCTTTTGCAGCAAGCGCGCTATTTCCGGTGCTTTCAGCCGTTGCCGCAATTCGCGAATGCGCCAGCCCCGGTTATCGGCCTGCCTTGACCAGGCGTTTTTGAGGCGCAGTATCAAGTGCTGTAAATGCGCTCGCTGGTCCTGCAACCGCGCTGCGGGATGCTGCAGGCGCCGCGACAAGTAATCGAGCTGCTGCATGCGCGCTTCCAATATGCGTGTAACAACGCGCTGCAAACGTTTGTTGAATAATGATAGATTCGCCAGGAGTTCCAGGCGGTTGGGGCTGGCCAGCTCCGCAGCCGCGGTAGGGGTCGGAGCGCGCCGGTCAGCAACGAAATCGGCTATGGTGAAATCGGTTTCATGCCCTACTCCGGTAACGATGGGAACCGGGCAGGCGCTGATTGCGCGCGCCACGATTTCCTCGTTGAACGCCCACAAATCCTCGATGCTGCCCCCGCCGCGGCACAGGATCAGCACATCGCATTCGGCGCGCCGGCCTGCGGCATGGATCGCCTCGCTGATATTTTCTGCTGCGCCTTCTCCTTGCACGGAAGTTGGATAAATAATCACTGCAATTCCTGGCATGCGCCGGGAGAGCGTGGTGACCACATCGTGCAGCGCTGCCGCCACCGGTGACGTGATAATGCCAATGGTGCGCGGGAAAGGCGGCAGGGACTTTTTGCGTGCTTCCGCAAACAGACCTTCGGCCTCCAGCTTCGCTTTAAGCTTCTCGAAAGCTTCGTATAGCGCGCCCAGGCCGGAACGGCGCATGGTTTCCACGTTGAGCTGGAACTCGCCGCGCGCTTCATACAGGGTGACCAGAGCACGCACTTCCGCCTGCATGCCGTTTTCCGGTTTCCAGTCGAGATGCAGGGTCTTATGACGGAACATCACACAGCGCACCTGCGCCTGGTCATCCTTGAGCGAGAAATACCAGTGTCCAGAAGAAGCGCGAGTGAAGTTTGAAATTTCTCCAACGACCCAGGTAAGCGGAAAACTTTGCTCCAGCAATTCACGCGCGCTGCGATTGAGCTCGCTGACACTTATCGCGGCCGGACGCGGCGCAAAATCAGGCTGGATAGACATGCAAGAATTGTACTCCAGGCAATTGAATCACGCGTTAAACCGCGCCAGCATTGGAGGCGCCGGAAAAACTCAAGTATTGGCGCGGAATCTCGCGCGATTTTGCCTGAAATCCCTTGACTGGCGCGGTCTTTAGCAGGTTATTCATCCACAATCACTGAAGTGTGCATATTTCACAAACTGCAATCTCATGTTTCACCCTTGTAACTTTTATAACACCATGATATTTATGAATAATATCTCGGTCTAAAATTTAATCGAATACCAAAATATCTTTACCGGAAAACAAGTTAGGAATGCCCTACGCAAACTATGCACAGAGTTACCCACAAAGAATGTGGAAAAAATAAAAACGCCTTTTGCGAAACACATTTAACATCGATAGATAGTGAGCCATCCGGCGTACACTTGCTGAAAAATATGATGCAAGATACAGTTACGCCTTTCCATCGGGGATAGTTTCGTGTTAGCCATCATAGATGCAGCAGGTTGGCCGATTTGGCTGATCATCATCACTTCCATCATCGCAGTCGGAATCATTCTTGAACGCGCATTCTCGCTAAGGCGCGAACTGGTCGCCCCCAAGAATCTTCTTCCGGGGCTCATCAATGATTACAACCAAAACGGCGTCAGTGAAGAAATGATCACTCGCCTGGAACAAAACTCGTTGCTTGGCCAGTTATTTGCAGCGGGGCTCAAGAACGTCAAAAGCTCCAGCGAAGTAATGAAAGAATCCATAGACGAAGCGGGCCACGCGGTGGCGCATGAACTGGAACGCTTCCTGCCCAGCCTTGGCACCATCGCCGCGATCAGCCCGCTTCTGGGTTTGTTCGGCACGGTAATCGGCATGATCGAAATTTTTGGCTCACAGGCCCCTACTGGCGGCAACCCGGTGCAGCTTGCCCACGGCATTTCTATAGCACTCTACAATACAGCCTTCGGCATCATAGTGGCCGTTCCCAGCATGATTTTCTACCGCTATTACCGCGCCAAAGTTGAAACACTGGTGATTGAAATGGAAATGCAGGCAATCAAGCTGGTGGAAATCGTTCACGGCGAGCGGCAGGGATGAATTTCCGCCGCGGCTACCAAAAAGAAGAACCGGAAATCAATCTGGTGCCGCTGATTGATGTATTGCTGGTGATTCTGATTTTCCTGATGGTCAGCACTACTTACAACAAGTTCGCAGAATTGCAAATCAACCTTCCCAAGGCGGATGCCGAAAAACAGCAAGACCGTCCCAACCAGATCAACATTGCCGTGGATTCGTCGGGACGTTACATGATTGAAAACACAACGATCAATACCGTCGAACCGGAGGTGCTGAGCGAGCAGTTGCGCAAGGCGGCGGGCGATATGATCGACCCGGTTATAGTTATCAACGCCGATGCCAATGCCTCGCATCAGTCGGTGATAAGAGTCATGGAAGCCGCGCGCATCGCTGGCTACAGCCATATCACGTTTACTGCCGAGAACAGAACGGCAAGATAACCGGTTTTGCCGTTTACTGTTCAACCAGGAGACAAAGTGCACTGGCTGGAGCAATACTGGTACCGATTGACGCTTTGGCATGTGCTGCTGCTGCCGTTTAGCCTGCTGTTTGTAATCCTGGCGAGCCTGCGCCGCTTTCTCTACATTCTGCATCTTCTGCCGGTAATCAAAATGCCGGTGCCGGTCATCGTCATCGGCAACATTACTGCAGGCGGCACGGGCAAAACACCCCTAGTGATCTGGCTGGCCAATTATCTGCAAGAGCAGGGGTATAAGCCGGGTATCGTGAGCCGCGGCTACGGCGGCAGCAATAAAGGACCGCTTGCAGTAACCCGGCAAAGCAGCCCGGCGCTGGTTGGCGATGAACCTGTTGTGCTGGCACGTCGCAGCCGCTGCCCGGTTTGGGTGGGGTGTAAGCGCTCCGCCGCAGCCAAAGCTTTGCTCACCGCACACCCCGAATGCAATGTTTTGTTGAGCGATGACGGCTTGCAGCATTACCGCCTGCACCGCGACGTGGAAATCGCGGTGGTGGACGGTGAACGCAAATTTGGAAACGGCTTGCCGCTTCCCGCGGGCCCGCTGCGCGAAATGATCGGCAGGCTGGAATCCGTTGATGCGGTGGTGGTGCATGACGGTGAACCAGCGGCAAGCGCCACAGCAGGCCCGTTCAGCATGCGCCTTGCGGGGGAAATTTTCTACAATTTGCTGAACCCCGATTTTAAGGCGACTGCTGGCGATTTACGCGGGAAAAAAACCTACGCGGTAGCGGGAATAGGCAATCCGCAGCGGTTTTTCCGCCAACTGCAAGCGCTTGGCCTCACTGCCACTGCGCGCCCGTTTCCCGACCACTATCCTTACCATCCGGAAGATTTGCATGCTCCTGATGCAGAAGCCATCATCATGACCGAGAAAGATGCGGTAAAATGTGAAACATTTGCTGATGAAAAATACTGGGTGCTTGCCGTGGATGCGCAAGTGCCTCGTGAGCTGGGCATGCTGATTTTGAAAAAATTGAGGTTACTACATGGACCCCAAACTGCTTGATATTCTGGTCTGTCCTTTGTGCAAGGGCCCGCTGGTTTACAAAAAAGCCGAGCAAGAATTGATTTGCAAACCGGACCGCCTCGCCTATCTCATCAAAGACGACATTCCGGTAATGCTGGAAGAAGAAGCGCGCAAGCTTGCTCCAGAAGAAGAAGTGTAAAGGCAGTGAACAGTAAACAGTAAAAGTCTTCACCGTGTCTCTGTCCGCCGTTCACCGCTCTCCATTTACCGTTCACTGATCATGGAATTTACCGTTGTCATTCCAGCGCGCCTGAATTCCGTCCGCCTGCCCGGCAAACCGCTGCTGGATATCGCAGGCAAGCCAATGGTGGTGCACGTCGCGGAAAAAGCGGTCGCCAGTGGTGCGCAGTCGGTTTGGATTGCGACAGACCACCAACAAATAGCGGATGCCGTCAAGCATCATGGATTCAGAACCTGCCTGACTCGGACCGACCATGCATCCGGAACCGAGCGCATTGCCGAGGTCGCCAGGAAAAAAGGCTTTGCCGACGACATGATAGTCATCAACGTGCAAGGTGACGAGCCACTGATTGCCCCTCAGCTTATTCGCGAGGTAGCGCAGCATCTCGATGCCCACGCCGGAGATCAGGTGGCAACCGCCTGTTATCCCATTCACCAGCGCGAAGAGCTGTTTAATCCCAACGTGGTAAAGGTGGTGCTGGACAGAGAAGGCCGCGCTTTGTATTTCTCGCGCGCTCCGATTCCCCATGCCCGCGATGCATTTGCTCGCAACGAGTGGCCTGAAAAACTGCCGGCGTACCGCCATATCGGCATTTATGCCTACCGAGCCGGCTTTTTGAAAACCTATGCCCGTCTTGAGCCTTCACCCATCGAGCAATACGAGGCGCTGGAACAGTTGCGTGTGCTGTGGCATGGCTACCGGATTGGCGTAGCGGTTACCCGCCACGCGCCTGAGGCAGGAGTGGATACACCGGAAGACCTGCAAAGAGTGCGCGAAATGCTCGCGCGCACTTGACCCTGACCGGCTGCCAATTTTTCCCGATTCCAGTAAAATGTCGTGCTTGCGCGACGAAGTTCAAGCCGCGCACCATTCCTCAGTCTTCAGGGCGAAATAAATCATGCGACTAATCCTACTGGGGGCTCCAGGCGCGGGCAAAGGCACCCAGGCTGCCTTTATCGCGCAAAAATACGGCATCCCGCAGATTTCTACCGGAGATATGCTGCGCGCTGCGGTCAAGGCGGGAACAAAACTCGGCATGCAAGCGAAAAAGCACATGGATTCTGGCGGGCTGGTGCCGGATGATGTCATCATCGACTTGGTCAAGGAGCGCATCAAGCAGCCGGATTGCGCCAAAGGTTTTCTGTTTGACGGTTTTCCCCGCACCATACCGCAGGCGGAGGCACTGAAAAAAGCGGGTGTAGGCCTAGATTGCGTATTGGAAATAGATGTACCGGACAAGGAAATCATCCGCCGTTTGAGCGGGCGCCGCGTGCATCCCGCTTCCGGCCGCAGTTACCATGTCATCTTCAACCCACCTAAAGTCGCAGGCAAAGACGACGTAACCGGCGAAGAGCTGGTGCAGCGCGAAGACGACAAGGAAGAAACCGTGAAGAAGCGCCTAGCTGTATATCACTCGCAAACCAAGCAGCTCATTGATTACTACTCCAAAAGGGCGGCAAAAGGCAATCAGCGCGCGCCCAAGTATGTGAGAATTCCCGGCGTCGGCAGGGTTGAAGAGATTTGCGACAAATGTTTCGCGGCTTTAAAACAGTGAGGAGTAGAAATAAAATGCGCATCGTTTGCAACTTTTACTACTGACCCCTCATACCTCACTCCTCACGCATTTAAACATGAAACCTAAAAACGCTTTTTACGCACAATCAGGCGGGGTCACGGCGGTTATCAACGCTTCCGCCTGCGCGGTGATTGAAACCGCTCGCAAACACCGCGCCAAAATCGGCAAGGTCTACGCCGGCAGGAACGGCATCATTGGCGCGCTCACCGAAGAGCTGATCGACACCGGCAAGGAATCGCGGGCAGCCATCCGCGCGCTGCGCCATACGCCTTCGGGCGCGTTCGGCTCATGCCGCTACAAGCTCAAAGGGCTGGACCAAAACCGCGCCCAGTACGAGCGGCTCATTGAAGTGTTTCGCGCACACAACATCGGCTACTTTTTCTATAACGGCGGGGGCGATTCCGCAGACACCTGCCTCAAGGTGTCGTTGCTCTCGGAAGCAATGGGCTACCCCATCATCGCGGTGCACGTTCCCAAAACGGTGGACAATGACCTGCCGATTACCGACTGCTGTCCCGGCTTCGGCTCGGTGGCAAAATATGTCGCGACCAGCATCAGGGAGGCGGGATTCGATGTCGCCTCGATGGCCAAGACCTCGACCAAGGTTTTCGTGCTGGAAGTGATGGGCCGGCACGCCGGCTGGATTACTGCGGCGTGCGGGCTTGCTGCGGAAAAGGAAGGCGATGCGCCGCAGATTCTGCTTTTCCCTGAAATCATTTTGGACGAGGAAAAATTCCTCATCAGGGTAAAAGAATCGGTGCAAAAATACGGCTATTGCGCGGTTGCCGTTTCCGAGGGCATCAAAAACGCGGAAGGAAAGTTTCTTTCCGAATCCGGATTGCGCGATGCGTTCGGCCATGCGCAATTGGGCGGCGTGGCTCCAGTGATCGCTAATCTGGTGAAAGAAAAGCTCGGCTACAAATATCACTGGGCGGTTGCGGACTACCTGCAGCGCGCGGCGCGCCATATTGCCTCGAAAACCGATGTCGATCAGGCTTACGCAGTAGGCAAAGCCGCAGTGGAATTCGCCATCAAAGGACACAATTCAGTGATGCCTGCTATTGTGCGCAAGTCCGACAAGCCTTACAAATGGGCGATCGGCATGGCCAGGCTCGAAGACGTGGCGAACCGGGAAAAAACCATGCCGCGCGATTTCATTACTGAAGACGGGTTCGGCATCACCGGGAAATGCCGCGCTTATCTCGAACCGCTCATCAAGGGCGAGGATTATCCGCCCTACAGGAACGGCCTGCCGGACTATGTCAAGCTGAAAAACATCGCTGTGCCCAAAAAACTTCCCGGGGAGTTTAAGATTTAATCAACGCAGAGCAATCAAGATCAGGCGTTGTGGCATAATTGCATGAAATCAGAGGTTCCTTAGCTCAAGGGGGAAATCATGACAGGAGCTCTTGCTTTTGCGCTCACCTGCGCAATCCTCGCCGTTGTCTTTGGCGGTGTTTCAATCAAATGGATACTGGCGCAGCCGAGCGGCAACGAGCGCATGCGCGAAATCGCTGCTGCCATACAGGAAGGCGCTACCGCTTACCTCAACCGCCAGTACACCACCATCGGCATCGTGGGTGCCATCTTGTTTTTTCTAATCGGTTTCGTGCTGTCATGGAAAACCGCCTGGGGATTTGCCATTGGCGCGATACTCTCCGGCGCTACGGGCTTCATCGGTATGAACGTTTCGGTGCGCGCCAATGTGCGCACCGCCGAAGCCGCACGCACCGGCCTGAATGAAGCGCTGACCGTGGCGTTCCGAGGCGGCGCGATTACCGGTTTGCTGGTGGTAGGCCTGGGCCTGCTTGGAGTCGCAGGCTATTACGCTCTTCTCCTCGGCAGCGCAGAGCATGGTGCGTCGTTGAGCAAAATCATCGGCCCGCTGGTCGGCCTGGGCTTTGGCGGCTCACTGATTTCCATCTTCGCGCGGCTTGGCGGCGGCATTTTCACCAAGGGCGCCGACGTCGGCGCCGATCTGGTGGGCAAAGTCGAGGCCGGAATTCCTGAAGACGACCCGCGCAACCCCGCGGTGATTGCCGATAATGTGGGCGACAATGTCGGCGACTGCGCCGGCATGGCGGCCGACCTGTTCGAAACCTACGCGGTGACCATCATCGCCACCATGCTGCTGGGTTCCCTGCTGTTAAACGCACCGGAAGTCGCGCCGAAAGCGGTAGCGTATCCGCTCGTTATCGGCGGCTTCTCCATCATCGCTTCCATCATTGGATGTTTTTTCGTAAAGGCAATACCAGGCAAGAAAATCATGAGCGCGCTCTACCGCGGACTGATTGTCGCAGGCGTAATTGCCATCATCGGCTATATCCCGATTACCTGGCTGCTGATGGGCGACATCGGAACGCAATATGCTTATCTCAGTCCGATGAAGCTGTTTGGCTCGGCTATCGTGGGGCTGGTGCTCACCGGCTTGATGGTGATGATCACCGAATATTACACCGCGACTGAATTCCAGCCGGTGCGACACGTAGCACAGGCCTCGACTACCGGACATGCCACCAACATTATCGCCGGCCTGGGGGTCTCCATGAAAGCAACAGCGCTCCCCGTACTGGCGGTGTGCCTGTCAATCTGGGCTTCTTATATGATGGCCGGCATCTATGGAATTGCAATTGCTGCGACTTCAATGCTATCCATGACCGGCATTATCGTGGCGCTTGATGCCTACGGCCCGATTACCGATAACGCCGGCGGCATCGCCCAAATGGCAAATCTGCCCAAGGAAGTGCGCGAAATTACCGACCCGCTGGATGCTGTAGGCAACACCACCAAGGCGGTGACCAAGGGTTATGCCATCGGTTCTGCGGGCTTGGCCGCGTTGGTGCTGTTCGCTGACTATACCCATGCGCTGGAGGCCGCGCAGAAAACCGTGGCGTTTGAACTCTCCGATCCTGCGGTGATTATCGGCCTCTTTACCGGGGGACTCGTGCCCTACCTATTCGGCGCGATGGCCATGGAAGCAGTCGGCCGCGCTGCCGGATCAGTTGTTATCGAAGTGCGCCGCCAGTTCAAGGAAATCAAGGGCATCATGCAAGGCACCGCGAAACCGGATTATTCCCGCGCAGTGGACATGCTGACCCGCGCAGCAATCAAGGAAATGATGATGCCTTCGCTGCTTCCCGTGCTGACCCCGATTGTGGTCGCGCTCGCCATGAATGCAATCATGGGTCCCGGCGCTGGCGTCAAGGCGCTGGGCGGTCTGCTGGTGGGCACCATCGTGACCGGTCTCTTTGTCGCGATATCCATGACCACCGGCGGCGGCGCGTGGGATAATGCCAAGAAATATATTGAGGATGGCCATCACGGCGGCAAGGGCAGCGATGCACACAAGGCGGCGATCACCGGCGATACCGTGGGCGACCCTTATAAGGATACCGCCGGCCCAGCAGTAAATCCGCTTATTAAAATTATCAATATAGTCGCACTGCTCATCGTTCCTCTGCTGTAGCAAATTGCGTCTAAGCTGCCCCAGCTTTGTTAAAAATTGCTCGCAAATGCTCATTTACTAATCGTGTAAACTCCGCTTTGCTTGCAATTTTTGCCTCGCCGGAACGGCTTATCCATCAATTTGCAATTTACTTGTTTCGTCTTTCCCCATCCCGCCGGGAGTGGGTCGAGCCTGTCCTGACCCCTTCGATAAACTCAGGAAAGCTTGTCGAAGGAGCGAGGACGAATAATAACAATCAAACATCGTATAAGTCATTTTGCTATATTAGTTTTAGGAGAGCGCCATGAATAAGTCCTTATATCTTATTTTTTTCCTCATGCTCTTGGGCGGTTGCGCCACGACTCCGCAGAATGTGCTGGTCAACCCCCCCGATGTCCTGATTATGGGATCCGAAGTCGGAAAAGACAAAACGGTCGCATTAACAGTTACCGACACCCGCCCAGATAAAGTTTTAGGCTACCGTACTACCCGTTTAGACAAAGATTCTGTCATTCTCACCGATTCGGATATCGCCAAGGTAGTGCAAGAAAGAATTTATGAAGGATTGAAAAAGTACGATTTCAGCGTGAATGTGTCGTCAGGAGATGCGCCACGCATGCTGAAAGTGGAAGTTCAAACCCTTCAGTATTCCGCGCCTACCGGCTCCTGGACTGGTGGAATCCGCATCCTCGCCAGGCTCAAGGCGTTTGTCAAAAACGGCAACACGACTTACGAGAACTTGTACGAGATAACGAACAATGAAACTGTGATTATTCCACCAAGCAAGGCGAAAAACGAAGAGTTGATCAATAAAACCCTCGCCGATGTGCTGGAAAGATTGCTGAAAGACCAGAAACTCATCGCCTTGCTGGCGAAGTAATCTCGGTTTGCTTGCACGCATTAATCCCTTGCAGAATGGCTAAAGCGCACAAAAAACGCACCAAAAAGCCGTTGTTCGGCAAATTATTTCCCTTGAGGAAAGCCACCAAGAACTCAGCCGACATAGAGGACCTCCCGGCCCTGGGAACACTTTTCCTGGCGTTTGCGATCGTGATTTTCATGTTGGCCGCTGCCGACGTTATCCACCTGGATCTGTCCGAACTCAACGCATCAACGTTGGTCGTGCTGGGAGCTGGATTTTTGTTCTTTTGCATGGGCGTGTTGGCAGTCATCGCCAAACACCGTCACTCATTCCCTGCGCTGTATATGCTGGTTGCTGCCCTCATGTGCTCGGCGTTTGCGGCCGCATTTACCTGGATTGCGTTATTGGCAAAAGGTCCTTTTGGCGGCGGTTTTTCTATAGGACAGCTGGCATTGTTTGACGATACGCGGAATCTGATTGCGCGGATTGGTTTTGGAATAGGCGCCATTGTCATGATGGTTCTTTCGTGCCTGGCTTGGTGGCGCTGGTGGCGCGCAATTAACGGTGAAAAGATTGACTTCAACTGACCTTCCAACCTAAAACAAGCCACGATTATGAAAAGAACCCTTCCCTTGTCCCGGGTCTACCGCTTGCTCGAAACCGGGCCGGTTGTGATGGTTACGACCGCTCAAAAGGGACGGGCAAACATCATGACCATGTCGTGGCACACGATGATGGACTTCGAACCGCCGATTGTGGGCTGCGTGATCAGCGACCAAAATTACACCTTCGGCATACTTAAGGCGACCAAGGAATGCGTAATCAATATCCCGACCGTGGAGCTCGCGGCGAAGGCTGTACGTTGCGGGAACATATCGGGGCGAAACGTGGACAAGTTCAAAAAATTTCATCTCACGCCAATTCCGGCATCGCGCGTCAAGGCACCGCTCATCGCGGAGTGCTACGTCAACCTCGAATGCAGGCTGGTCGATGCGCGTTTGGCCACACAGTACAACTTCTTCATCCTCGAGGTGCTCAAAGCATGGATCGACCCCTCAAGGAAAAACCCGCGGACCATTCATCATTGCGGAGGGAGCAACTTCATGGTGGCGGGTCGGACCATCAGAATCCCTTCCAGGATGAAGTAGCGTTCCTTCATGCAGATTCTGAACGCGGCATGGACTATATCACGTTAAAGTGTCGCACCAGAAAATAGCCAAGCAGGATGTGATTGGATATCCATGAAGCTATTATCCGTCAATGTAGGTCTTCCGCGCGAAGTCTTGTTGAAGGGGAAGCTGTTGCGCACGTCCATCTTCAAGGAGCCGGTCAA
>Ga0187787_10000079_pt1 | contig 11498 bp, 9 predicted proteins | sample 1015_BV01_MP06_2_FD_133007 | JGI IMG/M metagenome (GOLD analysis project Ga0187787, IMG submission 133007) | Tropical peat soil microbial communities from peatlands in Department of Meta, Colombia - 1015_BV01_MP06_20_MG | ecosystem: Environmental > Terrestrial > Soil > Wetlands > Peat | place...
ACCACCCCGACGCGGCGGCCTGCCGGCAGGCGATCGCACCGTTCGCGGAACTGGAGCGGGCACCGGAGCACGTGCACACCTACCGGCTCACCCCGCTCGGGTTGTGGAACGCCCGCGCCGCCGGGCACGACGCCGAGCAGGTGGTCGACGTCCTGCTGGAGTACTCCCGCTACCCGGTGCCGCACGCGCTGCTCGTCGACGTCGCGGAGACCATGTCCCGCTACGGCCGGCTGCAGCTGATCAAGCACCCGGCGCACGGCCTGGTGCTGCAGGCGCTCGACGTCCCGGTGCTGGAGGAGGTGCTGCGCTCGGCACGGGTCACCCCGCTGGTCGGGTCGCGGATCGACCGCGAGCAGGTCGTCGTCCACCCCAGCGAGCGCGGCCACCTCAAGCAGGTCCTGCTCCGGCTCGGCTGGCCCGCCGAGGACCTGGCCGGGTACGTGGACGGCGAGGCGCACCCGATCGCGCTGGTCCAGGACGGGTGGGCGATCCGCCCGTACCAGAGCCTGGCCGCGGAGGGCTTCTGGCACGGCGGGTCCGGTGTCGTCGTCCTGCCCTGCGGTGCCGGCAAGACCATCGTCGGGGCCGCGGCGATGGCCCGGGCCCAGGCGACCACGCTGGTGCTGGTCACCAGCACGGTCGCGGCCCGGCAGTGGCGGGACGAGCTGCTGCGCCGGACCAGCCTGTCCGACACCGAGATCGGGGAGTACTCCGGGTCCCGCAAGGAGATCCGGCCGGTGACGATCGCCACCTACCAGGTGATGGCGACCAGGCGGAAGGGCGTCTACACCCACCTGGAGCTGCTGGACGCCCGGGACTGGGGCCTGATCATCTATGACGAGGTGCACCTGCTGCCCGCGCCGATCTTCCGGATGACCGCGGACCTGCAGGCCCGGCGCCGGCTCGGCCTGACCGCGACCCTGATCCGCGAGGACGGCCGGGAGGCGGACGTCTTCAGCCTGATCGGGCCCAAGCGATACGACGCACCGTGGAAGGACATCGAGGCGCAGGGGTACATCGCCCCGGCCGACTGCGTCGAGGTCCGGGTGACCCTGTCCGAGCGCGAGCGGCTGGCCTATGCCACCGCCGAGCCGGACGACCGCTACCGGCTGTGCGCGACCAGTCCCGGCAAGACCGCGGTGATCGAGGCCCTGGCCCGGTCCCACACCGGCGAGCCGACCCTGGTGATCGGGCAGTACATCGACCAGCTCGACGACCTCGGCGAGCGGCTGGGCGCACCAGTGCTCAAGGGCGAGACCAGCGTGGCGGAACGGCAGCGGCTGTTCGCGGCGTTCCGGGCCGGCGAGCTGCGCACGCTGGTGGTCAGCAAGGTGGCCAACTTCTCCATCGACCTGCCCGAGGCGAGCGTGGCGATCCAGGTGTCGGGGTCGTTCGGGTCCCGGCAGGAGGAGGCGCAGCGCCTGGGCCGCCTGCTGCGGCCGAAGGCGGACGGGCGCGCCGCCCGCTTCTACGCCGTCGTCGCCCGGGACACCCTGGACCAGGACTTCGCCGCGCACCGGCAGCGGTTCCTCGCCGAGCAGGGGTACGCCTACCGGATCGTGGACGCCGAGGACGTGCTGCGCCCGTGACCGACGGTCCCCCGCCGGGGAGTGCGGCGACCAGGCGGGCCGACCCGGCCGGCCCGGGCGCCGGGATCCCCCGCCGGGCGTGGGTGGAGCACGTCATGGGGATGCCGGTGAGCGCGCACGTCCGCGGCCCCCGGGCGCGGGAGCCGGGGCTCGAGCCGGTGCTCGCCCAGGTGTTCGCCGTTCTGCGCCGGGCGGATGCGGTGTTCAGCACCTACCGGCCGGACAGCGAGATCAGCCGGCTGGCCCGCGGCGAGGTCGACCTGGCCGGCGCGGATCCCGACGTCGCCGAGGTGGCGCGGCTGTGCGAGCTGGCCCGGGAGCGCACCGGCGGCTGGTTCGACGCCGACCTGCCGCTGCCCGGCGGCGGGACCCGGTTCGACCCGACGGGGCTGGTCAAGGGCTGGGCGGTGCAGCGCGCCGCGGACGTGCTGGCCGCCGTCCCCGATCACGACTTCTGCCTCAACGCCGGCGGTGACGTGGTCGCCGGCTGCGGCCGGGAGGACACCCCGGACTGGCAGGTCGGCGTGGAGGACCCGCTGGACCGCAGCCGGCTGATCGACGTCGCGCCGCTGCGCCAGGGCGCGGTGGCCACCTCCGGCACCGCCGCGCGGGGCGCTCACATCTACGACCCGCACACCGGCCGCCCGCCGGTCGGCCTGGCCTCGGTCACGGTGGTCGGGCCGTCCCTGCTGTGGGCGGACGTGTACGCCACCGCGGCCTTCGCCCGCGGGCCGGGGGCCGCGGAGTGGCTGTCCGGCCTGGACGGCTGGTCGGCGCTGGTGGTCGGCGCGGCCGGTGACGCCACCCGGATCCGCTGGGCGCGGGCGGTCGGCGGCTGAGCACCCGAGGTCTGCTCACCAGCCGCCGGTTTGCTCACCAGCCGCCGGTTTGCTCGCTGGGCGCCGCCCGGAATCGTTTGCACGGCGCTCCCTGTCGGCGTTCAGCGAGCAAGGCGGCGCCCAGCGAGCAAACGGTCCGCGGGGTGGCGGGGCTCGGGAGCTGCCCAGGGGCTTCCCAGGAAACACTCAGCTACGTGTGCACACTGGCATCGTGGGCGAGAGGACTGCCGAGGCGCGCCTGCTCGTCGTTGACGACGAGCCGAGCATCCGTGAACTGCTGACCGCCAGCTTGCGATTCGCCGGGTTCGAGGTGCACGCCGCCGGGGACGGCGCCGAGGCGCTGAAACTCGCCGAGCAGCAGCGGCCGGACCTGGTCGTGCTGGACGTGATGCTGCCGGACATGGACGGCTTCACCGTGACCCGCAAGCTGCGCGAGCGCGGCCGGGAGATGCCCGTGGTGTTCCTCACCGCCCGGGACGAGACCGCGGACAAGGTGACCGGGCTGACCGTCGGCGGCGACGACTACGTGACCAAGCCGTTCAGCCTCGAGGAGGTCGTGGCCCGGATCCGCGCCGTGCTGCGCCGCACGGGCGTGGGCGGGGCACCGGACTCCGGCCGGCTGGTCTTCCACGATCTCGACCTCGACGAGGACTCCCACGAGGTCCGCCGGGCGGGCAAGCTGGTCGACCTGTCGCCGACGGAGTTCAAGCTGCTGCGCTACCTCATGCTCAACCCGAACCGCGTGCTCTCGAAGACCCAGATCCTCGACCACGTCTGGGCCTACGATTTCAACGGTGAGTCCGGGATCGTCGAGTCCTACATCTCCTACCTGCGGCGCAAGGTCGACTGCGTCGAGCCCGCGTTGATCCACACGAAGCGCGGCGTCGGCTACGTCCTCCGGCTGCCGCCGCAGTCATGACCGCACCCTTCGCGGGTGACCTCCCCGAGGCGCCGGACGTCCGGCCGCCGCCGGATCCCCGCGCAGGGGTCCGCGGTTGGCTGGCCGCGCCCGGCGGCTGGCTGGGCCGGGTGCCGCTGCGCGCCCAGCTGATCACGATCGTGATCGCCCTGCTCGCGGTGGCGCTGGCGGTCACCCTGCTGGCCACCAAGGTCATCCTGCCGGGGGTGCTGATCAAGCAGGTGGACGACCGGTTGCGCTCGGTCGCCCAGCCGGTGGCATACCACGCGGTCCGGCAGATCAACCTGGGCCAGAGATGCGACGAAGACGCCGGGCCCGGCCCCGGCGGCATCGTGCCGAGCGACTTCGCCGTGCACGTCTCGCTGGACGACGGCTCGCTGTCACAGACCTGCCAGTCGACGGTCGGCCCGGAGAGCACCTCGAACGGCCCGCAGTTCCGCGATCTCACCCGCGCGCAGGCCCAGGCCGCCGGCACACGGCCGTTCACCATCGAGTCCGGTTCGGAGCGCTGGCGGGTGATCGCGTTCCCGGTGTCCGCGACGAACAACGCGCGGGTCGGGGGCAGCGTGCTCGTCGCACTCCCCCTGTACACCGTCGACCAGGCGGTGGCCCGGGTGCAGATGGTCGTGGTGCTGACCGGGCTGCTCGCCGTGGTGGCCTGCGGTCTGCTGGGGTGGGCGGCGATCCGGCGGGCCTTCGTGCCGCTGGTCGAGGTGGAGGACACCGCCGCCGCGATCGCGGCCGGCGACCTGTCCCGGCGCGTCCCGGCCCGCCCGGAGAGCACCGAGGTCGGGCGGCTGACCGCGTCCCTGAACGGCATGCTGGCCCAGATCGAGAGCGCCTTCCGGGATCGGGAGGCCTCGGAGGCCCGCACCCGCCGGTTCGCCGCGGACGCCTCGCACGAGCTGCGCACCCCGCTGGCCTCGATCCGCGGGTTCGCCGAGCTGTACCGGCAGGGCGCGGTGAGCACGCCGGGCGAGATCAGCCGCACCATGCGCCGGATCGAGGACGAGGCCACCCGGATGGGCAGCCTGGTCGAGGACCTGCTGCTGCTGGCCCGGCTGGACGAGCAGCGTCCCGGCAACACCGACCCGGTGGACCTCGCCGTCCTGGCCGGGGACGCCGTCCACGACATCCGCGGCCTCGACCCGGACCGGACCGCCCTGCTGGTCGGGCTGGGCGCCGGCGCCGGGCCCACGCCCGCGGTCGTGATCGGGGACGAGAACCAGCTCCGCCAGGTGGTCGCCAACCTGGTGGCCAACGCGGTACGGCACACCCCACCCGGGACGCCGGTCGAGCTGGCGGTGGGCGTGGACCGGGCCAGGGCCGTGCTCGAGGTCCGCGACCACGGGCCGGGCCTGACCGCCGAGCACGCCGCCCGCGTGTTCGAACGCTTCTACCGGGTGGACTCCTCGCGCAGCCGCGGGCACGGCGGCGGCTCCGGGCTCGGGCTGTCGATCGTGGCCGCGGTCGTCGCCGCGCACCGGGGCCGGGTCAGCCTGCACACCACGCCCGGCGGGGGGGCGACGTTCCGGGTGGAGATCCCGCTGGCCCCCACCACCCCGACGGCGGACGCCCCGCCGATCACCCCGGCGTACGCGGCGACGCCCTTCCCGCAGATCGCGCACCGCGGTCCGCAGCCCGAGACACTCGGGTCGCTGCCGCGCTCGCGCCGCGACCCGGCCGGCTGACCGGCAGCTCCGGCGCATCCGCCGAGGCCGCTCGCCCACCCACAGTCGATCTCCCGACGTCCGCACGCGGGACACGCCGTCCCCGTCGGGAGATCGGTGCCGCTCGCCCACCCACAGTCGATCTCCCGACGTCCGCACGCGGGACACGCCGACCCCGTCGGGAGATCGGTGCCGCTCGCCCACCCACAGTCGATCTCCCGACGTCCGCACGCGGGACACGCCGACCCCGTCGGGAGATCAACGAACGTGTCGGGAGATCAGGCGGGAAGGCGGCTGAGCCGGCCGGCGGCGCCGCGACGCCCGCGCGCCCCGGGAGGCGTCGCAGCCGTCTCGGCCATACCCTCCCAAAGGACGGCGTGCCGCCTGCTCCGGGTGGGCCAGGGGCTTCCCAGCCAACTCCCAGGATGGATGGAGCAGGCGTCCAGCGCCCCCGGGTTGACTGTCAGGCAACCAAGTCCTTCGCAGAGGTGATTGACCGATGGTCCAGACCACGGATCCGGAGAACTGGCGCGCGCCGTGGAACCCGTCGCCGCAGGCCGGGACCGACGCCGCCACCGAGGAGCCGCAGCCGCCTCGTCCGGCCGCGCCGTCCGGTGCACCCTCCGGCTACCCCACGCAGCCGATCCAGACGCAGACCCCCTCCCATCCGACCGAGTCGCCCTACTACTCCCCCTACCCGCAGGCCTTCTACGGCACCGCCACTCCCGACCCGACCACCCAGCCCACCGACGTCACGCCGCAGCCGCCGTCGGACGGCGGTAAGGGTGGCTGGCGCGGCCTCGGCAGCGCCGGCCGGCCCGGATGGCTCGGCGTGAGCGCCGTCGGGGTGGGGGCGGCCGTGCTGGCCAGCCTGCTGACCGCGGGCGTGATCAACCACCAGAACCAGGGCGCTCCCTCCTCGCTGACCTCCTCGACGAACCCCTCGGCATCGGCGCAGGCCGGGCCGGCCCCGGTCACCGGCAGCAGCCCGCTCGCCCCGAACTGGGTGGCGGTCGCCGACGCCGTCGAGCCCAGCGTCGTGTCCGTCCAGGTCAGCGCCGGGCAGGCCTCCGGCGAAGGCTCCGGGGTGATCATCGACACCTCCGGGCGCGTGCTGACCAACAACCACGTGGTGGCTGACGCCGGGCAGGGCGGGAGCATCGTCATCGTGCTCTCCGACGGCCGCGGCTTCCCGGCGAAGGTCGTCGGCACCGACCCGCAGAGCGACCTCGCGGTGATCCAGATGCAGAACGCCCCCTCCGGGCTGAAGCCCGCCACCCTGGGCGACTCCAACGCGGTCAAGGTGGGCGACCCGGTGATGGCGGTGGGCAACCCGCTCGGGCTGTCCGAGACCGCGACCACCGGCATCATCAGCGCGCTGAACCGGCCGGTGACCACGTCGCAGGCCGGTGGTGGCGGGGGCGAGAACCCCAACCCCAACAACCCCTTCGGCGGGCAGTCCAGCGCGAGCGAGCCGGTCGTCACCAACGCCATCCAGACCGACGCCGCGATCAACCCCGGCAACAGCGGCGGCGCGCTGGTCGACTGGCAGGGCCGGGTGATCGGGATCAACTCCTCCATCGCCTCGCTCGGGTCCTCGGCCGGCGGGCAGTCCGGCAGCATCGGCCTCGGCTTCGCCATCCCGATCAACCAGGCCAAGCAGGTCGCCCGGCAGCTGATCGACAACGGGACGGTCGCCCACGCCTGGCTCGGGGTCAACCTGTCCGAGAACACCGTGACTCTGGACGGCGCGCAGCGCGACGCGGCGATCATCGAGCAGGTCACCTCCGGCACGCCGGCGGAGAAGGCCGGTCTGCGCAACGGTGACGCGGTGATCGCGGTCGACGGTGAGCCGGTCAACGGTGCCGACTCGCTGGTCGCCCAGATCCGCGAGCGGGCCCCCGGCACGACGGTGAACCTGACCGTCGTCCGGGACGGCAAGACCCAGAACATCTCGGTCGTGCTCGGCACCCGTCCGAACTGACCCCCAGACGCCGGGCGGTCCCCCCTCCCCGGCACGACGTGGCCGTGATCTCTTGCAGCGATCACGGCCACGTCACATGTCCGGCCACTGTCCGATCACTGTGCCGGCACCCGTGCCGGCACCGCGACCACCTGGGCGGCCACCATGGGGGCCATGGACCTGCTCGCCGACTGGCACGAGACGCTGCGCGCGGCCGGTGCCACCGCCGCACCGGACCAGGTGGACGCCGCGGGCGGTGATGTCCTCGCCCGCTGGCGAGATCCGTCGCGGCACTACCACGACGAGGAGCACCTGCGCGAGGTGCTGGGCCACGTCGACGACCTGGCCGACCTGGCCGCCGATCCGGCGGCGGTGCGGCTGGCGGCGTGGTTCCACGACGCGGTGTACGCCGGCAGCCCGGGTGCGGACGAGCAGGCCAGCGCCGACCTGGCCGGCCGGGTGCTCTCCCGGCTGGGGGTGCCGCGGTCGCGGGTGGATGCCGTGTCCCGGCTGGTGGCGCTCACCGCCGGGCACGATCCGGCGCCGGGGGACGCCGACGGCGAGGTGCTCTGCGACGCCGACCTCGCCATCCTCGGCTCGGACCCCGACCGCTACGCGAGGTACGCGGCAGCGATCCGGCAGGAGTACCCGCACGTGCCCGACGCGGCGTTCCGCGCGGGCCGGGCGGCGGTGCTGCGCCGGCTCGCGGCCGCTCCCCGGCTGTACCGGACCGGGCCGGCCAGGAGCCGCTGGGAGGCGGCGGCCCGCCGCAACCTGGCCGAGGAGCTGGCCGGTCTGGACGGCGGCCCGCTCCGGTGACCGGGACGCCGCGGGCTATCCGGCGCCGGGCTCGGCCGCCGCGTCGGCGGCCACCCGGACGATGGTCGCCAGGGTGATGGGCAGCAGGGCGGCGGCGTAACCCCGGGGCACCCAGGCGGAGGGCTCCGGCGAGATGTGACCGCCGGTCACGTCGACTCGGACGACCACCTCGGCCAGGCCCGCGATCGATCCACCGGCGCGGACCCGGCGCAGGTACCCGACCTGCCGGCCGGCGAAGTGGGCCGCGTCGCCGCCGGCGGTGCCGAGAACCGCCACCACCTCCACGACCGCGGCCGACACGTCGCCAGCCTGCACCAGGCGGGCCGGAAGCAGGTATCCCTCGTCGTCCGGCACGACCAGGACGGTCCGGCCGCGCACCGCCAGCAGGTGCACCGCCGTCACCGGCCCGATCGGCGGCTTCGCCGACAGAAGGACGTCGATCCGGTCCCCTGAGGCGGGATCGGACCTGCTGGCCAGGACCCGCTCGCCGCGGCGCTTCGGCCGGCGCAGGCCCGAGGCCTGCAGGCGGCGGAGGAGTTCCCGGCCGCTCACCGGGATGGCCCCGGCCGCGACGGCCGCGGCGTAGCGCTCCTCCGGGACGTCGTAGTGGTCGCCCTCGAACGCGCGCGAGGGCAGGCCCAGACCTGCGGCGAAGCCGTGCAACTCGGCCAGCGAGGTGTCGCTGGCCAGGTGGGACCAGCGCCGGCTGCGCGCCCGCCACCCGGGCGGATCGATGAGCACCGCCACCCCGTCGAGCTTAGGTCGCCGGACCCGCTGTGGATAACTTCCGGCCGTGTCGCGCGCCCGTGGCAGTCTCTGCGGCGGCAACGTCCCGGGCCGGTCGGGCACCGCGGGCGTGGCAGCGGCGGAGCGGGTCCGCCGCGGGAAGGGGAGTGACATGAGCCGCTTCGAGGTGGACAGCGCGCAGGTACTGCAGGCGAGCACGGCGGTGCAGTCCTCGGCGCAGCAGATCGCCACCGAGGTGGACCGGATGATGCGCCACCTGCTCGACCTGCAGAACTGCTGGAAGGGGCAGGCGGCCACCTCGTTCCAGGAGGTGGTGACCCAGTGGCGCTCCACCCAGGAACGGGTCCGCCTCGCGCTGGAGGACGTCCAGCGCGCGCTCGCCGTGGCCGGGCGCAACTACGCCGACGCCGAGGAGGCCGCGGCCAGGATGTTCGCGCCGTGACCCTGCCGTCAGGGCCTGACCAGCACCCGGACCGGTTCCACCACACCGACCGAGCGCGCGAAGTTGGCCAGCCGTGCCGCCAGGACCTCGCTGACCCGTTCGCCCTTGCGCAGCAGGACCAGACCGCTGGTGGTGACCAGATCGTCCTCGAGCAGCATCCCGGCGCGAACCTGCAGTGCGCTGATCTCGCGCAGCACACCGCGAGGCGTCAGGCGCTCGGAGGCGGCCACCAGGGCGTCGATGAGTTCCTGCGGGTAGCGGCCGGTCGCGGCGACCCGGCGAGCCGCGGCACCGGGCGACTGGCCGGAGTCGAAACCCGCCAGGAACGCGACCGCGGCAGGCAGGACCGCCGCGGCGAGGTCGCCCGGTGGTTCCCCGCCGTCCGGGGGACCACCATGGTGATCCGCGTCCTCCGCCCCGTGATCCATGCCGTCCATCTGGTTGCCGATCCACTCCGCGACCTCCTCCAGGCGCGGGATCCGGGCCAGCAGGCGGTGCGCCACCTCGGGGTGTTCCAGGTAGGCCTGCCACTCCTCCGGGCGGAGCTGCCCGCCCGTCTCCACCTGCTCGAGCACCGGCCCCGGCACGGCGAGGGAACCGATCTGGCTGAGCATGGCGGCGACCGGCAGCCGCCAGTCGTCACCGAGGCCGAGCTGGGCGCTGGCGGCGGTGACCAGGATCCGGATCCGGCTGGTGCGGCGGGCCGCCATGGGGCACGCCAGCGACATCACCTCGGTCAGCACCTCCACAGCGCCGGTCACGGTGCGCTGCAGGAGCTCCCGCTCCGAGCGGACCAGCTGCGCCTGGCGCAGCGCGGCGTCCAGGGCTCGGGCCAGCTCCTCGGCGGGGCACGGCTTGATCAGGAAGCGGAACAGGTTGGCGTTGTTCACCGCCGCGATCGTGGTGGCCAGGTCGGCCTGGCCCGAGAGGATCATGAGCACCGCATCGGGGGCGAAGTCCCTGGCCCGGTGGAGGAAGTCCGCACCGTTCATCCCCGGCATCATCATGTCCGAGACGATCACCTCGAACGGCGCGGGCCGGGCCTGGGCCTCCAGCACCGCCAGGCCCTGGGCGCCGGAGGGGGCGGTGTCCAGGTCGTAGCGACCGTGCAGGGCCCGCCGCAGCCCGTCCAGCACCCTGGGCTCGTCGTCGACCAGCAGTATCCGGTTCGCCACCTCGCCAGACCCTCGCCTTCCGCCTCCGGCCGGGGTCGCCGCCCTCAAGTCGTTGACAGATCGTACCGATCTAGTCACGTAGAGCGGCCGGTTTCGGCGGCTCCACCAGCGCGGGCACCGCCGGGTCGCGACGGCCCCGGCGCACGAGTGATCATCCCACCGGGGCGGGCAGGGGGTCGTGACCAGGCAGCGCGTGCTCTTCGTGGACGACGAGCCAAACCTGCTCGCCGGTCTGCGCCGGACGCTGCGGGTGAAGAGCCACGAATGGGACATGGACTTCGCCCCCGGCGGCCGTGAGGCGCTGGGGATGATGGCGGAGAGGCAGTTCGACGTCGTCATCTCCGACATGCGGATGCCGAACATGGACGGCGCCCAGTTGCTGGCCGCCGTCCGGGCCGGCCACCCGAGGACGGCCAGGATCGTGCTGTCGGGCCACGCCGACCGTCACATGATCATCAACAGCGTCGGGCCCACCCAGCAGTTCCTCGCCAAGCCGTGCGAGCTGGACCTGCTCGTCCAGGTCGTCGAGCGGGTCCTGGCACTACGCGATCTGGTGGGCGACCCGCGGTTGCAGGAGTTGCTCGGCGGCGTCGACTCGCTGCCGAAGCCGCCCCAGGTCCACCAGGACATCATGGCGCTGGCCGCCGACCCCGACTGCACCCTCGGCGACGTCGTCGCCGTGATCGAGAAAGACCTGACGACGACGGCTGAGGTGCTGCGGCTGGTCAATTCCGCGTTCTTCGGGTTGCCCGCCCGGGTGGACACCGTCGGCCGGGCGGTCTCCCTGCTCGGGCTGGACACCATCCAGGCGCTGGCGGTGTCCGGCACGGTCTTCCGCGCCCGGTCGTCGTTGCCACCCGGCCTCGACCCGCAGGCGCTGTCGATCCGCGGGCTCCGCGTGGGCACGCTGTCCCGCCTCTACGCCAACGCCGACGGGTGGCCGCGCGAGGCGGCCAGCGATGCCTTCCTCGCCGGGATGCTGCACGAGATCGGACTGCCCGTGCTGGCCGCCGGGCAGCCCCAGGCCTGGCAGGAGCTGCGCTCACGCAGCCTTCCCGATCCGCTGAGCCGCAACGCCGTGGAGTTGAACCGGTTCGGCTGCTCGGTCACCCAGGCCAGCGCGTACCTGCTCGGGACGTGGGGGTTCAGCGAGTCCGTCGTGCAGGCCGTCGCCGCTCAGCCGGCCGTGCGAACGGCCCGGTCGCCGCGCCCGCGGCCGAGCTGCTGGCGGTGGCGCGGCAGCGCGTCCTGCACCCCTGGGCAGAGATCGCGACCACCGAGGGCGGTTACCTGACCCAGGAGCGGCTGGCCCGCTGGGACATGGCGGCCGCCTCG
>Ga0187787_10000080_pt1 | contig 11479 bp, 9 predicted proteins | sample 1015_BV01_MP06_2_FD_133007 | JGI IMG/M metagenome (GOLD analysis project Ga0187787, IMG submission 133007) | Tropical peat soil microbial communities from peatlands in Department of Meta, Colombia - 1015_BV01_MP06_20_MG | ecosystem: Environmental > Terrestrial > Soil > Wetlands > Peat | place...
AAACGACCAATGTAACCCACGACGAAGAATACGCAAGCCATCACGTGTCGGTGAAGCCCGGGTATTACGCCATGCTGGCGATCACCGACACCGGATGCGGTATGGACAAGGAGACTCAATCCCACCTTTTCGAGCCTTTTTTCACCACCAAGGAAAAAGGGAAGGGAAGCGGGCTTGGCCTCTCCACGGTCTACGGAATTATTAAGCAAAGCGGCGGGAACATATGGACCTACAGCGAGCCGGGGCTGGGGACTACTTTCAAAATCTACCTTCCCCGAGTGGAAGAAACATCGCATGAATACAAACCCGAAATCAGGCGCAAAGAAATAAAGGCTCCCGGGGGGACGGAGACAGTTCTCCTGGTGGAGGATGAAGAAGCGGTCCGCTCCATGGTCAGCAAGGTCCTCCAAAACAAAGGTTACAGGGTCTTGGAAGCCTCCCATGGAAAAGAAGCCTTGGAGGTCTGCGACAAATTCGAGGGACCCATCCACCTTATGGTGACCGACGTGATCATGCCGCAAATGAGCGGCAGAGAACTGGCCGAACGCCTGGCCCTCGTGCGTCCGGAGATGGGGGTCCTCTACATGTCCGGCTACCCGGACAATACCATTGTCCAGCATGGGGTCCTGGAGCCGGGAACCGCCTTTCTCCAGAAGCCTTTCACCATCAGCGCCCTGGAGCTCAAGGTCCGCGAAATCCTGGATTCCGGCCCTCCAGGAGACCGGCAGCCTCAGGCCTTCGAGCAGATCAGCCTCTTCCACAAATAAATATAAGATGCCAATCTTAGAAGCGGAAACCTTCTTTTTGCCTCCGCTCGAGAATTAAGAAAAACATCCCACCTGCAAAGAAAACCTCCCAATCACCTTCTCTTCACCATTGAGCTTCTTTCTGGGGATTCCCCAATTATTGCTGTATTTATGTTCGAATATCCCGTTTACCGAAATCAAACCCTTAGCCTCGATTAAAGTTTTATCTAGAAATGCCGATATCTAAAACAAATTGGGGTAATCAGCGCCCATTTGACCGTCCACCATCCAAAATTAAAGCGGAAGGGATAGAAAAAAAGCAGGATTCAGGACTGAAGCGTCCGCCCGGGGCAATTCATCGGATGAGGAAGGGACATGGAGAAGATCCTTACAGCCAAAGAGGTGAGCCAGTTCTTGAAGTTGAGCGAATCGACGATTTACAAGCTGGCTTTTAGCGGGGAAATCCCCGCCTTCAAGGTGGGTGATTCCTGGAGGTTTGAGCTGGAGGATATCCAGAAAATGATCCGGGATTCCAAGACCCGAGGAAGGCGGAAGGATTCGCTGCAAGATAGCGAGAAAAGATAATCCGGCCGGCCACAAAGATCGACGAAGGACCCTATCATTTCTCTGGAGATCATTAAACCAGTCAACGACTTTTGGCTAGCCCCTTCCTTGGAAGTTCCAGCAGGAAAGAGAAAATCTAATGGGCTGCGGCCTGGATGAAAAAAAATTCCTCAGGTGTTCCCTGCAGGGCAAGGGAACAGGCGCGAAGAAGGTTTATCAACGTTTTTGATCCCTCATTGAGCCCTCGAGAAGGGGTGGGAAATGGGAAGGGGGATTCATGGGAGACAATAAGAAAGGAAAGAAACCGGGGGCGATCGAGCAGACCGTCGAGCAGCTGGCCATGCAGACCATGATGGTCGAGGCCGACGACGTGATGGCCCTGGGGTCGATCCTGGAGAACCTGGAAAAACTGAGCCTGGAGGATGAAAAGGCCCCGCCCGCACCGCTGTGCGCGGCCATCCGAAAGTTGGTGGAGAAGATCATCCTGAGCGAAATCCCGGAGCCTCAACGAGGTCTTGAGTTGCTGCGGCGGGGGGTGAGGCTGATTCAAGAAGGAATCTACCATCCGGAACGCCCAGGGGCTATGGATGAGGAAGAAACCTTCCGAAAGGAACTGGAACCCATCCTGGGCATCGACCTTTCACCTCCCCCGGCTTCAAAAGAAGAGGGTCCTCCCGCTTCCCCGCAAGAGAAACCGCCGGACATCGCCCAAGATATGGAGCTCTGCAGCGACTTCACGATGGAAGCGCTGGAGCACCTGGAGTCCATAGAATTACAAATCATCAACCTGGAGCAGAACCCCGAGGACAAAGAATGCATCAACGCCATTTTCCGGCCCTTCCACACCATCAAAGGAGTCTCGGGGTTCCTGAACCTCAAGGAGATCAATCGATTTTCCCATGCCATGGAGTCGCTCCTGGATGACGCCCGGAACGGCCGGCTGAGCATTCATCAGGGGATCATCGATTTCGTTCTGGAGGCGGTGGACCTTCTTAAGAAAATGATCCAGGAGCTGAGGGAGCAGGTGAAATCAGGGCAGGTCAACCCCACGCCGGTGGGCCTTGAACCCTACTTGCAGAGAATCAGTCTTCTTCGGAAAGGCGAGGTGCCCCCAAAAGAGCTGTTGGGGAAAGGCGAAATGCCGCCCCTGGGCGAAATCCTGAGCCAGAAAGGATACGTGTCGCCGGCAGATATCCAGGAGGCCCTGCGGAAACAGAAGGAAGAAAAAAGAGACCAAAAAATCGGGGAGATCCTGATTCAGGAGAACAAAGTCAAACCCCGGGAGGTGCTGGAGGCTCTCCGGGATCAAAAAAAGGGGGCCTCTCAGGTACCCGAGGCCGCCGTAAAAGTGGATACCAGTAAGCTGGATAACCTAGTGGATTTGATCGGCGAACTGGTCATCGCCCAATCCCTTGTGGCCCAGAATTCCGTTTTTTCGGGAATCCATGATCCCAAGCTGAACCGGGATTTTTCCCAGTTGAAAAGAATTACCACCGATCTCCAGCGAATCTCCATGTCCCTCCGGATGGTGCCCATCCGACACACTTTCCAGAAAATGATCCGCCTGGTCCGGGACCTGGCCAAGAAATCGGACAAGCAGGTGGACTTGGTCATGTCCGGGGAGGAGACGGAGATCGACCGTAACATGGTGGACACCCTCTACGATCCCCTGGTGCACATGATCCGCAATTCGGTCGACCACGGGATTGAACCTCAGGCGAAGCGCCTGGAGGCGGGAAAACCGGAAACGGGAAAAGTCTTTCTCCGAGCCTTCCAGAAGGGGGGGTTCATCGTAATCGAAATCGAGGATGACGGGCAGGGGCTGAACCGGCCGAAAATTCTGAAAAAAGCCCAGGAAACTGGGCTGGTTCCTGCCGATGCTTCGCTGACCGACCACCAGATCGATAACCTGATCTTCGAGCCCGGTTTTTCCACTGCCGATAAAGTCACGGATGTGTCCGGCCGGGGAGTGGGAATGGACGTGGTGCGGAAGACCATCGAGAAGCTCAAGGGAAACGTGGAGATTTTTTCCACCACCGGCAAAGGATGCCGTTTTGTAATGCGGGTTCCCCTGACCCTGGCCATCATGGACGGAATCGTGGTCCAGATCGGGGCGGAAAGGTACATCATTCCCACGGTCTTCATCCGGGAGACGTTGAGGCCCGATCGGAAAGACCTGTCCACGGTTCAGAATCGAGGGGAGCTGATTAAAGTCCGCGATACTTTCCTGCCCTTGATTCGTCTCCACCGAACCCTGGGAATTCAAACCAAGCAGGAGCATCCCTGGGAGGCCCTGGTCGTGGTGGTGGAAAACGAAGGGCGACAGAAGGGGCTCATGGTGGATGATCTTCTGGGAAAGCAGGAAGTAGTCATCAAGAATCTGGGGGAAAAACTAAAGACCGTGGAAGGAGTGGCCGGGGCCACGATCATGGGGGACGGCCGGGTGGGATTGATCCTGGACATCCACGGGATCTTCGAAATCGACATGAATTCTTCATCCATGGCCCAAGCTTGACCGGAGGCCCTTGAGCCTTTCCCTGTCTCAGAGGTCAAGAACCGGGTCCCGGGCCAATTCGGTTGGAAAAGGAAAAAAATGTTTTTTCCCGGCAGGCAAGTCCGGGGTCAGAGAACCTGAAGGGAGATTAGGAAAATGGCTGCCCTTTTGAAAATGGGCCCTACATACCCCGCTCCTTTTTTGAGACGGGAGGGGCGGGGAGTTCTTCGTCTGAAATAGGCCCCGAGGGGTTTGGCTTGTTGCGGCAGATCGGATGAAAATGATATCGATCGGTTCAGGACGGGGCTGTCGATATTAAGAAGATTCCCCTTGAGGGAAAAAATGACCGCTTTAGATCAAACCATTCAATAAAAGGGAGAAAAATAATGTTGCAGCGATTCAAACTTTCAACCCGGATTATGTTTATGGGGGTAATGATCGTAGTCTGCTTTTCCCTCGTCTTTGCATGGATCACTCCCCGGGTCAAGGGCAACCTGTATGACGCCAAGTATGAAAAGACCAAACACGTGGTGGAATCGGTATGGGGAATTTTGGACTATTATGGCAAGCAGGCCAAAGCCAAGACCATGCCCGTCGAAGAAGCCAAAAAGAAGGCCATGGAGGCGGTCAAGGGCCTCCGTTATGACAAGGATGAATATTTCTGGATCAATGATACAGAGCCCCGCATGGTGATGCATCCGATCAAGCCGGAGATGGACGGCACCAGCCTGGCGGAAAACAAAGACCCACACGGAAAGAGGTTGTTTGTTGCCTTTGTGGATGTCTGCCGAAAAAATGGAGAGGGCTTTGTGGATTACATGTGGCCTAAACCGGGTTCCCCCAAGCCCGAACCGAAGATCTCCTTTGTAAAGCTGTACCCGGAATGGGGATGGATCGTAGGGTCAGGCGTCTACCTGGATGACGTGGCAAAAGAAGTTTCCCTCCTCCTCTACATGATCTTTGGGGCCGCCGGAGCGATCGGGGCAGGCAGCCTGGTCCTGGCTTATTGGATGGCCCGCTCCATCTCCCGGCCGATCAACCGGATCATCGAGGGGCTCAACGATGGGGCCGAGCAGATGGCTTCCGGCTCCACCCAGGTGGCCTCCGCCAGCCAGTCTCTGGCCGAGGGAGCCTCGGAACAGGCGGCCGGCCTGGAGGAGACCTCCTCCTCGATCGAGGAGATGGCCTCCATGACCAAGAATAATGCCGAGAATGCCGGCCAAGCCAACACCCTGATGGTGGATACCAGCAAGGTCGTAGAGGGGGCCAACCAGGCCATGGGAGAGCTCAACAAGTCGATGAATGAAATCTCCCTCGCCAGCGAGGAGACGAGCAAGATCATCAAGACCATTGATGAGATCGCCTTCCAGACCAACCTCTTGGCATTAAATGCCGCGGTGGAAGCGGCCCGGGCCGGGGAAGCCGGGGCGGGATTTGCGGTGGTGGCCGATGAGGTGAGGAATCTGGCCATGCGGGCGGCGGAGGCGGCCAAGAACACGGCCAACCTGATCGAGGGAACGGTGAAGAAGGTTAAAAATGGGTCGGAGATCGTAACCCGAACGAATGAGGCCTTTGTCAAAGTGGTCCAAGGGGCCAAGAAGGTCGAGGGACTGGTAGCCGAAATTTCAGCGGCCTCGCAGGAGCAGGCGCAGGGAGTCACCCAGATCAACAAGGCCATGGCCGAGATGGACAAGGTGACCCAACAGAATGCAGCCAATGCCGAGGAATCCGCTGCTGCGGCGCAAGAGATGAGCGCCCAGGCGGAGCAGATGCGGGCCTATGTTCAGGAGATGAACGTCCTGGTAAAGGGCAAGAGGAACGGAACAGCGGCCGCTGCGGACTTTCAGTTGGCCGAGGAAAAGCGGAGTCCCAAACCGGGCAAAACCCAGGAGCTGAAGAGCGGTTTGAAGAAGATGCTGAAATCCCCGGAGAGCAAGGGAGAGCAAGGGAAGAAGCCGGTGAAGGCGGCCGTCAAAGAAGTCAAACCCTCCCAGGTCATCCCCCTGGAAGAGGGGGATTTCAAGGAGTTTTGAAGGAACCAGGACCCATGAAAGGGAATATTCGGCGGATGGCTAACCTTTGCTGGCGCATTCCAGAGCATCCGCCGATGCCTTGATTCCATGACTCGTCAGCCTACGGACATCATTTTAGGCCGGAGGGCCCTGGATATACTCCGGTATATCATCGATTCCCGGGGTCCGTGCAAGGTCTCGATTCCCGACACGCCCTTGTGCTGGACCACCCTCCTGTTGGCCCTCGAAAGGGAGGGGTCGGTGGACCTTCTGCTCGTCCAGGGAAACCCGGAGTTGATAAAAGCCCTCTCTTTGTCCGGGAAGGGCGAGGTCCTCCTGGAATATTCGGATGAAAACGGGGTCCTGTGCCACTTCATGATTGAGGTGATCCGGACTTCGCCGGAAAGGGTCTGGGGGAAAATACCGGCGGTCATCTACCGGGTCCAGCGCCGAATGTTCTTTCGGGTGAAAGCCCAGGAGGGAACGGAGATTGTCTTTACCCTCGAGCCGGGGATAGAGGTGCGGGGAGGCGTGCGGGACTACAGCCTGGGGGGGGTAGCTTTCTGGTCCGCGGAGCCTTTGCCCCTGAAGATTGAAGACCTGGTGGAAGACCTCTTCCTCCGAATTCCGGAGGAGGGAACCTGGTTCGAGGTTCATATTTACGGGGCCGTGGTCCGGCGGGTGGAGCCGGGGAGCCGGCAGGGGAAATCCCTGTACGCCCTGGAGTTGCTGGGGATGTCCCGCAGGACAAGAAGGACTTTTGCCAGTCACATTCTGGGAAGGAAGAGGATGCTTCTGCGGAAATTCAAGGTCCCCCCATTCCTCCTGGGAGGTCCCCGAATTTTGCAGAGGGTAATCCCGGCTGGTCCCTCCGCAGCCGTCGGCAAGCGACCGCCGTATTGATCGGCTTGGTCAGAGTGATCCCCGCTTCTTTCCAGTCATTTTAATTAGGCGGATTGCGGGTTTCTACTTTTGCCCCGTTTCCGGTTTCTCTAAGGAATAATTCATCTAAGCCTTTTAAGGTCCATCGGGGTAGGGGGATTCCAAGGATTTTAGGAAATCCTCCTTCCCAAAAAGGACTCAACCGCTTGACCGAAAGATCGTTGGGTCTTCAAGAGAGGTGGATATGCCGAACATCGTGACCGCCAAAGAAGTAGGACAGTACTTGAAGTTGAGCGAATCGACGATTTACAAGCTGGCCTCCAACGGGGAAATTCCCGGGTTCAAGATCGGGGATTCCTGGCGTTTCGACATGGAAGATATTCTGAAATTGATTCGAGATTCCAAAAAGGAGCCCTCGAGTCAGAAGGGAGAGTAAAAATGGCTGAGACGGCAAAGGCAGTAGCCCCCGCTGGGGGCGCGGGAACGGGAATAATGGACCGGGAGGGCAAGTATCTGACCTTCGCCCTGGGGAAGGAGGAGTACGGAATCGGCATTCTGAAGGTGAAAGAGATCATCGGAATGATGCCGGTCACCGCCGTTCCTCGGACTCCGGGCCATGTAAGAGGAGTGATCAACCTGCGGGGAAAAGTTATCCCAGTAGTGGACCTGAGGCTCAAGTTCGGGATGGAAGAGATGGATAATTCGGAGCGGACCTGCATCATCGTGGTGGAGATCGGGGGAGCCGCCGGTTCGGTCCTGACCGGGATTGTGGTGGACGCGGTCTCCGAGGTCCTGAACATCAAGGGAGGAGACATTGAAGACGCCCCGGCTTTCGGAAGCAAGCTGAATACCGATTACATCCTGGGGATGGCCAAGATGAACGGTGGGGTCAAGATCCTCCTGGATATCGACAGGGTGATGGGAAACGGAGAGATGGCCTTCTAGTGGCGCGAAATTAGGGGTTTCTGAGTAGAGCATTCCTGGAAATTCCAGGATTCCAGCCGGAGTGATTTCAAAGAATTGAAAGGGGAACTCGGGAAATGAGGGGCAGCCTTAGGGCTGAGAAAAGGAACTAACGAGAAAAAAGAAGACCTCAGCAGCAGGCCCCACAGGCCGCGATCTGACGAATTCCAATCATGTATTAGGAGGATAAATCAAAATGAAAAAGATGTTTGCGCTAGTCCTGGTTCAAATTCTGGTTATGGGATTCTTCGGCTTTGCTCTGGCCGCTGATAACGGCACGCCTTCGGAGGCTGAGGCAATGGTAAAAAAAGCCATCGCTTATATGAAAGCCAACGGGAAGGAAAAGGCTTTCGCGGAGATCAATAACTCCAAAGGACAGTTTACGGACAGAGACCTGTACATCTTTGTCTATGATTTGAACGGGAAATGCGTGGCCCATGGATTCAATCAGAAGATGATCGGAAAAGACCTGCTGGAGATGAAGGACTCGGATGGGAAGTACTATGTCAAAGAAAGAATTGAGATTGTCAAAACCAAAGGGTCAGGCTGGCAGGATTATAAATTCACGAATCCCCTAAGCAAAAAACTGGAAGCCAAAACCGCTTTCGTGGAGAAGTCCGAAGACCTAATCCTAGGCTGCGGGGCCTACAAAAAGTGATTCAGGACGGCGGCTGAACAGGCTCACCGCTATTCCGCCGCCAGGTTTTAAAAGGGGAGAAATAGAGGGGGGAAAGAAATGACGGGCCTCATCGCCAACCTGAAAATATCAAAAAAATTATTTATCGGACCCCTGCTGGTCATGGTCTTTTTGCTTCTCCTGGGATTCGTATCCTACTCCGGGCTTTCCAGCCAAAAATCCTCGATTGAGGATATCTTCAATAATCGCTTCAAGGGATACCAAACCAGCGCCAGTATCCTCAAAGACCTATCCCAGGTTCATGCCAACCTTTATAAGGTCATTAGCTGGGCGAACGCCAATTATGACGCTAAGAAGGTTGAATCCCTTGGGAAAGAGCAGCTGACGGTGGTTGAAGGGACCCTTCAGACAATGGGAAGGGCCTTGGAGGACAAGAATACAACCTCCGAGGGAAAAGACCTCTATCAGAAATCCCTCGCCCATTTGAAAGAATATAACAAAACAGCCGCTTCAGCGGTCGATTTGGCAGCGTCCGACTTGAACATGGCCACCATGTACATGAACACAACGGATGAAAAATTCCAGGTCCTCCATGGAAGCCTGCAGCAGATTCTGGCCCTGGAAGACAGGCTGAGCAAGGAAAAGTTTGAATATTCCCTGAAAAGTTTCTCTTCCTCCATAGGGATCCTGATCGCGGTCTTGGGGGCCGCCCTCAGTTTGTCCCTCCTGGTGAATGTTCTGATAACCCGCCTCATTACCTCACCGGTCCATGAAACCATCGAAGCGGTGGATAAAATGGCCGCCGGTGATTTGACCCAGGCCATCGGGATTTCATCCAAAGATGAGATCGGAGACCTGGCCCGGTCAGTGGACACAATGCGAAGGAAGATGGAAGAGGCGGTAGGAGGCGCTGTAGCCACATCCCAGACGCTTTCCGAAGCCGCTTCCCAGCAAGCAGCCTCTCTGGAGGAGACTTCCTCTTCCCTGGAGGAGATGGCCTCCATGACCCGGAAGAACGCGGAGAACACGGGCCAGGCCAGCCAACTGATTACCCACTCCAGCGAGGTGGTAGGCAGGGCTAACTCTTCCATGGCTGAGCTGACCCGATCCATGCAAGAGATCGCCGGGGCCAGCGAGCAGACCCAAAAAATCGTCAAGTCCATCGACGAGATCGCCTTCCAGACTAACCTCCTGGCTTTGAACGCGGCAGTGGAAGCGGCCCGTGCCGGAGAGTCGGGAGCGGGATTTGCCGTGGTGGCCGAGGAGGTAAGGAACCTGGCCCTGCGGGCGGCAGAGGCGGCCAAGAGCACGGCTGGTCTGATGGGGGAGATTGTGCAGAAGGTGAAGAGGGGGGAGGGGTTGGTAGGGGTTACAGCGAAAGAGTTCGGGGAGGTGGCAGGCAGTTCGGAGAAGGTAAGGCAGCTGATGGGAGAGATAACCGCCGCTTCCCAGGAGCAGTCCCAGGGGATTGATCAGATCAATAAAGCGGTGGCGGAGATGAACAAGGTAACCCAGCAGAATGCCGGCAGCGCCCAGGAGCTGGCTTCCGCCATGGCCGTCTTTCGAGTTAAGGAAGCCCTTGGAGAGGGCTCTTGATCGGCTTTTGATGGCCTTCTCCCAAACAGGGAGAGACGCAATCGGTCCATTCTAATTGATTCAACGGCCGAAATCATAAAGGATGCAAGGGTCAAAAAGGTCCTGCACTCCCTGGCCCTTTCGGGGCGGTTATGCAAGATGAAGAGAGAAGAACCCTTGAAGCTCTCCCCTTTTGCTAATGATTGGACTCCTACAAAAGCTCCATGGTCTTCAAAAATAGCAGGATGCTGAAAAACCTGCATCCACCGTCACTCCCGCGGAAACGGGGGTCTAGAAGGCTTTGAAGAAACTGGATTCCCGCCTTCGCGGGAATGACGACCAACAACCGAAAAGGATTTTTTCAGTAAGCTGAAAGAATAAAATCGAGGAAGAAAATTCAATGAGCGAGGAAAAAAGCCAATGAGTATGAAGGCGGAACTCATTAATCCCTTTTTGGAAGCCACCCTTTCGGTTTTGAAGACCATGGCCTCTGCCGAGGCAGTGCCCGGAAAACCCTATATCAAGAAGGGTTCCGCCGCCTGCGGGGACATATCCGGAGTGGTGGGAATCACGGGGCAGGCCGAAGGATCCCTATGCCTCACTTTTTCCCGGGAAGCGATCCTCCAGGTGATGACCAGTATGCTGGGGGAAGAGCAGAAAGAGATCACCGAAGAGGTGAAGGATGCCGTGGGAGAGCTGACCAACATGATCTCCGGGGATTCGCGGAGGAGATTGCAGGAGAAGGGCTATACCTTTCACGGGGCGATCCCTTCGGTCATATCAGGCCCCGGACATGAAGTGAAACACATCACCAAGGGGCCGGTCCTTTCCATTCCCTTCAGCCTCAACGGTGGAAATTTCGTGGTGGAAGTCTGTTTTAAATAGGGGCGAGCGGCTCCGCGTTGAAAGGCTCAGATGAATCCGGGCGGATATCCCTGGTCAAACCCAGAACTGACCGACGGGGAATTCGAAAAGATCAGCCGTCTGGTGTACGAGGCTTGCGGAATCAATCTTACCGAGGGAAAGAAGGAGCTGCTCAAGGCCCGCCTGGGAAAAGTCATCCGCGCCGGGAGTTTCGGCTCGTTCCGCGAGTACTACGAGCACGTCGTACAGGATTCTTCGGGCCAGGAGCTGGTCCATTTGCTGGACTCCGTGTCGACCAATTTCACCAGCTTCTTCCGGGAGCCGCAGCACTTCGAATATTTGAAATCCGAGTTCCTTCCGGAGGTGCTCGGGGACAAGGGAAGGAATGGGAGAAAACTCCGTTTCTGGAGCGCCGGCTGTTCCTCGGGCGAAGAACCCTATTCCATCATTATTTCCCTGCTGGAGAGTCTGGAAAACCCCAGGGGCTGGGACCCGCAAGTGCTATCTACGGACCTTTCCAGCAAAGTTCTGAAAGTGGCTGCCGCGGGAATTTACCCCAAGGGCCGGATTCAAACCATTTCCCCGGATTTGGTAAAAAAATATTTTTTGCGTGGGGAAAACCGATGGAAGGGCTATGTGCGGGTAAAGGATTCTTTGAAGAAATATCTTGTTTTCCGGCGGTTGAACCTGATGGAGCCCTTTTCTTTCGCCGAGCCTTTTGACGGGATCTTCTGCCGCAATG
>Ga0187787_10000081_pt1 | contig 11469 bp, 10 predicted proteins | sample 1015_BV01_MP06_2_FD_133007 | JGI IMG/M metagenome (GOLD analysis project Ga0187787, IMG submission 133007) | Tropical peat soil microbial communities from peatlands in Department of Meta, Colombia - 1015_BV01_MP06_20_MG | ecosystem: Environmental > Terrestrial > Soil > Wetlands > Peat | place...
CTTCAAGATCGACTGGGCGTGTGACGGGCCGGTGCCGTGGCGCGACCCGGCGGTCGGCGGCGCGGTCACCGTGCACCTCGGCGGCCGCCTGGAGGAGATCGCCGCGAGCGAGCGCGCCGTGGCCCGCGGCCGCCATCCCGAGCGGCCCTACGTGCTGGTGGTGCAGGCGTGCGTGGCCGACCCCGGGCGGGCTCCGGCCGGCAGGCACACGGTGTGGGCGTACTGCCACGTCCCCAACGCCTCGCCGGTGAACATGACCCGGGCGATCGAGGCGCAGCTGGAGCGGTTCGCCCCGGGCTTCCGCGAGCGGGTGCTGGCCAGGCACGTGATGGGGCCGGCCGCGCTGGAGGCGCACAACCCGAACGCGGTGGGCGGCGACATCGTCGGCGGTTCCGCCGCCCTGCGGCAGTTCCTGGCCAGGCCGACGCTCTCGCTCACCCCGTGGGCGACGCCGGTCCGCGGGCTGTACCTGTGCTCGGCGTCGACCCCGCCCGGGGCCGGCGTGCACGGGATGGGCGGCTGGCACGCCGCCCACGAGGTGCTCCGGCGCACCTCGGTCCCCACCCGGATGCGCACGGTGTGACTGCGCGGCGTTACGCTCATCCGCTTTGCCCACGGCGTGACACCGTGCGCACAGGAGGCCCACGGTGTCACGCCGTGGGCTTCCGGGATGCGCACAACGCCGCACAGTCAGCGCGTGCGCAGCGACCACCGCCGTGATCATGGGCAGAAGGCTGGTCTTGGGCGCGGAAGACAGCCTTTCGGCCGTGATCACGGCAGGAGGGGCGGCGCCAAGGTCGGGGTCAGGGCGCCGCGCGCCGGTGGTTGCCGGTCGGCGGGATCTCGCCGGAACCCCGCCGGATCAGCGTGGTCGGCACGATATGGGTGGCCGGCGGGCTGGGGTCGCCGGCGATCCGCCGGAACAGGATGTTCGCCGCGGCCCGGCCGATCCCCGCGGGGTCCTGGGCCACCACCGTGACGCCGGGCGTGATCAGGTCGGCCAGCGGGAAGTCGTCGAAGCCGACCACCGCCACGGTGCGCTCCAGCCCCAGCCTGCGCAGCGCCCGCAGCGCGCCGATCGTGATCAGGTTCTGCGCGGTGAACAGCGCGGTCGGCGGGTCGGGCCGGCTGATCAGGGACGTCGCGGCGCCGTCGGCGATCGAGGCGTCGCTGAGCCCGTGGACGGCGAGGTCGGCGTCGACCGGCAGCCCGGCGGCGCGCAGCGCGTCGCAGTACCCGTCATACCGCTGGCGGGCGGTGGCGATCGTGGAACGGTCGCCGAGGAAGGCGATCCTGCGGTGGCCGGCTGCGATCAGGTGCCGCACCCCCTCGGCCGCGCCGGTGACGTTGGTGGTGATCACCGAGTCGACCCGGAGACCTGCGGCCGGCCGGTCGACGCAGACGATCGCCGTTCCCGCGCGCAACTCGCCGGCGAGGTAGGACTGGTCGTCCCCGGCCGGCATGAGGATCAGCCCGTCGGCCCGCCGGGTGCTGAAGGCCAGCGCGAAGGCCCGTTCCCGGGCGGGGTCCTCGTCGAGGCTCGCCGAGAAGACCATCACGCCGCGGGGCAGCGCCACGTCCTCGATCGCCCGGTGCAGCGCCGAGGAGTACGGGTTGGCCACGTCCTCCAGCAGCAGGCCCACGGTGGCGGTCTTGCCGTCCGCCCGGCGCAGGCTGCTCGCGCCGACATTCGGCCGGAAGTCCAGGTCAGCGATGGCCTGGGTGACGCGTGCGGCGAGCCGGCCGGATACCCCCGGCTCGTGGTTGACCACCCGGGAGACCGTCTTCAGGCTCACCCCGGCCCTGGCTGCGACGTCCCGCATCGTCGGACGGCGCCGGTCGGCGACCGTCACCTCGGTCGTGGCGTCCATGTCCCCCTCTCGGCGGCTTGGAAGTCATCTGTGCCGATCGTCAGCCGGGCAGACAAGGTTGTCAAGGAGTCCCGTCGCAGCAGGCGATGTGGAGCGGTCCCCAAGGACATCGGGCGATGGGCCCGGGCCCGCGCCTCGAGGGCGGCGTGATGGACGGTGACAACCACCGACACCTGAACAGCATTCGGCGTCCATGTCGCTACCGCGTACATCAGGGTCAAGGAGCGAGGGCCTGCGCCCGATGCGGTGACGGTGAAGCGTGGCGTGCCGGCCGCCGTCCTCTCCCCGGCGCCGGCGAACGACGACCCGCCGGGCGCGGGTGACCCGGACGCGGCAGCGCGCGCCGCCGTCCTGCACCTGCTGCGCCGGGCGACGTTCGGGCCGACCCCGGGCATGGTCGAGGAGGTCGCCGCGCAGGGCGCGGCGGCGTGGTTGGAGTCCCAGCTGGACCCGGCCGCGATCGCGGACCCCCGGTGCGACGCCGTGCTGGCTCGCATCCCCGGCCTGGACTGGTCGATCAGCGAGCTGCGCGGAGAGGTCGACGCGGCGAAGGTGGCGATCAGCGAGCCGATGAACCGCCTGGTCCGCGCCACCGTGGTGCGGGCGGCATGGCGCCGGCGGCAGCTGCTGGAGGTCATGGTCCAGGAGTGGTCCGACCACTTCGCCGTGCCGTGCCCGTCGCCCGACGTGTGGGACAGCCGGGCGCACTACGACGCCGCCGCCATCCGCCGCTTCGCCCTCGGCCGGTTCGCCGACCTGCTCGTGGCCGCAACCACCCACCCGGCGATGCTGCGCTTCCTCGACGCGGCCTCGGCCACCGCCGCGCACCCCAACGAGAACCACGGCCGGGAGCTGCTCGAACTGCACACGGTCGGCCTGGAGGCCGGCTTCGGCGAGCAGGACGTGCTCTCCTCGGCGCGCATCCTGACCGGCCTGTCCATCGACGAGGGGACCGGCGAGTTCGTCTACCGTCCGGACCGGCACTGGACCGGCCCGGTCCGGGTGCTCGGCTTCAGCCACCCCAACCCCAGCGCGGAGGGCGGCTACCAGGTCGCGCTGTCCTACCTGGGCTGGCTCGCCCGGCACCCGGCGACCGCCGCCCGGGTGGCCGGGCGCCTGGCCACCCGCTTCGTCCGGGACGACCCGCCGGCGGACCTGGTCGCCGATCTGGCCGCCACCTACCTGGCGCACGACACCGCGATCGTGCCGGTGCTGCGCCGGCTGTTCTCCTCACCGGCGTTCGCCGCCGCGGCCGGCGCCAAGGTGCGGCGCCCGCTGGAGGACCTGCTCGCCGCCGTCCGCGTCCTCGGGGTCGGGCCGGACCCGGCCGGGACGGCCGGGATCGAGGCCCTGGTCTGGGTGCTGGCCGATGCCGGGCAGCCCCCGCTGGGCTGGCCCCGCCCGGACGGCTACCCGCAGGTCGCTGCTGCCTGGCACTCGGCCGCCGGCACGGTGAGCCGCTGGAACGCCCACCTCGACCTGGCCGGCGCCTGGTGGCCGCAGGGTCTGCGCTACCCCGACCCCGGATCGCTGCTGCCGCAGCCGCTGCCGGCGACCTGGCGCGGGGTGGTGGACGCGCTCGCCGTCCGGCTGGTGCACACCGGGCTGCAGGACGCCGACACCGCGGCGGTCTGCGCGGCCGTGCGGGCCGGCCCGGACGACCCCCCCGCCGGGGTGGACCGCCTGCTGCCCCTGATCGCCGCCCTGATCCTCGACTCCCCCCACCACACCGTCTGCTGAGGTAGCCGTGCCCGACGAGCAGCCCGACGACCGGCCCGGCGAGCAGCCCGGCGAGCAGCCCGGCGGCGGACCCAGCCGGCGCGCGGTCCTCGCCCGGATCGCGGCGGCGGCCGTGCTCGGCAGCACCGTCACCGTGGCCGAGGGCGTCGCCAGCCGGCAGTACGCCTTCGCCATCCCGGGGAGCGGCGGCAACGCCGACCTGCCCCTGGACGAGGAGGGCGACGTCCTGGTCGTGCTCTGCCTGCGCGGGGGGTTCGACGGGCTGTCCGCGGTGGTGCCCGCAGCCGACCCGCACTACCTCGACGCCCGGCCCGGGATCGGGATCCCCGCCGGGCAGCTGCTCCCGGCCGATGACCGGTTCGGCCTGCACCCGGCGATGTCGCCGCTGTACCCGTGGTGGCGCTCCGGCCGGGTCGCGGCCGTGCACGCGGTCGGCCAGATCGCGCGCTCGCGCTCGCACTTCCAGGCGATGGCCGAGCTGGAGCGGGCCGCACCGGGCTCCGCGCTGCGCACCGGGTGGCTGGAGCGGCTGCTCGGGCTGCGCCCCACCGACGACCCGATGTGCGCCGTCCGGGTCGGTGCGGTCTCAGGGTCGCTCGCGGTGCCGGACGGCACGCTCGCCATCCGTGACCTGGCGTCGTTCGGCCTGGCCGGGATCGGGGGCGGCACCGAGCTGCAGCGCTGGACGGCGTCCCTGGCCGCCCTGCACGCCGGCGCGCGGCCCGAGCTCGCCGGACCGGTGGACACGACGCTGCGGGCGCTGCGCCTGGCCGCGCGGCTGTCCGCCCGCGAGTACGTGCCCGAGCACGGCGCCGGCTACCCCGCCGGCAACCTCGGTGACGCGCTGCGCGAGGTGGCCCACCTGGTCAAGGCGGGCATCGGGCTGCGGGTGGCCTGCGTCGACTACGGCGACTGGGACCTGCACGCCGGATCGGGCCGCCCGGACGGCGGGCCGATGGCGGACCAGCTGCGCGAGCTGTCCGAGGCCCTGGACGCCTTCGCCACCGACCTGGGTCCCCGGCTGGACGGCGTCACGCTGGTGACCACGTCGGAGTTCGGCCGGCGGGTGGCCGAGAACGGCTCGGCCGGCACGGACCACGGCTACGGGAACGTGGCGTTCCTGCTCGGCGGCGGGGTGAACGGCGGGCGGGTGCACGGGCGCTGGCCGGGGCTGGACCCCGGCTCGCTGGTGGACGGCGATCTGCAGGTCACCACGGACTACCGGCTGGTGCTCGCCGAGGTCCTGCAGTCCCGGTGCGGCCTGTACCGGTGGGGCGCGGTGTTCCCCGGGCTGTCGGGGACGCCGCTGGGCGTCGTCCGCCCGCGCACCTGAGCCCGCACCCGAGGACCGGTCGGCAGCCGGGAGCCCCGGCCCGCCTGTCCGGCGGCGCTGGCATCATGCGGGCGTGGCTGCACGGCGACGGGTGGACCCGGCGGCCGGCCGGGCTGCGGTGGCCGCATGGCAGGCGGACCAGGACGCCGTCGCCCGCGACGTCATGGCCACGGCCGTCCGGTTCGGGCTGGAGGAGCTGGCCGCGCGCTACCCGGGCGGCAGCACCGAGGTGCGGGTGCCGCCGTTCGGCGTGGTGCAGTGCCTTCCCGGGCCGCGGCACACCCGGGGCACGCCGCCGAACGTCGTCGAGATCGATCCGGCCGGCTGGCTGGCATTGATCACCGGCCGGCTGGCCTGGGCGGATGCGCTGGCCACCGGGCGGCTGCGGGCCAGCGGAGCGCGCAGCGACCTGTCGGCGCTGATGCCGTTGCTGGCCCCGTGACCGCCGCGCGGCGGGCCGCCGCGTCGCTCGGCTAGCGTGGACGGGTGAGTGCGGGCGACCCGGCGGACGGCGACGCACCGGACGGCGACGCACCGGACGGCCGCGCGCCGGAGGCGCCCGCCGAGCGCCCCGCGCAGGTGCTGCGCCTGCGCCGCGCCCCGCGCTACCGGGCCTTCGTGCTCACCGGTGTCCTGCTCGGGCTCCTGATCGCCGTGGTGGCCACCCTCTCGTTCCCGGTCACCGGGGACTACTCGCTGCGGACCGTCCTCGGCTACGTCGCCGCGGTGCTCGCCCTCGTCGGCGGCCTGCTCGGCGCGGCGGTCGCCGTCCTGGTCGAGCGCGGCCACCTCACCAGGGGTCGTCGGCGCGGTCGCGGCCGGAGGCCATGACACACTGCACCCGTGGCGCGCGGCGACGGACGGCTCACCCACGACCTGCTGCACGGTGAGAAGGCGCCCAAGGACGCGTGCGGCGTCTTCGGCGTCTGGGCGCCCGGCGAGGAGGTCGCCAAGCTCACCTTCTTCGGCCTGTACGCCCTGCAGCACCGCGGGCAGGAGGCGGCGGGGATCGCGGTCAGCAACGGCCGGCAGATCCTGGTGTACAAGGACATGGGGCTGGTCGCCCAGGTGTTCGACGAGTCGGCGCTGGCGCCGCTGCGCGGCCACATCGCCGTCGGGCACTGCCGCTACAGCACCACCGGGCAGTCCACCTGGGCGAACGCCCAGCCGACCTTGGGGGACACCGCGACCGGCACGGTGGCCCTGGGCCACAACGGCAACCTGACCAACGCCCTCGAGCTGCGCGATCTGGTCGCGGCCCGGTACGGCGAGGCCGCCCGGGGCGAGCTGGCCCGGGGCAACACGACGGACACCGCCCTGATCACCGCGCTGCTGGCCGGCGGCCCGGACCAGACCCTTGAGGCCACCGCGCTGGCGGTGCTGCCCCACCTGCGCGGCGCCTTCAGCCTGGTCTTCATGGACGAGCACAGCCTGTACGCCGCCCGCGACCCGCACGGGATCCGGCCCCTGGTGCTCGGCCGGCTGGAGCGCGGCTGGGTGGTGGCCAGCGAGACCGCGGCCCTGGACATCGTCGGTGCGGTCATGGTGCGCGAGGTGGAGCCGGGTGAGCTGGTGGTGATCGACGGCGACGGGCTGCGCTCGCGCCGGTTCGCGCCGGCCGTGCCGACGGCGTGCGTCTTCGAGTACGTCTACCTCGCCCGCCCGGACACCGCCCTGTCCGGGCGCGTCGTGCACGAGGTGCGGGTGGAGATGGGACGGCGCCTGGCCGCGGAGCACCCGGCGGACGCCGACCTGGTCATCCCGGTGCCGGAATCGGGGACCCCGGCGGCGGTCGGGTTCGCGCAGGGGGCGGGGATCCCCTACGGGCAGGGGCTGGTGAAGAACGCCTACGTCGGGCGGACCTTCATCCAGCCCAGCCAGACCCTGCGCCAGCTGGGCATCCGGCTCAAGCTCAACCCGCTGCGGGAGGTGATCCGGGGCCGGCGGCTGGTGGTGGTGGACGACTCGATCGTGCGCGGGAACACCCAGCGCGCGCTGGTCCGGATGCTGCGCGAGGCCGGCGCGGCGCAGGTGCACGTGCGGATCTCGTCGCCCCCGGTGACCTGGCCCTGCTTCTACGGGATCGACTTCGCCACCCGCTCCGAGCTGATCGCCAACGGGATGTCGGTGGACCAGGTGTGCGCCAGCATCGGCGCCGACAGCCTGGGCTACCTCTCGCTGGCCGGCATGATCGACGCGACCTCGCAGCCGGCGAGCCGGCTGTGCACGGCCTGCTTCACCGGCAGCTACCCGGTGCCCCTGCCCGATGCCGCCAGGCTGGGCAAGGACTCCCTGGAGCAGCCGGCCCTGCCGTTCGAGGTCGGCTCGCTCGCCGGTGCGGACGGCATCACCACGGTCCTGCCCGCGGACCCCGCCGAGGCGCTGACCGGCGGCTGACGCGCCGCCCGCGGCGGCACCGACCGGCGCCGACCCGCTCGCTCGCCCGGGATCGCTCCACCGTCGAACGACGCTCCGCGCTCGGGCTGAACATCAGCGGGTGTGATCACCCCCGCCGGCGTTCATCGTCGAGTTCACCGTCGGAGCCGCCGCTTGCGACGAGCTGCGACGCGGTCTGGTTCGTGGCATATGTCTGGCCCCGTGCCGGATGTGCGTGCAGTGCACGGCGGGCTGGCTGGGGTGCGCTGGGGCGGGGGTGTGCTGAACCGCCAGATGTGGGTGCAGTGCATGGGTGCTGGCGGAGGTGCGGGGCGGCGCGGGGTGCCGTGCCGGATGTGGGTGCAGAGCAAAGCGTTTCCGGGGAGGTCTGGTCGGCCGGTGGCCGGGACGGCCCGGGGCGGCCCGGGACGGCCGGGACCGAGGCTGCGCCGCCGGCGCCGACCTGCTCGTTACGCTGACGACCATGCCGGAGCCGACGCCCGCCGCCGACCCGGCGGTGACCTACGCCTCCGCCGGGGTCGACGTCGAGGCCGGCGACCGGGCCGTGCAGCTGATGAAGGCCGCGGTGGCCCGGACCCACGGTCCGCAGGTGCTGGGCGGGCTGGGCGGCTTCGCCGGGTTGGTGGACGCCTCCGAGCTGAAGGGTTACCGCCGGCCGCTGCTGGCCACCAGCACCGACGGCGTGGGCACCAAGGTGGCGATCGCGCAGGCGCTCGACGTGCACGACACGATCGGCTTCGACCTGGTCGGCATGGTCGTCGACGACATCGTGGTCTGCGGTGCGCGCCCGCTGCTGATGACCGACTACATCGCCTGCGGGAAGGTCGTCCCGGAGCGCGTGGCTGCGATCGTGCGCGGCATCGCCGCCGCGTGCGAGGTGGCGGGATGCCCGCTGCTCGGCGGGGAGACCGCCGAGCATCCCGGCCTGCTCGGGCCCTCGGAGTACGACCTGGCCGGCGCGGCCACCGGCGTGGTCGAGGCCGACGAGCTCCTGGGCCCGCACCGGGTCCGGCCCGGCGACACGGTGATCGCCATGGCCTCCTCGGGCCTGCACGCCAACGGCTACAGCCTGGTCAGGAGGGTGCTCGAGGTCTCCGGGTGGACCCTGCACCACCACGTCGACGACCTGGGGCGCAGCCTCGGCGAGGAGCTGCTCACCCCGACCCGGGTGTACGCGGCCGACGTCCTGGACCTGGCCCGCGCGCTGGGGCCGGGCCTGCACGCCCTCGCCCATGTCACCGGCGGGGGCCTGGCCGCGAACCTGGCGCGGGTGCTGCCGCGGGGCTCCGAGGCCGTCGTGGACCGCGGCACGTGGACGCCGCCACCGATCGTCGACCTCATCGCCCGCCTCGGCCCGGTGCCCCGGCCGGACCTGGAGCGCACGTTCAACCTCGGCGTCGGGATGCTCGCGGTGGTGGCCGCCGACCGGGCGGCGGAGGCGGCGGCCCGGCTGTCCGGACGGGGGGTGCCGGCCTGGCCGTGCGGGCTGGTGGAACCGGCCGCCCCCGAGGCGCGCACGCGGCCCGGCGATGACGCCGTCCGGGGTACCAAGGGCGTCGACGGGGGATCGGTCCGGATGGTGGGAGACCACCCGGCGTCCTGACCCGGGCACCTGGCGGGCCGGCACGGCCCGCCGGTCGATCAGCGGCGGTGCTCCGCCGCCGTGTCGAGGTGGTCCTGGTAGTCGTCCTCGTACTCCGCCTCGTCCTCGTCCTCGTCGGCGTATGCGGAGTCGTACTCGCCTCCGTGGACGGCCTCGTCGTCCGCAGGCTCCTCGGCGAGGTCGACGTCGTGGTGACCGTTTCCTGCGAGCTCACGCTGGAGGGCGTCGTAGTCGGTGTCCGGACTGAAGTACTTCAGCCTGCGGGCCACCTTCGTCTGCTTGGCCTTCTGACGGCCGCGCCCCATATGGCGTCGACCCCCTCATACATCGAACCGGGGCAGGCGCCCGTGGCGGGGCCCCGGAGTGTGGTCATCACTGTGTCGTGACCAGAACGGTACATCCTCCAGGCGGGTTCCGGCATCCCGCCAGCAAGTGGCCCGTCGCTCACGTCCAATAACCGTCGGTGTCCGGTCGCTCCCGACGGGTAGCCACCCTCCCGGACGCCTCAGGTCAGGTCAGGGTAGCCGAATCCGCGCCAAGGACCCCACCTCGGCCATCCGGCGTTCCGCCAGGCGATCCGCCGCCGCGGCGGGGGTGACCCCCTCGGCCCGCGCCGTCCGCAGCACGGCCAGGGTGGTGTCGAAGATCCTTTCCGTGCGCTTCCTGGCCCGCTCGAAGACGAAGCCCTCCATCTCGTCGGCGACCTGGATCACGCCCCCGGCGTTGACGCAGTAGTCCGGGCAGTAGAGCACGTCGCGCTCGGCCAGCAGGTCGGCCACGTCGTCCTCGGCCAACTGGTTGTTGGCGCCGCCGCAGATCACCTCGACCTTCAGGCTCCGGGCCAGCCGGCTGGTCAGCGCGCCGCCCAGGGCGCAGGGGGAGTAGACGTCGAGGTGGCGCTGCAGCAGGTCGTCGGTGGAGGCGGCCACCTCGACGCCGGGGTGGGCCGCCCGCACCCGATCGACGGCCGCCGGGTCGATGTCGGCGATCACCACCGCCGCGTCGTCCTCCAGCAGCAGCGGGATCAGGTGGCGGCCGACCTTGCCCACCCCGTTGACCCCGACCATCCGGCCCTGCAGGGTCGGTGCGCCCCAGCGGAACTCCGCCGCCGCGCGCATCCCCTGGAACACCCCGAACGCGGTCAGCACGGAGGAGTCGCCGGCGCCGCCGGCCGCCTCGCTGCGGCCGGTGACCCAGCGGCACTCGCGGGCGACGACGTCCATGTCCTCCACGTACGTGCCGACGTCGCAGGCGGTGATGTAGCGCCCGCCGAGCGAGGCCACGAACCGGCCGTAGGCGCGCAGCAGGGGCTCGGTCTTGTCTCGCCGCGGGTCGCCGATGATCACCGCTTTGCCGCCGCCGAGATCCAGGCCGGCCAGGGCGTTCTTGTAGGCCATGGCCTTCGCCAGCGCCAGGACGTCGGCCGTGGCGGCGGCCGACGTGGGGTAGGGATGGAACCGGGTGCCGCCCAGCCCGGGACCCAGGGCGGTGGAGTAGATGGCGATCAGTGCCCTCAGCCCGGTGGGGCGGTCGTGGCAGAAGACCAGCTGCTCGTGACCCTCGGCCCACGGCGCCGGGATCGGATCGTCGCTCGCAACCTCGCTCACGCTCTGGAACCCTATGCCGTGGCCGCCGGTCCGGTGCGCCGGGCGGGCGCATCACGGGGGGAGCCCGAAACGGCGAGTGGGTGGAACCTCCAGATGGCCTGGTTCGTCATAATTGCCGTGGGCCTCAGCGTCCGGATTCCATCCGGCGAGCGGGATGTACCTGGAACGGAGAACGCTCACGGATAGCCGCACAACGGACTGTGACGCCGGACCCGGGCGCGACACGCCCGAGCAGAAAATGAATTTCGCCGTGCGTGCGTCAGCGAAGATCGTGAAACAGATCGCGAAACGCCGAGCCGTCGCTGTTGCTAACCGACTCAACCGTGGCGATACTAACTCTCAGTGGATCGGTAATAACTATACGTACCTGTCCGGGGTCGTGCTTCCTCCTGATGGGGGATCATCCGTCTGGATTGTTCCCGCGGAGGCGTGAGACGAGGCACGATGTCCGCAGTCGGGGCATCCGCCCCGTTCCTGGAGGATGACATGACCACCCGTTCGCCTGACGCCGAGCCTCTCCTAACCCCGGCGGAGGTCGCCGCGTTGTTCCGCGTCGACCCGAAGACGGTCACGCGTTGGGCCAAGGCCGGCAAGCTGTCCTCGATCCGCACGCTCGGTGGCCATCGTCGGTACCGGGAGTCTGAAGTGCGTGCACTTCTCACCGGGATTCCTCAGCAGCGGTTCGAGGAAGACTGATTCTCCGCCCGGTGACGTCGGACCGCGAGCGCCGCCCGAGTCGGGCGGCGCTCGCGCGTGCCGTGGGGCGCGTCGGCGGGCGCGCACCACGGCGGACCGATCGACCTCCGGCGATGGACCGATCGAGCGATCAGAGGACGCCGAACATCTGCACCCACGACCCCGGTGCGAACCCGGACTTGATCGTCCGAGGGTCGTAGCCCACGCCGATCACCGTGTAGC
>Ga0187787_10000082_pt1 | contig 11426 bp, 9 predicted proteins | sample 1015_BV01_MP06_2_FD_133007 | JGI IMG/M metagenome (GOLD analysis project Ga0187787, IMG submission 133007) | Tropical peat soil microbial communities from peatlands in Department of Meta, Colombia - 1015_BV01_MP06_20_MG | ecosystem: Environmental > Terrestrial > Soil > Wetlands > Peat | place...
CTTGAGTTCGAGCCACGCTGACCGAAAGTCTTCAAGATCGAACCCCAAGCCCTCCACCTGCACGGTGGCTGCCCGGCGAGGGATTCGGAAGCGTGGTCACCCATAGTGTACCAACCGGCGAATTTCCTAGTTTGTTCTATTCTTATGGCTATCCCGATACGGCGCCACCACGCTTGTAGCTAACGGCCTGTTTTAACCACCAACCCGCTCACTCTTTCTTCGGTAACCTTCAACGCCTATATTCCTTCTGCCGGGGCAACCCGGCTATGGCGATAAATGGCCGTCGTAATAAACCCATCGGACCCGGGGGCAGTACCCGGCGCCTCCACCAAAGCCCGGCGAGCACAGGTTTCGGCGGGGGCGAAATAGGATCGACGAGGGTGTAAAGGGCGTGCTTTTGCTCGGCATGGTTCCGCCGTTATCGGGCCATTTCATAGTTGCAAACGACAACTATGCTCCGGTTGCTCAGGCCGCGTAAGCGGTTTGAAAGACCGAACTAAAGCCCTGGCGGGTTAAGCTCCGTCAGGCGGGGTCCGGAGGCACCTGGCAACAGAAGCCTCCACTTCTCTTCTTTCTTCTTGCGTTCCAGCGCATCCAATTGTGACAGCGGGCTGTGGATGGCCCGCTCGGGGATAGCGTGGAGTGCGTGCATCGCGGTAGCATTGTGCGATTCATTTAAAGATCCAACCTGTCATGACCGACCAGATTCGCTACGACCTTTTGACGCAACAGGCATTGCGCGGCGTGGTGCACAGCGTGCTCGCAGATACCGCGAAGAAAGGTTTGCCGGGCGACCATCATTTTTACATTTCCTTCGACACACGCGCTGATGGTGTGCGTCTATCGGATCGCTTGCGCGCTCAATATCCCCACGAGATGACGATTATCCTTCAGCACCAGTTCTGGGATCTGAAGGTAAGTGACAATGAATTTGAAGTCGGCCTGTCGTTTGGCGGCGTTCCGGAACGGCTCACGGTGCCTTTCGAGGCCATCAACGGTTTTTTTGACCCATCGGTGCAATTCGGTCTGCAATTCGAAGAAGTCGCCGAGGGCGAGGAGCGACCGGCACCGGCAAATGTGCAGGAGCCTCTGACAACGAATAAGAAAAAGCGATCGCCAGTGAGGCCACCAGCAGCCACGGCCATAACTGAACCTGCGCCACCCAATCGGCCGTCCGCTACAGCGGCCAAGCGCGAGCAGCCGGAAAAGCCGGTCGCCAGCGGCGGCGAAGTGGTTCGACTTGATCGCTTTCGTAAGAAATAGCCTTGCCCGTCTGCGCGCGTTAACGACAGACTTGTTTCTAACGCCAGTCAGCGTAGCCTCAAGCTGAAACCATCGGGTTTTGGCAGCGTTGGACGAATTCCATGGCCAAAGCGCGCAAAAAATCTCCCAAGACCCGCATTGAAAGCGACGCCTTCGGGCCCCTGACGATTCCTTCCGATAGGCTCTGGGGCGCTCAAACCCAGCGATCGCTTCATAATTTCCGCATTGGAACTGAGCGTATGCCGATCGAGATCGTCCGCGCGCTTGGCGTAATCAAACGCGCGGCGGCCGAGGTCAATCGATCATTCGGGTCGCTGGACCGCAGACGCGCAACGGCCATTGCGGAGGTGGCTCAAGATATCGCTGATGGCAAACTAGACGGGCATTTTCCGCTGATGGTTTGGCAGACCGGCTCCGGCACCCAGACCAATATGAACGTCAATGAAGTCATCGCGAATGCCGCCAATCTAAAACTCGGTGGTGCACTTGGTTCCAAGTCGCCGGTACACCCGAACGACCATGTCAATATGAGCCAGTCTTCGAACGACTCGATTCCGACTGCGATGCACATTGCCGCCGCGGTCGAGATTGAGCGACATCTGAAGCCTTCTTTGATGCGGCTTCACAAGGCTCTCAACAGCAAAGCAAAACAGTTTGCCAAGATCATCAAAATTGGCCGCACCCATACTATGGACGCAACTCCAATCACTTTGGGTCAGGAATTCTCCGGTTATGCGGCGCAGGTCAAATCTGCGGTTGCGCGAATCGCATTAGCGCAACACGAGCTTTATCCTATTGCACAAGGTGGCACAGCAGTTGGTACTGGCATGAATTCTAAACCGCAATTTGCAATAGCTGTTGCCCGGCGCATTGCGCGTTTGACAAGGCTGCCATTCCTGAGTGCCCCCAATAAATTCGAACATATGGCCGGCCACGACGCCTATGTGTTTGTACATGGTGCCATCAATTCCGCTGCTGCAGCACTATTCAAGATTGCAAACGATATCCGTTTGCTTGGCTCCGGCCCACGCTCTGGTCTCGGCGAATTAATCCTACCGAGCAATGAACTCGGATCTTCAATCATGCCTGGCAAAACCAATCCAACCCAAAGCGAGGCTTTGACCATGGTTTGCTGTCAGGTGTTTGGCAACAACACCACCATCACGTTCGCCGGCAGCCAGGGCCATTTTGAGCTCAACGTCTACAAGCCGGTGCTCGCCTATTGCATGTTGCAGTCGATCCGACTGCTCGGCGACGCCGCAAACTCTTTCACCGAAAATTGCGTCAGTGGCATCCGTGCCAACGAACCGCGCATTCGAGAGCTAATGCAGCGTTCCCTGATGTTGGTTACCGTGCTTGCCCCAAAAATTGGCTACGACAAGGCCGCAAAAGTAGCGAAAGCAGCACACACCAACGGTACGACCCTACGCGAAGAAGCCATACGCCTTGGTTTTATTAGTGGGGCTGAATTTGATCGTGTAGTTCGACCCGAAAAAATGACCCGCCCGCGATAAATCGCAGCCCGCAGGCGTGGGATTTGGCGGTATGATGCTGGGTACATTTAGAGCCAAATCCGGTCGGCATCTCGAGCGTCCGCAACAAAAGTTGGGGCTAGCCGAGGCTGTATTCCGGCAGGTGCAATGTATTGCCGAGGATTGTTGTTAGGCGCTCCGCGATTATTCCAAGGTGGCTGCAGGTTAAATGATTCAAAACGAAAAACTTGCCGTAGAGTTTCGCGAGAGGTCGTTTCATGTTTTTATTAGTATAAAACTTTAAATTTTAAATATACGTTTGGAAATTCCATGGCACGTCTCTAATTACATTCCCCGATTCTACTCATATTCGCGAGCGATCATTTATTTGACTTTTTTAATCAACCAACCGTGTATTGAATTACAGCATAAATCAGCCACACAGTATCAGGCGCAATCTTGTGGAGTTCGCCGTAAAGGCACCTTTCCGCCAACGTGTCGGCGCATTTGGCAGTGATGTTTCTAATCTACGGGAGCGCCGAGCTGAAACGTAACCCGTTACCATCGAGGGCGACGGAATGGCTGAAGTGATCAATCTTCGGACCGTTCGAAAGCGGGAGAAACGGCAACAGCACGATCAACGTGCCCGCGCCAATCGTCTTGCGTTTGGCCAGACCAAACATGGTCGCAAGACCGAAGCCGCGTATCAAGCCAAAGCTATACGGGACCTCGATTGGCACCGGGTCGAAATAGGGGACGATCAATGAAATCTCCGGTTGTCAAACGTTCGATCGTAATTGCGGGTCATAAGACAAGCGTGAGTCTCGAAGACGCGTTCTGGAGAGGATTGAAGGAAATCGCGAACGGTAGGGAAATGACCCTGTCAGATTTGGTGGCGACGATCGACACCGATCGGCGTCATGGCAATCTGTCATCCGCGATTCGTCTTTTCGTTCTCGACCATTACCGCATGCACAATGGCGAGGAGCGCACCCCGCAAAGTGAACCTCGCGAAATGCAAACCCCGCATGTGATACATTCAGTTTTGCGAGCGGACTGAGGCGGCAGGTTGCCTCGCGCTGTGGGGCGCGGGCACCGGTCTAATATCAATAGGTGCTGGCAAGGCAGGCGCTTGCTTGGTCTTCGGCGCTACCCTCCCGCGCGGTTGCGACCGCACACTCTCAATCGTGCGCAGCTGCTTCGTCTGGCTTTCGACTGCCCGCAACGTTAGCCATCCGGTGAGCACCGACATATCGGTACTGCGTGATGGCGCCGTTAATGGCCCTTTCAGCGCTATGAATATTTTTGGGGGCGCACTGGTAGCCTGGGCTGGGCCTGATAGCACGAGCCGTGAATCAATCGACCCGTCGGTGAGGTCGAGCGTGCCAGTAACCGACAGCGCCGCGTCCTTACTTTCAACCGAGACGTTACTGAAGCGGAGCTGGCCGGCAGTGATCTCGATGACCGACTCCGCCCGCTTTATTAAAAGTTGGCCGCTTTCCAGGGATTTGCTCACAAGGTCGAAGATGCGGGCGGACTCGATAGGCAGGCCCTGATCGACTGCACGGGTAACCGCATCGAAAGCTCTCGGATCGAGGCCTGCGATTTGCCCTTTGCCAAGCGCGATCTTGCCAGAACCTTTCAGCGAACCGACGAGGGCAACCGGGCTCAAGCCGGTACCCTCGATTTCAGCCGTAAAACCGAGCAATCCGATGAATGGCGAGTTTGCGGTCGAGAGCAGTAACGTCGCAGCATTGGCGTCAGTGACCGAAATCTTTGCACGCGCGGTCAAGCCATCTTCGTTATGATAAAATGTAATTCTGCCAGAAAAACGTCCACCCGCGAGATCGCCTGTAGCGTTTTCCAAAGTTAGTTCGTTCTTACTGAAACGCAGTATGGCGTTGAGTTCACGTGCAGTCAGCTGTGGCAGCACGTTCGCACGTCCGATCTTGACCGCAACTTTCCCCGAAAATTTTCCGAACACGCCGGCGCCGAATGGCTCGCTCGACCAGGTCCAGACAGAACCCATAGTGGAAGTTTTAGGTTGCAGGCCGATCGCACGAGCAACTAATGCCGAGACGTCGGCCTCATCGGCCTCGAGCCTGCCGTCGATGCGATGGGGCGAAGCACTTTCAACTGAAAGTCGGCCCCGAATGCTGGACCCAGCGAGCTTCGCGTCAATATCATCGAAGGTTATGGCGCCACTCACAATTGCGACGTGCGACGTCATTCGCAGTGGCAAGGAACCAGTTCCACCTATTTCAGCCCCAGGCCGCAACGGTCGCAGATCAGCTTCTGCCACCCGCAAAGCCACCGCAACCTTGGCGCCTTGCTCATCAAAAAATCGTCCGCGCCCGCTCGCCTGCGCCGACAGGCCATCTGCGGACAGCCGTATCTCGAACGTCATGTCGTTATTCGCCGATCCCGCCAATTGTATCTTCAGCTGGCCTGGGCCGTTTCCAGCCGCCACAATCCGGTCGAGACTCATGCGCGTAATGAGCGCTACGCCCTGCGGTGTATCGATCGTCCCATCGATGTGGACATCGGCCGCGGAGGGCTTGGTCCAGTCGCCGCGCACGCGAGCACGCGCATCAATGCGCATCTCATCGAGATCGCCCACCACTGCAAAGTTGGCAATGGTTTCGCCAGCCAGCGCCAAATGCGGAGCGTTGCCAGACGACTTGTCATTGCCGGCGACATCAAGCGTAGCGTGCAGCTTTGCGTGCCCGACCTGGTCGAGCAAGTTTATGACCGGCGCCGCGCTTTTCGGGGCAAACTTCCCCGCTATGTCGGCGATAGTGGCGGCCTGTTTCGCCTCGAAATCGAGGGAAAGTGTGCCGCGCGGCGCATGGCCACCGGTTTCGACCCGCCCACTCGCCGTGAAACTTCCCCCAGCAAAATCATCAACTGACAAGCGATCGAGCTGCAAGCCATTGGCGTCAACTTTAATGTGCGCACGCGCATCACGTGCTTCAATGCCGGCGAATGTGGCACGGCCGATATCGGCTGCGAGGCTCATCTCGCGTGGCCGCTCAACTGTGGATCCGGCGAGCAGCGCCTTGCCAAAAGCGAGCGCGGCATCGATGTCGAATTGAGGCGCCTTAAGTTCGGCATCGAGCCTAGCGGGCCGCTTGCCGGACGAAAAGAAATAGGCAAAGCGACCGATCACGGGCTTGCGATCAAATTCGGCCTTGATGTCCTCAATCGCAATTTTGTCGCCGGCGAGCGTCACGTCGCCGCGTAGGCTCATAGTCCGTAGCTCACCTTGCGGAACCTCGCTGCGTCCCTCCAGCCAGGCAGCCAGCATTCTCGGATCGGACACATCGATCTCCGCCGGCCCAGAGAAAGTGACACTACCTGCCCCAACCGCAAGTCGGCCGCTCAGGCGCACGTGCGTCGTACCGGGCGCGCGAAATTCAAGCTGTTCGAGGTTCCATCCATCGGCAGTGCTGCTGATGTCGCCGCGCAAGTTCTGGATGCTGTTTCCACCGAGCGTTACCTGATCGATACCGACCCCAATCTTTACCGGTAGCGCGGTACGAAACGCTGCAGCGCCTAACTCCCCGAGACTGCGAATGGTGGCGGCGGGCGGTTGCCGCGCTCCCTCGCCGCCAGCACGGTCGACGTCAATTTGACGTCCGGACACCACGGCATTGAAACGAGGATGGGCACCGAATTTGAAATCGGCGACGCCGGTAAGCTTCAAGCCCTGCTCTTCGGAACCGTACTGGAACTCGACATTCTCCATCAGTGCCGATTGTCCGGTTGCTTTGACCTTCCCACTCACTCGCCACGGCCGGGTCAAAACTTGCCCCGGCCGTGTCGCGCCGCGCGCATCAATTGCAACTGGCCGCGACAAACTCAACGCTCCGTCGAAACGCGGCTGGCCGGAAGCGAACACCAGCGTCCCGTCGGTTTCGATGCTCAACGGATGCTCCACCGGGTCGATATTGACGTGCAGTTTGAGGGCGCCCTCCTCGCTCAGACGGCCCGTAGCGACCCGATACGGATAAAGCCGACCCGCAATGGTGACAGCCCCTTCACCCTTCACAGGGCCAACAAGCGAACGCGCTTCGCCGTTGAACCACACCCGTTCAAGTGCGACGCTTGCACCATTGGCTGCGTTGGTGAGTGTGACCGTGCCATCTTCGATGCTAAGCCGGTCCACCGACAATTCATCAGGTCTGAAGGCGACCGCGAGGTTTGGCGCGCGTATTTGGCCGGACGCATCCAGACCCAGGCTGAGTTGCGGGCCAGCAAAATGCATCTCGGCGGCGCGCCATTCGCCGCGCATCAACGGACCCAGCGCAAACTCGACGCCGAGGGAGCGAGCGCGGATCGTGTCGTTGCCATCGCCGATTGCAATGTCACGCAGCGTAAGACGCGGCGATGGCAACAGACGCACGTCGATGGCGCCGCCCACGTGTACATTGACGCCGATAAGACGGCCCGCCTCTGCCTCAAAAAGGGAGCGATGGTTGCCCCAATCGATCAGGAGCGGACCGACCAGCGCCATCACGAGCGCCACGATAATCGCGATCGCCAATCCAAGCAGGGTGGTTTGCAACGGCAACTCCGGCGCCGAACTTGCATCCGGCGCGCGCCTCAGTCAGTCATAATGAAACCTAAGGCAATTTTGGCGATTTATGGCGGCGAATCTATGTCGCTACGACTCCGTCATTGCGGAGCGCGGGCGAAGCCCACGAGGCCGGGATTACGATTGAGGAGCACACACCTGGATTGCTCACTCCCGGGATGACCCAGACCTCTCAGCTCAGCGCGACGATCTTGCCTGGATTCATGATGTTTTGCGGATCGAGCGCTCGTTTGATCGAGGCCATGGCGGCAAGCGCTGCCGCGCCATGCTCGGCAGCCAAATATTTCATCTTGCCCTGCCCCACACCGTGTTCACCGGTGCAGGTTCCATCCATCGCAAGGGCCCGCTGCACCAGTCGTTCAGACAAGGCTTTCGCACGCGTGACTTCATCATCATCATTCATATCGATCAGCAGCGTCAGATGAAAATTACCGTCGCCGACATGCCCGACAATCGGCGCCAGGATGCGGCTTTCTTCGATGTCGCGCTGCGTTTCGGTGACGCATTCGGCTAGCCGCGAGATCGGGACGCAAACGTCGGTGGCGACCATGGCCGCACCCGGCCGCAGCGCGAAATTCGACAGCGCCGCGTGGTGACGCGCCTCCCACAAGCGCGTCCGCTCCTCCGGCCGCGTGGTCCAGGTGAAAGGGCCGCCGCCGAATTCAGCCGCGATCTCACCGAACCGCTTCGACTGCTCGGCGACCGAGGCTTCTGTGCCGTGAAATTCAAGGAACAGCATCGGCGTCTCCGGCAGACTCAGTTTGGAATGTAGGTTGCAAGCCCGCACCTGGAGCGCGTCGAGCAATTCGATGCGCGCAATCGGAATTCCGGACTGGATCGTCTGGATGGCGGTATTGCAGCACGCCTCGACCGAGGGAAAAGGGCAGGTGCCGCCGGAAATCGCTTCGGGGATGCCCGATAGCTTCAACGTCAATTGCGTGATGATCCCGAGCGTGCCTTCCGAACCCACCATGAGTCGCGTAAGGTCGTAGCCGGCTGACGTTTTCTTGGCCCGCCGGGCGGTGTCGATCACCTCCCCGTTCGCCAGCACCACTTTCAGCGCGATCACATTGTCTTTCATGGTGCCGTAGCGCACCGCATTAGTGCCGGAGCAGCGCGTCGCGGCCATGCCGCCGAGCGAAGCATCGGCGCCCGGATCGATGGGAAAGAACAGACCGCTGTCGCGCAGCTGTTCATTGAGCGCTTTTCGCGTGATGCCGGGCTCAACGACGCAGTCGAGATCCTCGGCATGCACGGTCAGCACTTTATTCATGTCCCGGAAATCGATCGAGACGCCGCCGACCGGGGCATTGACGTGTCCTTCGAGCGACGTCCCGACCCCGAAAGGAATAACGGCTACACCGTTCGCCGCGCAAATGCGGACAATCTGCTGCACATCTTCGGTGCCTTGTGGATAGACGACAGCGTCCGGCGGCTGATTGGCGATCCAGGTAACGGTATTGCCATGCTGCTCGCGCACCGCTTGCGACGTCACGACGCGGTTGCCGAAGGCAGCGGTGAGTTCGGCAATTGCCTTCCTGATCGCAGCCGGATTTCGAGTGTTCTTCTCGGCAGCGATTTGCGCCACGGCCATTATCCCCTGCTAGCTCGTCCAGCGGACGTTAGCAGAGGACAGTCTGGGGGTGAAACGAGGCCGGCGCTGACAGTCGTTGCGGGGACAACCGCCGTGATTGGCTATACTGCCACGCGCCGGCCACGCCTCGCTTACGACTTACCGAAGAAGGGGACGATCATCGCAACCCGCTGCCGATACCGGCGATATTCGTCACCAAAGACCGCGATCAGGTCATGCTCCTCGAGCGCGATGCCGACAAAGATGTAGGCTGTCGTCACCACGGCAAACAGCAGATGCCCGGCCGTCATCACCGGTGTTGCCCAGAAGAAGATGATGAAGCCGAGATAGATCGGGTGACGCACCAGGTTGTAGAGCATCGGTGTCCTGAAATGCACCGCCGGCATCGGTCTGCCCGCAAGATGGTTGGCAACCTGATGCAGGCCGAACAGTTCGAAGTGGTTGATCAGGAACGTGCTGATAAAAACCAGCAGCCAACCGAACAACCCCAGGGCCAAAAGCGACGTGGCGACTTGCGGATTACTCACCTGCCACACCACTGCCGGGATTGGCCGCCATTGCCAGAACAACAGAAGGAGCGCGAGGCTTGAAAACAACACGAAGGTGCTGCGCTCGACGGCAACTGGGACAAATTGAGTCCACCATTTCTTGAATTGCGGCCGCGCCATGACGCTGTGCTGAACCGCGAACAGCGACATCAGCAGAAGGTTTGCGACAATGGCTTCCGTCAGCGGCACAACCGCCCCGGAATCAATCGTCTTCGGCACCGCCAATCCGGCGACAAAGCCAATCGCGTAGACAATAGTGACGGCGAACGCGAGATAAGCCACGATACCGTAAAGAAACGCCATGAATTTTGCCATGATATACCTCCTGTCTGTGATCGCCTTACGTTTTCTGTTTCGTTGGAAGCAGCGGAACATTCGCTGACACGAATATGGAGCTGGCGCCCGGCGGCACTCGATCGTGCGACTGCACTAAAGCGTAGCTGCCAATCATCGCGATCGATCTGATCAGTGGCGCGCCGAGCTGCACGAGGCCCAGGAAGAATTTGTTCATTGCCGCTCTCCGCAGGAGAAAGGCTTCGCGGCGATAGAAATCGATGTCGATAGTGCCGTTGGTACGGTGCTGGATATTTCCGATGTGCATGACATCCTCCATTCCGAATGCTCAGTGCGTTTGACGCGCAAACAGGTCCGTCGTTTTTCTGTAAAACGCGTAATCCGCCGTGTAGGGCACGCTGAGGAATGTGCCGGCCGAGTCGCACGCCGCATCGACACGGCCGCCTCGCGTATTGAGCCTTTGAATCGTCGTGATCGTGCTGAGCTGTCCCATGCCGCGCCATGACGCGCCTTCGAGCTTTAGGAGCGGAATGTCGTCTGGACCAGCACCTGGCGCCTGGGCGGCAACCTTTCCGGTCACCACGCTGCCATCAGTCATCTCCCAGCTCGGGCCCGCGTAGTGCCGGCCCACCGTTTTACCGGCGATGAACAATGTCGCGATCGGTTCGCGGAATTGCCAAGCGAGTTTGCCGGCCGAGTCAACCTTGCACTCATAAACTTGGGCGCCAACTGCATGCGCAGTCGTGATCAGAACTTCGCCGCTGGGTGCAGCGATCGCTACAGGCACTTCGGCCGCCACCGAACCCTGCGAGATCAGGTGCAAGGCAGAAATGTACGCAACGATGATCGCGACAGTACCGATAACCGGCCGGACGACGTGGCCTAGGCCCCTGAAGAATCGCGTGCCCGTTTGCGCACGCCGGGTGAGCGCCTCCTGGCGGCAGCGATCAATGTCGACGGTCCCGCTGCTGCGGCGGCGGATAGTGTCGGTCTGCATGACATGCTCCATTCTCAACGGCATGCATGCGTCGTGTGCGCTCGTAAGACTTTGAGCCGCCCTTGATTTCTCCTTGAGGAAAGCTTGATTTCGCATTAGACGGCCCAACCGGTATGATTGGGCAGCTGTTAGTTGCGGGGCGCAACGTGCTGTTTTTGTTCGAGGATTTCGCTCTGGATAGCGAGCGCCGCGAATTGCGTGCGAGCGGCACGATGGTTCCAATCGAACCCCAAGTATTCGACCTTTTGGTCTACCTAATCGAAAACCGCGACCGCGTTGTCAGTAAGGACGACCTTATTGCGTCGGTGTGGGGCGGCCGCATCGTTTCGGATTCCACATTGGACAGCCGTATAAATGCGGTGCGTAAGGCCGTCGGCGACAGCGGCAAAGAACAATGCTTGATACGAACGTCTGCCCGCAAAGGCATCCGGTTCGTCGGGGAGGTGCAGGAGGAAACGCGCCCCCCAGTGACCGACGTCCGGGCGATGACCCACACGCAGGGTACCGATTCTCTTCCGCCACTCGTCGCTGATCGACCGTCGATCGCGGTTCTGCGGTTCGAAAATCTGTCGGAGGATCGTGCGCTCGACCTCATCGCCACCGGCCTCGCCGAAGACATTATCGCGCTGCTGGCGCGTGTGCCGGGATTTTTCGTCATCGC
>Ga0187787_10000083_pt1 | contig 11420 bp, 12 predicted proteins | sample 1015_BV01_MP06_2_FD_133007 | JGI IMG/M metagenome (GOLD analysis project Ga0187787, IMG submission 133007) | Tropical peat soil microbial communities from peatlands in Department of Meta, Colombia - 1015_BV01_MP06_20_MG | ecosystem: Environmental > Terrestrial > Soil > Wetlands > Peat | place...
CGCCACCGCGACGATGCCGGCCACCGCGCCGAGCGCGTGGTCGACGGCGGCCACCGGGCGGTCGAAGTACCCCCGGCGCAACCGCAGCCCGATCATCGAGCCGAGCAGCTGGCCGAGCCAGGCCAGCAGCAGGACGGCGAAGAGCACGATCAGCGAGCGCTGGACGCCGGCGGTGAACGTCGACGCGAGCGGCGGCACCAGCCACATCGCCACCACCGCTCCGGCGATGAACCCCCCGAGGGACAGCGCACCGACGACCAGTCCCTGCCGGTAGCCGGAGATGGCATAGCCGATGATCATGAGGATCAGCAGGATGTCGATCATGGCATCACCGGCGGGGCGCGCCGTCCGTCGAGGTGGGCTTCGGTGAGGACCTCGACGCGGGAGGTGTCCCACGGACGCTCCCACCCCGCGAGCCCGAGCAGCCGCGACAGCAGCCCGGCGGTGAACCCCCAGACGAACAGGCCGGCGGCGCGGAAACCCGGGCCGACGAAGCCGCTGGGGTGGCGCACCTGGAACCTGTGGTCCGGATCGGCCAGCTCGGCCAGCGGCACGCGCGCGACCTGAGCCACCTCTCCGGGATCGACCGCGAACACCGGCGAGGGGTTGCGCCACCAGGCCAGCACCGGTGTCACCACGAAGTTGCTGACCGGCAGGTAGAGCTCGGGAAGCCGCCCGCAGACGTGCACCCCGCCGGGATCCAGGCCGGTCTCCTCCGCCGCCTCGCGCAGCGCAGCCTCCTCCGGCCCGGCGTCCTCCGGGTCGAGCGCACCGCCCGGGAAGGAGACCTGCCCGGCGTGCGAGCGCAGCGTGGCCGCCCGCTCGGTGAGCAGCACGTCCGGGCCCCGGGCGGTCTCGCCGAGCAGGATCAGGACGGCGGAGGCCCGGTGAGTGCCGTCCTCCGGCGGGGCGAACCGGCTCAGCTCCTCCGCGCTCACGGTGGTGGGCAGGCTGGCGAAGGACCGGAACCACTCGGGCACGGCGTCGCGCCCGCCCGCTCCCCCGACGGGCGCGGTCCGGGCCGGATCCGCCTTCTCCACCTGACTCATGCGGCGTCACCGCCGTCGCCGTTCTGATCGCGCACCAGCCTGGCGGCGCGCTGCGGGTCGATCTCCCCGATCCCGAACGACGGGCACAGCGGCGCCACCGGGCAGGCGCCGCAGGCCGGCCTGCGGGAGTGGCAGATCCGGCGGCCGTGGAAGATCAGGCGATGGGAGAGCATGGTCCAGTCCCGGCGCTCGAACAGGGCGGCCAGGTCCTGCTCCACCTTCACCGGATCCTCGTGCACCGTCCAGCCGAACCGGCGGGACAGCCGGCCCACGTGGGTGTCGACGGTGATCCCGGGGATACCGAAGGCGTTGCCCAGCACCACGTTGGCGGTCTTCCGGCCGACGCCGGGAAGCGTCACCAGGTCCTCCATCCGGGAGGGGACCTCACCGCCGTAGTCGCTGACCAGCCGGGCCCCCAGCTTGATCAATGCGTCCGTCTTGGCCCGGAAGAACCCGGTCGGCTGGATGATCCCTTCCATCTCCGCCCGGTCGGCGCCCGCGTAGTCGGCCGCGGTGCGGTAGCGGGCGAACAGCCTGGGCGTGACCTGGTTGACCCGGACGTCGGTGGTCTGGGCGGACAGGATCGTGGCCACCAGCAGCTCCAGCGGGCTGCTGAAGTCCAGCTCGCACCGGGCCTGCGGGTAGCGCTCGGCGAGGATGCGGTTGATCCGGCGCGCTCGGCGGGTACGAGCCAGTACGGTTTCGGCTGTTCTGGCCCCATCGGTACCCGTTGCCCGGACGGTCACCGCCAAAGGGTACGGCCCGAAAGCTGGGGATCACCTGTCAGCCCGTTCCCGGGACCCGGTGAGCCCGTCGCCGGTGACCACGGGTGCCCGTCCGCCGCGCGGGTGAGCAGCCCGGGACCCGTCTCAAGCGCGACCCGCGCTCCGACGATCACTGCATCGTGACCGCGACGCTCCCGAGCCGGCGCTGGGCCGCCATGCCTCTGGGTGAGTTGCGGGACGCGCAGCAGGAGTTGGGCGCCCGGATCCGCCGGGCGGAGCACTGGCGGCGGCTGGTGGCGGCCCGGCTGGACCTGGCGGTCGCCGCGGTCACCGACATCGAGGACCTGGCGCCGCAGGACGCGTCCCGGCCCTGGTCCTCGGCGACCGGACCGGAGGCGCACGAGGCGCCGTCCGGCCTGCGCCTGCTGCTGGGCATCGACCGCCCGGAGCAGCGGTTGTGCGAGACCTCCATCCTGCCGGTGCTGAAGGAGACCCTGACCGCGCTGGACGCGCACCTGGCCACCCTGCACCGGTGCGTGCGCGAGGCCGACCAGGCGCTCGGCGAGCGGCTGGACTGCGAGGCCGCCAGCCACCGCGCGCGCCGGTGGAGCACCGCGGTCTGATCACCGCGCATGTCCCATGCCCACGGTGTGACACCGCGGCACCTCCGGGCCCACGGTGTCACGCCGTGGCATCAGGAACCCCTGGAATTCCGGCGGTATGCCCCCGGCCTCCTGGTGCGGCAGACTTCGTGCGGACAGACCGTCACCCCTCGACGCCGGCGAGCCACCGCGCACGGCGGCCGAGCGCGGGAGGAGGACCCGTGGACGACGAGGTCGTGCGCCAAGCCCCGCTCTTCGCCGCGCTGGACGACGAGGCGGCTGCCGCCCTGATGGCGACCATGGCCCACGTCGAGTTGTCCCGGGGTCAGGTCCTCTTCCGCGAGGGCGATCCGGGTGACCGGCTCTACGTGATCGCGGAGGGGAAGATCAAGCTCGGCCGCGCGTCCGGGGACGGGCGGGAGAACCTGCTGGCGATCCTCGGGCCGGGCGAGATGTTCGGCGAGCTGTCGCTGTTCGACCCGGGCCCGCGCAACGCCACCGCGACCGCGGTCGCCGACACCCAGCTGATCGGGCTCGGCAACGACGACCTGACGAGTTGGCTGACCGGCCGCCCGGACGTCGCGCGGCACCTGTTGCGGGCCCTCGCCCGCCGGCTGCGACGGACCAACGACTACCTCGCCGACCTGGTGTTCTCCGACGTGCCGGGCCGCGTGGCGAAGGCGCTGCTGGACCTTTCGGAGCGGTTCGGGCAACCCACGGACGACGGCCTGCGGGTCGCGCACGACCTGACCCAGGAGGAGCTCGCGCAGCTCGTCGGGGCCTCCCGGGAGACGGTGAACAAGGCGCTGGCCGACTTCGCGTCGCGGAACTGGCTGCGGCTGGAGGCCCGCGCCGTGGTCCTGCTCGACATCGAACGGCTGCGCCGCCGCGCCCGCTGACCACCCCGCCGGGCACGCTCGGCGGCCGGCTCAGGTCACCCCGAGGTAGTCCAGCTGGGCCCGGACGCTCAGCTCGGCGGCCGGCCACAGCACGCGGTCGACGTCGGCGTAGACCACCGGCACCACCTCGGCGGCGGTCCGCGCGCCCGCCGCGACCGCGGCGCGAACCTGGTCCAGCCGCTCCTCCCGGTGCCGCAGGTACCCCTCCACCACCTGCAGCGGCCGGTCCAGCGGCGGGCCGTGCCCGGGCAGCACGCCGGTCAGGCCGAGCTCCTCGGACAGCCGGCGGAGCCGCTCCAGCGAGTGCAGGTAGTCGGCCAGCCGGCCGTCCGGGTGCGCCACGACCGCGGTGCCCCGGCCCAGCACGGTGTCCCCGGTCAGCACCCCGCCCTGCTCGGGCAGCACGAAGCACAGCGAGTCCGCGGAATGCCCCGGCGTGCCGACCACGTCCAGGCGCAGCCCGTCCACCTCCACCGTGTCGCCGTCCGCCAACCCCTCCGACCCGAGCCGGTGCGCCGGGTCCAGCGCGCGCACCCCGGCACCGGCCAGTTCGGCGAACCGGCGCGCCCCGGCGCTGTGGTCGGCGTGCCCGTGGGTGAGCAGCACCTCGGCCACCCGCGCACCACGCTCACGGGCGGCGCCGAGCACCCGTTCCAGGTGCGCCTCGTCGTCCGGACCCGGGTCGACCACGAGCACGCGCGCGGCGTCCGGGCTGCCGAGCACCCAGGTGTTCGTGCCCTCCAGGGTCATCGGGCCGGGGTTGGGCGCGAGCACGCACCTGGCCACCGGGGCGGCCGCGCCGGGGGCGGGCCCGCCGGTCCACGGGGCCTCGGGGGGCTGCAGGGTCACGGCGGCGGATCCTCCGCGCCGCCCAGGTCCGCCCGCAGCGTCACCTCGCCGTCCGGGGAGATCCGGACCAGTCGGGGCATCACCGGCTGCGGCTGCCGCTGCGTGGCCAGCACCCGCGCGACCTGCCCGCAGGCGGCCAGGTCCTCCAGGCAGACCAGGGTGGGGGGCATCAGGCCGACCCGGCCGGCCGCGTGCTCCCGCAGCATCTGGGCGGCGGGCACCCAGCCGGCCTGGTCCGCCTCGCCCTCCAGGTGACGCGGGGACTGCGCGGCCGGGACGGGCGCGGCGAAGAACCGGGTGTCGAAGCGGCGCCGCTCGCCCGGCGGGGTGATCCAGTGCGCCCAGGGATGCAGCAGGTCCGCCCGGACGCCGAGCCCGCGCCGTCCGAGCACGTCCGCGAACCGCTCCTGCCCGGCGGCCAGGCCGGCCCGCTCCCGCTCCCATTCCGGCCCGGTCACGTCCTCGACCAGGTGGGTGCCGGAGGTGCCGGCCAGCAGCACGCCGCACTCCTCGAAGGTCTCCCGGACCGCGGCGACGACCAGCGCGCGGGCCAGCCGCGGGTCCGCCGACAGGGCGGCGCCGAGGGTCTCCGGCGGCGGACCGAACCAGCCGACCCCCGGGTCGGCGTCCGCATCCTCGACCGCCCCGCCGGGGAAGACGTGCATCCCGGCGGCGAACACCATGCCCGCCGAGCGGCGCAGCATGAAGACCTCGACCCCGGCGGGCGCCGCGCCGCTCGCCGGCCCGGTCGGCGCGAGGTCCCGCAGGAGCATGACGGTCGCTGCGGGACGGACCGGGACGTCGGCGCCCTTCCCGGGTGCCGACGAGCCCCCTCCCCCGGACTCCTCCAGGTGCCGAGCGAACCTCTCCTGCAGCGCCGCTGGTAACGGGAAGTCCCGGATCACTCACCGATGCTATGCCCCGGCCTCCGAAGGTGCCCGGGATGCGGGTCAGGGATGGACGTGATGGGGTGATCTACCAGTAACGTGCTTACGCAAACACGGCAAAAGCACCGGTAAGGGTTCGGCACGGCGCGGGAGCGCCCCTGCCACCCACTCGACTCCATCGGTCCATACGGGGAACGGGCGACACGGGGGATGAGGCATGGGGGACAGGGACCTCTACAGGTACACGCTCGAACAACTGGCCGACGCGGCCGGGATGACGGCGCGCAACGTCCGCGCCTACCAGTCGCGCGGGCTGCTGCAGCCGCCCATCCGGCGCGGGCGATCCGCCGTCTACGACGGCTACCACCTCGCCCGGTTGAAACAGATCCGCCGGCTGCGCGAGCTCGGCGTCCCGCTTCGCCTGATCGCCGACGCCGCGACCCGCGGCGACGACCTCGGCGAGGACGGCGGTCTGCTGACCCTGGCCACCGGCGTCACGCAGCCGGCGAACTCCTGGCACGAGCGTGAGGTGGACGCGGAGGCGCTGCACCGGCTCGCCGGAGGGGTGCCCGGCCTGGCCACCCGCTGGCTGCGGCTCGGCCTGCTCCGGGAGTCCGGCGGGCGCTTCCTGGCCAGCGCGGACGTCGTCGCGGCGGCCAACGACCTGCTCGACGCCGGGCTGTCGGCCGCGGCGCTGAGCCGGGTCACCCTGGAGACCGCGGACGCAGCGAGGGTGCTCGCCGCGCGGGTGCTCGCGGAGGTCAGGACCGACTTCGCGGCCTCGATGCCCGATCAGGTCTCCGAGCTGCTCGGCAGGCTGATCACCGGGGTGCTGCGGGAGACCCTGCCGCTGGCGCGCCGTCGCTGAGCTGTCGCGGCGCCCACCGGGCCGGCGGTGGCTCAGCGGATGGCGACCACCATCTCGATCTCGACGGGTGCGTTCAGCGGCAGCACGGCCACGCCGACGGAGCTGCGGGCGTGCTGGCCGCTCTCGCCGAACAGGGCCCCGAGCAGCTCGCTGGCCCCGTTGACCACCGCGGGCTGGCCGGTGAAGTCCGGGGCGCTGGCGACGAAGCCCACCACCTTGACCACGCGGGTGATCCGGTCCAGGTCGCCGATCACCGACGCCACCGCGGCGAGCGCGTTGAGCACGCAGACCCGGGCCATCTGGGCGGCCCGTTCCGGCGGCACCAGGTCCTCACCCACCCCGACCCGCCCGGTCACCGGCAGCGCGCCGTCCACCATCGGCAGCTGGCCGGCGGTCCAGACCCGGTCGCCGTCGAGCACGGCCGGGACGTAGGCGGCCACCGGAGCCACCACCGGGGGCAGCTCGAGCCCCAGCTCGGCCAGCCGCAGCTCCACCCGGCTGGTCACGACCGGGGCCGCTTCATGTAGGCGACCAGGCCCTGGCCCTGCGGACCCGGCACGACCTGGACCAGCTCCCAGCCGTCCTCGCCCCACTGATCGAGGATCTGCTTGGTCATGTGCACGATCAGCGGCACCGTCGCGTACTCCCACTGCGGCATGACAGGCAGCCTAGTGACCGACCGCGGACCACGTCGACGATCTTGGACTCGCCGGCGGCGGAGCGCCGCGACGAACGGCCGGCCCTGGCCCGCGACCGTCACGGGATTGCTCGCGTGACGGCGGCGCGGCGCGGCGCTGGTTACCCTGCGGTCATGCCGGCCCGCGACAGCACGCCCCCGGACAGCCACTGGCAGGGCGTCCGGCTGCACGTGGTGACCGGCAAGGGCGGCACCGGCAAGACCACGGTCGCCGCGGCGATGGCACTCGCGCTGGCGGCCGGCGGCCGGCAGACCCTGCTGGTGGAGGTCGAGGGACGGCAGGGGATCGCCGCGCTCTTCGACGTCCCCCCGCTGGGGTACGCCGAGCGACACCTGGCCGTGGCACCCGGCGGTGGTGACGTGTCCGGGCTGTCGGTGGAGCCCAAGGCCGCCCTGATGGAATACCTCGACCTCTTCTACCACCTGGGCCGCGCGGGCAAGCTGCTGGAGCGGATGGGGGCGGTGGACTTCGCCACCACGGTCGCACCGGGGATGCGCGACGTCCTGATCACCGGCAAGGTGTACGAGGCGGTGCGGCGGCGGCGCAACGGCGGTCCCGCCTTCGACGCCGTCGTCCTCGACGCCCCGCCCACCGGGCGGATCACCCGGTTCCTCAACGTCAACGAGGAGGTGGTGGGGCTGACCAAGGTGGGCCCGATCCGCAACCAGTCGGGGTCCATCATGGGGCTGCTCCGCTCGCCGCAGACGGTGGTGCACCTGGTCACGGTGCTGGAGGAGATGCCGGTCCAGGAGACCGTGGACGGCGTCGACGAGCTTCGCGCCGTGGACCTGCCGATCGGCGGTGTCGTGGTGAACCTGGTCCGCGACCCGGTGCTGGGCACCCGCGACCTCGCCGATGCGGTCAAGGGCCGGCTCGACCCGGAGGCGGTGGCGGGCGGCCTGCGGACCGCGGGTCTGGGCGGGCACTCCACCGGCGTCCAGGCGCGGCTGGCGACGCTGACCGAGGGACTGCTCGGTGAGGCGGCCGACCACGGCGAGCGGGTGGCGCTGGAACGGCAGGAGCGGGGGACCCTGGCGCAGCTGAGGCGGCCGACGTACGAGCTGCCCGCGCTCAGCGACGGGATCGACCTGGGCGCGCTCTACGAGCTGGCGCGGCGCCTGCGAGAGCAGGGCCTGGCGTGAGCGAGCTGGCCAGGGCCGCGACGTCGGCCGAGCTGCTGCGGATCGACCCGCTGCTGGACGACCCGGCGACCCGGATCCTGGTCTGCTGCGGGGCCGGCGGGGTGGGCAAGACGACGGTCGCGGCGGCCCTGGCCCTGCGCGCCGCCGAGCGCGGCCGGCGGGTCGTCGTCCTCACCATCGACCCGGCCCGCCGGCTGGCGCAGTCGATGGGCCTGCGGGAGCTGGACAACACCCCGCGCCCGGTGGCCGGGGTCGACGAGTCCAAGGGCGGCCGGCTCGACGCGATGATGCTCGACATGAAGCGGACCTTCGACGAGGTGATCGAGACCCACGCCCCGCCGGAGAAGGCCGGACAGATCCTGGAGAACCCCTTCTACCAGGCGATGTCGAGCTCGTTCGCGGGCACCCAGGAGTACATGGCGATGGAGAAGCTCGGGCAGCTGCGGGCCCGGGCCGACGCCGACGCGGCCGCCGGTGAGGAGTCCTGGGAGCTGATCATCGTCGACACCCCGCCCAGCCGCTCGGCGCTGGACTTCCTCGACGCGCCGCAGCGCCTCGGGTCGTTCCTGGACGGGCGGTTCATCAGGTTCCTCACCGCACCGGCCCGGGTCGGCGGACGGGCGTACATGAAGGTGTTCTCCGCGGCCCTGGGCGGGGCCACCGGTGTGCTGACCAGGCTGCTCGGGGCGCAGGCGCTGCGCGACATCCAGACCCTGGTCGCCGCCCTGGACACGGTCTTCGGCGGCTTCCGGGCCCGGGCCGAGGCCACCTACCAGCTGCTGCAGGACAAGGGGACGGCGTTCGTCGTGGTCGCGGCACCCGAGCCGGACGCGCTGCGCGAGGCGTCCTACTTCGTCGAGCGGCTGGCGGCGGAGCGGATGCCGCTGGTCGGCCTGGTGCTCAACCGGGTGCACACCACGCGCGCGGGCGAGCTGTCCGCGGAGCGCGCGCTGGCCGCGGCCGAGGACCTCGAGGAGGTGGGCGGGCACGCCCTGACCGCGGGCCTGCTGCGGGTGCACGCGGACCTGATGCGGCGCCGGGCCCGGGACCACGCGATGGCCGGCCGGTTCACCGCGGCCCACCCGGACGTCCCGGTGGTCGAGGTGCCGGCCCGGCCGCAGGACGTGCACGATCTCGACGGTCTGCGCGACATCGCCGCGGCCATGGCCGGCGGCGCCTGACCGGACGCGCCGCTCGGGCGGGGACGGGAGCCGAGGCCCCCGGGACGGACATGCGAGTGGGTCGGTCCGGTGGCCCTCCTCCGACCGGTCCGACCCACCGCGCGAGCAGGGAGACCCCGTGCCCGCCTGGGAAGCTCAGCTCGCCCGAGCCACCCGCTTCGAGTTGCTCACCTGTGCGACGACTCCTGCGATGCCGATGTGTTCGGCCCGCGCTGTCTCCAGCAGCCGCCGCCAGGACTGCACGTTCGGACGGCGGCGCAGCAGCGAGCGGCGTTCACGCTCGGTCATGCCACCCCAGACGCCGAACTCGATCCGGTGGTCGAGTGCATCAGCGAGGCACTCGGTGCGCACCGGGCATGCCATGCAGATCGACTTCGCACGGTTCTGCGCGGCCCCCTGGACGAACAGCGCGTCCGGATCTGCTGTCCGGCACGCCCCCCGTGCTGCCCAGTCGTTCATCTTGATCATCCACCCCTCCACGAGGCCCCCAGGGCCCACACCCACCCCCGAGTAGGACCCTGCGATGACGTTAGGTGACCTCCTGCCACTCCAATACGGGCCGGACGGGTGATTCGGACTGGGCCGAAATGACGATGTGTGACATTGTGTAGGCGACTAACTACGCGCAGTGCTCGAAAGATCTCGTTCCGATCTCGCCTGAGTAACGACTCGGTGGACAAGCCGGGACGGACCCGTACCACCTGCGCGCTCTCCCCCAACCCCGTCCCAGCCCGGTCCCAACACGGGTCCGCACCGACGTCTCCCGCGCGTCCGAGTCGTACAGTTATCCGCCATGAGGCGTACCAGCCCTGGGGCCGGCCGGGCGCTCGCCCTGCTGACCGGCTTCCTCGTGGTCAGCGTCGTGGCCGGAGTGCTCGCCGCGGGACTCGTGATGCCGGTGGTGGGAGCCACCGGCTCGCTCGCCCGCACCGGCGTGGCGTTCTTCGATTCCCTGCCCGCCGAGCTGGAGCAGGGGCCTCTCGCGCAGCAGTCCACGGTGCTCGCCGCCGACGGATCCGTGCTCGCGCACTTCTACGACGAGAACCGGGTGATCGTCCCGCTCAGCAAGATCTCTCCGGTGATGCAGCAGGCGGTCATCGCGATCGAGGACTCACGCTTCTACGAGCACGGCGGGATCGACCTGCGCGGCGTGCTCCGCGCGATCGTCAACAACCAGTCCGGGGGCAGCACCCAGGGCGCCTCCACGCTGACCCAGCAGTACGTGAAGAACGTACTGCTGGAGAAGGCCACCGCAGAGGGGAACAAGGCGGCCGCTCAGGCCGCGGTGGAGAAGAGCACGGCCCGCAAGATCCGCGAGATGAAGCTGGCCATCACGCTCGAGCAGCAGATGAGCAAGCAGAAGATTCTCGAGGGCTACCTCAACATCGCCTACTTCGGCGACCAGACCTACGGCGTCGAGGCGGCCTCGCAGTACTACTTCAGCAAGCCCGCCGCCAAGCTCTCCCTCGCCCAGGCGGCCACCCTGGCCGGGATGGTGCAGTCCCCGAACATCTACAACCCGCGGGACGACAACGAGGCGTCCACCCAGCGGCGCAACGTCGTCCTGGGCCGGATGCTCCAGCTGGGAATGATCACCCAGCACGACTACGACGCGGCGCGCAAGGGGTCGGTCGTCGTCCACATGAAGAGGCCCCGCAACGGCTGCGCCAACGCCGGTGACATCAGCCACGGGAACTTCGGCTACTTCTGCGACTACGTCGCGCAGCTGATCGCCAAGAATCCGGCGTTCAGCGCGCTCGGCAAGACCGAGCAGGAGCGCGAGCTGGCGCTGAAGCGGGGCGGGCTGACGATCCAGACCACGCTGATCCCCAGCCTGCAACGCGCCGCCACCGCTGCGGTGATCAAGCGCGTGCCGGCGAAGGACCGCAGCGGCATCGGCGCCGCCGCGGTCACCGTCGAGCCGGGCACCGGCAAGATCCTGGCGATGACCCAGAACCGCTCGTACAACCCGGATGTCGCTCGCGGCCAGACGGCGGTCAACTACAGCACCGACAGCCAGTACGGCGGCTCCAGCGGGTTCCAGACCGGGTCGACGTTCAAGGCCTTCACCCTCGCCACCTGGCTCAAGGAGGGGAAGTCGCTCAACGCGACCATCAACGCCTCGTCGCGGGTGTTCCCGCTCAGCGACTTCAGGTCCTGCGGCAGCCGGCTGCGCGGTGAGAACTACCACCCCGGCAACGCCGAGGGCAACGAGGCCGGTGACATGTCCGTGCTGCAGGCGACGTACAACTCGGTGAACCTCGCCTTCGTCAACATGGAGACCCAGCTCGACCTCTGCGACATCGCCAAGACCGCCGAGTCGCTCGGCGTGCACCTCGCCGTTCCGAACAACGAGTGCGACAGGGGCCAGCCGAAGACGGACCAGCTGCCCACGTGCATCGCCTCGCTCACCCTGGGCCCCGAGGAGATCGCGCCGCTGACCATGGCCGCGGCCTTCGCGGCCTTCGGCGACGGCGGCGTCTTCTGCCAGCCGATCGCCGTCATGTCGATCAGCCGGAC
>Ga0187787_10000084_pt1 | contig 11399 bp, 10 predicted proteins | sample 1015_BV01_MP06_2_FD_133007 | JGI IMG/M metagenome (GOLD analysis project Ga0187787, IMG submission 133007) | Tropical peat soil microbial communities from peatlands in Department of Meta, Colombia - 1015_BV01_MP06_20_MG | ecosystem: Environmental > Terrestrial > Soil > Wetlands > Peat | place...
CGGACGCCGCCCGCGCGGCCGTGCAGCTGCTGATCCCGGCCGGGTGAGCGGCGATCCGGCCGGACCACCGCCACGCGGAAGGGGAGTCGATGGACCTGCTGGGCGCCGAGCCTCGGGTGGTCACCGCCGGGGTGTCGCTGTTCTCCGATGCGCTGGCCGCGCAGGCGGTGGACGTCGTCCCGGTCGACTGGCGCCCGCCGTCCGGGGACCGGCAGGGCGGGCTGGAGACCGCGCTGGCCCGGGTGATGGCCGACCCGCGCCGGGAGGAGGCCAACCGGACCGCGATGGCCCGGATGCTGGCCAGCCGGGCGCGGCTGGTCGACGTCCGGCCGGCCCGGGAGGCGCTGGGCCTGCAGCCCGGCACGTTCCTGCACGCCGGGCCGCCGGTGGACTGGGAGCGGGCGTCGGGCCCGCTGCGCGGCGCCCTGGCCGGTGCGATGGTCTTCGAAGGGCTGGCGGCCTCGCCCCAGGACGCCGAGCAGCTGCTGGCCGCGGGGGCCGGCCCGCCCGGCTCAGACGCCCCGATCGTGCTCGACCCGTGCCACCACCACGCCGCCGTCGGCCCGATGGCCGGGGTGGTCTCGCCGTCCATGTGGATGTTCGAACTCGAGGACGCGACCGGCGGGCGGCGGGCCTGGTGCTCGCTGAACGAGGGGCTGGGGAAGGTCCTGCGCTACGGGGCCTACGGCCCGGAGGTGATCGAGCGGCTGCGCTGGATGGCGGAGGTGCTCGGCCCGATGCTGCACGACGCCGTCCGCGCCACCGCCGAGGCGGGCCGGCCGGTGGACGTCACCGGGATCCTGGCCCAGATGCTGCAGATGGGCGACGAGGCGCACAACCGCAACCGGGCCGGGACGCTGATGCTGCTGCGCGACCTGCTGCCCGCGATGATCGAGTCGACCCACGCCCAGGCGGTGATCGCCGAGGCGGTGCGGTTCGTGGCCGGCAACGACCACTTCTTCCTCAACCTCGCGATGCCGGCCTGCAAGCTGGCCACCGACGCCGCCCGCGACGTCCCCGGCAGCACCGTCGTGGTGACGATGGCCCGCAACGGCACGGACTTCGGCATCCAGGTCTCCGGCACCGGCGACCGCTGGTTCACCGGCCCGGCGAACGTCCCCGAGGGGCTCTACCTGGGGGACTACGGCCCGGAGGACGCCAACCCGGACATCGGCGACTCCGCGATCACCGAGACCGCGGGGCTGGGCGGGTTCGCGATGGCCGCGGCGCCGGCCATCGTGCGCTTCGTCGGCGGCGACGTGGCCTTCGCCCTGGCCACCACCCGGCGGATGTACGAGATCACCCTGGCGGAGAGCCAGGCGTTCGCCGTCCCGGCCCTGGAGTTCCGGGGCACGCCGACCGGGATCGACGTCACCCGCGTGGTCCGCACCGGGATCCTGCCGCAGATCAACACCGGCATGGCCGGGCGGGTGGCCGGCGTCGGCCAGGTCGGTGCGGGCCTGGTCACCCCGCCGGAGAACGTGTTCACCGACGCCGTGCACGCTCTCGCCGAGGCCGCACCCGCGCTGCCCGAGGGGTCCTGAGCGGGACTCAGGTCGGCAGGTTGGCCGGCCAGGAGGGGTAGAGGCTGTCCAGGTAGCGGACCAGCATCACCTGGGTCAGGGCGAGCCGGTATCCCAGCCGCTGGTTGACCGCCGCCATCGGCGCGTTCTCCGCCTCGACGGCGGTCCACGCCAGGCGGAACCCGCGCTCCGCGGCGCGGTGCAGCGCCACCGCCTTGACCAGGGTGGCCAGGCCGCGACCCCGGTACCCCCGCCGGGTGCCGGTCATCGTCGACCAGATCCGTCCGGAGGACCGGTCGATGGTGAACAGCGCGAACGAGGCCACCGTGCCGCCGACGACGGCGACCATGCCCGAGGAGGGGTCGTGGTCGGGCGCGTGCCACACCTCCTCCAGCCAGCCCAGGTAGGACAGGTCGCGGGGGCGGACGTCGCGCGGCTCGTCGAGCGCGCACTCGGCGTGCGCCTCGTAGAGCGGGCGCAGGTCCTCCATCACCCAGGCCGGGAGGACCTGGACGCCCTCGGGCACCAGCGGGCGCGGGGTGGCGACCAGGCGCTCGAGGTCGAGGCTCAGGTAGCGCGTCCAGCGCTCGGGGTGCCAGCCCCGGATGGCGCAGAACCGGCGGATGTCCTCGGAGTCGATCGCGCTGGAGCGCAGGGTCCGCACGCCGAGCAGGGACAGGTGCCGCTCGGCATCCACCAGCAGCGCCGAACCGACCCCGCGGTTGCGCCACGGCGGGGCGACCGTGACCAGGACGTGGCCCTCGCTGGGGCCCACGGCGTTGACGTCGATCAGGCTGCGGGCCCAGCCCACCAGTCGGTCGCCGTCCAGGGCGGCGACGTGCCGGGCCGACTCGCCGGGAAGCGGGTTGGTCATCCGCTGCCGGATCCGGCGCGAGGTGACCGGCAGGTGCGGGAAGACGTCGACCAGCAGACGCGCGGCGGCGCGCGCATCCTCTGGGCCGGCCTCGCGCAACAGCACGTCCACGCTCCCGCACGGTAGTCCGGCGATCCGGACCCGCGACCACAACCTCGGGCACGCCACCCGATCGCCGCAACCCGGCCTGCCAGCGAGAATGGACGCCGGACGGGCACCCGCGGGGCGCCGGTTCCGGCCGCCCGAACGCCTCCGCCCCCCTGCCCCCCGCCTGCCCAGCCCTGCCCAGCCGCCCTGCCCAGCCCACTCCGGAGGTCCCGTGCCCGCAGCACCCGAGCCGGTCCTGCTCACCCCGGCCGAGCACGTCCAGCGACTGGCCGCGGCGATGGAGCGGTTCACCGCCGCGCTGGCGGAGGCCGACCTGGCCGCCCCGGTGCCCGGCTGCCCGGGCTGGGACGTCGCCGACCTGGGCTCGCACCTGGGCGGGGTGCACCGCTGGGCGCGCGGCGCGATCGTCGAGGGTCACCCCGGGGTCGATCCCGGCGACGGCCCGCGCGAGCGGGACGCCCTGGTCGCCTGGTACCGCGAGGGCGCCGACGACCTGCTGGACACCCTGAACACCGCCGATCCGGCCGACCCCTGCTGGTCGTTCGGGCCGAAGCCGAGCCGGGTGGCGTTCTGGTGCCGCCGGCAGGACCACGAGACCTGGATGCACCTGTGGGACGCGCGCAGCGCCGAGGCCGGCGCGGCGGCCGGTGCGGCGGCCGACGCGGACCCGATCGCCGGCTCCGCCCTGATCGAGCCGGTCCTGGCCGCGGACGGGCTGGACGAGACCGCGGCGATGTTCTTCCCCCGGCAGGTGCGGCTGCGCCGGATCGGCCCGCTGGCGCGGTCGCTGGCACTGGAGCCCACCGACGCGGCGGGCCGCTGGGTGCTCGCCGGGGACGGCACCGGGCCGGCCGGCGCGCCGGACGCGGCGGCCGAGGCGACCGTGCGCGGGCCGGCCGAGGCGCTGCTCCTGCTGCTGTGGAAGCGCGCTGCGCCGACCGACCCGCGGATCGCCGCCGCCGGCGACCCGGACGCCCTCGGCTCGGTGCTGGCCGAGGCGATCACCCCCTGACCCGGTACCGGCGGTCCCGGGAGCCCCGGCCACCCTGGGACGGAAATCCTGCGTGGCGCGCTGGCGGCCGGGTGGCCCCCGGGTGTGCGCTGTGGGGATGAGCACCCGTGAGTGGAATGTCCCGGTCGCCGGCCCGTGGGCGGCCGAGGTCAGCGTCGGCCCGCAGCCGCTGCGACCGGACGAGGTCGTCGCCGTCGCGCGGCACGGCGCCAAGGTCCGTCTCGACGGCGAGGCACTCGCCGGGATCGCCGCCGCCCGCGAGGCGGTCGAGGCGCTGGGGGCCGCCGATCGCCCCGTCTACGGGGTGTCGACCGGCTTCGGCGCGCTGGCCACCCGGCACATCCCGGTCGAGGACCGGACCAGGCTGCAGCGCAGCCTGATCCGCTCGCACGCCGCCGGCACCGGCCCCGAGGTGGAGTCCGAGGTGGTCCGGGCGCTGATGCTGCTGCGGCTGCACACCATGGCCACCGGCAGGACCGGCGTCCGGGTGGAGACCGCGACCGGCTACGCCGCGATGCTGACCGCCGGGATCACCCCGGTGGTGCCGGAGTTCGGGTCGCTCGGCTGCTCGGGCGATCTGGCACCGCTGGCCGCGGTGGCGCTCGCGCTGATCGGTGAGGGCGAGGTCCGGGACGCGGACGGCGTCCGGCGCCCGGCCGCCGAGGCGCTCGCCGCGGCGGGGATCGAGCCGGTCTCGCTGGCGGCCAAGGAGGGCCTGGCGCTGATCAACGGGACGGACGGGATGCTGGGCATGCTCGTGCTGGCCGCCCACGACCTGCTCGCGCTGCTGCGGGCGGCGGACGTGGCCGCGGCGATGAGCGTCGAGGCGCTGCTCGCCACCGACCGGGTCTTCGCCGCAGACCTGATCGCGATGCGGCCTCAGCCGGGGCAGGTGGCCAGCGCCGCGAACCTGCGCGCGCTGCTCGAGGGCTCCGGGGTGATGGACAGCCACCGGACGCCTGACTGCACCCGGGTGCAGGACGCGTACTCGTTGCGCTGCACGCCCCAGGTGCACGGCGCCGCGCGCGACACCCTCGAGCATGCCTGCCAGGTGGCCGTCCGCGAACTGGCCGCCGCGATCGACAACCCGGTGGTGATGCCCGACGGGCAGGTGGAGTCCAACGGCAACTTCCACGGCGCCCCGGTCGGGTACGTGCTGGACTTCCTGGCGATCGCGGTGGCGGACGTCGCGAGCATCAGCGAGCGGCGCACCGACCGGTTCCTGGACGTCGCCCGCAACAACGGGCTGCCGGCCTTCCTCGCCGGCGACCCCGGCGTCGACTCCGGGCTGATGATCGCGCAGTACACGTCGGCGGGCATCGTGGCGGAGCTGAAGCGGCTGGCCGCGCCCGCCAGCGTGGACTCGATCCCGAGCAGCGCGATGCAGGAGGACCACGTCTCGCTCGGCTGGCACGCCGGGCGCAAGCTGCGCCGGGCGCTGGACGGGCTGGCCGCCGTCCTGGCGATCGAGACGCTGGCCGCCGCCCGCGGGCTGGAACTGCGGGCCCCGCTCGCGCCGGCACCGGCCACGGCCGCCGTGGTCGAACTGCTGCGCGGGGCCGGGGTGGCCGGTCCCGGTGCGGACCGGCACATGGCACCCGACATCGAGCGGGTCACGGAACTGGTCCGCGCGGGTGCCACCGCGGACGCCGCCGCCGCCGTGACCGGTCCCCTGCAGTAGCGCCCCGTTCCCTATGCCCACGGTGTGACGCCGTGCGCACAGGTGGACCACGGTGTCACGCCGTGGGCAACGGGGATGCGCACAACGCCGCACAGTGCCCGCGCCCCCAATGCGCACGGTGTCACACCGTGCGCGTAGGGAGAGCATGGTGTCGCACCATGCGCATTGCCGATGCGCACGACGCCGCACAGTCCGGGCGCCCCGCCGCGGCCCTAGGCTTGGCGGGTGACCTCCAGGCTGATCACAGGGATCGGGGAACTGGTCACCAACGATCCGGCCGCGGGGGACGGCGGCCCGCTGGGTCCGGTGCGCGGCGCGGCCCTCGTGCTGGACGGCGAGCGGGTGGCCTGGGTGGGCCCGGCGGGCTCCGCCCCGCCCGCCGACGCCCGGGTCGACGTCGAGGGGCGCTGCGTCATCCCGGGGTTCGTCGACTCGCACGCCCACCTGGTCTTCGCCGGCGACCGGGTGGAGGAGTTCTCCGCGCGGATGGCCGGGCGGCCGTATGCCGCGGGCGGCATCCGGACCACGGTGGCGGCGACCCGGGCCGCCGGTGACGCCGACCTGGCGGCCACCGCGGGCCGGCTGGTGGCCGAGGCGCTGCGCCAGGGCACGACCACCATGGAGATCAAGTCCGGGTACGGGCTCACCGTGGACGACGAGGCCCGCAGCCTGGCGGTCGCGGCCCGGTTCACCCCGGAGACCACGTTCCTCGGCGCGCACGTGGTGCCCGCGGAGTTCGCCGACGATCCCGGCGGGTACGTCGACCTGGTCACCGGCCCGATGCTCGAGGCGTGCGCGCCGCACGCCCGGTGGGTCGACGTGTTCTGCGAGGCGGGCGCCTTCGAAGCGGACGCCGCCCGCGCCGTCCTGCGGGCCGGGCAGGCTCGCGGCCTCGGCGCCCGGGTGCACGCCAACCAGCTGGGCCCGGGGCCCGGGGCCCAGGTGGCCGCCGAGGTCGGCGCGGCGTCCGCCGACCACTGCACGCACCTGTCGGCGGACGACGTCACGGCGCTGCGGGACGCCGGCGTGGTGGCCACGCTGCTGCCGCTGGTGGAGTTCTCCACCCGCTCGCCCTACCCGGACGCCCGCGGGCTGCTGGACGCCGGGCTGACCGTGGCGCTGGCCTGCGACTGCAACCCCGGGTCCGCGTTCAGCACCTCGATGCCGCTGGTCGTCGCGCTGGCCGTGCGGGAGATGCGGATGACGCCGGCCGAGGCCGTGTGGTCGGCCACCGCCGGCGGCGCCGCCGCGCTGCGCCGCGACGACGTCGGCACCCTGCGGGCCGGCTCGCGGGCCGATCTCGTCGTGCTCGACGCGCCCACGCACGCCTTCCTCGCCTACCGGCCCGGAGTCCCGCTCACCTTCGCGGTCTGGCGCGCCGGGCGCCCGGCGTACGCCGCCGCCGGTTGACCGGTCCGCGCGGGACGCCATGCGTCCAGGCTGATCCCGCGCCGCGCCATGGCTCACCCGATCCCGATAGGCAGCCACCCCGAACCACCTCCTCACCGCGCACGTGCCGGTGCACAGCTTCCTCTGACGCCAACCACCCGCAGCCGTGGTGGGAACCGCGCCGGTGGCATGAGGACTCGGCGCCGGGTGTTCCGCATCGGCGTGCAGTGCAAAGCATTGGGGGGCATCCATCCCGGTCCGGCGGCTCAGGTCGCGTCCGGCGGCTCAGGTCGCGTCCGGCGGCTCAGGTCGCGCGGAGGACGGCGGCGAGGTCAGCGATCTGCTCCGGGCCGACCCGGCAGCAGCCGCCCACCAGCCGGGCGCCGGCCGCGACCCACGCCGTGACGTCGTCCGCGGCGAAGCCCGGCTCGCCCCGCCAGATCCGGCCCGGCCCGTCCCAGGTCTCCCCGCTGTTCGGGTAGGCGACCACGGGCTTGCCGCCGGCCGCCGCCGCCGTCCGGACCGCGGCCTCCACCCCCGCGGGAGCGGTGCAGTTGACCCCGACCGCGATCACCGCCCGGACGTCGGCCGCCATCGCGAACGCCTCCGCCGCCGGCTCACCCCGGCGGGTCAGCGGCTCGCCGTCCGGACCGGCGACCGTGGTCAACGACAGCCAGGCCGGGACGCCGAGCCGGTCCACCTCGGCGAGCAGAGCTTCGGCCTCGGCCAGGCACGGGACGGTCTCGCAGGCCAGCACGTCGGGGTCGGCCCCGGCGAGCACCTCCAGCCGCGGGCGGTGGAACGCGCGCAGTTCGGCGACCCCCAGCCCACCGCCCGGCCGCCCGGTCCAGGCCGGGTCGACGTACTCGCCGGTGTACTCCTGCCCCTCGGCCAGCATCGCGCCGTAGGGACCCACCGAGGCCGCCACCCAGGCGTCGCCGTCCGCAGCGGCGGCCCGCGCCAGCTCGACGCTGCGGCGCAGCAGGCCGGCGGCGGCTTCCCGGCCCACACCGGCCGCGGCGAAGCCCTCGAACGTCGCCTGGTAGCTCGCACTGATGATCACCTGGGCCCCGGCGGCCAGGTAGGCGCGGTGGGCGGCCAGCACGGCGCCCGGGTCATCGCGCAGCAGCCGCGCCGACCACAGGTCGCTGGAGACGTCGTGACCGGCGCTCTCCAGCTCCGTGGCGAGCCCGCCGTCCAGCACGACGGTTCCGGCGGCCAGGGCTGCGGACAGCGCGTGGGGTGTCGGGCGTGCAGGCACCAAGGAAGGCTAAACCGGCCACGCGGGGCGGATCCGGCGGCTAGCGTGCTCTGCGTGGCGGTTCGCCCTGTTCTCACCTGGATGATCGGGCTTGGCCTGCTCGCCGGGCTGGTCACGGTGTCGATCCCGCATCCCGCGCCGGGCAGCGCCGGGGCGGCCGCCGCCGGCCTGTCCGGACCCATGGCCCAGGCCAACCGGGTGAACCAGGCGAACCAGATCAACCAGCAGGCCGTGCCCCGGCAGCCGGTCGGCTCGGCCAGCCGGGCGTCCGCGCCGCCCGGCAGGGCGGTCACCCCGGACGGCCGGGTCAGCTTCGCCGTCCCCGCGGGATGGCACACCGGCACCTGCCCGGACGGCGCGGCGGACTGCGTCCAGGTCGCCCCGGCCGGGGTGGACACCGGCGACTCGATCGCCGTGGTGATCACCGGGCAGGCGCCGGGCGGCAGTTCCGGCGGCGACGGGTATCAGCGGGTCAAGGTGGCCGGGGTCGCGGCCTTCCGGGTCGACCTGCCCTCGAACGGCTCGGTGCTGGTCTCCGGAGGCCTGCCGGGCAGCGCGTTCGCGTTCACCGTGAACTGCCAGTACCAGAAGCAGGAGCAGCTCGTCCGCCGCGGCTGCGAGCATGTGCTGCAGACCATGGCGATCCACGCCGCCCCGAGCTGACGACGGCGTCGGTACGGCGTCAGTCCTCGGTCAGTGCCCGGGGCAGTTCACCGGTGGAGTGCCGGTAGTACGCGGCGGCCCACCGGGTGGCGACCAGCCGGGCCACGCCGATCACGGCGCCCGAGAGCACCGCCCAGGTGATGGCCTCGCCCCAGCTGGTCTCGGGGTCCTCGGGGGCGCTCGGCGGCTCCCGCCTCATGGCCGTGCGCCAGAGCAGGGTCACCCCCCGTTCCGCCAGGCTCGCCGCGATCACCGCGGACCCGGTGCCGAGGACCTTCCAGGTCAGCGCTCCCATGGATCCCGCCACGCGGACCTCCCACTCCCCTCGCCGGCTGTTCGCCGGGTGCTCGCCGGACCGGCGCGCACCTCGCCGCCATCCTGGCGCAGGAAGCTCACAACAGCGAGAGCACCCACCGGACGATCGGGATCAGCACCGGCGCGCTGGATCCGATCAGGACCGCCAGCAGCACGACGGCGAGCAGCCGGACGCCCGGCGCGGGCCGTCCGGTGCCGGGTTCGCGCAGCAGCCGGAGCATCCGTCCAGGGTGCCATCGCGCAGGCGTGAGCGCGCCCCGCCAAAAGGTGCAGGATGCCGCGGCGGGGGCGGGGGTGCATCCGTCCGGAAAGCGAGGTAGCGTCGTGATCGCGACAGGGGAGCGCCTGACCAGGCGCTGAGAGTGCGGGAAACCGCAGACCCTCGAACCTGATCCGGGTCATACCGGCGAAGGGAGTCGGGCTTTCTCGGCCTCGGTGCGCCGCCGTCGCGCCGGGACGGCGCGCGCGGCGGATCACCCTGGTCCCCCTCCTGGACATCTCGCTTCGGGAGGATGCGATGAGCCTCAGGGAACCGCTCGCGGCCGGCCGCAACGCCGCGTGGGTCTTCATCGCCGGGGCCGGCGTGGTCGCCGGCCTGCTGGTCTACCTGGTCGGGCTGCCGGACTCGCCGCACGTCTTCGGCACCGCGCCGTCCGATCTGACGCTTCCGACCGCGCTGTTCCTGGCCCTGGCCGGGATCAGCCTGGCGAGCGCGCTCGCCCTGCGCGGCTCCGCCCAGGGCACGCGCTGGCGGGTGGTCGACATCGTGGTGGCGAGCGTGCTCGGCGTCGCCGGGGGGCTGCTGTTCGCGGTGTGGAACGCCACCGTCTGGCCGGCGGTCTACAGCGGGCTGCAGTTCTACCCGCCGGCCTCCTCGCTGGTGGTGGGGGTCTGGCTGGTGCCGGCCGTGCTCGGCGGGCTGGTGGTGCGCCGTCCGGGCGCTGCGGTCTACACCGAGCTGGTCGCCGCCGTGCTCAGCGCCCTGATCGGCAACCAGTGGGGCTTCGCCACGGTGTGGTACGGCCTGGTCGAGGGGCTCGGCGCCGAGGTGGTCTTCGCCCTGCTGCTCTACCAGGCGTTCGGCCTGCCGGTGGCCCTGGGCGCGGGGGCCGGTGCGGGCATCACCGTCGGTCTGATGGACTCGCTGCTCTACTACCCGACGTTCTCCACCGGCTACAAGCTCGCCTACATCGTCGGCGCGGTGATCTCCGGGGTGGTGATCGCCGGGCTGGGGTCCTGGGCGCTGACCCGGGCGCTGGCCCGGACCGGGGCGCTCGCACCGCTCGCCTCGGGGCGGATGGCCGGACGGGTGTGAGTGCGCGGTGAGCCGCTGATGGGTGCGGCCGTCGCGATCCGGGCCCGCGGCTGGGGATGGCGCTACCCCACCCGGCGGGCCTGGGCGGTTCGCGGTCTGGACCTGGACGTCGCGCCCGGGGAGCGGGTGATGCTGCTCGGCGCCAGCGGCGCGGGCAAGTCGACGCTGCTCGCCGGCCTGGCCGGGCTGCTCGATCCGGGCTCCGGCGGCGGGGACGGCACCGGCGAGCAGGAGGGAGACCTCCTGCTGGACGGCGTCCCGGCCCGCGCGGCCCGCGAGCGGGCGGTCCGGCTCGGCGAGGCCCGCACCGGGCTGCTGCTGCAGGACCCGCAGGCGCAGACCGTGCTCGCGCGGTGCGGTGACGACGTCGCGTTCGGGCTGGAGAACCACGCCGTCCCCGCCGGGCAGATCTGGCCGCGGGTGGCCGAGGCGCTGCGCGGGGTCGCCCTCGACCTGCCCCTGGACCACCCGACGTCCCGGCTGTCCGGCGGGCAGCGCCAGCGGCTCGCCCTGGCCGGGGTGCTGGCGCTGCGGCCCGGCCTGCTGCTGCTGGACGAGCCGACCGCGATGCTCGACCCGGACGGCGCCCGGAGGCTGCGCGAGCAGGTCGCCGCACTGCTGGCGGGAGCGAACACGACGTGCCTGCTGGTGGAGCACCGGGTCGCCGCGTGGCTTCCGCTGGTGGATCGCGTGGTCGTGCTGGCGCCGGGCGGCGGGGCGATCGCCGACGGCCCGGTGGACCAGGTGATCGAGCGGCACGGCGCCGCGCTGGCTGCCCAGGGCGTGTGGATCCCGGGCCGGACGGCGCGCCCGCACCGGCTGCCTGCCCGGCCCGGCGAGACGCTGCTGCGGGCCCGTGACCTCGCCGCCGGGCGCGGCCCGGGCCCGCCCGTGGTCACCGGCGTCGACCTGGACCTGGCCGCCGGCTCGGCCACTTGCCTGGTCGGCCCCAACGGCGCCGGCAAGTCCACCCTGGCGCTGGCCCTCGGCGGGCTGGCCGCACCGGCGTCCGGCGATCTGCAGGCCTCGCCGGGTCTGGCCGACGGCGCCGGGCAGTGGCCGCACCGCTGGCGCCCGCGCCAGCTGGTGAGCCGGATCGGCAACGTCTTCCAGGAGCCGCAGCACCAGTTCGTCGCTGCGGACGTGCTCGCCGAACTGGTCGTCGGCCCGCGCCGGGTCGGACGCTCCGAGGCAGACGCGCGGGCTCGGGCCGAGGAGCTGATGGAGCGGCTGCGGCTGGCTCACCTGGCCCGGGCGA
>Ga0187787_10000086_pt1 | contig 11276 bp, 6 predicted proteins | sample 1015_BV01_MP06_2_FD_133007 | JGI IMG/M metagenome (GOLD analysis project Ga0187787, IMG submission 133007) | Tropical peat soil microbial communities from peatlands in Department of Meta, Colombia - 1015_BV01_MP06_20_MG | ecosystem: Environmental > Terrestrial > Soil > Wetlands > Peat | place...
CCGTTCGACTTCATACACCAGGCGCCTTGTCCTGATCAGCGCATCGGGGTTGACGCTGATCGAATCGATGCCGAGCTTCACCAGGAATTCGGTCACTTCCGGGTAATCGGAGGGCGCTTGTCCGCATATCCCGCAGTGCCGGTGGTTGCGCTTGCACCCCGTCACCGTCAGCCGGATCATCTCCAGCACCCCCGCATCGCGCTCGTCGAAATCAAACGAGACGATCTCGGAGTCCCGGTCCACGCCCAGCGCAAGCTGCGTCAGGTCGTTGGAGCCGATCGAAAACCCGTCGAAGAGCTCGGCAAACTGATCGATGAGGATCACGTTGTTCGGGATCTCGCACATGACGTAAATCTCCAAGCCCGCCTCCCCGCGGCTAAGCCCGTGCTCAGCCATCATCGCGAGTACCCGTTTTGCTTCCTCGATGCGTCTGCAAAAAGGAATCATTAGCTTGACGTTGTGCAAGCCCATTGCCGAACGGACGCGATGCATTGCCCTGCATTCAAGGATAAAACCGTCCGCATAGGCCGGGTGAGCGTAACGCGACGCGCCGCGAAAACCGATCATTGGGTTTTCCTCGGACGGTTCGAACGATTTTCCACCGAGCAGCGATGCGTACTCGTTGCTTTTGAAATCCGACATTCGCACAATCACGGGCTTGGGGTAAAACGCCGCGGCGATGGTTGCCACTCCCTCGGATAGCCGGTCGACGAAATAATCCCCCAGGGATGCGTGACCGCGTCCAAGCTCCTCGAGCGCAGCCCGTTCTTTCGCATCGGCCACGCGTTCGGGATGGGCGAGTGCCATCGGATGCGCCTTGATGTACTCGGTGATGATGAACTCCATGCGCGCGAGCCCGACGCCGTCGTTCGGCAGGAGACTCGTGCGAAATGCGAGCTCGGGGTTGCCGATATTCACCATGACATGGGTCTTCGGCTGTGGCAGCGCGCCGGGATCGATGCGCGACATCTCGAACGGAATAGCACCTGAATACACTTTGCCAACATCGCCTTCGGCGCACGAAACGGTAACCTTCTCACCGCTCATAATACGCTCGGTCGCCCCCTCGGCGCCGACGATCGCGGGAATGCCAAGCTCACGCGCGACGATAGCCGCATGGCAGGTGCGCCCGCCGTGACTGGTGACGATCGCGGCGGCTTTCATCATCACCGTTCCCCAGTCGGGAGCCGTGGTCTTGGCTACCAGGACCTCCCCTTCCCGGAACTCGGCGAGCTGCTCAACAGACTGAATCACCCGCGCCGTTCCTGCAGCGATGCGCTCGCCAACGGCCCGGCCGGTGCATTTCACCTTGCCCTTTCCGGTAAGGCGGTACTCTTCAAGCATGCGTGAGGAGCGGCGCGAAACCACCGTCTCGGGACGCGCTTGAATTATATAAATCCGCCCATCGATCCCGTCCTTCGCCCACTCCACATCCATTGGCACGGGAGCTGCTGCACGTGTGCTGTAGTGCTTCTCGATATTAATCGCGGACTCGGCAAGCTCCAGAACTTCTTCATCCCCGATGCAAAACCGGCGACGCTCCTCCGGCGAGGTGGGAACGTTGCGCGTCGTCCCTTCGGCGCTGCCGCCGGCATAGATCATCCTGAATTCCTTTTCACCGAGTATGCGGCGCAGTACGCTGCGATAACCGCCCTGCAGCGTCGGCTTGAAAACGTAAAATTCGTCCGGGTCCACCGTCCCTTGTACCAGGTTTTCTCCCAGGCCGTAGATGCTGTTAATGAGCACCACGTCCCGAAAGCCGCTTTCTGTGTCGAGCGTGAACATGACGCCACTCGCCGCGAGGTCAGCCCGCACCATTTTCATAACGCCCACCGACATTAAGACCTTGAAATGGTCAAAGCCGTGATCGATTCGGTAGCGGATCGCCCGATCGGTGAACAGACTCGCAAAACAGCGCCGACAGGCGTCGAGCAGCTGCGTTTCTCCACGAATGTTCAGGAAGCTATCATGTTGGCCGGCAAAACTCGCCGAAGGAAGGTCTTCCGAGGTTGCAGAGCTGCGCACGGCCACGCTCAGTTCGGGTCCATACTGTTTTACAAGCTGAGCGTAAGCTCCAAGAATTTCTTCTGCAACATCGGATGGCAGCGCAGCCTCGTAAATGATATTTCTGGCGCGTGCGGCGCGCTGCGCAAGGTCCCCGATATTTGCGGGATCGAGGCCCGCCAGCGTATCCCGCAGCGGCCGCCACGCTTCAGCGCGGTCGAGCACATACCGATATGCCTTGGATGTTGTCGCAAAACCGTTTGGAACCCGCACCCCATGCGGGGTCAGTTCCCGATACATCTCCCCGAGTGAGGCATTCTTCCCGCCGACCAGCGGCAGATCGCTAAGCCCAATCTCTTCAAAAAAACGTATGAAACGTCGCTCGCCTGGCATTGGTTTTAATCTTCCTATGTTTGCGATGATTGCACATTACGTGCTTCAGCCTAAAAACACTCGCCGTGTCGCTACGGGCTTTTTTGAATCTCGAGGGTAAGCATTGTTGCGCTTTCCCCCCGCACAATCGGCCACGACAAGTTCAACCACACTGACTGCATAATTCGCTCGAACCCGTCTTCGGACCGCGATACTGTGAAATAAGGGCGCGCCAGAAGGCGCACTCGCCGGCTCGACGCGAGTTTTACGCTGCCCCCCATGAACTGGTCATCAAGTGTAATCTCGTTCGCATCTTCGAGTTCGATTGACTGTCCGAAGCCCCCAAGGATTTTACTCTGATGGATGTAACGGCCGGCGATGCCGTCGCAGCTCGGCATGGCAATATCCAGTTCGACCTGGAAACCAGCTGCTTCCGCGGCCTCGAAACGGTAGCTGACATTGACGCAAGTGTCCACAAGAGTAATCAACTTCAAAATGTGCACGTTGCCGACTTGCGCCCGGAAACGCGCCTCGGGAGCACTGCTATCCGGTGACTCATCATCCAGCTCGTAGACGCGCACCGGTTCGGTCAATCCTGTGTTCGAAATCAAACTGTCGGCAAATAACGTGCGCGCGCGCTCATCAGGCCGGATGTCGGCGGCGGAGATTTCGTGCTTGAAGCCAATTCGGTCGTGCGCAGAGGCTATCCCCGCAGATTGCTTCGCCTTGGTGCCGCCCCGCAGAATGAGCCGGTGATAATATTCGTCATGACGGCGCAAGGTATCGCCAAAATTCTGCTCCAGCGCGTAAGCATCGAGTTCACCAACCGAAGCGCAGCCATCCAGCCTGATTATCGCCTGCACCTTGTCGTTGTGCAGGAATAGCTCGTCGCTGCCATCATGGTCGAAGTCAAGGCGCAAGCGCGCGGGTCGGGCCATCGCCTGGTCCAGCAGCGCCTCCAGCCGAATCAGCGCCCGGTAAACTCCGCGACGAAGATGCGGCAGATACAATCCGCCAAACAGCCCGTGCCAATAAGCGTCGTTGGCCTGGGCGGCGTAAAGCAGCGAGTGCATCTCCTCGGCCTGCCGCACCCCTGCCATGTTTTTCGGCAGCTCCGCCAGCCGCTGCGATAGCGAGATCATGCGTTTATGCATCCAGTTAGCCTCGGGATAGCGCGACAGGAAATTTTTCCAGATGCCACCGCGCAGGAAAGCCTTGTCAGTTTCGTACGCGCCGCGCTCCTTTTCACGATGCACCAGGTCTGCAAACGCATTTGCCGCAACTGCCGGCAGCGTCCACTCGTTCATCTCGGAATAAGCCGTGGTCGGAAGGTACACGATCCCCCGGGTCCGCTGATTACTGTGGAATTCTCGATAGGTCTGCGGCATGATGCTCCCGGATGCGAGCACGCCGCCAATGAATTTGTGCAGCCAGTTGCGGCCAAACACCCAATCGTACGTTTCTGGCCAGATTCCGAATTTTTCAATGTCGTCAAAATAGATTGCGGCAGCTCGTCGCTCCAGCTTGGCGAGCTTTTCAAGATAAGCAACCGCGTCCTCGGCCGGCGCAAATGGAATTCGGTAGCGCAGCGCTTCTGAAATTGGAAACAGATCAAGGCGGCGGCCGTCTTCCTCTGTCGTAAAATAACCGTTCAGCTCGGCAACGCTCTTTCCGGTGCAAAGGAAGTGGTAATCATCCACAGTAGCGTAGCGGAAGCCGCAATCGGCGAGCGCCGGCACTACTGTCGCATCCCACACCCGCTCGGTGAGCCAGGCGCCATGCGGTGCCTGTCCGAACCGCGCTTCAAGCTTTCGCGACAGCCTGCTCAACTGCCCGATGCGATCCCGAACAGGAATCGCCGCCAGCACCGGCTCGGCATCGCCGGCGCCGAACATCTCGACCTGGCCTCGCGCCACCATCTCCTCGAGCAGAGCCATGTCCTGCGGATGACGCTTAAACAGGTAATCCAGCAGCAGCCCGCTGATATGAACAGAAAATCGGAAGTCGGGAAAACCGTTGAGGACTTCGAGGAACGGCCGGTAACAGCGCGCATGAGCCCGTTCCAGCACCTCTGGAAAGTTGCATTCCGGCTGGTGGGCATGTACCCCGAACAGGAGTGGCATTGGGCGCGCCATGAACCCCTCAAGAACCTTGAGCCGGTGCGACCGCGCGGCGCATCACTCCGCCAGCTTCGGGATGGCCGCTACCATGGCTGATCGGGTGCGCCAGGTCAGCCGGTACTGGAAGGTTCAGCAGCCGGTACAGGTTGCTGAGATCAGCCCGGTACAGTTGGTCAAAACTCGTGACCGCAAAGCTTGGATTGTAATCACCCATCCACCAGAACCAATCCGACGCTTCGCATGCGGCAAGCTGACGAAAGGCAGCGCGTGTCTGCTCCTGGTCCAGGCGTCCGCTTGCTATGACCAGATCGAAGCTGCGCTTGGCGGCGCAAAGTAAATCCCAGGCGTGGTTCTTTTCGGCAGAGCCCATCCAGGTAGTGAAGTTGCCATAAACCCAGCTACCCGCAGTGATACGGTCCAGCGCCGCAGCACCGCCACTTGCCTGACTAAGGTAAGCCCGGTAGGTAGTGGTGCGAATTAGCGGATGGGATTCAAGCAGCTGGTACACTTCGTCGAGAAAATAATAACCGTTGTACGCGTAGTACTCCCAGCAGTTCTCGCCGTCGAGGATTACGCTCACCAAAGGCGTTTCGCCGTCTGCCGCCTTCGAAGCAATGGTCTCGAGTTCGGCGACGAAGTTCACCGCGGCATCGTGGCCGTTCCACTTCGCGTACTCAAAACCGATAAGATCGGAGAGCCGGTCGTCGCGAAAGAACAGCGCGAGATCGGGCGCAGTTGCAACGTGGCGGTAGGGCCGATAGAGCGCGCGCTGCAAATTTTCCTCTTGGCCGCGCAGGCAGTTCATCAGCACTTTTCCGCCGCTCGCGGTCCACTTGCAACCATGCGCGCCCAGCAAACCGAGAAACGCTGACGAGATCGCGCCTTCGGCGGGCCACATACCCGCGGGTGTCTCGCCGAATCGCCGCGAGTGCTCCGTGATCGCCATTTGCAGCTGTGATTCGATGCGTTGGTAGCCGCCTGGGTATTCGGGCGATTGCGGTAGCTGCATACCGGGTTCGGCTTCGCGCGCGCTGCCGAAACTGATAAGCAGCGGTGCAAGCGGATGGTGATGCGGCGTGGTCGAAAGCTCGATGCGGCCCGAAGCGGCAAGCTTGGCGTAACGCGGAATTATTCCGCTGACCAGCTCGCCGAGCAGCCTGAGCAATTCCATGCGGTCGGCGTGGGTAAAACGCATGCCCATGGTCATCAGCCGCGTGACGGTCTCCGAAGAACGCCGCACCGTCTCGCCGGTCCAGCACAGGTGGTACCAAGTGAGCAGATCGAAAAAGTACTGGTCGGAAAGATAGTGCAGAGAGTCCGGTCCGTGCGCTTCCAGCGTGGTGAACAGCTGGTGCAGGTCCTTGTAGGCGGGGAAAGGCTGGATCATCCGCTCGTGATTGGCGCGGAAGCAACGCTCCAGGACCAGGGCGCGCTCTTCCTCGCTGATCGGCTTGTCTTCGGCGCGCGCCAGCAATCGCAGCAGGGGGTCGCGCAATTTGCCTCCGGCAAACTGGTCGGCGTAATCCTCGAGTTGGTCGAGCAGCACCGGCGCAAAGTTGACCACGGCGCTGACACCGGCGTGATGCTCGAGGTGCCACGCCATGTCGGTGTAGTCTTTGATTGCGTGCAGATAAACCCACGGCAAGCGGAATTCGCCGGTAGAGTAGTCGCGGTAGTCAGGCTGGTGCATGTGCCAGAGCAGCACCAGATCGAGACGCTTCTCGACGCGCATCGCCGCGCTCATCGCAAGTGATAGACCCGTTGACCAAGCATTTCCGGCACAATAAGCGTGATGCCTTTTTCAGTCACGTGGAAGCGCTTTCTGTCTTCGGCCGGATCAATTCCGACCGCGAGGCCCTGGGGAAGCTTGCAATATTTGTCGACAATCGCGTGTTTGAGAATAACACCGCGGTTGACTTCTACATCCGGCAGGATCACCGAGTCCTCTATGGTGCAATGCTCATGCACATGAACATTGCTGAACAAGAGCGAACGCTTTACGATGGAACCGCTGATGATGCAGCCGCCGGAAACCATCGAGTCGATAGCCATGCCGCGGCGGTCGTCATCATCGAACACGAACTTGGCAGGCGGCAGCTGCTCCTGATGGGTCCAGATCGGCCAATCCTTATCATATAAATTGAGATCAGGGGTCACTTTGGTCAAGGCGATGTTTGCTTCCCAGTAGGCGTCAATGGTGCCGACATCGCGCCAGTACGGAACCCCCTCGACCATGTTGACGCAGCTCTCAGCGAAGCGGTGGGCATAGACCGCGCTGCCTTCTTTCACGAGACGGGGAATCACGTCCTTGCCGAAATCGTGGCTGGAAGAGCTATCTTCGGCATCGCGAAACAATTGCTCATAGAGGAACGGGGCATTAAACACATAGATGCCCATGCTTGCCAGCACCCGGTCAGGCTGACCCGGGATCGCGGCCGGCTGCGCAGGCTTTTCCTCGAAACCCACAATGCGCCCGTCGGCTACTATTTGCATCACGCCAAAAGTGCTTGCGTCTTTGATCGGCATCTCAATGCAGGCGGCGGTCATTTGCGCGGACTTCGAAACATGGTCCGCAAGCATCTTGCCGTAATCCATCTTGTAGACGTGGTCGCCTGCCAGGATGAGAACGTAATCCGGAGTATGGCGGCTCAGGATATCGAGATTCTGGTACACCGCGTCGGCGGTGCCCTGGTACCAGTTCGTGGTGATACGCTGCTGCGCCGGCAGCAGCTCGACGAACTCGCCCATGCGGCCGTCGAGGAAACTCCAGCCGTGCTGCACATGCCGGATCAGGCTCTGCGCCTTATACTGCGTGCAGATGCCGATGCGCCGGATGCCGGAGTTTACGCAATTGGAAAGAGCGAAATCAATGATGCGGAATTTGCCGCCGAACGGCACTGCAGGCTTGGCCCGCCAGTCCGTCAGCTGTCCCAGCCGGCTCCCGCGGCCGCCCGCAAGCACCAGCGCGAGCGTGAGCCGGGTAAGCTGGCTGAAAAACCGCGCGTCTGAATGGTCCTTGACCGGCCGGTAATCAACAGGTACGAAATCCTGGCTCGTATTCACGCTCTGCTTCCTCAGTCATGATCCATTAACTCGGTCTTGCCGCCGGCAAACTGTCGCCACTTTCCCAATGCGCCTATAATTCCCGCATAACCATGGAAATTGCCACTATATCCGATCCGTCGTTCGAGCTGCTGCTTGAGGCGCGCCTGCACGATCCATTCCATATTCTGGGGGCTCATCGCAAAGGCGAGCTTTGGGTAGTCCGGGTCTACAACCCGGTGGCCAAGCAGGCATGGATTGAAACGGCGGCCGGCTGGACGCCGCTCGCATCCAGCGCGCCGGGAATGTTCGATCTGCACGACCGTGTTCCGCCGCCCCGACCATGGCGTGTGCGCTTCCGGGAAGGCAGCATCACGCGCGAGACGTTCGATCCGTACGCGTTTGCGCCCGAGATCTCGGATCATGACCTGTTCCTGTTCAACGCCGGCACTCTGTACCAAGCCTGGCGCACGCTTGGCGCTCATCTCACCGAACGCGAGGGCGTGTCCGGCTGTCGCTTTGCGGTATGGGCGCCGAACGCGGAGCGGGTGAGCGTGGTGGGCGATTTCAATCGCTGGGACGGCCGCGTACATCCGATGGCAGTGCGCGGCTCGAGCGGAGTGTGGGAACTGTTTATTCCCGGTATTACCCACGGCACGCTCTACAAATTCGAGATCCGCAGCCGGACCTCGGGCGAAGTGTTCCTCAAGTCCGATCCCTACGGACGATGGTTCGAGCAGCGTCCCAGTACTGCTGCGCGTGTTGCATCTGCTCCTTCGCATCCATGGAGCGACCATGCCTGGATGGATGCGCGCGCGCGGCGCGACTGGCTGCATGAGCCGCTCAACATCTACGAGGTCCACGCTGCTTCCTGGCGGCGTCACAGTGATGGGCGTCCTTTCAGCTACCGCGAGCTGGCTGATGCGCTCATCCCCTACGTCTCGGAAATGGGTTATACCCACATTGAGTTGCTGCCGCTCACCGAGCACCCGCTCGACGAATCCTGGGGCTACCAGACCACCGGCTATTTCGCTCCGACCAGCCGTTTCGGCACTGCCGAGGATCTGCGTGAATTCGTCGACCTCTGCCACCGCTCGGGGCTCGGGGTGATTCTCGACTGGGTGCCCGGACATTTTCCCCAAGATGATTTCGCGCTGGCACGCTTCGATGGAACGGCGCTCTACGAGCACGAAGACCCGCGGCTCGGCTTGCACCACGAATGGGGCACGCAAGCTTTCAATTTTGGCCGTTGCGAAGTCCGAAGTTTTTTGCTCTCGAGCGCGCATTATTGGTTGAGCGAATTTCATTTTGACGGGCTGCGTGTGGATGCGGTCGCGGCCATGCTCTATCTCGACTACTCGCGCAAGGAAGGCGAATGGCTTCCCAACCGGCATGGGGGGCGCGAAAATCTTGAGGCAATCGATTTCTTGCACGAATTCAATATTCTTGTCCATCGGGATTTTCCCGGTGCTCTCACCATTGCCGAGGAATCGACTGCGTGGCCGATGGTGTCGCGTCCAGCTTACCTCGGCGGGCTCGGCTTCTCGATGAAATGGAACATGGGATGGATGCACGACACCCTCTCGTATCTGCACCACGATCCCGTGCACCGGCGCTACCACCACAACGAGCTCACTTTCGCGCAACTCTATGCCTACACCGAAAACTTCGTGCTGCCGCTTTCGCATGACGAGGTCGTGCACGGCAAAGGCCCGCTGCTTGAGAAGATGCCTGGAGATGAATGGCAGAAGTTTGCCAACGTACGCCTGCTCCTGACTTACCAGATGACGTGTCCCGGGAAAAAGCTCAATTTCATGGGCAACGAGTTTGCGCAACCCCGAGAATGGCAAGCCTGGTCGCAGCTCGCTTGGGAGGTGCTCGAATATCCCGCGCACGCCGCGTTCGCGCGGCTCACGCGCGATGTCAATCTGCTTTACCGTGATAACCGCGCTCTGCATGATCTGGATTTCGAGGCCGAGGGGTTCCGTTGGATCGACTGCCATGATGCCGACCAGTCGGTGCTGAGTTATCTTCGCCGCGCCCGTGATGGTTCTGAAGCGCTGGTGGTGCTTAACTTCACCCCGGTTGTGCGTCGAAACTACCGTATCGGGGTGCCGCATGCCGGCGGCTATCGGGAAGCGCTGAACAGCGACTCGATATATTACGGCGGAAGCGATGTCGGTAACGGCGGGATAGTATCGGTGCAGATGCAGCCATGGATGGGCATGCCTTGCTGCGTGGACCTGACGCTCCCTCCGCTGGGCGGGCTTATCCTTCTCCCCTGCACCTCCTGATATCGGCGTGCGGCGACGCATGGTACATCTTCGCAAGTCGAATCATTGTTTACTGCGCAGTTGCTTAATCTCGGCCTCGGCATCAAGCCAGTCCTGCAGCTCCCCGCCAGGAGTAAAGCCGCGCTTTTCAGCACGATAATACGCTGCTTCCGCAATCCAGCTGTAAAGTTCGCCCGGATTAATGTTGGCTGGAATCGAGTGCCCTGTTTTAAAGCTGCCGCCGGCTTGCCGGATGGATTTCGCCTTTTCCCTTATCCTTTGCCCAATGCCTTTGGGGTGCAGCTGCTTGGGAGGATTTGTTTCCTGTGTCTTCATCATCATCATCTCCTTCCGAACACAAATTAATTATAGCCCCTTAGATTCATAGCAGTTTGATCTGGGTCAAGGAATGCAGTGCTTCGCGCGCTGAACCTGTTTGCTTATCATGCTGTTGCAAACAGTGCCGCACCGAACAGTCCCAGTTTTTCATTGGTGACCACAAACACCGGAATTTTTCCGAGAGCTGAGGAGTGGATTCCCTTGGCGTTGAATGCGGCGCAAAACCCGTCATTTTTGAGGCGTGCAAGAATTTTCGGCGCTATTCCGCCGGCTATAAAGACACCTCCGCGCGCCATAATTGAGAGTGCGTGATCGCCTGCTAACGCTCCGAAACAGGAAATAAACATATCGAGCGCTTGCAAGCACAGCGGATCACCGCCCTCAAGCGCCGCATGGGTAATTTCCGCAGCATCTCCGCCGGCGGATAACGCTGCGGCAATAGCTGGTGGTTTATTTTCGCGCCGGCAAAGAAAGTCAAAAATGCGCACCAGCCCTGAACCTGAAACCACATCTTCGACGACAACCCTCCCCTGGCGCAAATACAGGTCGCGCCAAAGATCGAGCTGCTCGGATGTCGCCGGAGCAAAGCCGGTACTTCCCGATTCCCCTGCAACTATCAAGTACCTGTCGCCAGCCCAAACCATATACGCCAGGCCAAGCCCGGTCCCAGGGCCGATCACCATGCGCGGCGCTGCAGCCACCGCCTCGCCGGATTGCAACGTGACAAGATCATCGGGCCGAAGCAACTCGATTCCTTTGGCCGCCGCAGCGAAATCGTTGACCACCTTCACGTACGCAATGCCGAACCGCGCCGCAATTGCATCGCCGTCAACCAGCCACGGCAAATTGGTCATCTGTACGCGATTGTCGAATACCGGCCCGGCGACACCCAAGCAAGCGCGCGCAATTTTTGGCGACGAGCGCCGTTGTGCGCTCCATTCGGAAAAAAACGCCTGCAATATGCTGAAAAAATCCGGATAGTCTGCAGCAAGGTAACGAGCGCCAAACACTGTCATCCAGCGGCCGTGCTGCAGCTCGCCCAGCTCGAGCTGAACCTTGGTCGCTCCGACATCGCCTGCGAGTATCATGGTTGCATTGCCAGCATTTCCTCAATTGACTATTTTGC
>Ga0187787_10000088_pt1 | contig 11186 bp, 3 predicted proteins | sample 1015_BV01_MP06_2_FD_133007 | JGI IMG/M metagenome (GOLD analysis project Ga0187787, IMG submission 133007) | Tropical peat soil microbial communities from peatlands in Department of Meta, Colombia - 1015_BV01_MP06_20_MG | ecosystem: Environmental > Terrestrial > Soil > Wetlands > Peat | place...
CGGCACTCCTCGATCAATTTGAGCGGATTGCACAGCAGAAACCGGTCCTATTCCTGTTCGAGGATGCGCATTGGGCCGACGCCACCTCGCTCGAGTTGCTCGATCTGACCATTGATCGAATGCGCCAAATACCGGTCCTCGCACTTTTTACGCTTCGGCCGGAATTCGAGCCACCCTGGGCCGGTCTTTCAAATGTTGGCGTCATAAAACTCGGCCGTCTCGACCGTAACAACGTTGAAGGCATCGTTGCGCAGGTAACGCACGGTCGTGCCTTGCCGGCCGAAGTGATGAACCAGATTATCGCCAAGACCGACGGCAATCCCTTGTTCGTCGAGGAGCTCACAAAAGCGGTGCTTGAAGGAGACATCCTGGTCAAGGAAGGCAACAGCTATCGACTTGGCGGGCCGCTGCTTCCGCTCGCGATTCCAGCGACCCTTCAAGACTCCTTGATGGCACGCCTCGACCGCATGGCGCCGGTGAAGGAAATCGGCCAGATCGGAGCAGCCATCGGGCGTGAGTTCTCGTACTCCCTGATCCGCGAGGTGGCCGGACGCAATGAAGCGGCGTTAAAGCAGGCCCTCTCCCAACTTGAGGACGCTGAGCTCTTGTTTCGCCATGGCGAGCCGCCGGAAGCTCACTACAGTTTCAAGCATACGTTGGTGCGGGACGTGGCATATGAGAGCCTGCTCAAAAGCCGCCGGCAGCAGTTGCACGGCCAGATTGCGCGCACAATGGAAGAAAAGTTTCCCGACATCGTGGTGAGCCAGCCCGAAATCGTGGCTCACCACTTCACTGAAGCCGGTCTTGCAGAGCCCGCGGCCAACTACTGGCTTAAGGCCGGCAATCTCGCCCTCAGCCGCTCGGCAAACGCTGCTGTCGGTCATCTGGAACACGGGTTGAAATTAATTTCGGGCATAGACAATGCGATTCAGCGCAACAAGATTGAATTGCTGCTTCAAACCTCGCTCGGCAATTCCCTGCGGACGATCAAGGGCTGGAGCTCAGACAGTGTGAAGCATGCATACACGCGTGCGCTTCAATTGTGCAGGGAGAGCGGGCTTGATGAACATACCTTCCCCGCGGCGTTCGGTTTGTGGACCTGGAATTTCCTGCGGGCGGCCATTCCCGAGGCTCAAGCCCTCGCCGATTATCTGCTCAATTCAGCGGAGAGTATCGACGATTCAGTTTGCAGGGTTCTCGCCCACGAAGCTTTGGGGTTTACGTGTTTTGCAGAGGGGAAATTCACCGCAGCCCACACGGAGCTGGAACGCAGTATTGGCTTATGTGAGGACGGTCAGGCCGCGGCCTATTTTGACCTTTCAGCGCAGGATCCGAGGGTCCATGTCAGGTCCTACGACGCCATGGCGCTCTGGTTTCTAGGCTATCCAGATAAGGCTTTGCGGCTTTGCGCGGAGGCTCGCTGCTATGCGGATGAATCCCGGCATCCGTTCAGCGAAGCAATGGCACGCACGATAAGCCTGCGAGTGCATCAGCTTCGCGGTGAGGCCGCGGCGGTCGCGAGTGAGGCCAATAGTGCTATTGCTCTCTGCGATGAGCATGAGTTTGTGCACTACCGGGCCATGGCCTTGATTTTGCGCGGTTGGGCGAGCGCCCAGCAAGGCGAGTTTGAGAAGGGTATTGCCGAAATTCAGGAGGGCCTGGAAAAAGAGCGGGCCATGGGCGCATTGCTGTTTGATTCATATACTCTGGGGTTGATCGTCGATGCATGTATAAAGAACGAACGTTACGGGCAGGCGATTGACTTTTTGAAGCAGGCGCAAATGCGGCTTGAAAAAAAGGGCGCCGAACGCTTTTATGCGGCGGAAATCTACCGCCAGCGCGGCGAAACCTATATGCGATCGAAACAGAATCTGGATCAAGCGCAGGATTATTTTTCCAAGGGCCTCAAGGTCGCGCGCGAACAGAATGCCAAATCCCTTGAGCTCAAAATCTGCCTGAGCATGTGTGACCTTTATGGTCTGGGCAAAAGCGCGGACAAATGCCACTCGCAACTCGCCAAGGTCTACAAATCATTTACGGAAGGCTTTGACACCGCCGATCTCGTCAGAGCCAAGGCAACATTGGAATATGCGAAAGCGAAATAAAGTTTCAGTCGTGATTTGATTGCAAATGAGTCATCGGCCGACTGAACTTACGAACTCGTTATTGATCGTCTTCAAGATGTACTCTCCGTCATCCGCCATCAAAAAATGTGAACCTTTGCGTACATGGTTTGTGAACACACCGCGGGTGAATTCGCTCCAACCGGCGGAGTCCTCTTCGGATACCCATGGATCCGCATCGCCGACAAAACTGCTGATCGGAAAGGCGAACGGTTCGACAGGCCGGTACTCGTATTTGTAGGCCATCCCAAACTCGGCGCGGATTGTGGGCAGCAACAGCTTTCTCAGCCTCGGTATCTCAAGCATCTTGTTGGCGGCCGGGGTATCGAATTGCCGTATTATATCCGCGAAGATCTCGTCGGTTTGGGCGTAAGGCGGAACTCTGATATCGAACTCCCCACGCAACATCATGTCGTAGATCAAGTTGTCTTCAAACTCGCGCCTGCGCTTCAGCAGATGGGGAGGCCTTACTCCACAGGCAAACACATGCTTGATGAAGTGCGCACTCGTATCAGGGAGCGCGCAAAGCGTCGCAAACATCGTTAGCCCGCCAAGGCAGTGGCCAAAAAAAGCAGATGGCCTGTCCAGCCAGTCAGCCATTTCCGGCAACAGACGTTCGACGAAAGTGTCCAGGTCATCGACGGCCGCTTCATTGATCCGCGTTCCGCGTCCCGGCGCCTCGATCGCCACGACCTCTACGGAATCATCAAACAGTTCGCCCCAGGCTCGAAAAGATACAAGGCCACCTCCCGCATAGGGAAAACAGAACAAACGGACTTTGGCGTCCGGATTGGGCCGAGGTGCAATCAGCCATTTTCCGCAGCTTTGCGATGCTCCATTGCCCGCTATGCCCGCCGCTGGTGTCTTTGCGTCCGTTTCGTCATCGAAATAGTCCAGCGCGTTAAAGCCATTTGCGGCAGGATCGATCGCCGCATCGTCGGGGGCGTAACCATTGGTTCCTTGCAGCGCTGCCGTGTCCAGGGACGGGCCGTTGCCCGCTGCTTCTTGGGCCGCCAGCGAGCTCTTTGCTTCCGCACCTACATCCATTGTGCGCTGGTCAAGCAGGCCGGAGAGATGGTCCACGAGCTTGTTGATTGTCGGTCCGGTGATGAGCTCCGAGATCGAAACCAGGACTCCGAATTCATCCTCCAGATTATTCGCGAGTGTCACCGACCTCAGCGAATCCAGACCAATTTCATTCAGCGGTTGATCTGGGTCGATTAAGTCTACGAAGCCAAGTTCGGCCATGATGCGCTTTTGCAACCTGGTCAGGAGCTCCCGGCGTGTATCACCAACTCCTGTCACCAGAGGCGTAACCGGAGCGCCCGTCCGCCGCGCAGCACTCGATGAACCGGAAACTTCGTTCGCATTCAACAGTTCTTTGAAGAATGGAGACTTGCCGGCCTTGCCGGCGTAAGTGGACCAATCGGCAACGGCAACCGCGATCTGCTCGACATCGCGTTGCATCATCTTGTCGAATCCCTGCATCGCGAGCTTGGGCGAAATAAATTTTACGCCCAGCGAGGACCACATTGCCTCACCACGGGTACCTGAAAGAGTGGCCAGGCCGCCGCCCGACCAGGCAGACCAGTTGATGGCCGTGGCGGGCAGTCGCGCGGAGCGGCGGTGAGCCGCCAAGGAATCAAGAAAGGTATTGCCGGCGCTGTAGTTTGCCTGGCCGGCAGAGCCCAAGAGGCTCAATAAGGACGATTGCAAAATAAAGAAGTCCAGTTCCAGCGACTTCGTGTGTTCGTGCAAAAGCCAGCTTCCATAAATTTTCGGCTCGAAGACGCGCGAGAACCTATCCCAGTCGAGTTGGGCCAGTATTCCGTCATCCAGGATGCCAGCCGAGTGCACCACGCCTCTTAACGGCGGCAATTCATTGCTGATTGTCTTTATGAGGGTGCGCACGTCTTCATCGCGACTGATGTCGGCGGGCACGATCCGGATCGATGTGCCGTATTTTTCGGCTGTTTTGAACAGGTCCTTTGCCGCTTCGGCGTTCGCATTCCGTCCAGTCAGGACAAGGCTTTTTGCACCATTGCTCATGAGCCAATTGGCGACATTGCACCCCAACATCCCCAGACCACCGGTCATAAGATATGTGGCATCACCACGCACCCGCGGCGGCTGTGGTGGCAGTTCAGCAAGTGACTGGGTGACGAACCTTTGGATGTGGCGCTGGCCGCCGGCAGAGATGGCAATTTGGGTCTCGCCATCCGGATGCAGCAACTCGGCCGCTAATAAATCGCCGTCAGGTATCCGGTCGCTGTCCAGTTGCAGATCAACGAGTCCTCCCCAGAGACCCGGATACTCGATCGCAGCGGTTCGTCCCAAGCCCCATAGCGGGGCCTGGACCGGATCAACATGCTGGTTCTGGCTTTCTGCCTTCTGTGTATTTGCCGTTACGAACCAGAGTCGCCCATTGCCAGAATTTTTCGAGCGGGTTTCGGCGAGGGCCTGCAAGATGCCCAGTGCCCCGCGGCACATCATCTCACTGGCGCTCTTCAATGCGGCCAGCGTCAGACCTTCCATGGAAGGGGCATCCAGGCCCCACATGTAAACCACGCCGTCGCACTTGAGCGCCTCGCTGTCTGCGAATTGCGCAAGCAATCTGCGAAAATCGCGTGGCTGCCGTTCATTGACGGTCCACGTTCGTTTGCCCCGGTGGCCGAACGCCTTGTCCCTGTAGACGAGGTGGCAATGATGGCCCGCAGCCTCCATTCGCTTCGCCAGCGCTAAACCGACACCCTTTTCATCGGCCAATATTATCCAGCTCGCCGGGGCGCGATCCTTCTCAAGGCTGGCGCGATTTCGCGAGCTCATTCGCCAGGCCGCCCGATAGAACAGGTTGTCCGTGCGCGCTTGAGCGGATTGCACCTTGGCAAGTGGCAACAGGCGCACGGTCAGTCCTTCCAGGTCGGCGACCGGCCGGTCGGTCTCGTCGAAAACCCGGATATCGACCACCTGCGTATCGTCTTTCGCGACAGTCCGCAGCTTGGTGTGCACCCATGCATTTTCGGTCCCGTCCTGATAGCAGCGGAAACTTTCCAGCGAGATGGGCAGGTATGACCTGCGGCCATCACTTTGACCGCTTTCCGCGCCATCCAGGATGAGCGGATAGGCGTGCAGGCACGCATCCAAAAATGCGGGGTGCATGATGAATTGAGTATCAGCCATGCCATCCGGCAGCCGCACTCTGGTCAGAGCCTCATTTTGGCCGAGGTGCATTTCCCGGACGCCGCGAAAGCTTGTTCCGTATTCAAGGCCGACCTTGGCAAGCCGGTCATAGATTTCGGCAACAGACAGTGTTTTCTCGCAACGGTCCCGAACCTGTTTCGTCGAGAATGCTGATCCGGACGGCGGCTCTGCCTTGCGCAGAGTGCCCGTCATGTGGGTATGCCAGACATTCGATTCCTCAGGGCCTGCGCTTACCAGTCTGAAACCCACCCTGTCGGATTTCTGCGGCGTCACGAGAATCCGAACGGTTCGATCTTCGCCATTCGAAAAAGTCATCGCCTGGTGATGCATCACATCGTCGAAACTGATTTGCGACGTCGCTAAATGGGTCCGGCCGACGGCCGTAGCGGCCTCCAGTTCGACAGTTGTCGGAAGGACTATCGTTCCAGCAACTCTGTGATCGGAAAGGAAGCGCGTGTGTTGCGCGCCGTAATGCGCTTGATAACACACCTCTTCAGATGTCGAGTTTGTGCGGGTGCCCACCAATGGATGGAGTGGTTCGGCAACATTTCGGGATTGTTCGACATGGACTGTGTTGTTTTCTATCCAGTGGCGTTTTCGCTGGAAGGGGTAGGTGGGCAACGGCATTCGTCGCCATGAAGCGTCCGCATGTACTGCGGCCCAATTCAGGTTATGGCCGGCGCGATACAATGCGAGCAGCATTTCGGTAAGAGAGTCGGCGTCCGGTTTCTGACGGTTTAACGTAGAAGCCCAGGCAGTCGATCTGGCCTTTGTGCCAAGACAAGCTTGCGCAATTGGCAACAGCACCGGGTGTGGCCCGACCTCGAGATATGTACGGCACCCAAGCTCACCGAGCGCAAGCATTCCGTCTCCGAATCGCACCGATTCCCGGAGGTGCCGGCGCCAATAAAATTTATCGGGTGCGGCCGGCATCGGCTCGCCGGGGAGGTTGGATATCAGCGGCAGCCTGGGCGCTTCATACTTGATCTGGCCCGCAACGTTTTCGAGGTCATCAAGTATGGGTTCGGTAAGCGGCGAGTGAAAGGCAGTGGAAACCTGCAATTCCCGATAGCTGACGCCTTGCCGGCCCAGCTCTGCCAATAGCATTTTCAAGTCATCCCGATCACCGGACACGACCGTATTGAGCGGCCCGTTCGTGGCGGCCACGGCCAGCCCGGGCGCGAACTTGTCGACGAGCGTACGCACGACGGATTCTGCGGCGAATATCGCGGCCATGCCGCCGCCAGGCAGTTGGCGCATCAATGCGCCACGGGCAATGACCAACTGCATTGCATCTTCGAGCGTAATAACGCCCGCGGTGCAGGCGGCGGCAAATTCACCCAAGCTGTGCCCGATCACTGCGGCAGGCGCGACGCCCCAGGATTTCAGAAGCTCAGTGAGGGCATACTCAACCGCGAACAGCGCTGGCTGGGTGTAGTCGGTACGGTTGACCAACGCAGCATCGCTGTCTCCGGCAAAAATGACATCAAGCAAGCCGTGCTCAAGATGTGGCCTCGCCAAAGCATGACAGCGGTCCATCGCATCCCGAAAAACAGAATGTGTGCGATAGATTTGCGCGGCCATGCCGGGATGCTGCGAGCCCTGGCCTGAAAACATGAATGCAATAGCCGTATTGCCTGCACGCGGCAAATTGGCCGGACCGGCCGCCGTTCGTAGCCATGTTGCGAGGTGCTTTTTCACCTCCTCAATCGATCGGGCCGGCGCGGCGAAGCGGAAGGCAAACTGGCTTCTGCTGACGTTCGTCGTGTAGCAGAGATCACCTATCGGCGCGTCGGGATTGTTATCGAGCCAGTTCAGAAGCTGCTCCACGCGCGCCCTCAGCGCGTCAGCAGTCTTGGCTGAGAGCGTGACAAGACATGGGAAAGCGCCGGACGACTCGTTTGTGGCGGCCGGCGGCGCCTCTTCGAGGATGACGAAAGTATTGGTGCCCCCAATCCCCAAGCTATTGAGTCCAACGCGTCGCGGCGTGTCCGTGACGGGAAAAACCTGAAGTTTTGTATTTACGTAAAAGGGCGACGACGCGAAGTTGATCGCGGGATTTGGTGTTTCATAGTTGATGCTCGGCGGAATTTGCTTGTGATGGAGCACGAGCGCGGTTTTGATGAGGCCGGCAATTCCCGCTGCCTGTTCCGGATGTCCAATGTTGGCTTTGACCGAACCGATGGCGCAATATTGCTTGCGGCTGGTATCGTTTCGAAAGGCAGCCGTCAGGGCTTCGATTTCCAGCGGGTCGCCGACAATCGTGCCGGTTGCGTGGCATTCGACATAGCCGATGCTGTCCGCACTGACCTCTGCCGATTTGAGCGCATCGACGACGGCCTGGGACTGCTGGCCAAGACTCGGCGCGGTGTAGCTGGTTTTGGCCGAACCATCGTTATTGGCCGCAGTCCCTTTGATGACCGCAAAAATGTGATCGCGGTCAGCGACAGCACGTTGCAAGGGTTTGAGCAGCACGGCGCCGACGCCGCTGCCAAAAATAGTTCCCTGGCCAACGGAGTCGAAGGGACGACAATGCCCGTCCAGCGAATGAACATTTCGCCTTTCTGCCAGATACCCCTCGATCTGAGGTACGCGGACCACCGAACCGCCCACCAGCATCATGTCGCACTCATTAAACCGTAGGTTTTGGCATGCCTGGTGGACTGCCAATAAAGACGACGAGCATGCCGATTGTATTGTGAAGCTGGGGCCTCTGAGATTCAGCTTGTAGGAAACCCGGGTGCTCAGGAAATCCTTGTCGTTATTGATGTGCGATGTGCTTGCTGTCTGTCCGGGAAAATCCGCGTGGTGCAGTTTTGCAAGAAGGTAGCTCGTCACCACGCCGCCGGCCGTTGAAAGCACCCCGATCTTCCCCGGGTAGACAACCGGGTCATAGCCTGCATTTTCAAAGGTCTCCCAGCACACCTCCAGAAACAGGCGGTGCTGCGGATCCATCATCGCAGCGTCCTTGGGGGAGTAACCGAAGAACGCTTCGTCGAACGTCTCGACATCCGGCAATATCGCGGCGGCTTTTACATACCGGGGATTGGCAACGAGATTCGGATCGGCGCCGCTGTCAACAAGGTCCTGATCGGAAAAAAATGTGATGGACTCAACGCCCTTGCACAAATTGTCCCAATAATCCTCGGCTGTGGCCGCTCCGGGAAGCCGGCAAGACAGTCCGATGATCGCGAGATCACTGTTCCGCCACGCGCCGTTCATATTGACACCTCGACCCGCACAAGCACTCGAAAATTTGCGTCAGTTTACAAAGTGATCGGATGCAAAGCCTCAACGGCAGAATTAATAATCATCCAGAAAAGTCCGCGCCTTTTCTATTTACTGTGCCCTTTAGCCTTGTTGCCGTTTTTCCATGTCATCAATGCATTGTGCATGTGCTCTAAAACAGTATCTTGCGCCTCGATAAAGTGAGTGGAGCTATCAAGAATTTTTGGAAATATTTCGTTGTACGTCTCTTCAATTTTTTTTTCAAAATCGCCGTCAACGTGGCTCCTCCATGTTCGCGACGGATCCAGGATCATCATCAGCCCATGGAGTTCAAGTAGCGTCAGCTTCTGGAGCGGCTTGACGTGACTGGTATCCTTGATGCCCTTTTTCAGGATTTTGAGCATATCGCTCTGGAAGGATACCCACGGCAATGCCAGCAAGGCGAAATTTCTCAATATGCTGGCCGGGTAATTTTGAGCGTGATCCGATTTGCTCTGCTTTTCATTCGCCATCTGAGCACCCTTTGCCTTTTTTGAGCTCGTTCATCGCGTGACCGCTGTCCGGTCATGCTCACCGCAAGCCGGACGCGGTCGTCAGGTTTTGGGATACCCGGCGTCTTCCGGATAGGAGCCTGCCTTATCGTTATGCCAGCGGTCGAGAAAATCCCGAGCGGCCTCGCGGCCCTGCCGACGCAGGTCATCCATGAAGTCGCGGCTGCGGTTAAACTTGGACGAATATGACAGATCGTCTGCGGTCTTTTTCTTCATCTTGATGGTGCGCACCGTCACATCTTTATGTTCCAATGCAAATTGTTGACCCGCGTAGTGTTTGTTCCACGCGTTGACGGTCATAATGAAATCAAGTTCCTTGTTCAGCGACAGGTTGCCCATCAGTTCGTTCTGCCGGTCCAGGATATCCCTGTTGGTTTTGGGGACTTCAGGCCATTGCTGCGGGTTGATGCGTATGATCCACAGCTCATTGGGGACATGCGGGGCTTTCGCCTCGGGCTTGTGTGCGGGAGGTTCGAAGAAATCGCTGACCGGTGGGTTCTGCGAGTAGAGGCCATCCCAGTAGTGGCCGTCCCCCTTGATATTTTCTGCCGCGCGCAGCGCGGGCAGTGTTCCCGAGGCGGCGACACCGGACAAGGTGAGTGGCAGTCGCTGGCGCCAGTAATTGGTCTTGTCGTGAGGTTGTCTTCCCCGGTTTTCCTTCCGTATTTTCCTGTTCACATCAGAGTCAAATACGGTCTCATAACCGTTGACGGCCTCCGACGCGCCAACCACGACACGCGTTGTTACGTCCGCCCAGTCGATCCTGTCGAAATCCGGACAAGCCTTGGCAAGCATGTCCTCCAGATCAAAATATTGCTTGCGGACGCCAAGGCTCGGCAAGCAGGCGGCGATGGCGTTGTACATCGCGCCATACGGATTAAGACCGAGGATTGGCATGTTTACGCCAAGCAACGGGATCTCTTTCTCTTCCACCCAGTATGTGCCGTATGTAAGCAGGTTCAGGGCGGACTCGGCGCCCGTGCTGGCAACGAAATCGTCCCAGAAAGTGTCGAGGGTCTCGATTGCATCATCGACAGAGCCGCGGCCGGCGTTTTTCTTCGGAGCAAGGCCGTACCAAACCATCAGCGCGCACAAGGCGCCGGCCGACGTGCCGCTCAAGCCAGCCAATTCGAACGCGTTTTTGTCGCGGATATCCTTGAGGATTTCGGTGAGGACACCGACGCCAAACGCGGCGTGCATTCCGCCGCCCTGGCAACCGATGACGACTTTCGTTGTCCCAGCCATGTGCGCCCTCCAAGCTCCGGATAATCCTACTGTACGGGCTCAGGCACGCAGTGTGAATGGCAGCACACTGTTGCCCCGCGCAAATGACCGGACATTTATGACCGACCGGCCGGCTGGCAGGCCAGGCGGGATTACTCTGTCGGCACATGACAACGCGGCCTTGCCGGGCGGCGAATCCGGCCCTTCGCGATGCGCTTCGCGGCAGCCCGAAAAATGGAGGTATTTTAGAGAACTTAGTCGATTTGTTTCACTGTTAGAGTTAAACAGCCAAAGTAAGATTTGAATATTCATTCGCGAGATAGCCTGCCTGCTGGGCTATATTGTCGTATGTTATGTATTGAGAACTTCTGGTGGGGCAAAATTTAAGATGCCGGCGGCCACGACCAGGAATAGTCAATCGCAGCCTTTCGACAAGCATGTATTGCTGCGCGCGCACCCGTTTTTCAAGGATTTAGGGGCGACAATTATCGACCGGCTGGCCCCTCGTGTCGTGACGGCGAGGGTGAAGAAAGGCGCGGCGATATTTCACAAAGGCGACATCGGATCGAAACTTTATGCGGTGCGTGCCGGTGCAGTCAGGATCAGCGCGCCTTCCGAGCAGGGGAAAGACGCGATTTTCAACCTGGTCGTGCCCGGCGAACTTTTCGGGGAAATCGCGTTTCTTGACGGTGGGGAGAGGTCGGCTGATGCCGTTGCCATCGACGACTGCGAGCTGATGGTCATCGAGCGGCGCGATTTCATTCCGCTCCTGCAGGACGACCCGGAAGTTGCGCTCAGGCTGATCAAAATTCTTTGCTCTCGCCTGCGACGAACAAGCGAGCAGGTGGAAGACATTGTC